>Ga0209009_1000670_pt1 | contig 11166 bp, 12 predicted proteins | sample BlaSpr_A8_OM3_M2_FD_187979 | JGI IMG/M metagenome (GOLD analysis project Ga0209009, IMG submission 187979) | Forest soil microbial communities from Thunder Bay, Ontario, Canada - Black Spruce, Ontario site 2_A8_OM3_M2 (SPAdes) (version 2) | ecosystem: Environmental > Terrestrial > Soil > Boreal... | reverse complement strand
CGAGGTCGTGGCCCCGGGCGACGTCGAGCTGGTCGCGCGTTATGCGGACATCCTTCAGCTCGGCACTCGCAACATGCAGAACTACGCGCTGCTGCAGGAGGCGGGGCGCTCCGGCAAGCCGGTGCTGCTCAAGCGAGGCATGTCCTCGACCATCGAGGAGTGGCTGCTCGCGGCTGAGTACGTGCTGTCGCAGGGCAACCGCGACGTGATCCTGTGCGAGCGCGGCATCCGGACTTTCGAGACGGCGACGCGATTCACGCTGGACCTCAACGCGATTCCACTCGCGCGCGAGCTGTCACACCTCCCGATCATCGTCGATCCCTCGCAGGCGACAGGCCGCTGGTCGCTCGTGCGGCCGATGTCGCTCGCGGCGGTAGCCGCCGGCGCTCACGGCTTGATCGTGGAAGTGCACCCGGCGCCCAACCAGGCGCTGTCGGACGGCGCCCAGTCTCTCGACTTCGAGAACTTCGACCTGCTGATGACCGACCTGCGGCGCCTGTTGGATTCGATGGCCAAGCAGCTGGCGTAACTCAATGACCACAGTCGCGGTGGTCGGGCTCGGTCTCATGGGCTCGTCGTTCGCCCTCGCCCTGAAGGAGGCGCGCCCGGAGATCGTGGTCGTCGGAAGCGATACCGACTCGATGACACTTCGCAAGGCGCTCGACCGCGGCATCGTCGCCAGCGCGAGCGCCGACACGAGCGTGGTCGACATGGCCGACGTCATCGTCATCGGAGCGCCGATCCGCGCCATGCGCGACGTCTTCGCGCAGCTCGCCGGCAGGACGGAGGGAAAGGTGGTGACCGACATGGCGAGCACCAAGGCCGCTGTCATGGAATGGGCCGCGGCCGCGGGGATCGACCTCGTCGGCGGGCATCCAATGTGCGGAAAGGAGAGCTCAGGCATCGACGCCGCGGATGCGTCGGTGTTCAAGGACGCGCCGTGGGTTCTGACCCGCAGTGAGCCCGTGCTCATCGACCTGGTCGAGGCCGTGGGCGCGCATCCGATCGTGCTTGATGCGGAGACGCATGACCGCCTCGTCGCAGGCGTGAGTCACGCCGCGTTCCTCCTCTCGGTCGGGTACGTGCTCGCCCTGTCGCGTCGCCCTGACTGGCCCGAGGCATCGAAGCTTGCGGCGGGTGGGTTTCGGGATATGAGCCGCCTCGCGGCGGGTGACCCCGAGTTATACGCCGGCGTCTCGCGAACGAACCGCGCGCACCTGGTGGCGCAGCTCGACGCGATCACGGCCGAGCTGGCGCGGCTGCGCCGGCACCTGGAGGCTGACGATGCGCGTCTCGTGGAGCTTTTCGAGGAGGCACACGCGGTGCGCGAGCGCTGGGCGCGCCGGTGATCGCGACCGTCAGGCGGGCGCGAAAGCTCGATGGCGCGATTCGGGTGCCAGGTGACAAATCGATCTCGCACCGCGCTCTGATCCTTGGCTCGATCGCTTCCGGCCGAAGCCGCCTGGGCGGGCTGTCGCCGGGTGCGGACGTGCAGTCCACGCTGCGCTGCGTCCAGGAGCTCGGAGCGGAGTTCGACGGCGTGAAGCTCGAAGGGTGCGGCATGCGTGGCCTGCACAAGGCCGCAGGACCACTGGACTGCGGAAATTCCGGAACGACGATGCGGCTGCTCGCCGGCCTGCTCGCCGCGCAGGAGTTCGAGAGCGAGCTCGTCGGTGACGAGTCGCTGTCGCGCAGGCCGATGGACCGGGCGGTCGCACCCCTGCGCGAGATGGGCGCGCGCGCGAGCTGGCCGCCGCTGCGGGTGGGAGGCCAAACGCTGCTTCATGGCTTCAATCACACGATGGCCAAACCGAGCGCGCAGGTGAAGTCGGCGATCCTGATCGCCGCGCTGTTCGCCGGCGGCCCAACGTCGGTGGTCGAACCCATCAAGACAAGGGATCACACAGAGTTGATGCTCAAGGCGATGGGCGCTGCGGTCGAGGTTGACGGGCTGCGGGTGCAGGTCGAGCCCGCAACCCGGCTCGAACCGCTGGACATGGATATCCCCGGCGACCTCAGCGCCGCGGCTTTCTGGCTGGTCGCCGCGGGGCTGATTCCGGGTTCGCGCGTGGTGCTGGAAGGCGTGGGCGTAAATCCGACCAGGAGCGCGTTCATCGACCTTCTGCTGGGCGCCGGTTTCAAGGTGAAGTTCTCCCGGCCCCGCTTCGTGGGCGCCGAGCCGGTCGCCGACCTCGAGGTGACGGCGGCTGCCGCGTTGCGACCGATTCAGATCGATGGAGACAAGGCGGCCGAGATGATCGACGAGCTGCCGGTGCTTGCCGTGGCCGCCACGCAGATTCCCGGGAAGACTGTGATTTCGGGCGCGGCCGAGCTCCGCCTGAAGGAGTCGAATCGCATCGAGGCGATGGAAGAAGGCCTGGTCGCGATGGGCGCGGACGTCACAGCGGTCGAAGACGGCTGGGTGATCAACGGGCCCCGTTACCTCGAAGGCGCGAGGGTGAGCTCGCACGGCGACCATCGCGTTGCGATGGCGCTTGCGGTGGCAGGCCTGATCGCGGACGGCCGGACGGAGATCGACGCTGCCGAATGCGTGGAGATCTCCTACCCGAACTTCTTCGACCACCTCGAGTATCTGTGCTGACCGTCCGGCAGGAGATCGAGGTCGAGCCGATCACGCTCGAGCTGTACGAGCTCGAGGTCACAGCTCCGCGCGACGATTTCGAGCTCGAGGTCGCGCGCACGATTCAGAGCGCAAAGTCAGGTGAGGTCGGCGCGGTCGGCCGGGCGCGCGAGCTGTATCGCCGATTCGGCCTCGACCCGACGCGGGTCCGGCCGTCGTCGGAAGCTCTCTTGAGACGCCTGAAGAAGGGCGAGCCGCTGCCTCGCATAAACTCGCTGGTCGATGTCGCCAATGCTTTGTCGGTGCAGCTGCAGGTGCCGGTCGGCCTTTATGACCTCGACAAGGTGAAGGGCGACGAGCTCGTGATCCGGCTCGGCGCCGAAGGCGAGGGATACACAGGTATCGGAAAAGAGCACGTCAACGTGGCCGGCCGGATCTGCGTCGCAGACGCCGAAGGGCCATGCGGCAATCCGAGCGCCGATTCGGCGCGGACCATGATCACGACCCAGACCGAGCGTGCGGCGTGGGTCTACTTCCTGCCGGTGCGAGACGAGGACATCGATCGCACCGCCGAGCTGATCGCGGTGTTCGGCCGCGGCCTGGTCCGGATGGTGTGACGGTGGCCACGGAGCAGGTGCTGTGCGTGAGACGCGAGGACATCTTTCCAGATGGCGCGTGGCACGGGTTCGTGAGCAAGGACCTCGAGCGACACCAGGCCGTGATTCGCGAGCGCCACTTCTTCAAGCCGCGCGCAGAGGTCGAGGACGACCCCAACTTTCAGCAGATCATCCCGTACGTCGTGTTCCGGCACGCCGATCGATACTTCCTCACGCATCGCCTGCGAGCTTCATCCGAGAAGCGCCTGCGCAAGCAGTACTCGCTCGGCATCGGCGGCCACATCAACCCGGGAGACCTCGAGGCAGGCGATCCCATCCTCGATGGGCTCAAGCGGGAGTGGGCCGAGGAGGTGGTGTACGACGGCCGTTTCGAAGCCCAGCTCATTGGCCTGCTCAACGACGAGTCCGCGCCGGTGTCCAAAGTGCACCTGGGCGTGGTGTTCCTCGTCGACGGGGACTCGCCCAACATCGCCATCCGCGAGACCACAAAGCTGGCCGGCGAGCTCATGACCCTGGACGCGATGCGGATCCATTACCTCGAGATGGAGTCGTGGTCGCAGATGGTGTTCGACAGGTTGACCTCTTGAAGTACCTAGAAGTGGGTGGAGTTCGAGTGTCGGCGATCGGGCTCGGCACCTGGCAGTTCGGTTCGTCAGAGTGGGGTTATGGCGCCGAATACAACCGAGTCGAGGCCGGCAACATCGTCCGGCGCGCCCTCGAGCTGGGCGTGAATTTGATCGACACGGCCGAGTTCTACGGGTTCGGCCGTTCCGAGCGCATCGTCGGCGAGGCGATCCGCGGCCGCCGCGACGAGGTGTTCCTTGCGACCAAGATCTTCCCCATCGGCCTGCCTTTTATGACGCCCTGGCGAGCTCGCGGCAGCGCTCGACGGCTCGGCGTGGACCGGATCGACCTTTACCAGCTGCACTGGCCCAGCCCGCTGTTTCCGCCACGCGCCACCATGCCGCGCATGCGGCGGCTGGTCGAGCAGGGTCTCGTGGCCCATGCCGGCGTCAGCAATCACAACCTCGCGCAGTGGCAGGAGGCGGAGCGCTCGTTCGGCGGGCCTGTGCTGTCCAACCAGGTCCTGTTCAACCTCGTTAATCGCAGGCCGGAGCGCGAGCTGGTGCCGTTTGCGCAGACGCAAGGCCGGATCGTTATCGCCTACAGCCCGCTCGGGCAGGGATTGCTCTCTGGCAAATACCAGGATTCGCCGCCCAGCAACCTGTTGCGGCGCAGGCGGAGCAGCTTCAGCGCCGCCAACCGAGCTCGTCTCGAACCGCTGATCGCCGCGCTGCGCGAGATCGGCGGGCGGCACAGCGCGACGCCGGCGCAGGTTTCCCTTGCGTGGCTGATCCGTAAACCCAACGTGGTGGCCATCCCGGGCGCATCGAGCGTGTACCAGCTGGAGGAGAACGTCGCGGCGGGCGACATCGTTCTGTCGAACGAAGAATCGTCTCGGCTGGATAGCCTGAGCGCATGAAGCTTCAGTCGGTCGAGATGCGCCGCATCCACCTATCGCTCGTGGCGCCTTTCGAAACGTCGTTCGGAGTACAGACCGAGCGAGACGTGCTGCTGCTGAAGGCGGTCACCACGGACGGTGAGGGTTGGGGCGAGTGCGTGGCGGGCGAGGAGCCGACCTACTCATCCGAGTACGTCGACGCCTGCCAGCACGTGCTGATCCACCACCTGCTGCCGCGCCTGCTTGACCAGCCCCGTCTGCAGGCCGAAGACGTCGGCAGTGTGCTGCGGCCTGTCCATGGTCATCACATGGCCAAGGCCGCGATCGAGATGGCTGTCCTCGACGCGCAGCTTCGCGCGCGGGGCGAATCCTTCGCCCAGTACTTCGGCGCGGTGCGCGCCGCGGTCGACTGCGGTGTCTCGGTGGGCATCCACAAGACGATCCCGGAGCTGCTGGAAACGGTGGGCGACTACCTCGAGCAGGGCTACCGTCGCATCAAGCTCAAGATCAAGCCGGGCTGGGACGTCGAGCCGGTGCGCGCCGTCCGCGAGCGATTTGGGAAGGTCCCGCTGCAGGTCGACGCCAACACTGCGTACGCGTTGTCCGACGCTGCCCACCTGGCGCTGCTGGACCCGTTCGACCTGTTGCTCATCGAGCAACCGCTTCCGGAGGAGCAGGTCCTGGCTCATGCGGAGCTGGCAAGGTCGGTGCGCACGCCGATCTGCCTGGACGAGTCGATCACGACGGCGCAGGCGGCGGCCGATGCCATCCAGCTTGGCGCCTGCCGGATCATCAACATCAAGCCGGGGCGCGTCGGGGGCTACCTGGAGGCACGACGGATACATGACATCTGCGCCGAGCATGGGCTGCCGGTGTGGATGGGAGGGATGCTCGAGACGGGGATCGGGCGCGCCGGCAACGTCGCGATGGCGGCGATGTCGAACTTCACCCTACCGGGGGACACCTCCGCGTCAGACCGGTACTACCACCGCGACATCACCGCTCCTTTCGTCCTGCACGATGGACGGCTGGACGTGCCGACCGGACCGGGGCTTGGGGTCGAGGTCGACCTCGAGTTTCTCGACTCGATCACGCACTGGAAGCAAACGGTCAGCCCCTGAGGCGCGGCCGGAAAAGCCCTCGACGGAGCTTCGGCGCCCATGCGGCCCATCTCCGGGTTCAGCTCCTGTGCTGCTCGCTCACGCATCGACGGATGCGCTCGCTGCGCTGCTCGTCGCTTCACCCGGATCTGGACCGCCTGGATCACCGAATCTCTCGCCGAGGGTTTTCCGCCGCGCCTCTAGGACGTCTTGCTGCGCAGGGGCGACGCGGCCTTCATGGCGATGAGGTCGGTCATCGGGGTGGCCTGAGCCGCCTGGCCGAGCCTCGCGACCCCCAGCTGGTCTTCGATGGTCGCGAGCAGCGAGTAGTGGTCATATGGCTTCGCGCTGCTGTGCGTCACCGGGTTCGGACGGATGATCAGCGTCAGGACGGAGTTGGCGCTGTCCTCGCCTTCGTCCCAGGTGATCACGAGCATCCCGCCGTCCTGCCAGGCGTTGGAGCTGAGGATGGTAGGAACCGTCTGTGAGAGCCAGGCGTCAGCAACCGAGCTCGAGCAGTCGTGGCCGTCATGGCAGAGGTTCGGTGTGATCCACACGAACTGCGGGACGGTGCCGGCCATGTCCGGCGCGAACTGCGTGAAGGGAACCACCTCGGAGGGGCAAGCGCTGCCGTAGTACGCGAAGGGGTTGTGCTTCAGGGCGTAGGGGTAGGGACTGTGGAAGCAGCCGTTGCTCATGCCTTCCATGTAGGCGCGCCATTCGATCCCGGCGTTCGTCAGCTGCGCACCAAGTCCGCCGGCTGGAAGCGCGTGGAAGCCGTCGTCGGCGATCCCCCAGGTGGTGCCTGACGTCAGGGCCAGGTAGTTGGGCAGGCTGGGGTGGGAGACGCCGTGATAGTCGGTGGCGATCGCGTATTCCGCTGCCAGCTTCGACACGTAGCTGCTTGCGATCGCCTGGCTGTAGCTGCGGTTCTCCATGACGATGACGAAGATATGAGGCGGCGCGGCGGCGGGCGAGGGGTCGGCCGTCGGGCTGGGGTTGCTCGTGCTTGGGGTTGGGAGCGGGCTGTGACTCGCCGGCGCCTGGGCCGTGGATTTCGGGGCACATGCGGCGAGGAGACACACGGAGATGACCAGGGCAACCAACCGCATCCTCTTAGAGCCTACGATCCGGGCCTGCCTTGAAGTTGCGCAGAGGTTCCTGGGAGCTGGAGGTCCGGCCGGAGCGCGGAGGGCGTATCACGTCGCTGCGATTGGACGGCGAAGAGCTGCTCGAGCAAGGCATCGGGATCGACGATTCGCATGCGCTCGAGTTTGTCTCAGGCGGGGCCTGGGGATGGGACGAGATGGTGCCGACGGTGGACGCGACCGATACGCTGCCCGATCACGGAGAGGCGTGGAGGCTGCCGTGGCAGGTGGGCGCGAAGACCCCGAGCTCGGTGTTCATGCGGTGCTCCGGACGCGTCGTGCCGTGGGAGCTCGGACGGCGGATCGAGATGGACGCGGATCGTGTGCGGGTGTCGTACGTCTACACGAATCGCGGTGAGGTGCCCCACCACGCCTACTGGTGCGCCCACCCGTTGTTCAAGTTCGAGAATGGGATGGAGATTGGGGTGCCGGGTGGGTCGCGGCTTGCGCAGTTGGCAGAAGGGACGAGCGAGAAGTTGTTTCTGCCGAAGGGGTCGCTTGATCGGGTGCGGCTGGTGTGGCGTTCTGGCGCGGCGATTGAGCTGGCGTGGGACGCGGGGGTGACGCCCTACGTCGGGGTGTGGGTGTGCAACGGGGACCTGGGCGGGTACCGGCAGGTCGCGATCGAGCCGGCGACGGGCGGGAATGACCGGCCGGACGCGGCGGCTCTGCCGCCGTTGCTCGGTCCGGGCGAGCAGTTGGAATGGTGGCTGGAGGTTCGTGACGCGCGTTAGGGGACTGAGAAAAGGGTGTCGGGGCGGGGCCTGGTGGGCTGGTTGATGGTCTTGGGAGTGCCGCATTTTGCGCTCCTTTTTCGGTCAAAAGTCCGTCTTGACAGTCGAACGGATGTTTGGTAGTCTGGTTCTATGCTCGCGACGCAAGACGCCTGCGCCATCAGCGCTACCAATCCGACCGGCGAGGAGCTCGCCGACGACCTGATCCGGATGCGTCACGAGATCGACGTGATGGAGCTCGGCTTCGCCATGAAGGCGGCCGCTTTCGGGGCGACCGACCGCTACGACTACGAGGGCTCCGTCAGCCCGATCGACTGGATCCGCTTCAACTGCCACATGACCAGCAATGCCGCCGCCGACCGCGTCGCGGTTGGGGAGCGAATTGGCGAGATGCCGGAGAGCTTCGCCTGGCGGATGGCCGGATCGGTTTCGCCCATCTGACGGTGATGGCCAGGACCGCGAATGCGGTCGGTGCAAAGTTCCAGGAGGCGGCGCTGATCAAGAAGGCGCTGGAGAACTCCCCAGGGAAGTTTCACCACATCTGCCGCCACTACCGCCATTCCGCTGACCGGGAAGGCTTTGAGGCTGAGGCGGCAGAGCTGGTCGGGACCCGGCGGCTGTCGATCAGCACCTGTGAAGACGGCGCGGTGCTGCTTAGTGGCGTCTTCGACCCCGAGGGGGGTGCTGCAATTCGGACGGCGCTGGAGCCGCTGGCGCGAAAGTCAGGCGCTCATGACGACCGAGCTCACGAGAAGCGGATGGGCGACGCTCTGGTCGAGCTCGCCACGCACTCACTGGACGCGGGCTTGATCCCGCAGCGGGCATCGCAGCGCACTCACCTTCAGGTCACGACCACGCTCGAGACCCTGATGGGTCTGGCGGGGGCGCCGGCGGCTGAGTTAGAGCTCGCGCTGCCGATCTCCTCCAAAACCGTAGAGCGGCTGGCATGCGATGCCTCGATCACTCGCATCCTGCTCGACTCCGACTCGATGGTCATCGATGTCGGACGCGCCAAGCGCACGATCAAGGGACCGGCGCGCAAGGCGCTCAACGTGCGGGACGAACACTGCGTCTGGACCGGTTGCGAGCGCCCGGCGAGCTGGTGCTCGGGTCATCATCTCGTGCATTGGCTCCATGGCGGTACGAATGACCCACCCAACCTCGCTCTGCTCTGCAGCCGGCATCACTGGATGGTGCACGAGGGCGGTTGGCAGATCATTCGCGGGGACGACGGCCGGATTGTGACCATCCCGCCGGTAGTCACGTTCGGGGCGCCGTCTCGCGGACCGGACTAGCTTCAGCTAGTCCAAATCCTCTACGGTTCCAGTGAACGCTGGACCAACGTTATGTCCATCCAGCGGTCGAACTTGTGTGCGGCGTTCTTGATCGTCCCTACAACCTCGAAGCCGTGTCGCGAGTGCAGCGCCAGGCCGGCTCGGTTGTCGGTCGCGATCGTGGCGACGATCGTCCGGTAGCCCAGGCCCTGCGCCTCTTTGATGAGCTCGGCCAGGAGAGCGTGGCCGATGCCCTGGCCATGGTGGACCGGGTCCACGTAGACGAGATCCTCGACGACGTCGAACCCTCTCTGGTTCCAGGGAAAAAGGCGAGCCCAGCCGATGAGCCCATTGGCGTCGGTGCAGACGATGAGCTTGGAGCGCTTGCCGTGTGCCTCCCACCAGGCGGCGGCCTCCTCGGTGTCGAGAGGCTCTGAGTCGATGGTGGCGAACGTCTGGTTCACGGCCCAGTTGTACAGGCCGACGATCGGCCGGAGGTCGTCATGGGTGGCGGGACGGATTTCGAACGGCTTGGTCGCCTTCGCGGAGGGTTTTGTCTTCGCCATCACCAGGCCATCATTGCACGTGAATTCGCTCCGGCGTTACCCTCATGATGACCCGCGTCTCGTCCGGCTGGAACGTGAAAGGCTGCCCCTCGTACATGCGCGAAAGCTTGTCGATGTGCTCGTTGGCGCCCTCCAGGATCAGCTCGGCACGACCCTTGATCGCCAGCACGTCTCGGTAAGGCTCGCCGCAGCCGTACACAACGATCGCGACACGAGGGTCGCGCTTGAGGTTTCGAGCCTTGAGGCGGTGAAGCGCGGTGTTGAAGTAGATGTAAGTGCCGTCGGTCTCGATCCAGACCAGCGTGGCTTCGGGGCTCCCGTCCGGCATCACCGTGGCGACGGTGGCGAAGTTCCTCCCGTTCAAAATGTGAACCTGCTCCACCGTTAGGGTGACCATGCATGTATTTTCACGGGCGTGATCACCGAGCGTAAGAAACCCTTCCTCCAGACCCCTATCCCCGGACCCAAGGCGGCAGCCCTGATCGCCCGCGACGCCAGGGCGATGTCCCCCAGCTTCACGCGCTCCTATCCCTTTGTCATGGACAAGGGCGAAGGCTGCTGGGTCACCGACGTCGACGGCAACCGATTCCTCGATTTCACCGCCGGCATCGCGGTGGTAACAACCGGCCACTCCCACCCCAAGGTGGTGGCTGCGGTCGAGGAGCAGGCCCGGCGCTTCCTCCACATGTCCGGCACCGACTTCTACTACCAGTCTGAGATCGAGCTCGCCGAGCGGCTCGAGGCGAAGATCCTGCCGGGCACTCCGGCCAAGGTGTTCTTTACCAACTCGGGAGCTGAGGCGATCGAGGGAGCGATGAAGCTCGCGCGATTTGCGACCGGACGGCCGAGCTACATCGCCTTCATCGGTGCCTTCCACGGCCGCACCTTCGGGGCACTGTCGCTCACGGCTTCCAAAGCGAGCCAGCGAAGGCGCTTTGCTCCGCTCCTGTCGTCGGTTTTTCACGCGCCCTTCCCAACCGCCGCGCGAGGCGTGACTACGGACGAGACGATGGCGCGCCTTGAAGAGCTCTTCGCGACTGTCGCGCCGCCCGAAAGCGTGGCGGCGGTTTTCGTCGAGCCGATACAGGGTGAGGGCGGATACCTCGTTCCGCCGGACGACTTCCTGCCGCGGCTGCGGGAGCTGACGCTCAAGCACGGCATCCTGATGGTTGCCGACGAGGTGCAGTCCGGCATGGGCCGGACCGGCCACCTCTTGAGCATCGAGCATTGGGGCGTCGAGCCGGACATCGTGTGCCTCGCCAAGGGCATCGCGTCCGGCCTTCCGTTGGGCGCGTTCATCGCGCGCGCGGAGCAGATGAACTGGCCGCCGGGGTCGCACGGCAGCACGTTCGGCGGCAACCCGGTCGCGTGCGCCGCCGGGCTGGCAACGCTCGACCTCCTCGAGGGCGGCTTGATGGAGAATGCCGCGCGCGTCGGGGCGGTGCTTCAGGACGGGCTGCGGGAGATCGCGGCCACGCGTCCGCAGGTGACCGACGTTCGAGGGCTCGGTTTGATGCTGGCCCTCGAGCTGACGACCCCGGAGCTGGCGGCTCAGCTGGTGCAGTCGGCGTTCGAGCGCGGTCTGCTCCTGCTCATGGCCGGCACGCGCGCGGTACGCATCAGCCCGCCTCTCGTCCTGGACGCCGAAGAGGCGGCGACGGGCCTGGAGATCGTTGCGTCCGCG
>Ga0209009_1000669_pt1 | contig 11166 bp, 9 predicted proteins | sample BlaSpr_A8_OM3_M2_FD_187979 | JGI IMG/M metagenome (GOLD analysis project Ga0209009, IMG submission 187979) | Forest soil microbial communities from Thunder Bay, Ontario, Canada - Black Spruce, Ontario site 2_A8_OM3_M2 (SPAdes) (version 2) | ecosystem: Environmental > Terrestrial > Soil > Boreal... | reverse complement strand
CGTCGTCTGTCCCTGCCCTCGGCTGCGTCTCGAGCCAGCAGCCCATCCTTCATTCGCACGGAACAAAGGACTTGACAAGTCCTTCCATATCAGTGTCCCCCCTCCCCGACCACATGATTCGGCCAACTAAGCTGAACCCTGCCGTGAAGTTCAGCGAGCTTGCTGCGAGCCTGGACCAGATGGAGGCTACGAGCAGCCGGAACGAGTTGGTTCGCATCCTGTCGGAGGTGTACCGCGCCTGCTCGGTGGATGAGCTCGAGCCGATTACCTACCTCATCCAGGGCCGGCTCGCGCCTTTTTTCGAGCCAGTTGAAATCGGCCTCGGTGAAAAGCTGCTCATCACCGCGATCGCGGCCGCTTACGGCGTTCCGAAGGAGGACGTCGTAAAGCTCAACCGCCAGACTGGCGACCTCGGCGTCACAGCTCAGCGCCTGGCCCCGGCCTCCCGCCGTGAATCGCCTCCGGTCGTCGAAGTCCACCAGCGCATGTCACGGATCGCGGCCGCCGGGGGTGCGGGCAGCCAGCAGGAAAAACTCGATGGCTTCACCCGCCTCCTCAGCGATCTGGATTCCGCATCGGCGAAGCACCTGGTCCGAATCACCCTCGGAAAGATGCGGCTGGGGATCGGCGACCCAACGGTGCTCGACGCGCTGTCATTCGCAAAATACGGAGACCGGTCCCGGAGACCCATCCTGGAGGCTGCCTACAACCGGACCTCCGATCTCGGGCTCATCGCGCGGACGCTGTGGGAGGTTGGCGAGACCGGGCTCGACTCGCTAAAAGTTAAGGCCGGACACCCGCTTCGCCCTCAACTTGCGGAGCGCCTTCCCAACCCGGAGGCGGTAATCAAGAAGCTAGGGATGGTGGGTGTTCAGCCGAAGTACGACGGCCTGCGCGTCCAGATCCACAAGGATGCGGACCAGGTGAGCATCTTCTCGAGAAACCTGGAGTCGATGACGGAGATGTTCCCGGAGCTGGTCGTGGCCGCCTCCAGCCTGAACGTGGAGACAGTGATCCTCGACGGCGAGGCGATCGCCTACGACCCTGACTCGGAGGAGTACGTCCCCTTCCAGGAGACCACGGCGCGCCGGCGAAAGGAAGGCATCGTGGAGATGGCTGCCCGCGTGCCGATGCGCTCATTTGTCTTTGACGTGATGTTCCACAACGGATCCGATCTGACGCCGTTGCCCTACGAACGTCGCTTCGAGATCGTTCAGGAGCTCCTCGGGGAGTCGGATACGTTGCTGATCGCGCCGCTGATGAAGACGGATTCGGCGGACGTGTTGACCCGACAGCTGCTCGACAACATCAGCCGCGGCCTGGAAGGAGTCGTGGCCAAGCGCCTCGACTCGCCCTACCAGGCGGGCGCTCGCAACTTCAACTGGGTGAAGCTGAAGCGCAACACGAGCGGCCAGCTGAATGACACCATCGACGTCGTGCTGCTCGGTTATTACAGGGGCAGAGGCAAGAGGGCAGAGTTTGGCGCGGGTGCTCTGCTTGCCGGCGTCTACAACAGCGAAAAGGACGAGTTCGTGACCATCAGCAAGCTTGGCACCGGCCTCTCCGACCAGGCCTGGCGTGGGCTCCATGAGCGGCTGGCCAGCCTCGAGGTCCCTGACAAGCCGGCGCGCGTGAACTCGATCTTGGTCCCGGACGCCTGGCTTGAGCCGGCGATCGTCGTGGAGGTGTTGGCGGACGAGATCACGCCGAGCCCGCGTCACACGGCCGAGTTCGCGCTGCGATTCCCGCGGATCGTCTCATTCCGAACCGAGGACAAGAAGCCCGAGGACGCCACCAGCGTCCGCGAAGTGAGGGAGATGTTCGAGCAACAGCGGCACACTCCGCGCGGTTGAGCCATGCCTAAGGTCACCTTCGTCGGAGCGGGAAGCGCGGTCTTCGCTCGCCAGCTGATCACCGACATCCTCGCCGTGGACGGCCTGGATGCCGGGACGTTTGCACTGGTCGACATCGACCCAGCGCGCCTCGAGCTCGCGCGCCGGATCGCCGAGCGGTTGGTCGAGCTCTCCGGCAAGCGCTGGTCGGTCACCGCCTCGACAGAGCGCACCGACGTGCTTGAAGGCAGCGACTACGTCATCAGCTCGATCGAGGTCGCCGGCCTCGCAAACGTCCGCTACGACTACGAGATCCCCATGCGCTACGGCGTCGACCAGTGCATCGGGGACACGATCGGGCCGGGAGGGATCTTCAAGGCTCTCCGTACAGGACCGGTCTGCTCCAGATCGTGGCCGACGTCGCGCGGCTCGCACCTCGCGCGCGGGTCATCAACTACAGCAACCCGATGTCGATCCTGACCCTCGCCGCTGCGCGCTCAACCGACCTGGAGGTGGTTGGACTCTGCCACAGTGTCCAGGGAACGTCGCGCCAGCTCGCGAGCTACCTCGACGTTCCCTACGACAGGATCACGCCTTGATGCTGGATCCGCTCACGGCCGCTGTGTGCTCGCTCGAGGAGATCGACCGGCTGTTCGAAGAGATGTGGGAGGCGGAGCGGGAGAGCTTGACAGCCTTCGACTAAGCGACCGCACGCCCGAACGAACGCGCTCCTATAGCGATGGCGATGATCGTGAGCACGAGCATGACCGCCACGCCTTTGGCGACGCTGGGATTGGTGATGTGGTCGCGGAACACCGCTCGTGCGGCGTCGACCGCGTAGGAAAGGGGATTCAAGGCCGCGATGTTGCGCAGCCACTGAGGCGCCAGGCCGAGGGGCAGCAGGACCCCTGACAGCAGCAGGATCGGAAGAGTCGAGGTGAAGATGATCGGCGCATACGTATTCTCGTCGCGCGCCCACAGCGCCACCGCATATGCGATCGACGCGGTCAGCAGCCCGATCAGCGCGATCAACCCGAGGGTGATGACCACCCCGATCGGATGGATGCTCAGGCCGAACGGCAAGGAGAGCAGGATCAGGATCAAGGACTGAACCACGATCGAGAACATGTCGCGGAGGGCGCGTCCGAGCAGCAGCGCGACCCGGCTCACCGGAGTGACACGCAGCCGCTCGATCACACCTGCCCTGAGCTCGGCGATGAGGCTGAAACCGACGCCGGCGGCGCCGAACATACCGAGCTGTACCAGCAGGCCAGGCACGAACACGTTGTAGGCACCACCCGGTGGAAAGCCCTGCACCGACGAGATGGACTTGAGCAGGGGTGCGAAGAGCACGAGATAGATCACGGGCTGTAGGACACCGATGGCCACCCAGGCAGGGTTGCGAATGAAGAGCCCGAAGTAGCGGCCGAAGACGAGCCAGGTGTCGCGCGCCAGCTTCATGCCGCCGTCTCCCGCAACGAGCGGCCTGTCTGGCGCAGGAAGACGTCGTCGAGGCTCGGCCGGTGAAGCCCGATGGTCACGAGCGTCAGTCCCGCACCGTCGAGCAGCCTGAGGATGGCCGGCATCGCCACCTCTCCGCGGTCCACATATAGAAGGACGGAGCCTTCGTCCAACTTGGCCTCTCTCACGAACACCTGGTCCTTCAACACGTCCAGCGCACGCTGCGGTTCGCCCGCCACCGTGAGCGTCACCACGTCTCCGGCGACGGCGCGTTTCAGCTCCTCGGGGGTGCCCTCCGCGACGATCTTCCCGTAGTCGATGATGGCGATCCGGTCGCAAAGGGCGTCCGCCTCATCGAGGTAGTGCGTGGTCAGGAAGACCGTGGTGCCCCGGTCGTGCATACGTCTCACCTCGTCCCACACGCGCGCTCGGCTCTGCGGGTCGAGGCCGGTGGTCGGCTCGTCGAGGAACAGGAGCTGCGGGTCGTGTACGAGACCAAGGCCGATGTCAAGCCGGCGTTTCTGCCCGCCTGAGTAGGTGCCTGCCTTGCGGTCGGCGCAGCTCTCGAGCTCGAGCATCGTGATCAGCTCGGCCGCACGTTTCTTCGCGCCGGCAACCGACTTGCCGTACAGCCGGCCCTGGAACACGAGCTCGCTGCGCCCCGTGATCTCGCGGTCGGAGCCTCCTGCCTGCCCGACGTAGCCGATGCGCTCTCGGATCCGGTCAGGCTGGGTGAGCAAGTTGCAGCCCGCGACGGTTGCGCTGCCGCCGCTGGGCGGAAGCAGCGTCGCCAGCATGCGGAGGGTGGTCGTCTTGCCGGCGCCGTTTGGCCCCAGGAACCCGAAGATCTCGCCTGGGTGCACGTTCAGGTCGACGCCCGCGACCGCTTCGACCGATCGATTGCGGGACTTGAACACCCGCCTCAACCCGCGGGTCTCTATGACGTCTTGCACGATCGTGTCTTGCACGTTCCTTTCCTGCACGACGTAGATTCTGGCGGGTCAGGGATGCCCGGCCAGGAGCTGCCAGAACTCCTCCAGGGCTGGGCCGCCTTGATCGCGCCGGCGGATGGCGCTGATCGCACGAAGGCTCGAACGGCCCGGCAGGCGTTTCAGGGAGCCTGACGCGAGGTCCGCGGCCACGGCCAGGCGTGGCAAGGCGGCGTATCCCAACCCTGCAAGCGCCGCAGCCCGAACGTACTCGGGATGACCCAGGTTCAGCGTCTCGGAATGGTCGTAGGCCTCACCGATCATGTCTCTGACGTTTTGCTCGGCCGACCAGCTCGGACCGCGTCCGAGGTAGCGATGCTGGGCGAGGTCGGCAGCGTTGACTCGACGCAGAGACGCCAGCGGATGATCCCTATGCGCGACCAGGATGAGCTCGTCGTGATCCAAAACCTTGGCCAGGAGCTCAGGATTCGGCTTTCCTTCGACCAGGGCGCAGTCAAGCGCTCCGGCGATGACCTGCCGGTTGATTTCAGCCGAGGGCTCGACGGTCATGCTGAGCTTGATGCCAGGGTGCCGTCGCGTGAAGCCGGCGAGTCGCACAGGCAGGTAGTAGCTTGCGCAGGTCGGGCTGGCTCCGAGGTGCAGGGAGCCCGCCTCCAGGGTCTTCATCGATTGCGCCGAGTCCTCCAGGACCTGCACCGATCGCAGCGCCGCCCGGCAGGCAATCGCCAGCGTGCGCCCGGCGTCGGTCAGGCGCACGCCTCGGCCATCGCGCTCCAGCAGCTGCAGTCCGACCGCCCGCTCGAAGTGACGCACCTGCTGCGTGACGGCGCCCTGGGTCAGGAAAAGGGAGGCGGCGGCCCTGGAAATGTGCTCGTGTTCGGCCACTGCAACGAAGGAGCGAACCTGCTCGAGGCTGAAAGCTGGCCTGGCCATTCCGACATATTAGTCAGGCTTATGGGAGCGATTACAGATAATTGAGACAAAAAACTGAATTAACGCTGAAGCCGCGCGTTAGACAAGTTACGGTTTCGACACGCTCGCAGAGGCGAGAAAGGAGGTGGGTAAGTGATGAGTCGTCGGGGTGCCGTTCGTCAAAGCGGCCAGGGAATGGTCGAGTATGCCTTGATCCTGGTTCTCGTTTCGATCGTCGTCATCGTGATTCTTTTGACCATGGGCAACCAGATCCAAAACGTCTTCTCCAACGTGGTGGCCGCACTCGGCTAACAAGCGCAGCTGAAGCGGGTCGGCAGGATCCTTAAACGGTCACCGGCCCGCTTTTCTACAGTTCGGTAGCCAGGCTACCTCCTACCGGTTAAGTCAACTCCCCCTAGAGGTTATCGGCAGCAATTGCCGGTCAGGATGCTCCCCCAGGGCCATCCTTAACCAGCACCTAACCTGGCTTCGAGCGGCAGGCGGTAATCTTCATTCGTGGTGGTGGGAGTCCAGGCAGAGTCGGATCAAACAGGCCCTGTTGCCGTGCCCGAGATCCCCCGGTACCTCAACCGCGAGCTGTCCAGGCTCGATTATGACGAGCGGGTCCTGGCCATGGCCGAGGACCCCCGCCTGCCCGTCCTGGAACGTGTTCGGTTCCTGGCGATCTTCAGCCAGAACCTCGACGATTTCTTCCAGGTTCGAGTGGCCGGGCTCAAGGAGCAGGTCCTTGCCGCAGTCGCTGTTGCCTCGCCCGACGGCATGTCACCGCTGGAACAGCTCAAGCTGATCCGGTCTCGGGTCGAAGGCCTGGTCGCCCGCCAGATGAGCCTCTTCAACGGCGCCATCGTCCCCGCGCTTGCCGACGCCGGCATCACGCTGGTCCGCGGCGACGAGGTGACCAAGCGCGAGCTCAGCCAGCTGCACACGGTCTTCAGGCAGCAGATCTTCCCCGTCTTGACGCCGCTTGCGGTCGACCCGGGGCACCCGTTCCCCTACATCTCGCACCTCTCGCTGAACCTGGCGGTCATGGTTCGCGACCCCCAGCGCCACCAGCAGCGCTTCGCGCGCGTGAAGGTGCCGCCTGTGCTGCCGCGGTTCATCGCACTGGTCGAGGGCCAGCGGTACGTACCGCTGGAGGACGTCATTGCGCTTCACCTTCAAGCTCTGTTCCCGGGCATGGAAGTGGTTGCGCATCATCCTTTTCGCGTCACGAGGGATGGTGACCTCGACGACGTCGACAGCGATGCCGAGGACCTGCTGGCGGCCATCCAGACCGAGCTCAGGCGCCGCCGCCGGCACGCGCGAGTCGTGCGCCTCGAGGTCGACCCGGGCATGTCCCCCGAAGTCCTCGAGCTGCTCACGAGAGAGCTCGAGCTGCAGCCCTCTGACGTCTACGAGGCGGCCGGCCTGCTCGACCTGGGAAGCCTTCATGCGCTTTCGGCGCTCGACCGTCCCGACCTGAAGGAGGAGCCGTGGACTCCGACCACTCAGCCCCGGCTGCGCGGGCTGGCGGCGGAGGTGCCCGACCTGTTCGCTGTGCTTCGGGCGGGCGACGTGCTCGCGCACCATCCCTACGACTCGTTCGCCACCTCCGTGGAGGCTTTCATCGACCACGCGGCCAGCGATCCGGACGTGCTGGCCATCAAGCAGACCCTTTACCGGACCTCAGGTCCAGCCAGCCCGATCGTGCGAGCGCTGATCCGCGCGGCAGAACGAGGAAAGCAGGTGGCGGCTCTGGTCGAGCTCAAGGCGCGCGGCGACGAGCAGGCCAACATCGGTTGGGCACGAGCGCTCGAGGAAGCGAACGTGCACGTGGTTTATGGACTTCTCGGGCTCAAGACTCACGCCAAGGTGACGCTGGTCGTTCGCCGCGAGGGCAAGCACATCCAGCACTACCTGCACGTCGGCACCGGCAACTACAACCCGAGCACCGCCCACGCTTACGAAGATGTGAGCTTGCTGTCCGCCGACGCGGACCTCGGCGCCGACGTCACCGAGCTGTTCAACCTGCTGACCGGCTACAGCCGCCAGCATCGCTACCGCAAGCTCATGGTCGCCCCCAGCAGCCTGCGGGCCGGCATCACGCAGCTGATCGAGCGCGAGGGCAAGCCGGGCGGCCGGATCGTCATCAAGGTCAACAACCTGATCGACCCGCAGATCATCGACGCCCTGTACGCCGCCTCGCAGGCCGGCGCGCAGGTCGACCTCATCGTCCGCAGCATGTGCTCGCTGCGCCCGGGTGTGCCCGGGCTGTCGGAGCGAATCAGGGTGCGCTCGATCGTCGGCCGGTTCCTCGAGCACTCGCGCATCTTCGCTTTCGGAGATGGCGCCGACGCCGAGTACTACCTCGGGTCCTCCGACCTCATGCAGCGCAACCTGGATCGGCGTGTGGAGGCGGTCGTGCCGGTCGGCGATCGCAAGCTGCGCGAGCGCCTGTCGCAGATCCTGGAGATCGGCCTGGCCGACGACGTCCTGGCCTGGGAGCTCTGCCCGGACGGCGCGTGGCAGCATGTCCCGACCGTGCGCGGGCTCAACTCGCACAAGCGGTTCCAGGAGCTGGCCCTGGAGAGCGCACGCGGCAATGGGGTGGTGAACGGCGTCCCGCATGATTGAACGAGAGGTGAAGCTCGGGGCGGGACCCGCCTTCCACCTCCCTGACCTGAGCGGGGTCCTGGACGGCGTGACGGTGACCCCGCCGGAGGCGGTCCGGCTGGAGACGGTGTATTACGACACGCCGGACCTGCGACTCGCGCGGTGGGGCGTATCGCTGCGTCATCGCGCGGGCGAGGGCTGGACATTGAAGCTGCCGCCGGCGCAAGCCGCCGGTCAACCACAGGGCCAGCTCCTCGAACGCGATGAGATCACCTTTCAGGGCGGTTCCAAGAAGCCGCCTGAAGGGGCGGTGGCGATCGTGCGCGCGTACGTCCGCAAGGCGGAGCTGGGGCCGGTCGCGCGCCTGTCAACCATCCGCAGGCGAGTGAGACTGGTCGACGCGGCCGGGACTCGCGTGGCCGAGGTCGTCGACGATGAGGTGTCGGTGCGTGACGGCCGGCGAGTCGCGGCTCGGTTCCGCGAGATCGAGGTCGAGGTGACTCAGCAATCAAACGGCGTCAACGGGATTGTCGACCCGCTGGTGATGCGCCTTCGCGGCGCTGGGGCCGGGGCGGCGGATCCAACTCCCAAGCACATCCGCGCCCTGGGTCCACGTGCGATGGAACCACCGGAGGTGTCGGCGCAGCCGGTGCAGCCTGACTCGCCCGCCAAGGACGTGATCAAGCACGTGCTCGCCGAGAGCATCGCATCCCTGCTGAAGCACGATCCGCTGGTGCGAACCAGCGGCGATCCTGAAGCCGTCCACCAGGCTCGTGTCGCGACGCGCAAGCTGCGATCTCACCTGCGCACGTTCGGTCCTCTGCTCGACCCGGAGTGGACGGAGCCGCTGCGCTCGGAGCTCGGCTGGCTCGCGCTGGGTCTCGGCGCGGTCCGAGATCGGGAGGTCTTGTTCGAACGCCTTAGCGAGCGCGCGAAGTCGCTCCCGGCCAGCGACCTGAGGTCGGCCGGCTCGCTCCTGCACATCCTCCAGGTCGAGATCGCGACGCTACGCACGAAGCTGATGGCCGAGCTGGACTCGCTCCGCTACGTCGACCTGCTCGAGAGGCTCGTGGTCGCGGCCCAGGCGCCGGGCACGCTGCCAGATGCGGACGAGTCGGCGTTGAAGGTGCTGCCTCCGCTGGCGGCGGGGCCGTGGCGGCGCCTGCGCTCGGCCGTCAAGCAGCTGCCCGAGACCCCGACCGACCCGGAGCTGCACCGCATCCGCATCCTCGCCAAGCGGGCGCGCTACGCCGCTGAAGCGGTGGCGCCGGTCGTCGGCAAAGCCGCGGATGCGTTCGCACGCGCGGCGGCCAAGCTGCAGACCATCCTTGGTGAGCACCAGGACAGCGTCACCGCGCAGGCGTGGCTTCGCGGCGCCCGGATCAGCGGCCGCCGCGCCTTCGTAGCCGGTGAGCTGATCGCCATGGAGCACATCGCGGCCGAGGATGCGCGCGCGAAGTGGCCGAAGGTGTGGAATGCCCTCGACCGGAAGGGCCTACGCGACTGGATGCCCTGACCCCGTGGGGACTTTCTATTTCGTCCGGCACGCGAAAGCGGGAAGCAGGAGCAACTGGCCGGAGGACGATCGGCTCCGGCCGCTCAACAAGAAGGGCGTCAAGCAGGCGGAGGAGCTGGTTTCGATCACGAAGCCCTTTCCAATCGCGGCCGTCTACTCGAGCCCCTTCCTGCGCTGCGTACAGACGGTCGAACCTCTGGCTCGCGCTCGCAAGCTGCCGATCAAGCAAACGTCGATGCTCGCCGAAGGCCACGGGCTGGCCGGGGCGATGCAGGTCATGCAGCACCCCGAGCTCGACCAAGCTGTGCTCAGCACTCACGGCGACATCGTGTGGGAGCTGGTCGAGGAGCTCGTCAACCAGCGCGTGATCAAGCCGGGCACAGGCGGCTTCGACAAGGGCTCGATGTGGGTGGTGGACCTCGAAGAAGGCTCTTTCACGCGCGCTCGATACATTCCCGCCCCCTGAGTTGAGCGACCTGAGCCGGCGCGAAGCGCTCAAGAACATCGGTTAGCCTTGCCTCGATGACCGTCACGCTCCGCGGCGCCGGGCTGTCCGAGAGCCAGGTCGTGGATGTGGCCCGGCACGGGGAAAAGGTCGCCCTGGCGGCCGCGGCGCGAACCAGGATGGAGCGCAGCCGCACCCGGGTTGAGCGGGCGGCGGCGTCGAGGGAGCCCGTATACGGGGTCTCCACCGGGTTCGGCGCCCTGGCCGGGACCCGGGTCGCTCCGCTCCGGCAGCCCGAGCTGCAGCTCGCATTGATCCGCTCCCACGCCGCCGGCATGGGCCCGCCGGTCGACGGCGAGGTGGTGCGAGCGACGATGCTCCTGCGCGCCCGCACGCTCGCGATGGGCCTGTCCGGCGTCAGGCCGGTCGTGGCCGAGACGCTGATCGCGATGCTGAACGCCGGCATCACACCGGTCGTCCCGCGCTACGGCTCGGTCGGCTGCAGCGGCGACCTGGCCCCGCTGGCTCACATCGGGCTCTCGCTCGTGGGCGAGGGAGAGGTCGTGGATGCCGAGGGCACGCGGGCGCCTGCGGCCCAGGTGCTCAAGGCGGCGAAGCTCAAACCGTTGAAGCTCGAGACCAAGGAGGGCCTCGCCCTGATCAATGGAACCGACGGCATGCTCGGGATGCTGGCCCTGGCCTGCGCCGACGCCGAGCTCTGCTTCAGGGTCGCGGACATCACCGCCGCCATGTCGGCCGAGGCGCTGCTTGGGACGGACCGGACGTTCGCCGCGCGGCTCCACGAGATCCGCCCGCATCCCGGCCAGGTCGCGAGCGCCGCGAACCTGACCCGGTTGCTGCGGAGCTCGGGAATCGTCGCGTCCCATCGCCACTCGCACCACGCCGTCCAGGACTCGTACTCCGTGCGGTGCAGCCCGCAGGTCGCAGGCGCCGCGCGCGACACGCTGGACTTTGCGAGGCGCGTCGAGACGGTCGAGCTGTCGTCGGTGGTCGACAACCCGGTCGTCCTCGAGACCGGCGAGGTCGAGTCGACCGGCAACTTCCACGGCGAGCCGCTTGCATTTGCCGCGGACTTCCTCGCCATCGCGGCGGCCGAGGTGGGCGCCATCGCCGAGCGCAGGGTGGATCGCCTGCTCGATCCTCATCGCTCCGAAGGACTGCCGCCATTCCTTGCTGAGCAGCCAGGGGTCAACTCCGGGCTGATGGTCGCGCAGTACACGGCCGCCGCCCTGGTGGCCGAGAACCGCCGCCTCGCCGCGCCCGCCAGCGTGGACTCAATCCCGACCTCGGGCATGCAGGAAGACCACGTCTCGATGGGCTGGGGCGCGGCGCTGAAGCTGCGCACCGTGCTCGAGAACCTGAGGCACATCCTCGCTGTCGAGCTGATTTCCGCGGCGCGAGCGCAAGACCTCCGCC
>Ga0209009_1000668_pt1 | contig 11173 bp, 10 predicted proteins | sample BlaSpr_A8_OM3_M2_FD_187979 | JGI IMG/M metagenome (GOLD analysis project Ga0209009, IMG submission 187979) | Forest soil microbial communities from Thunder Bay, Ontario, Canada - Black Spruce, Ontario site 2_A8_OM3_M2 (SPAdes) (version 2) | ecosystem: Environmental > Terrestrial > Soil > Boreal... | reverse complement strand
CCGACCCTATACTTGGGGCGAACCGACACCATTGGGGCGGCGCCAAGTGGTAAGGCAGCGGACTTTGGATCCGCCACACGTAGGTTCGAATCCTACCGCCCCAGCCATCGCCTTGGGCCCGAGTGCGGTAAGTAGTCGTAACGCTTGCCGATCCCAGCCCGTTCTCAGGTTGTGAAATGGCTACTCCTTCTCGGACTGGTAATCGTTTCGGCCTGTGGCCCGGCCGATAAAGCTGGTCCGGCCGGAAGTTCATCCTCGTCGCCCCCGTCGGCGATCGCTACGGCCACCGCCGACAGCTCGCGAGGAAGTCTGGCATGCAGATTGCCGCTCGCACATTTCGAAGGCGCACCCGACTATTCGAGTGGAACGCTTAAGGCGGGCATTGTCACGTTCCCGGGCGGTGCATTCACCGTCGATCCCAATGGTGCCTTCGACATCATCACTACCAACGGATGGGTGAAGGTGAGGTCGGTGGCTCAGCCATATCTCTACGGCTCGGCGGGAGTTGCCACGTTCACACGGCGGTACGGCCGATGGCTGCCGGCGAGTGTGGCCGCCGTCTCGCCTGACAGCTCCCACTATGCGTACGCCGAGTCCTATAACGACGCCAGTGGTCCGCGCAGCAGGATTCACGTGGTGGACGTGGCCACCGCAGCGGACCGGGTGATCTATGACCAGGGCTTCGACGCGGTGATCGGCTACGAGTCGGAGGGAATCTATCTATTTGCCGTGGGCTACGCGGATGCACCAAATTCTGGCCTGTGGCGACTTGACCCCCAAACGCGGTCGCTGACCGAGATCGCCTCGCAGAATCGAACCGTCGATTACGTGGGCGGAGGTGCGGCCTGGTATGGAGACCTGGCGCCCGGCGACCAAGCTCCCCCAAGCATGGGCAACCAAATGGCTCGGGCCTTCTTCAAGGACCGCGTCGTACGCATTGATCTCAAGAGTGGCGTAGTGTCGCCATGGTTTCGGCGGCCGGGGAAGGACGTCCGTACGATCGGCGTCGACGGCCTCGGCCATCCGATTGTGACTGCAAGCGTTCCTACTGATGCTGGGACGTCAACGGTAGAAGAACTCTGGCTGGTAACCGGGCCGGACACGGGCCAGCAGATCTATGGCGGACCTGGTTCGACTTCCCCAGACTTTATCGGGTTTCGTACTCCGTTGGCCGACGGCTACGGACTTTGGTTTGGAAGCTCCAAAGGAGTCTATCTTTACACTCCCGATGGCAAGTTGGACAGAGTGTCGACGGTGGTCGGGGAGGTAGCCGGCCGCTGTTCCTGATTTACGGGTCGTGGCCGTCACCCGCGGATCTAGTCAACGAGCCCCGATCGGTTCTGCAGCCGATTAGTCCGGAGAAGGCGATCAAGGCTTACCGCGATCGCGGGAACGACTTCATGAGCGATTGTTGCCAAGCCTGACCAATTGACCCAGCCATCGCCTTCAGCCGGCAGCCTCTCCCAGAACGCCATGACTTCGTATATTCGCCGCCCGTACAGGTAGGTGCCGATTGGCCGCTCCAGGTCATTCACGAAGCGATGGACTTCCTCATCCGGCGCCGCCCAATCGAACTTGCCGTCCGGGTCAGCGTATAGCCGTTGAGCGACGCGATTACCGAGTAGAGCGGTTTGGCCAAGGGATAAGACCGCTACACCAAAAACCCTCCCAACGGGGAGGGTTTCAAAGCGCTGAACCCTTATGGACTAGTCGTCACCTTCTCCGATCGAGTACTTGCCGATGACCGTGAAATGGCCCGGCACAAAGGGCATAAGCGGCCCGACGATCCACACTGCGTGGAAGCCCGCTAACGCATGGGTCCCGCGAGTGTAGGTACACAGGCCGGTCTTCGTGCTGTTGTAGAAGGTGCAATGACCATGAGCTGTACTCACCCCATCGGCGGTCGTTAGAACGACGTCACTGTCGATCCGTCCACCAGGGGCCGGGGCAGGAAAAACCGCCGGGACACTAACGTACTTCACGGTTGCGTTCTGGAAGAGCGGGATGTTCGGCGAACTCATTACGCAGGAAAAGAGCGGCGGAGTCGGGTTCGGGTGACACGCTTTCCCGCCTACAAAAAATGACGTCTGCGAAGTCTCGTTTGCGGCGACGGTCGATGAAGCCACGAGGACGCTCAATACGATTGCGCCTCCGAAGATCGCGATAGCAGGCATGAATCGGTGCATTGTTGAGACCCCTCCTCACTGAGCCCAACGCGAGCCTGACGTGATGGGCTGACCGTACGCCGGCCCAGCACGAATGTCAACTTTCCAGTCTCTTACGGTCCAATGTTCTGAGGCGCTCCCGACAGGTGACACTCGCACGATAGTGAGACCGGCTTTTCTTCAATGACACCACCACAGACAGGCCAGGTCGGCGAAGAGCATCAGAACCGCAGCCGGGTCTCTCGCAACGTACGCCGCATACAGGCATCCGGCCTGGCTGACCAGGTCCGGTAACCATGCCGGCTGGCGACGCGGCATGAGTTGGCCAGCACATCAGTGGTACCGCACCCTCACGAGGAGCATCCGGATCCAGACTGTATTGGCACCGTCGCTGATTGCGGCAATAGTCGTTGGCCGTCTTGCTGAGAACGTGTTGACGGCGACAGATGGCTGAGGTCGGACTCAGCGAAAACCGCGATCCGAACCATCCGGCACGCTCGCCACCAGGGTGGGCTCTCCTGCCAGGGCGGTTGCCTGCGCCGGGGCGATAGGCTCCACGGGCGCGATCTGTGCTGCCGCCGGCCGCCGCCGTGGCCAGACCAGGGCGACGATCATGAAGAGCAGGGCCACCCCTGCTGCAGCTCCCGCTTCCGGCAGGTACGGGGTGAGCTTCGGCGACGTCTTGTCCTTCCCCGACAGGATCGCGCTCTGCGCCGCCAGGATGTCGTCTTTCACGTAGACCTCGTTGACGGAGCCGTTCTGCAGCGTGGTCAGCAAGGGAAGCTCCTCGCGGTAGCGGTGGATATCGCCCTTGGATAGCGCCTGATAGTAGGTCGAGGTCAAGCTTCCGGCGGCCGGCTTCACCGACGCCTTCTGTAGCTCCTCCCTGATCACGCCGACGGGGACGAAGTAGCCGCCCTGGCCAGCCTCGATCTGGCCCTGGCTGTTGGTGGGAACGAATGACATGATGCCGAGCACGCGTCCTTCGGCATCGAGCACCGGCCCGCCGCTATTGCCGTAGGTCACGCTGGCAGCCGTCCCATAGGCCGTCCAGCCGTCCATCAGCTTCGTGTCCACCGTTTTTCCCGAGGTCATCGTCGCCGTCATGGTCGGGCTGTCCGGCGATGCCTGGGCCAGCGAATCGGAATGCGGGTAGCCGATCACGAAGGTCTGCGTGCCCTGATCCGGATTGCCCGCGGCCAGAGGCAGCGCCGGCACCGTTCCGCTGTCGGCCTTCAAGATCGCGACGTCGCGACCAGGTGGAACCGGCTCCTGGGCAACCAGCGTCGCCGTGACGCCCGTGGTGGCCAGGTTGTCGCCGGCGACCACGGTGCCAAAGCCGATGTGGTAGGTCGGCGCGACCGAATCGATCGTGACGTACTTCTCGTTCCATTTGCCGATCCAGGCCGTCAGCTGCTGTGCCTGGTCATCGCTCAACGAGACACCGAGGTCGCGCTGCGCCGCCTGCTTGAGATCCTGTTCGACCTGGCTGACCGCATCGGGCTGTTGCGCAAGCTGCAGGACCTCGGCGCGGATGTCGTCCTTCTTGGGCGAGACCACGTGGGCGGCGGTGACGATGTAGCCGTCCTGGTTGACGAAGAAACCCGAGCCGGTGCTGACCAGTTGGAACTCGTCGGTCCATCGCTTGCTGCCGGGCTCGTAGTAGGCGTCCGGGTTGCCGATCAGGATGTTGACCGCAGCCGCATCGATCGCCGCCTGGTTGTCCGCCACCTGGCTCGCCACCACCATGCGGATCAACTGGTTGGTGATCTGGTTCTGTTTGGCCTTGGGGATGGTCGGCTCAGGGACTGATGACTTCACATCGAAGTCGGCCTGGACCAGGGGAACTGCCGGTCGCGAGGCGGCGAAAATGCGCTGACCCGTAAGCGGGCTCGGCGCAGGCTCCCGTGTCATCCAGATTGCCGCCAGCAGCCCGGCGGCGCCCAGCACGACCAGAACGAACACGCCGATCGACAGCCGGCGAACCAGATTATGAGCCCCCATCTAGTGTCCCTCCTTTAAGGTCCGGCTGCGCGCACTCTGGGCCGGGGGGTTGATCATTGTCAAGTGAAATCCTGAACGCTGCGCCCGCCATAAGGTCGCCGACGCTTCGCGCCCGTACCACCTCCGAAATCTTCTCGGGCGCGCGAATCTTTGCCGAGTGAGTAGCTAGCCCGTTGGGCTTTACCGGGCGCTCGACGCCAACGACCCGCCTCCACGCAGGCCACCGGGGATTCGACCGACAATTCGCCTCGAAAAAGGATGGGCACCAGCGTAAGGCCTCCCACCGCTCTGGGCGAGCCAGGCGTATCCCCTCTGGTGCCCCAACAGCGAGTCGATCGCGCACCCCATCGATCGAAGAGCGAGCTGCCATGTGCCACCCTCCCTGAATTCACGCCCGGTCCGTTCGAGGCCCATAAGCATAGCAAATATGCTGCAAGCATAGAAATGGCCTATTGCCAGCGTATTGAGGAAGCCCCAGAATCGAAATTGATGGCACGCGCCAAAACTGCCGCTGCCGGCCTGGCGCCTCGCACCCCGGATTTTTACCTGGGTCTGGGCAGGGCGATCAAGGTCGTCCGCACCGAGTCCGGTATGGAGCGCAAAGAGCTGGCGAAACTCTCGGGCCTCTCCTACCCATACCTATCGGAGATCGAGCAGGGGAAGAAGCGGCCATCGAGCGAGTCGCTTCTGGCGATCGCCCGTGCGCTGCGCCTGCGCCAATCAGAGCTCTTGGAGCGGGCCGAGCGGTGGATCGACCGGGACGAGGTCGTGGCAGCACTTCCGGTCGCAGCTGGTAGGGGGGCTCGTCCCTCGCGGCGCCGTGTTTACGGCCGGCTCTATCGAATTAATCCGACCGCCGCAGCCTCAATCTCCAGGGAAGAACTTCAGGAGCTCGCCTCGCGGGCGGCGCAGCTTGGCGCGGATGATTTCCATCGAGTTCTTGACCTCGTGCGCCGGCTGACTCGCTGAACGCCGCAGCGATTCGGACGCCAAGAGGCGGCGCTGAAACGCGGCAGCAGCCCTTCGAAGACATAGGGACAATCGAGGCCCGCCAGCAGAGTTGCCAAACCCGACCAATTGACCCAGCCATCGCCTTCACGAAGGCCAACCCAGGGCCAGCCGGGACGAGATCCTGAGCCGCCGCGAGGTGGCGGCCGAGCATGCTCCAGGCTGACGGGAAGGCGCAGAGCCTTCGTTGTCCTTACATGCAGCGATACGGTGTGCTGGCTGCACTGTGCATCTTGTCGACGGCCTGTGGAGTGTCCGCCTCATCCTCGTCGAAGGAAGTCCTCTCACGCTTCTATTTCGTCGATCCAGCCCATCCCACGCGCCTGATCGCGGTAGACGCGGGAGGGCGCCAGCAGGGAGTTGTTGATCTCGGGGAGGATGAGGGACTGTCGACGCTGGTGTCGCCCGACGGATCGAGGATCCTCAGAGTCAAGAGTGGAATCATCCTCAACGGCAACGGTCAGAGGGTTGGGGTTGAGGGACCAGGTGATCCCACGGTGTTGGAGACGAATGCAGGCGCGTTCTGGGCGGACGATAACCGGCATCTTTGTGAGATGCGACTCCAAAGGCCCGCGAGCTCGCGTGCACAATTGCCCATTCCCGAGGAATTGGTGACGTGGACACCCGAAAGCAAGAAGCGGGTGATCGCACAGGTCGGCCGATTGGACTCCCAGCAATACAGCTTAATCGCGTCGCTGGTCGCATGCTCGTATCAGTCAGACCGAGCCCTGGTTGAAGAGGACAGCAATTTGATCGATGTGGCCGAGACGTGGCTCGTTCAGCTCTCTACTGGCCGGGTCTCACACCACCAGACCTACGCCGCAAAGCCCAACCATCGGCTGACGGTTAGCCGCGACGCCCGTTTGACAGCTGAAAATTACTTCGATAGCGCCGGAGATCCAGCCACGATCATCCGGAGTGTCGACAGCGGTTCGGAGCTCGCACGCTACTCGCACATGCACGTCAGCGCATTTTCGTGGGATGACTCGCTGGCAATCGCGCAGATCTCTGCTCCACAGCGCAACGACGTCGAACTGCTGGATTACCGATCGGGCCGCGTTGTGTGGCGGTACAGTGACACGCAACCGGCAGGAGTCGCTCTCCCGGAGCGGTACCAGGTTTGTGCAATTGCTGGCGGAAACACCTTTGTCCTTCGCCTCTGGAATGCACCCAATTACATGACGGGTGGACCGCTGACGATTGTCCACGGAGACGCATCAACTCAGACCGTTGTCGGGCCTGGTCGCTTGGTTGACTGCACGAGTGGCGTCTGAGACTGGCGACCATTCTGCGAGACCCGGAGCCAAAAGACGACGCAGAGAGACAGCGAATGGTCCGCTAGCCCCAGCTAATAGAGTTGCCAACCCTGACCAGTCGACCCAGCCATCGCCTTCATCGTGACCGTCACAATGGCCGGGTAGCCCTAAGGTTCGCTGGCGACCGCTGCCAGGCAGTTACATGTGAGTCCGAACGACGAAGGTCCGGCCGCCCAGCAATGCACGGAGCTCAGTCAGGAAGGCCTCCCTGAACATCGGCCAGTTATTGAAGACGATCGCCGGCGCCCCGATCGCAAAACCGAATTCAGCCGGCCAGTCCCCGATTAGCGCCGACCATCCGCAATTCGGACAGATGACAGTCGGCTCATGCCCAGCCAGCCAGGGTTCGATCGTGTCGTGGTCGGGGGGAAGGACTGCGTCGCAACGGCGGCACGCGGGCGGCTCATAGTTTTCCACTGGGTGATGGACTTGGCGCTCCACCTCAACGTCGACGCCAATGTTCGCCGTGCCGATGAAGAATTCATTCCACGACCCTTCCTCAACGACGTCGCGCCACCGCGGTCCGGGCATCCACTCGCTGGGTTGCCAAAGCTCGTCCCTTTTGGAGTTGGTTGACACGACCCCTTCCTTGAGTAGCCGCTGGGTTAGCTTTTGTGCAAGCTCATCAATTTCCCCTTCCGCGGTGCCCAAGCGAACGACGGCCACCATGTGCTCGCTCACGGCAAAAGGCTACGGTTTGTTAATAATCGGTCCAGCGACCAGGTAATGGAGGTTCCCGCCTCGCCAAGCAAAGTTGCGAGCCCTGACCAGTTGGCCCAGCCATCGCCTTCAGCAACAGGACGGCCACCAACCTATTTCTGAAGGCCCAGGGCAAATCTCAGAGCCGCATCCACCGCCGCCATTTTGGGCCGGGAGAGCACCGTGAGCCGCTCTCTCAGCGCATCCTTGGGAATCGTTGTGGCGGTGTCGAGATTAGCGACACAGTCTCGCGGCATCCCGTCTTTGGGGCCGAGTGGAACCTCGACCGGAATGCCGCGAACACGGGTTGTGACGGGCGCGACGGTGACGAGCCGGCGCACCTCGTAGGCTTCATCACGGGAAAGGAGGACCACCGGGCGGCGGCCAGCTGGCCTCGGGAGCTCAGCCCACCAGATCTCGCCACGCTTCAAGCCCAGGGCTCGGCGGCGAGGCTCCTCGCAGACGCGGCTCTCGCAGCCTCCACCTCATCGGTGGTTTCGGGCTGGTTAGCGTAGCCGCGAACGTAGCGATCGACATCCTGCTCACCGCTCAGACCAAGCAAATTGGTCGCCGCTTGTCGAAAGTACTCGCTGCGGCTCACCTTCCGCTCCCTGCGGGCGTGGTCCACTCGGTGGAGCAAGTCGTCGGGCAGGCTGATGGCGACTTTGACCGCACGTTTCATACCAGAATCATACCACAACGTCCCGATCGATTAGCGCTCTGACGCCTCAGAGATAGCCCGAAGCCGTGCGAGCATAAAGCTGGCGGCGCCTGCGACTTCATCGAGCAGAGTTGCCAAACCTGACCAGTTGACCCAGCCACTGCCTTCGACCGTTGGCCAACCCAGCAAGCCGGGGCTCTATTGGGGCGGCGGGGTTAGCTGCAGGGTCGCCTATCACCCCGAGGAACAATTGTCTCCCGGTGTGGTCGTCGACTTTTGCGAGCAGGAAGGGGCGGTCGGCGTTCATGCGGAAGGAGTTGCCGGGGCCGACGTGCAGGCCCAGACTAATTTCTGCCATTGTCGCTGCGGCCGTCGTCCCTCAGGTGATCCTGTACGAAGCTTCTCCGACGCTAGTCAGGGCGCGAGCTCTTGACAAAACTAGCCGAGGTGTAGTATGTGGGCCGGTCGCGATCACGCAATGTGGCCAGGGGAGGACAGGGGGTGTCCTCCAGTGCCGGGAAGTTTGCGAAGTCGATTGGGCAGCTACCGACCTTAAAAAGCCGTACCTCTGCCCCGGTCTACAACCCATTCGGTGGAGCGGCCACGTGTAAGAGGAGGATGGAGATGGCGACACGGTCATGGATGAGGCGGGTCGGAGCGGCGGTGGCGGTGGGGTGCGTTCTAGCCAGTCTGGTCGGCGGGTCAGCCGCGACGGCAAGCGTGGCAGCGGTTCCATCAACACCCTGGGGCTGGGGCTACAACGGCTACGGCCAGCTCGGCGACGGCACCACGACCAACAGGCTCACGCCGGTGCAGGTGAGCGGGCTCAGCACCGCGATCGCCGCCGGCTGGAACCACAGCCTGGCGGTGAAGTCGGACGGCACGGTCTGGGGCTGGGGCTACAACGGCTACGGCCAGCTTGGCAACGGCACCACTACGAACAGCTCCACGCCGGTGCCGGTGTGCGCTACGCCACCTGCCATCTGCCCTGGCAGCGGCCTCAGCGGGATGACCGCCATCGCGGCCGGCTTGGACCACAGCCTGGCGCTGAAGTCGGACGGCACGGTCTGGGCCTGGGGCTACAACGCCTATGGCCAGCTCGGCGACGGCACCACGATCAACAGGCACACCCCGGTGCAGGTGAGCGGCCTCAGCGGGGTGACCGCGATCGCCGCCGGCTGGGCCCACAGCCTGGCGGTGAAGTCGGACGGCACGGCCTGGGCCTGGGGCTACAACGGCTACGGCCAGCTCGGCGACAGCACAACGATCAACAGGCTCACGCCGGTGCAGGTGTGCGATACCACCTGCCCTGGCCCGCTCAGCGGGGTGACCGCGATCGCGGCCGGCCAGTACCACAGCCTGGCGGTGAAGTCGTCGGACGGCACGGTCTGGGGCTGGGGCTGGAACGGCTACGGCCAGCTTGGCAACGGCACCACGACGAACAGCTCCACGCCGGTGCAGGTGAGCGGCTTCAGCATCGGATCCGGGGTGACCACGATCGCCGCCGGCTCGGCCCACAACCTGGCGGTGAAGTCGGACGGCACGGCCTGGGCCTGGGGTTACAACGGCAACGGCCAGCTCGGCGACGGCACCACGATCAACAGGCACACCCCGGTGCAGGTGTGCGATACCACCTGCCCTGGCCGGCTCAGCGGGGTGACCGCGATCGCCGCCGGCGGGATCCACAGCCTGGCGGTGAAGTCGTCGGACCGCACGGTCTGGGCCTGGGGCTACAACGGCTACGGCCAGCTCGGCGACGGCACCACGACCAACAGGCTCACGCCGGTGCAGGTGAGCGGCCTCAGCGGCGTGACCGCGATCGCCGGCGGCCAGTACCACAGCCTGGCGCTGAACGCCCCCCCTTCCTGCCCGGCGGCTGGTGCAACACCGGCAACCGAGAGGGCTTCGTCGACCAATCAGTACACGTTGAGTAACAGCGATGGAGCCAGCTGGCAGGAGATCGACGCCGCTAACCTGCGTGTGACTTGCACTCCCACGGCCAACCAGTCGGTCCTACTGACCGCCAATGCTGACCTCTGGACCGCCAACGCCGGTTACAACCAGGACCTGGGCATCTTTGTCAGCGACAACGGGGGTGCCGACCAGCTGCTGGGCTGGAAGGAGTCGGGCGGATTTGCCGGGACCTTCTCCCCCAATGCTGCCTACGTGCAAACCCTCTACAACATGACCAACGGCCACGCATACGTCTTCAAGCTGAAATGGAAGACGAACAAGAACGCGGCGGGGGCCACGATTCATGCCGGCGCGGGGCCGATCTCGGGGCACTACTCGCCGACCTCGCTGGTGGCTGAGAACTTCCCAACCGGGGTAACCCCCAACTCTGCGGTCAGCACGCAACAGTACACCCAGTCCAACTCCGATGGTTCGACCTGGGTCCCTATGGACGCCACCAACCTCGAGACCACGCTGAACCCGGGCGGCAACTCAACCGCCGTGCTGGGCGCCAACGCTGACCTGTGGACCGCCAACGCCGGCGTCAACCAGGACATCGCGATGTTCGTTTCGGACAACGGCGGGGCATTTGCGCTGGTGGCCTGGAAGGAGAGCGGCGGCTTCGCCGGCACCTTCTCCCCCAACGCCGCCTTCGTCAAGGCGACTTACCCGATGACCGGAGGGCACACCTACGTCTTCAGGCTGGAGTGGAAGTCCAATAAGAACGCCCCCGGCACCACGATCTATGCGGGCGCGGGGCCGATCAGCGGTCAATTCTCGCCGACCAGCCTCGTTGCTCAGACCATCGCCGCCGGCGCCAATCCCTACACCGCGGTGTCGACCAACCAGTACACGCTGCAGAACTCTGATGGCGCGACCTGGCAGCTGATGGATTCGAACCTTAACGTCACCGTGACACCTGGGGCCGACACCAACTCCATCCTGGGCGCCAACGTCGACCTGTTCACCAACACCGCCGGCTACAACCAGGACATCGGGATCTTCGTCAGCGACAACGGTGGCGCTGACACCCTCGTGGCCTGGAAGGAGTCCGGAGGCTTCGCTGGCATCTTCTCTCCCAATGCCGCCTTCGCCCAGTACACCTACCAGATGACCTCAGGCCACGCCTATGTCTTCAAGCTCAAGTGGAAGACCAACAAGAACGCGCCGGGGACCACCATTTACGCCGCTGCGGGTCCAGGTCCGGCGCCGTTCTCGCCTACCCGGCTGACCGTCGAACTCACGAACTAAGTTTCCCCGCCACCCGCAGTAGCCAGCGCCAGCGGCGGCCGCCTAGCACGGGCGGCCGTCACTGGCCTATCTCGCGCCCCTCAGTTGCCAAACCTGACCAATTGACCCAGCCATCG
>Ga0209009_1000667_pt1 | contig 11176 bp, 13 predicted proteins | sample BlaSpr_A8_OM3_M2_FD_187979 | JGI IMG/M metagenome (GOLD analysis project Ga0209009, IMG submission 187979) | Forest soil microbial communities from Thunder Bay, Ontario, Canada - Black Spruce, Ontario site 2_A8_OM3_M2 (SPAdes) (version 2) | ecosystem: Environmental > Terrestrial > Soil > Boreal... | reverse complement strand
TCCGAATACCTCCCGGCTCCAGTGTGCAGACCTTGACTCCGAAGGGTGCGACTTCCATCGCCAGAGAGTCGCTGAAACCGCCCACCGCCCACTTGGCCGCGTGATACGGCGTATTGCCCGGAACCGCGTGGCGGCCACCGATCGAAGACACCTGAAAGATGTGCCCGCTCTTCTGCTTACGCATCACAGGTATGGCGGCGCGTGTTGTATACACCACGCCGTAAAAGCAAGTGTCCACGACCGCTTGAAAGTCCTCTGCACTCATCTGCTCGAACGGCGCAAACTGCCCATAACCGGCATTGTTGATGAGCACATCTAGCCGTCCGAAAGTGTCCACCGCTAACTGCACCGCGGCCTTTGCTGCGGCCTCTTCGCGCACTTCCAGCGTAACGGGCTTCACCCGCGCGCCGTACTGCGCCACCAGGGGTGCCAGTTCTTCGGTCCGGCGCGCTCCGGCTACCACGCTGTCACCTGCGGCCAGCGCCGCCTCAGCGATGTTCCTCCCCAACCCGTTTCCACTCCCCGTAATCAACCAGACCTTGGCCATGGCAAATCCTCCTAGATAATTTTGGTCTTAACGATCTTTTGCTCCAGCTTCACGAGATCCCTGCGAGAGCTACGCCGGTCTGCTGCAACCCTCCTCTTGTCCTCAATCTCTTTGGTATCTGATTACTCACTCATCCATTGGATTCAAATTATTTCCGGGCGATCCCCGCCCAGTAGATCTCAAATCCACCGTTGCGATACGTGTTTGCCCTAGCTGGCTTCAGCGCGATCAGGTCCATGGCGGCTTCCGCCAAAGCCGCCAGCATCTTCGAAATCATCTCTATCGGAACGTCCACCCGCAGAATATGCTGCTCAATCGCGTCGCGAATCGTGTTCTGCATTTCGACGAAGGGCGCGCCTCCCGCTGCGATCGAGTCTTTCGAAAGCATCCCCGAAACCTGCAGTTGGGCCAGGACCTTCCGCTGCTCGGGATGCTTCACCCCCCAATTCACGTAGCCGTCCCACACATGTCGCAGCCTGGTGCGAACACTCGTCTGGCGCGGAAAACCGGACATCATTGCGTCTGCCAGTTCTAACTTGATCGCCCGGTAAAGGGCGTTAATCAAATCACCCTTGGTCTCGAAGTACGTAAACAGAGTTCCCTCGGCGACGCCGGCCTGCTTTGATATCTCTGATGTCGGCGCAGCTGTAAGACCCCGCTCCGCAAAAACGCGGGTCGCGGCATCGAGGATCGCATTTCGCTTGCCTTCGCTTTTAGGACGAGCCAAGGAGTTTCTCTATTACTGAGTATATACTCAATAATACATTCGAAGCAGTTCGCTGATTTGATTTATTTGCTGATCAATCGCGCGATTCCAAATGCAGCCGCTGCTGCCAGCCCTCCCACCAGCACGGTCTGAAAGCCGCCACGCAAGGGCTTCACCCCGGTGTAATGCCCTTTGATCGCCCCAAAGACGAAAAGCGCAAGCAGCGTCACTCCAACCGAAATCCAAAGTGCGTCCACTATGTTGTGCATCAATATATAGGGCGCCAATGGCACCAGACCGCCCACGATATAAGAGGCCGCAATAGTCCCAGCACTGCGGCCCGCACGCGCCGGGTCCGGCGTTTCCAATCCGAGTTCAAAGCGCATCATGAAATCGACCCATTTCTTTTGGTTCGACGTAATCGCCGTCACGATCGGCGTCATTTGTTCTTGCGTTAGCCCGTAATCGCGAAACACGTTGGCCACTTCTTCAGTTTCAATTTCCGGCAGCTCCACCGTTTCTCGATACTCGCGATCGAGTTCCGAAGCGTAATGCTCGCTATCCGTTTGCGCGGCCAGATATCCGCCCAGTCCCATGGCGATCGATCCTGCTGCAATTTCCGCCAACCCCGCCGTCACCACAATGCCCGTGGACGCGATCGCTCCGGTCAACCCGGCGGCCAGCGCGAACGGCACCGTAAGCCCGTCCGACATCCCGATTACAATGTCGCGCACCGCCGCCGTCGCGGTGAAGTGCTTTTCCACATGTTCCACGGATGGCATCTTCGCCTCCTCCCGAACATCTAAAATTTCGACAGTCTGTTCCGCTGTCACCTGCCAGACGGGTATAATTATGGGGCAGGAACCGAAAATCGGGAGGTACATAATGACCCAAACTGGACAAGGAGCTGCTCCCCAGATGACTTTTACATTGCCACCACTGCTTTATGCTTTCGACGCACTCGAACCCTACATCGACGCGAAGACCATGGAGATTCACCACGACAAGCACCACGCCGCATACGTCACGAACCTTAACAAGGCCCTGGAAGGCCACGAGGATCTTCAAAAGCTTTCCGTGGAGGAACTGCTCGCGCAAATTAACAAAGTGCCCGAGAACATCCGCGCCGCTGTTCGCAACAACGGCGGCGGCCATATGAACCACTCGATGTTCTGGAAAATTATGAAGAAGGGCGGCGGTGGCGAACCCAGCGGAGATCTCGCTGGCGCCATCAAGTCTTCCTTCGGAAGCTTTGCGGATTTCAAGACCAAGTTAAACGACGCGGCCACCAAGCGCTTCGGCTCGGGCTGGGCTTGGCTTCTCGTTCGCGACGGCAAACTGACCATTGAATCCTCCGCCAATCAGGACAACCCCATCATGGACGGCGGCAAGGGCTTTTTTGGTTTGGACGTTTGGGAACACGCCTATTACCTGAAATATCAAAATCGTCGGCCCGATTATATTGAGGCTTGGTGGAACGTCATCAACTGGGCGCAAGTCGGAGAGAATTACGCCCACGCCAAGAAATAGAATTGCATCCGCTGATTCCTTAGACTAAGTTTTTCGCGACGCTCGCGGCTTTAATGCACGGGCGTCGCGAAGAGCTCCTGAATTCGTCGCTTCGTTCTCATTAAATGGAAAATGGAAACCGCTAGCTCAGCCAGCACGTCGCATCGGATGTGCGCGCACCGCAACTCCAGCCGCCGCAGGCAGCAGGCAATAGAGCCTCAGCGATGACTCGCGCACTCGCCATTCTTGCCCTGATTTCAGCGTTCAGCGCCACCGCTGCTGCCCGACCCGATCCGAGCCTGAATCGCATAAAAGTTTTGCGCGACATTACCATCGAAACCGGCGATACCGCCGTCGATGTCCAATGCTTTATGTGCAGCGTCCACGTTCGCGGTCACGTCACCGGCGACATCATCACGCTCGGCGGTGGTATCTTCGTCGATGGCACAATTGATGGCGGCGCGGTCGCTGTCGGCGGCCGCATCGAAACAAATCGAAATAGCAAAATTTTCGGAGAAGCCGTCGCCTTCGGCGGATATATCAACCGCCAACCCGATTCCGTAATCCAAGGTAATTTGGAGTCGTTTCCTTATCTCCTCATCCCCGGCCAATATCGCCCCACGCTTGTCGGCAGTCTCACGCTCGCCATCATCAACGTGTTTTTTGTAGCGCTAGGTTATTTAATCGTCCGCAACAAACGCGCCGAAACTGCTTCGCTCGCAATCGAGCGTCGCCCTGCATCCGTATTCTTCACTGGCATCGTTTCTCTCGCAATATTTTATGGTCTGGATTGGCTGACTCGCTATCTCGGCCGCGCGGAAATCTTCGCAGTGATTGTTTTATTGCTGCTCTTGGCCGCAGTTGCAGCTACCGGCGCCACCGGCCTGGGAGATTGGGTCGCGCGTCTCGCGTTTCCACAAACTAGAGGCATATGGGCCTGCATCGGCGGAGTCTTGGCGCTGTCTCTCCTGGAACTGATACCCCTCGTGGGCTCGCTCGTCTTTACCATTGGTTTGATCGTGTCGCTCGGCGCGTCATTGGTTACGCGCTTTGGCTCACATGAAGTCTCCGAGCCGGTTCACGCGCTGAGGTAAACGCATGAAAAAGTCGCGCCCTCCTGAAAAACTGCAAGAAACGACCGACGGCCAGGAAGAACTCTGCCTTTTCTGCAAAATCGTGTCGCGTGAACTGGAAGCCAAAATTATTTTCGAAGACGAAATCTCCATGGCTTTTCTCGACGTGCGCCCGCTTTTCCCCGGCCATGTCTTGCTCGTTCCGAAGGCGCACTATCACACCTTGTCGGATCTGCCCGCTGCGCTCGTCGGCCCATTTTTCTTGAACGCGCAAATGCTCGCTGGAAAAGTTCAGCAGGTGATGAAGGCCGAAGGAAGCTTCGTCGCAATGAATAATGTCGTCAGCCAAAGCGTCGCTCATCTTCACGTCCACATCGTCCCGCGACGCAAAGGCGACGGCCTGCGCGGCTTCTTCTGGCCCCGCCTGCGATACAAAGACGAAGAAATGGCCGCCACGCACGAAGCCCTGAAAGACTGAATCGCCAGGTGCGGTTGTGGCCCCGGGTAGAATTTTTGTCAGCGTTTGTTTTCTGGAAGTTACGTCGCATTCTACATTTTGGCCAACTTCCGCGTCACCGACCCCATAGTGCTTGTCGTCATCAAGGACTGAGGTGTGCCCCTCGTCAGGTGTAGTTGCGGAAAGGGGTAGGCCTGCAGGAACGGGATTGGATGAGGAGGCGCAGGCGGGTAAGCTGCTGCGAACTGGTCGTTGTGCGAGAGAACCGCGCGGGACAATCGATCGGGACAACGAGTAGGACAAAATTTTGACGACGAGGGGGGGACGATGGACGTTCGCGTGAATGAGAATATGATTACGACGGCGTTTGAGCTGCCGGGATACCGGGTGGCGCGGTCGATGGGGTTGGTGCGAGGAATTACGGTGCGGTCGCGGAGCATATTGGGGACGATTGGCGCGTCCCTGGAGACGCTGGTGGGCGGGAACATAACGCTGTTTGAAGAAATGTGCGAGACGACGCGAGAGCAAGCGTTGGAGCTAATGATGCAACATGCGGTGGCGCGAGGCGCGAATGCGGTGATCGGAGTGCGATACGACTCGAATGAATTGATGCAAGGAGTGACGGAAGTGCTGGTTTACGGGACGGCGGTGCAGGTGGAGAAGGCGGGGTAGGGGCGCTGCGACAGGGAAAGGGAAGGTCAAAACCAGGACTACATTCAGCGGGTGAATCGCGCAAAGGTGAAAGGCACCTTCGGAGATGTTTTACGGAGGGGATAAATCCCCTCCCTTCCTGTGAGATCGAGGCAGAGAGGTCCGGCATTTATTCAGGAGTCCACTTGGGATGGCTGGTGAAGATCCCGTTCACGTAGCCCATTTTGTAAACGATGAAAATGCCGAAGGCCACGCTAAGCAGGCCGGAGGCAACGCTGAGAACGCGGTTCACGCGCGCGAATCGCTGCTGCGAATATTTGAACGGCATGGCAATCGCCGCGGTGATCAGCATCATGCCGGCGATGGTCCCCACGCCGAATACCAGAAGATAGGCGATGGCCCAGCGCGCGTCGCGAATGGTGGTGAGCACCAGCAGCGCCACCGCCGCCGAGCCTGCCAGCCCGTGAACCAGTCCCACCGCCAGCGGACGCATCGCTTGATACAAACCGAGCTGGCCGAAAACGCGGTCCATCCAACCGACGGGCGTGGCTTCGGGGGCGTGGCCATGCTGTTCGGGATCATGCGAATGCGCATGGCTGTGAATGAAGTCGCCATGAACGTGCGGATGCGCATGCGAGTGAATATGTTGATGCGCAGGATCGGCGGCGGGCTTGAACGTCTCGGTGACCCATCGCGTGAATCCCGTCAGGTTCAAAATTCCCAGCAGGATCAACATCAGTCCCACCGACAACTCCATAGTTAGGCCGAGCCGCGGCGGAATCACCACTCCAAAAAGAATGATTGCCGAGCCCACCAGAAAAGTCGTGATGGTATGGCCCAGTCCCCACAACACGCCGATCAAGGCAGCCTGACGTATGCTGCGCTGGCGGCTCACGATGGTGGTGACGGCGATCACGTGATCCGCGTCGGTGGCATGGCGCATACCCAGGAAAAATCCCAGCGCGATAATCGAGAGCAGCGTGATCATCTTCTAAGTCAGATCGCCGCCAGGCCCGCGCGTTACACAGGCCAGAGTGCGCAACGCGGGATTTTAACAGCGGTTTCACCCTCCGGTGAAACTAAAAGAGGAAAGTGCATATCCAACTTTTTGCTGGGACGGGCGAACTGCAGAGCAGTGTCGGGAGCCCAAATACTATGGAAAAAGGGGTTTACGGCGAGGCCGGGCAGAGGAAGTCCTATGCAGGCTATACCCGTGAGCGAGTTTATTACCAAACTCCGCGCAAGCCAAGCCCATGACGCAAAACTTATTTTCTCTTACGCGCCGTGTACCCTTGACGTGTCCGCGGAAATCTGTAAACTGCGATTTTCTACAATGGCAACACAAGCTAACCCGCTAGAGGAAAGGCTGCAGGACTTCCAGTTCCCGCAGCGCGAGGCCGCATTTTTCTACGGCCTTTTCCTGCGCGGGCATTCCGCCGACGAGCTGCGCAAGGACATCCAAGTGCCCGCCGCCGTGCTTGCGAAATGGGACAAGGAAACCGTTCGCGAGCCGCAGCTTCGGCCAATACTGGAAACGATCGTCCGCTACCGCCAGCACGTGCTCGCAATTTTCGAAAATTTAATCTGCCACGACGCCGCCACACAAAAACTTCAGTAGCCCGCGCAGTCCGCGATGCCTATACTTTCCAGGTTTGATGTGGAGGATGAATGGCCACGGAAAGAAATAATCACGGTAGCTTGAACAATATAAGGACGCGACGGCAAATGATTGCCGGTGTTGCGATGGCCCTCGGGGCTATGGCTGCTGGCTCGAAGGTTTGGGCAGAAACTCAACAGCAGAGTATGAAAGAAGCACCAAGCAGCGCGGCAAATGAGAAGCGCACGTCCTTCCACCTAGTAACTGAATACAAGGCGAGCCTTGAGCGGATTTACAACGTGCTGCTGGACTCAAAACAGTTTGCTGCGCTTACCGGTATGCCAGCCGAGATCGATCCGGAAGCGGGCGGAGCGTTTAGAATGTTTGGCGGAATGATCTTGGGGCGAAATGTTGAGTTGGTCTCGAACCAGCGAATCGTACAGGCATGGCGTCCGGCACACTGGGATCCGGGTGTCTACTCGATTGTGAAATTCGAATTAAAGCCGCAAGGATCCGAGACCGTTCTCGTTCTCGATCACACTGGTTTTCCCGAAGGCGACTACGACAGCCTCGCGTCGGGCTGGCATAATCACTACATCGATCCGTTAAAGAAATTCCTGGCCTAAGGTGTTTTGGGCCTGAGGCGCATAAGTCAGTCGACGCGAACTGCTCGAATAATCATGCTCCGCTCTTTAGCGTGGGTTTTTCGGGCACTACGGTGGCTCTTCCGCCATCGCTCTCCGCTTATGCGCGGGATAGAGCAAGGGTGGCGTCCGTCCGCAATCTAATGTAAATTAAATGCCTGCTTGCCTGTTCCCCGGTAGCTCAACGGCAGAGCATTCGGCTGTCAACAGAGAAATCTAAATCACATAACTCATTTCTCTAGCGTCGCTTAACAGCTTTCCGGCATCCCTATTTACCGTTTTTCTTGTCCCCAATATGTCCCCAGTTCCATCAGGCGCTGGAATCGGGCATTTGCTAAACCGTTGTCTTCGAGATTCAACTTAAGCTCTACCCTACCCACTCTCAGGTTTCATGCCGAATGGTCGGAATCAATAAGTTGCGTTCGGCTGAGGATGCCCTCGCTCGCGGCAAAAGACCGCTATTCGGCAGAAGTTGTGCAACTATTGTGCAACTTCCTGGACGGAATTGCTCAGCATTACGTCACTTCCCCGAATCCGCCCTGCGGACCCTGTTTAGGTCTACTCGGTAATCTGCTTCCAGCAGAAGTTTGCTCGCAGCGCAAGTTTGGCAATGGCATCGGGCCCTTCCAGCAATCCTTTTTCCCGGCTTCGAATCAGAATGCCCACAGCCGTCGTGAACGCAATGCCGAGCACTTTGCAGGCATCGATCCCGTTCTTGTGATCGATGCCTACGAGCTGGGCCCTGCCACCGTCAGCTCGGTTGAAGGCGGAATCCGAGCTGCTCACCGGCGCGGCGAATGCGATTGTCAAGACTTAGGAATTCCACATTCGGGACGGTGGAACGTACGGCCAATGCGGACGCCAAGTGAATCGCGTCAAGGGTACGCACAGGTTCCGGGGGAAATGGACGTCTTGCTCTGTCAACAATGTCCAAACTGATTCGGCTCAGGTGCCAGTGGGCGGCGGCTGCATTCAGGAGCGCCCGACGATCCGCGGCTTCGGCTTCATCGATTTCTCCGAGCGTGACCGCGCGGATCAACACGCGATCGCATTCCATGAGCACGAGATCAGAGGCCATCACAAGATCCGCACGCCGGAGCACCTCGCGGACACGGCGGCCAGTCACTTCCCCAAGTAGCCACGCCAACACCGCACTTGACTCTGCATAGATGTTCACCGAGTACCGCGCTCCTCATCGAGGAGGACGGCAACACGATGTCGCTTCAGCATGGGTGAAAGCTTCGGATACAACTTCGCGTCATTTGACGCCCCGAGCGTCAGCTGCCCTCTCCTCGCCAGTGCCATCAGCCCGGAAGTGACACCCGTCTCATCGGGCCCCTGTTCCGCTGGGAGGAGTTCGGCAACGACTTCACCGCGATCCGTCACCAACACGCTCTCGCCGGACCGGACTTCCCGAACGTACTCGCTCAAACGATTCTTTAGTTCCCGAAGCCCTACGCTCTTCATAATTACAATGTAGCTTCATGAAGCTACATTGTCAACGCTGAAATTGTTTGTGCCAGAAGCTATCGAGGGGACTTATCGGGGAGCGCTCCAGAGGCAGCCTTTCGTGCGCCACCCGAATGCTCTACTGCGCGCAAGCGGTTGAGGGTAATCAGCTTCGGCCATTCTCCGCGATTGTTGCAAATCATGTCCCCACGTGTCCTGTCGCTTGAAAATGCTGCACAACTAGCACAAAATAGGAATGTTCCCCGGTAGCTCAATGGTGGAGCATTCGGCTGTTAACTTTCACACTTACCGTTGATTCTGCACCGTTTAACCGTGAAATTGGCTCCCGAAAACGGACAAGTTGGACCCCAGATTGGACTCCACCGACATGACGTCTCGAGTAATTTGCATCAGAGGCAGGCGGTTTGCTAGTTCACTGTGCCCTTGTTTGCACAAACCAATCGTCTTTTGTTTCGTTAGTTTTACAGGATCGTTGCACCGAAGTGCCCCGATTTTTTCGTGCCGGTTCGCAGCACCCGAGAAGTCCCGTTTCTAAAACGAGTTCAGCAGAAAACTAACTATCTTCGGGGCGCGTGAATACGAAGGGGAAGCACTTTTGCGTAGTTTGAAAAATCAGGATCAGTGGTGAAGATCGTCCACAGCCGTTTGTTTGCGACCGCACATAAAAGAATGTCCACAATCGATACTACGACTCCCTTTGCTCTGCAACGATTGCCGACCTTCGCCGCTTCTTCGTAGTCAGAGGTGTCGACAACCTCGTCTGGAAAGGAGCGAAGATGGAGCCTCAATTTTTCATACTGTTCCGTTGCCTTTATGCCCGAGAGGAGCTCTTGCCGAACTAATCCGATCATTCGCGCTCGGCCTTCTCGAATGAGTTCAGACAACTCGGCCACTAGGAATCTTTCGTTTGTGCTGAGACTCTCGTTCTTTCGACGAAGTGCAAGGGACCAAACCGATGTGTCTATCAAGACATTCATATACGCTTAGCCTTGCGCTCGCGCTTGTAGTCGTAGCCAGGCTCGTAATCAATTCTCCCAAACAGAGAAAGGATTTCTTGTTGCTTGCGATGTTCGATGTACTCCTGTAGCGCAACTGTGACGGTTTCCCGCTTCGTCCGGTGTCGGCCCACCTTCTGGGCCTCTTCCAACAGACGGTCGTCGATTGCGAGATTGGTAGGCACTGTGTTCTCCTATGTGTAGAATTCTACACATACAAGCGTACAGATTCAACTAGATAAGGCTGGGTTTTGACGCCGTTAGGGACTGGGTGTAGTCATATGACGGCCGCGGGTGCCTTACTGTAGCTTCCGAAGTGAGCTAGTGGGTTACTTCTATCCACCATTTCGGTAGGACCACCTTCTTCAAATCTTCCCACGTTTCGGACGTGCGTTCGATTCCCGTCGCGGCTCCGGATTCATTTAAAAAATTATCTGAAAGCAATGAAGGATTCATCGCGAACACCCGCTCGAACAGGAGCTTGCGAGCGTGATGAACTCGTGCCTATATAGGACAACCTTGGAGGTTTGCATGGGTCTCGTTTACGACCAGTTTGCGCAGGAGCTGGAGAGCTTGCAAAGGAAATACGCCGATCGCCCACGCGACGAGCTGATTGCCTTGTGTTTAATGGCTTTGGAACGCGAAGAACTAGTTACGGTGGGCTACCGCGAAGATTTGATGAACCGGCGTCTTGAGAGCATGCCGCTAAGCGAACCTGTTCGTGAACTCATACGGCACGCTTTGATTTGGGCCTGGCGCGATGAGGAGATGCACACCATTTACATTCGTGGCGCGCTCCTCAAGGTTGGCAATCGACTATTGAGATGGAAGACCTTTGGTCAGCAATTGGGCGGGCTGGTTGGAGGATGGGCCGGGTCGGTGCGGCAGCATGTGCTATGGTCAAGCGCCCCGGTTTCTTGCGCCATCGCAACAGGCGTGACATGGCTCGGGGCGCTGACGGGCAAAGTTCCCGATGGAGTACGGCAACACTTGAACTATGGTCCTTTCCGCGATTTTTGCCTATTCAACGTGGACGCGGAGAAGACGGCCAGCCTTTGTTATCAACGCATGATTGCGCTGGCGGAGAAAACACCGGAGCTCGGACGAGAACTGGCCGAGGACTTTGTGCGCGTGCGCGAGGATGAGGACCGGCACGCGCGTATTTTCGAGATTATCGCCGAAACTCTAGACGAACAGAACCAGCAAGTTGCACACGAGAATGAAGGAACGCTCGCGGAGAAGATCACAGAGGTAGGCGAATACTTCCTCCCGCGGGCACGGCGTCAGAAAACTGTGTCGCAAAACAAGATCGGCAATGGCGCCCGCGTGTTTGTGTTTCAGGGAGAGCACGTCGAAGAAAAATGTAGCGTTTTTCGACAGCTGCTTGAACAAAGCGGCCTCGCGGAAAGACTCGAACGTCGAACGGCTGAATTGAAAAAGAACGCGGCAGAGCTGCGAATCATAATCAAGCCGTCGTTTATGCTCGGGTACCACTTGAAAGATCGGTCGATTATTACGGACCGCGAA
>Ga0209009_1000666_pt1 | contig 11189 bp, 10 predicted proteins | sample BlaSpr_A8_OM3_M2_FD_187979 | JGI IMG/M metagenome (GOLD analysis project Ga0209009, IMG submission 187979) | Forest soil microbial communities from Thunder Bay, Ontario, Canada - Black Spruce, Ontario site 2_A8_OM3_M2 (SPAdes) (version 2) | ecosystem: Environmental > Terrestrial > Soil > Boreal... | reverse complement strand
CCCGCCACTGACATCATCGAATTCCAAACCAGTCCGATGGCCGCATAGGGCAGTTCCATCTGCGTAAACCTCTGCCACCAGCTCCAGCGATAGATCTCGGCTACCTCTCGCATTTCTCGCGGAATACTTTTCAGCGAAGAATAAAAGCTGAAGGTCATATTCCAAACCTGCCCAGTAAAAATAAGAAGAATAGAACCGAGTTCCACGCCGAGCTGTCTAGTGGGAAAGAGCGCAACCATAGCCAGCATCACGCCCGGAAGAAAACTCAATACTGGAATGGACTGCAACGTATCCAGCAGGGGAATCAGGAACTTTTCGGCTTTCGCGTTGTATGCTGCGACGTATCCATAGACCAGCGTAAATAGCAAACTGCACACATACGCGATTGCGATACGTAGAACGGAAAACATCGCATATTTCGGTAGCGCGCCAGCATGCAGGTCGATGGCGGTTTGCGCGTTCGCGGGAGCCATCCAATAGTGAGTAAGCGACAGCAACGCATAAAATAAAGCGAGTCCTGCGCAAATAACCGGCAGATCCTGCAAAAGAGAAGGTACGGTCCTGGGAATTGTCCCCCAGGTTAACACTCGCGCTGATGTTTTGTTGTGCGTCATCAGTGCAAGCGCGCGGCTTCCTGGGAGTCTGCGGTTTCTCCAGGCTGAATCAACCGCAGGCGGTCGCTTTCGGAGTCGTACGTGAAGATGTCAGCATATCGTCCCCAGTTCAACGCGGTTTCAATTTGTTGCTCCACGTCATGTGCGGGCAAGCGCTCATCCAGCAAATCGCGGAAAAATTCCAGTGGCATCGTGTGATCTGACTTGCTTTCGAGAGCCGTGACAATCTGTTGCATCAACGGCACATGAATCAGCGCTTCGCGGAACAAACGTCTTCGGCTAGAGATATCCGCTTCAGCAAAAGCCCGTCCATGTGGAGTAATCTTCACATCTCCTTCATGTGCGGTGGCAAATCCCAGCATGATCGCCGCATCGAGAATCGGGAGCAGGTCGTCCACTTCGAGCAAAAGCGTTTCAGCCACGTGATAAAGATCTTCTTCGCCCCCGCGATCGATCAAGAGTTCGAGCAAACCTGCCACGCCTCCGGGTCGCGCGTGGGGAAGCAATGGAGTCGGTTGTTTTGCTGTAGCTGAAGGTGGCGCCAGCTCCAGCTCCGGCTTGGTCATTACTTTGTAAATGTAATCAACGTATGGGAAAAACGCAGCGGACTTTCGGTCCCTCGGCTGGGGCAGCGCAATGCGAAAATCCGCGCGGATCCGCGCTGGATTGCGCCCCAGTACAATTACACGGTCTGCCAGCAGCACGGCCTCCTCAATATTGTGAGTCACGATAAAAATACTGCGCGTCGGGATTTTTTTCGCCAGCCATAAATCCATCAAATCACCGCGCAGGTTTTCCGCAGTAAGCACGTCCAAAGCTGAAAATGGCTCATCCATAAAAAGGACTTCCGGTTCCACGGCTAACGCGCGCGCGAAGCCGACACGCTGCTTCATACCGCCCGACAGCTCTTTGGGATACGCCGTCTCAAAATTTTTCAACCCTACCGCATCTATGGCCTTCAGCGCCCTGCGGTGCCGTTCCTCATGTGCCATTCCTCTTGCGAGCAATGGCGATTCCACGTTTTCCAGCACTGTGAGCCAGGGAAATAAAGCAAAACTTTGAAATACAATTGCGACGTTTGGGCTGCACGCTCCGACCGGCGCTCCACGCCACAGAACTTCGCCTGACGTCGGAGCTGCCAGGCCCGTGAGCATTCGCAAAAGGGTGGATTTCCCGCTTCCCGAAGGACCTAGCAGCGCGATAATCGTATTCGGCTCCACTGATAAATCCACTGGTGCGATCACTTGGATTTCGCTTCCATCCTTCTGCGTAAAACTTTTTGAAATTCCGCGCGCTTCGATGATCGGTTTCTCATCAGTGGAAATCCTTGCAGCGACTTCTTTTTCCTGCGCCGCTTCGGAGATTTGCTCGGAGTGCGGCGCGGCGGTGGAACCTGCTTCGGCAAGCTCATCCATCAAGGAATTCCAAGCTTCTTCAGGAAGAGCGTCCAGAAAATGATCGCGCTCCGCTTGGCTCATGGCCTCCACTATCGCGGCCATCTCGTGAAGGGGACGCGCGTGAAGCAGGACGTATGCATGGAAATAGGGCAGATGATTCACGATTGAGGCGGCAAGTGGAATCGGCAGCCGGCGAAATAGCGCTTGCTGCTCTTCGAACCTCATAGCCATGATCAAATCAGCGGCATCGCTGGGACTTAGCTCCCTAAGAAGTTCGATCGCGGACTCCCATTTTTGTTGGGAGAGAAGTTCTTGAAGTTTTGCAACCATTGACGCACTCATATCGGCACGGAACAGCCTACTACGGATTTCCGAGGACGAAACTGCGGATTATAGTTTCAAAACGCTTCAGTTGATCGTTCTTATGTTGCTTTTTCGGCTTGAGTACCAGCAAGGACTGTATCCGGAATGTGGAAAAATTGATCGTGCGCAAACTTCAGTTTGCGGCTGGTCGAAGTAAACTTCAGCTCTGCCGCCCTTGGTTGCACTCGCATAGTAATAAGTCACCGACCCTAGCGCGTTGCCGCTGACTTTACTCGACCTCCGTGCGAACGACACCCAGTCAGCAATGTACACGAACACCAGCAGCCCAATGATCACCGAAATTATTCGGTTTACGCTCATATGTTCACGATCCAGCGCATCATTCTATAGTTTATTGCAGAAGAAAAGTCTGGAATCCACGGCATGGGGGCGCTGCAGGGCGTGCCACCGCCGACCTTGCCTGAATTTCCCGTTTTCAGTACCATAAACTACCAGCTCTTATCGTCCGCGCTATATCCAGCGTGACGTTCATTCCTTCTGGGGCAAGCTCCATGGCACAACGAAATTCTTCCGCGCACCACGATATTCCTACGCTCGAAAAGGTGCGCACCGGCATCACCGGGCTGGATCAAATCAGTGGCGGCGGTCTCCCGAAAGGAAGGACCACTATTGTGTGTGGCGGTCCTGGGTGCGGTAAGACCATGCTAGGACTGGAGTTCCTCGTCCGCGGGGCCACTCAGTTCAACGAGCCCGGCGTTTTGGTAGCGTTCGAGGAAACTCCCGAAGAGATGGCCCGGAACGTCGCGTCTCTGGGCTTTGATCTAAAGGATCTCGCTAGGCGCAAGAAACTTTCCCTCGATTTTGTGTATGTGGAGCCGAGCGAAATTCAAGAAACCGGGGAATACGACCTGGAGGGCTTATTCATACGCTTGCAGCACGCCGTCGATTCGGTAGCGGCTAAACGAGTGATGCTCGACACGCTTGAGGCTCTGTTCTCGGGATTCAGCAATCCCGGAATTCTTCGCGCCGAAATTCGCCGTCTTTTCCGTTGGCTGAAGGAAAAAGGCCTCACTACCATGGTCACAGCGGAAAAAGGCGAAGGCACTCTTACGCGGCACGGCCTTGAAGAATACGTTTCCGATTGCGTCATTCTTTTGGATCACCGCATTACCGAACAAATTTCCACGCGGCGCATGCGCATCGTCAAATATCGCGGCACCAAGCACGGTGCCGATGAATATCCTTTCTTGATCGATGAGCACGGGATGTCGGTCTTGCCAGTCACTAGCATGGAACTCCAACATAAAGTTTCGAATCAGCGCGTTCCATCGGGAGTGCCGGATCTAGACAACATGCTGGAGCGAAAGGGTTACTTCCGCGGATCCAGCGTTCTCATGACCGGTGCCGCGGGTTGCGGCAAGACAATATTAGCCGCCAGCTTCGCCCAGGCCGCTTGTAAGAGAGGAGAGCGCTGTCTCTTTATCGGTTTCGAAGAATCCATGGATCAGATCACGCGAAACATGAAATCCGTAGGCATCCATTTTGAACCTTGGATCAAGAAAGGACTTTTGATTCATAGGGCCTGGCGCCCCACGCAATATGGAATGGAAATGCACCTGCTTCGCATCCACAAGCTCATCGAAAAATACAAGCCTTCTAACGTGATTATCGACCCCATCACAAATTTGATTACCGCGAGTACGGAAAAAGATGTTCATTCCATGCTCATGCGTCTGATGGATTTTCTGAAAGAAAAAGGAGTCACTTCGGTATTCACTAGTCTTTCCAATGTTGGCGAGATTGCGGAAAGCGAGGTGGGGATATCTTCTTTAATCGACACTTGGGTGTTATTGCGTTACACGGAACTTTTTGGAAAGAGACACCGGGGCCTCTTCGTCCTGAAGGCTCGCGGCATGGCGCATTCTACTCAGCTTCGCGAAATGCTCATAACTTCGCAGGGCATAAAGTTAGGTCCGGCCGACGCATTGCTCGCCTATCGCGATCGGGAACGAGAACCTCAGCTTGACCATCAAGCAGCCGTTCCCAAAAGCGTGCGTAGCAAGGGAAACCGGCGCACGGCCGCACGAACACGCCGGTCTTCACGAGGCGCGCGATGAAAAAGAACTCCCAAGAACCGGCGGCTTCTGCAGATAATCATTTTCAGCTTCGGCTATATGTGGCGAGCCAAACGCCGAAGTCGCTGGCCGCCTTGTCCAATCTGAGGCGTATCTGCGCCACGCACCTGGACGGAAGGTATCGCCTAGAGGTAATAGATTTAATGAAGAACCCCCAACTGGCGCAGGGTGACCAGATCCTAGCCATACCCACGCTGGTGCGTAACCTTCCAAAGCCAATACGCAAAATAATCGGTGACCTCTCGGATACCGAACGCGTCTTAGTTGGGCTGGACCTTCGCGGCTTGCAAGTTAGGAATGCGAACAAGAATGCGGGAGCTTAATTTGAAACCCAAGTCTGAAGCCAAGAATTCAAGCACACGCTCGCGCAAGTCGCTCGCTTCCAAGAAGATGTACCGATTGCGCTTGTACGTCACCGGTCAAACCCCTCGTTCCGCCTCTTCCTTGCAAAACCTGAAAGACGTTTGCGATGAATACCTGGCGGGAAGATTCGAGCTCGAAGTCGTTGATATTTATCAGCAACCCGAACTGGCGCGCGAAGCACAAATTATCGCAGCTCCCACTTTAATAAAAATGTTCCCTCTGCCTTTACGCAAGCTTGTCGGCGACCTCTCCAACCGGAAACAAGTAATGATCGGACTGGATATAAAGGACGAGAAGGCATAGTGGTATGCTGCTCCGCAAAAAACCCGCTAAGGTTTCCAAGAAAAAATTCTCAGGGGCTCGCAATAAAGTTTTACGGGCTCGTGTGCAGGAGCTTGAAGACACTCTGATGGCAATTCGCCAGGGTACCGTGGACGCTCTCGTAATCAGCGCGCCGACCGGTGACCAGGTATTTACGTTACAAGGGGCCGAGCATCCCTACCGAGTGCTGGTGGAGACAATCAACGAAGGTGCCGCTACGCTCGATGCCGAAGGCACAGTGCTCTATGCCAATACGCGCTTCGCACAGTTTCTGAATGTCCCTCTTGAGAAGTTTATTGGCGCGCCGCTGCAGAGCCATGTTCCGCCGTCTGCGCACGAAAAGCTCTGGGGTTTAATCGGGGAAAGCCTGAGTGAAAATATAAAAGGCGAAATTAGTCTTGAAACTGAAGAAGGCCGTCCTCGCCTAATCCAATTTTCCTTAAGCGCCGTGAAGAATTCCATTCCGCAAACCATTTGCGTTGTAGCTACGGAATTGACGGAGTTGGCAGAAGCGAACGAAGCTCTAAAAGCTAATGGAGAAGCGCTTCGCCAACTTTCCAGCCGGCTGCTTCAGCTTCAAGACGAAGAACGGCGGCACATTGCTCGCGACCTTCACGACATTACCGGCCAGAAGCTTGCCTTTCAGTCCATCGTATTATCTCAACTGAACAGTGCGGCAACCGATCCCGCCACTAAGATCGCCGTGGCCGAATGCCAACAATTGACGAGCCAGGTCAGCGAAGAAATCCGGACTCTTTCATATCTCTTGCATCCGCCGCTGCTTGATGAGCTTGGCCTTTCATCGGCCGTGCATTGGTACACGCAAGGGTTCGAAAAACGCACCGGAATCCATGTTGAAGTGGACATCGCTCGCGATTTTCCGCGCCTGCCTGCGGATGTGGAAACCACATTGTTCCGCATAATCCAGGAAAGCCTGACCAACGTCCACCGTTACGCGGGCAGCCCCACCGCGTTCATACATGTTTTGCGCGTTGACGCGGAAGTGAAACTGCAGATCGGCGACCACGGGAAGGGAATTCGAGCCGACATTCTGAAGTCGTCTCGCAATTCGGTTGCCCCGCTGGGAGTCGGCATTCAGGGTATGAAAGAACGCATGCGTCAACTTTCGGGACGCTTGGAAGTAACTTCACGGCCGAATCAGGGAACTGTAGTAACCGCCACTTTGCCCATCCGCGAGCAACGGGCTGAATCCGGTACATTTGACGGACGCCCGGGCCAGCGGTCATTCAAGTCCAACGGCGATCTCCTGGCAGACAGCGGGCCTCGAAGTCGAATTCTAATTGCCGACGACCACGAAGTGTTGCGGCGAGGCATACGAACCATGCTCGAGTCTGAAAAGAATTGGGAGGTATGTGGTGAAGCATGCGATGGTCAAGAGGTCGTCGAGAAAGCGATTGCGCTGAACCCCGACCTGATCATCCTCGATATAAACATGCCCGTCCTCAACGGAGTTGCAGCCGTGCGGAAGATATTACGTGAACGTCCGAAAACGCGGATCCTGGTTTTCAGTGTTCACGAATCGAATCAGACCATTCGCGAGATTCTTTCGTCTGGCGCGCATGGATATTTATCCAAGACGAAAGCTGGAGAGGAGTTAGTACAGGTAGTGAAACTGCTTCTGAGCGGCAAAACGTTCTATCCAGAAAAAGCGGCTGCGAATTAGTCGAGCTGCAGTCTTCTTTCATTTTTTCAGCCATAGTGCGTCGCGAGCGTCTAATTTCGGACTGTAAGTGTCCCGAGTCGCCGAGGCTAATCAAAGTTTAACTACAGCAACTCGGCCTCAGCTCTACAGGTTTCCCCGCATGGCGAATTCCCTTAAAAGAACCCTATAGTACGCCGCCGTCAGAATGACGCCTGCTTTTAGCCATTTGCGCCGATTGGCATCGAAACTAGATGGAATCGCACGAAGGAGAAAAGCTCCATGCTCAGGACCATTCTAATTGTTATCATTGTGTTGCTGCTGCTCGGATCGTTGCCGACTTGGCCGTATAGCGCGGGCTGGGGCTACTATCCAAGCGGTGGCCTCGGACTCATCCTCATCATTCTAGTCATACTTATACTCGCAGACCGTTTATAACCCTTTAACGTCGGCTTGCGCACAGGAGCATTGACGCGCCCGGTCTCTGGCGTTAGTCTCGCTGCAGACCGAGCACGGTGCTCCAACCCCTTTTGGGAGAGTGATGTATGCCCAGTTCAACCTGGAAAGGCTATTTGACTTTTGGCCTCATCTCGATTCCTATTCGGCTTTCACCTGCTGCGCGCACAGAGCGAATTAGCTTCAATCAGTTGCATAAAGTCTGCCACACTCGACTGAAGCAGCCTTTATTCTGCCCAACGTGCGATCGAATGGTAGAGCGTTCTGAAATAGAAAAGGGCTACGAGTACGAAAAGGGGCAGTATCTTCTCTTCTCCCAGGAAGAGCTGGACGAAGTTGAGCCGGAAACCGCGCGAACAATGGATATCCTCGAATTCGTCAAGCTCGACGAAATTGATCCCGTCTATTTCGACGCCTCCTATTACGTAATTCCGGAAGAACCGGGGCAGCGCGCTTATCAGCTTCTAATGGAAGCTATGGAGAAATCCGGGTATGCGGGGATCGCGAAAATCGCTATGCACAACCGGGAATACATCGTGATCATTCGTCCGCGCGAGCGTGGCCTCACGCTTCACACCATGTTTTATAACAATGAGATTCGTCCTGCCGCTGAATACGGTCACACCGACAAGGCTCAGATTAAGGAACAGGAACGCACGCTCGCTGAGCAGCTCATCGAGAGTCTGGCAGCCCCTTTTGAACCCGGCAAATACCAGGATACTTACCAGAATAGTTTGCAGGAGTTGATTGATGCCAAGGCCAGCGGCCGCAAGATCGCGGTCGTCCCGCATGCAGCCTCCAAAACGCCAGTGATAGATTTAATGGAAGCGCTGAAGAAGAGTCTCGCGAACAAAACAGCTGTGGCTGCTGAAAAGAGGCCCACGATTGTTCGCGCCTCGAAAACTGAAAGAAAACAGGGAAGAAGGGCGGGATGACCCGCCTTATTCTCTGTGCCATTCGTTAGGCCGGATTGCAGCAGACTTGCCCTCCGAAGGCGACGGTAGCGTAGAATATCTCTTCCTCTCAGGCGGTTGGTTTGGATTCCATATGCCACGTGACTTATCCGATAAAGCCAAAAGAAACCCCACGCAGTACAACATCGAAGCTATCGCGAAACTGGAACAGGATGCGCTTGAGCGGCGAACGGCAGCCGAACGTCTAAGCGAAGCCATTGCCAAATTCATCGGCAGCGTAACTTTCCTGTTATTGCAAATTCTTCTTGTGCTGGCTTGGATCGCGATTAATTTAAATCTGATTCCTGGCGTAAAGGCTTTCGATCCGTTTCCATTCGGCGTACTAGCTGTGGTCGTTTCGTCAGAGAGTGTCGTGCTCACTATTTTTGTGTTGATTAGCCAGAATCGCATGACGCGCCAAGCCGAAAGGCGCTCTCACCTAGATCTTCAGGTCAGCATGCTCGCGGAGCAGGAACTTACGACCATGCTGGAGATGCAACAGAAAATGTGTCAACACATGGGTGTCGATGTAGCTTCGTCGAAGCAGGAGCTGCAAGGCTTCGCTAACGCCACTGATGTCCATAAGTTAGCCAGTGAATTAGAGGACAAACTTCCTGAACAGTAGTCTCCCCTAGACCCGCACTACGGCAATCTGTTCTTCCTTCTAATGACATCACCTTATGGCCCGCCTCTGGGCCGCTACGTATCCTGCTTGCTGCGCACCGGCCCCGCTGAAATGTGGTGTCCGCCGTTGAATTAGCGGCGCTTCGGGGCGCGAAAAAAATTTTGAATCGCAATTAAACCTTACAAGGAGACTCATAATGGAACACAAAGCCCTAAAGGAACTATTTGTTGACGAATTGAAAGATCTCTATAGCGCCGAAAATCAGCTCATCAAGACCCTGCCGAAAATGGCCAAGGCTGCCACCTCCGACGACCTTCGCGCCGGATTCGAACACCATTGGGAGCAAACGAAAGAGCATGCTCGCCGCATTGAGGAGATTTGCAACGAGCTCGGCGAAAAACCGACCGGCAAGAAGTGCGCCGGCATGGAAGGACTCATTGAAGAAGGCAAGGAAATGATGGATGAGTACGAAGACGATGTGTTGGACGCCGCCATGATTTCTGCCGCCCAACGCGTCGAGCACTACGAAATCGCAGCCTACGGCACAGTTCGCACATACGCCGAGTTACTTGGCCACAATCGAGCCGTTGAACTTCTCGAAGAAACTCTGGAAGAAGAGAAAGAAACGGACCAGAAGTTGACCGAACTCGCGGGCGCCATCAACGTGGAGGCCGTAAACGCTGAGGGTTCCGACGAAGCTGAGGAAGAAGACGCCAACACCCGCAGACAGAAATCCAGAGCTGCGCGCGCTTAATAATTAACCTTGATCGGGGGGGCTTCGGTAAAAGCAATTCATGATCGAAGCTCCCCGACGCCAATCATTTTCTACCACTCCAGAACTGCGCTGTCCGCAAGGGTCTTTTTGTGCCATCCTCTGGAGTCCTGACAGTACTCAACACATCAAATAACTAAGAGATTTCGAGAGCATGGAGCGACATCGAATAGTTATTCTCGGCGGCGGTTTCGGCGGGCTTAGCGCTGCGCACGCGCTGAAAAACGCTCCGGTAGAAGTAACTCTCCTCGATCGCTGCAATTACCATCTTTTTCAACCGCTTCTGTACCAAGTGGCCACAGGATCTCTTTCTCCGGCGAATATCGCTGCTCCGTTGCGGCAAATTCTGCGAGGTCAGAAAAACACCAAAGTGCTGCTCGCGGAAGCGGTGGACATAGACGCCACCAACCGCCGCGTTATCTTAAGTGATGGCGAAGTGCCGTATGACACCCTGATAGTCGCCACCGGGTCCACGCACCAATATTTCGGCCACCACGAATGGGAACAATTTGCGCCTGGTTTGAAAACGGTGGAAGACGCCACCGCCATGCGGCGTCGCATTCTTCTCGCTTTTGAAGCCGCTGAACGAGAACCGGACCCTGCGAAGCTCAAGTCTTGGATGACGTTTGTAATTGTCGGCGGTGGGCCTACTGGCGCTGAATTGGCGGGTGCTCTCGGCGAAATTGCGCATGACACACTTACGCACGATTTCCGCGACATCGATCCTTCGCAAACGCAGATTATTTTAGTCGAAGGAACTGATCGCGCTCTGCCCACCTATCCGCCGAAGCTTTCCGAAGCTGCGCGCAAAATGCTTGTGCGTTTGGGCGTAACCGTTCGCACTGGAGCAATGGTCACCGACGTGAAGGCCGATTCCGTCACTATTCGCAACGGCGATCGCACGGAGTCGATACCAACTCGTACAGTTCTCTGGGCCGCCGGCGTTTTAGCTTCTCCCTTAGGAATTATCCTTTTTAAAAAAGCTGACGCACCCGTCGACAAACTTGGCCGCGTGCTCGTAAGTCCGGATCTGAGCGTCCCCGGACATCCTGAAATTTTTGTCATCGGCGACCTGGCGAATTTCAGCCATCAAGGCGGTAAGCCGCTGCCCGGCGTTGCCCAACCAGCAATTCAAGCAGGGCACTATGTGGGGAAGACAATCGAACGGCGGCTCCGAGGTGAAATAATTAAGCCGTTTCACTACGTGGACAAAGGGAATCTGGCCACTATCGGCCGTGCCGCCGCCGTCGCGGATCTGAATTGGCTGCGGTTATCTGGCTGGCCCGCATGGATGATCTGGATCTTCATCCACCTGCTCTATATTGTGCAATTCCAGAATCGCTTGCTGGTCCTGCTGCAATGGGCATGGCTTTACATCACCTACGACCGCTCGGCCCGGCTCATCACCGGAAAAAATCCGCTGCCGCTGGATTTATGATCCATGCGGACCACATCAATCCACCACGCCCTCGCTCGCGGGAAGGCGGCCCGCCTTGATCGCTTTCACCAGCGCCGCGTGGTCGCGCTCCGTCTGGTCGGCATAGGCGATCGCGAATTTCTCGATTGCAA
>Ga0209009_1000665_pt1 | contig 11204 bp, 8 predicted proteins | sample BlaSpr_A8_OM3_M2_FD_187979 | JGI IMG/M metagenome (GOLD analysis project Ga0209009, IMG submission 187979) | Forest soil microbial communities from Thunder Bay, Ontario, Canada - Black Spruce, Ontario site 2_A8_OM3_M2 (SPAdes) (version 2) | ecosystem: Environmental > Terrestrial > Soil > Boreal... | reverse complement strand
CGGGCGTACCAGACGCGTCATCACGGTCGGCGATGACAGCGGTGACTTGCGGGTCGACTTCCGCCGCGGCGGCGCCGACATCACGCCGGGCCAGCTGCTGCACGTCACCGGGAAGGCGCGCCGATCGGGCAACAAGCCGGTCTACATGGCCGACCCGTCCTACAAGGTGGTCGAGGAACCGCAGGCAACATCTGCGGGCACCTGAGGGTCCGCGGGGTGGGCGCGCCGGTGCAGTATCTTCGACACCAGCGTCAAGCGCGCGTCGCGGTGACGTATCCGAACGACGCAAACGCCTGCACGTCAGTGTTGTCGTCGATGTCCAGCGACACCCCGCTGGCCGCATAGAGCTCCGTCATCGGGATCAACTGTGTCGTCCAGCCGCGGGTGGTGAGGTATTCGGGGATGTCGTGGCGCTCGCCGAAATACCACAGGTCGGTCATGTCGAGGTCGAAGCCGTGCTCGCGCCAGTGGTCGATGGTCTGGTGCATGCGGTCTTGCATCATCTGCGCGCCCTCGCCGCCACCGTCCATGTTCTCGGCTGCCAGGCGGCTGCCCGGAGCGCTGAGCGCGGTGATCTCGTCCAGCAGCCTGTCCTGGGCATCCGACGGCAGGAACGCCAGCAGACCTTCGGCGCTCCATGCCGTCGGCTGGTCCGGGTCGAAGCCTGCGCGTTGCAGTGCCGTGGGCCAGTCGTGGCGCAGGTCCACGGCCACCGCGTGGCGATGGGCGGTCGGCGCGGCGCCCAGTTCGCGCATCGTTTGGCTTTTGAAGTCGATGACTTGCGGTTGGTCGATCTCGAACACCGTGGTCTCCGGCGGCCAGGGCAGCCGGTAGGCCCGCGCGTCCAGCCCGGCGGCCAGAATCACCGCTTGCCGGATATTTCCGGAAGCCGCGGCTTCTGCCGAATTGCCACCTCCGGTGGCTTCTGCTGAATTGCCACCTCCGGTGGCGGTGAGGAAGAACTCGTCAAAGAAGCGGGTGCGCACGGCCATCATGTCGGTCATCCGCTGCATTCCGAACACGGCGTTGGCGTCGACCTCGCCGGGGTTCAGCTCGCCGTCGACGAGCCGGGTGAAGAAGGGCACCCCGACCGCACGTACCAGGGGGGCAGCGTACGGGTCGTCGATCACGGCGTTGGGGCGTTGGGTGGCCAGGGCCCGCCCGACCGCAACACCGGTCGCCGTGGCGCCCACGCTGTGGGCGAGGTCCCAGGTGTCATTGTCTGTGCGTGGCATATCGTTTTCGACCTAACGTTTAGTTGGGTTAACTAAATCAACGGTACTCGCGGTGTGGGTATGCACGCCCGCACTCGGAGTCGCGGCCGCACCGCGGCGGCGCCGAGGGCGGCTCCCGCTTGAATCGAAATATGGCTGGTGTCCATCATTTGGATATCGCGGCTTTTCCGACCTCTGGCCAGCCGTGACACCTAGGCACCGGCCGGACCACGAGTCCGTTGCAGATCACGAAGGTACGGAATCGTTGTGCCGCTATGCGGCCGGGCGCTACTCGCTGCCGATGTGGGTCTGCTCGCGCTGTTCGGGCAGCCCTGACGATCGCAGCCCTGAGGCTGACCTCCAAGATCCGCAACTCTTGGTCATTCTTGAGCCCGAGGCGGCAACGGGGAAGTCACCTCGTCGTCCTCCGGATCCCACAGGAGCAATTGACGAACCGCGGGACGTGTTCCGTAGGGCCGCAGCATCTGGCTGGCCGGGCGCGGGCGCACTCGTTGCGGCCACCAGAACCAGCGCCCGAGAAGCGCTGCGATGGACGGTGTCATGAACGAGCGCACCACGAGCGTGTCGAACAGCAGGCCGAGGGCGATGGTGGTCCCGATCTGACCGAGAATCTGCAAATCGGCGGTCACGAACGAAGCCATGGTGAAGGCGAACACCAGGCCGGCGGCGGTCACCACCGCACCGGTGCCGGCCATGGCGCGGATGATGCCCGTGTTCAATCCGGCGGGAATCTCCTCCTTGAATCGGGAGATCAGCAGCAGGTTGTAGTCCGATCCCACCGCCAGCAGCAGGATGACGGCCAGCGGCAGCACGACCCAGTACAGCTGGATTCCCAGGATGTCTTGCCAGACGAGCACCGACAGGCCGAATGAGGCACCCAACGAAAGCGCCACCGTGCCTACGATGACCAGCGCGGCGACCAGGCTTCGGGTGATGATCAACATGATGAGCAAAATCAGGCTCAGCGCGGAGATTGCAACGATCATCAGGTCGTATTTGGTGCTGTCCTTGATGTCCTTGTACGTCGCCGCGGTGCCGCCGAGGTAGAGGTTGGCGCTTGCCAACGGGGTTCCCTTGACGGCTTCTTCCGCCGCGTGCTTGATCGCGTCGATGTGCGAGATGCCTGCAGGCGTGGCGGGATCGACGTCGTGGGTGATGATCATGCGGGCGGCCTTGCCGTCGGGCGACATGAACAGTTTCACGCCGCGCAGGAATTCCGAGTTGGAAAACGCCTCCGGCGGCAGGTAGAAGGAGTCGTCGTTTTTGGAGGCGTCGAACGCTTGTCCCAGGGCGGTCGCGTTTTGCAACGCATCCTCGGTCTGATTATCGATCCCCGACGTGGTGGCGTAGTTCGTCATCGTCAGGTCCCGATTGGTCTGCTGGACGGCGATCTGGGGCGGGATCAGCGCCAGCAGTCGGGGCTCGATCGCATTCAGTTTGTCCAAAGATGTCGTGACGCCGCCAAGCTCGTCGGTGAGCGCGTCGATGCCATCGAGTGCGTCAAAAAGCGATCTCACTGCCCAGCAGATGGGAATGTCGAAGCAGTGCGGTTCCCAGTAGAAGTAATTGCGCAGCGGCCTGAAGAAGTCGTCGAAATTGGCGATCTTGTCGCGCAGATCCTGCACCGTGGCAACCGTTTCGTGAAACCTTTGGGTCTCGTCGTTAGTAGCCGCGTTGAGTTCCTGCTGCGCGGCATACTGCTGGTGCAAAATGGCGACCGTTTTGTCAATCTCGGCGACCTGTTTGAGCAAGTCTTTCGCGCGGTCTTGCTGGTATTGCAGGTTCTCGATCTGGCCGAAGTTTCCCGCGCTGATCTGAAACGGTATCGAGGTGTGGTCGAGCGGTGTGCCCAACGGCCTGGTGATGGATTGCACCTGGGCGATACCGGGGGTGTGGAAGACGGCCTTGGCCACTCTCTCCAAGACGATCATGTCGGCCGGATTCCGCAGATCATGATCGGCCTCGATCATCAGCAGTTCGGGATTCAGCCGGGCTTTCGAAAAATGCCGCTCGGCGGCAGCGTAACCAACATTGGACGGGGCACTGCCAGGCATGTAGGGGCCGGGGTCGTAGCTGGTGTTGTACCCGGGCAGGGTGAGCAGACCGATCAGAGCGATCGCGACCGTCACCACCAGAATGGGTCCGGGCCAGCGCACGATGGCCGTGCCGATCCGTCGCCATCCAAAAGTCCTCGCCCTGTGCTTGGGGTCGAATAGACCGAGTTGACCGCCGAGGGTCAGCACGGCGGGGGCCAGCGTGAGCGCGGCCGTCAGCGCCACAAGAATGCCAAGCGCTGCCGGAATGCCCAGGCTCTGAAAATACGCAGTCCGGGTAAAGGTTAGGCAGGCCACCGCGCCCGCAACGGTAAGCCCGGATCCCAAGACAACGTGGGCGGTCCCGTGAAACATGGTGTAGTAGGCCGACTCGCGATCCTGGCCGACGCGACGCTCCTCTTGATAACGACCCAGAACAAATATTGCGTAGTCGGTTCCGGCGGCGATGACCAGCAGCGTGAGCAGATTCGTTGAGTACGTCGAGAGCCCGATGAACCCGGAGTTTGCCAGAAAGGAGACGATTCCGCGGGCCGCGGCCAACTCGACGAGAACCGTGACAAGCACCAGAATCATGGTGACCAGCGAGCGGTACACAATTAGCAACATCACCGCAATCACCAGGACCGTTATCACGGTGACCTTCGCGGTACCACCGCTGCCCACTTCGAATTGATCGGCGACTTGGGGCGCCGCGCCGCTGACATAAGCCTTAACCCCGGGCGGCGCCTGCGTGTGGTTCACGATGTCGCGGACCGCGTCGACGGACTCCAGGGACAACGCCTCGCCTTGATTGCCGGCGAGAAACGCCTGGACATACGCGGCCTTGCCGTCGGTGCTCTGCGAGCCCGCCGCCGTCAACGGGTCCCCCCAGAAATCGTCGATGTGCTCTACATGCTTGGTGTCCTGGGAAAGCTTTTTGACGATGGTGTCGTAAAACTGGTGCGCGTCGGGACCGAGCGGCTTGTCGCCTTCCAGCACAATCATCGCCGCACTGTCGGAATCGAACTCGTGGAACACTTTTCCGATGTGTTTGAACGCCACCAGCGACGGCGCGCCCGGGGTGGCCAGCCCCACGTTGTGCTCCTTGCCGACCACCTCCAATTGCGGAACGAGAACATTCGTGATCGCGGCGAGGGCCAGCCAGAACAGCACGATCGGCACCGAAAGCCAGCGGATCGTCCGCGCGATGGCGTGCGGCAACGACCGACGTTCGACGTGATGGTTGGTCATCCAGACTTGTCCAGGCAGTAGGCGTAGGCGTTCATTGTGTTGACCGTTCTCTCGTCTTTGACCACGCCGTCAATGCTGATCCGGCATCCGATGGAATCGCTGTTGCCTTGAGCCATAACGTTAACGAAGACCGCGGGCTCGGTCGTCGTGATGTCGTAGGACCATGGCAGGGGCACGCCGTCAGCGTGCTGCGGCTGAGCGTTCACATCCAGATAATTGATCGTCGCCACGGCGCCCGGCGGGCCGAAAACATCAAGGACCACGTGCTTAGGGTTGAAAGGAACGATCTCATTCGCGAAGGCACTGCCAGCCGAAGTGCTGTAGTGAGAGCCGAAGATGCCGTGCAGCCGAACGACGGCGAACGCCGCGACCCCGACCACCGCCACCGCGATCAGCACCACCCACCATCGTTTGACGAGGCTGCCAATCGAAATCTTCCTCACCCGTTAGCCTTTCGATAACCGGCGACACGATTGCTTGGCTAGATCAACCTTCCTGCGCTCAGAGCGGGCATCGACTGGAATGAACAGTACGGTACGGGACCGGACACTATCAAGGTCTGCCGTAGTGCGCATCCGGCGGGGCGGTGGCATCCGGATTCTCAGCCGGTGGGTCGGGTCAGGCTGGGGATGATCACGTCATCGACGAGGGCCTGCACGGTGGAACGGGTGGGGGGCCGGCTGGGCGTGATGGTGCGGAATATCAGGTAGCCCGGCAGCAGGTCCCAGAGTTCGCTGATGATCGCGGCATCGTCGATCTCACCACGGTCGACGGCCTGCCGCAGAATGTGGTCGATCACGGCTTTCCGCTGCTCGATGAACTGGTTCTGAAACGCGTTGTCGAGTGCGGGGTTGCGCGACAGCTCGACTAGCACCGCGCGGAGGGTGCCGGCGTGCTGGTGAGCCTGCCGGCATATCAGCTGGCCCACCTCCAGCAAATCGCCGCGGAGCGTACCGGTATCGGGTGGGACCTCGGCCGGGCGGAGGCCCTCGATGAACGCGGCCAACACTAATTCGGCTTTCGTCGGCCAGCGCCGGTAGACGGTGGCCTTGCTGGCGCGGGCGGTGGTCGCGACCGCGTCCAACGTCAACCGGTCATACCCGTGTTCCTGCAGCAGCCGCAACGTCACCGCAAGTAACTCAGCCTCCCGCGGCGACCATGCTGAGCACTCCGCGGCGCGATCGGCAATCCGAGTCACAGCGCCCACCATAGAACCGCCGCGGTAGTACCGTCCAGTACCGTACTCCGCCCGTGGTGCCCGGCACGGTTATGGACGACGTTGTCGCCGTGTGCGTCTGGTTGGCCATAGGGCCATGCGGTCGAGGAGTCCGTCACGAAGGACGAGGGTGTGGAACAACACCGCGCACATGTGGGCGGTGAAGGTGACGAACAGCAGCAGCGCCAGAACGCTGTGGGATTGCCTCAACACGGCGTAGAGCGTGATGTTGTGTGGCGCAATGCCGGGCAGGTGGACGGGTCCGTAGAGGGTGATCGGGAATCGCGCGGCTGAGAGCATCGCCCAGCCGACCAACGGTTGCAACAACAGCAGCGCATAGAGGAGGTACTCGGACCACGTGGCGATGCGACGTTCGGCGGGGCTCATCGTCGCCAGGAACGGCGGCGGTCGATGGGTCAGGCGATTCGCGAGTCGGATCACCGCGAAGGCGAGGATCGCCACACCGAGCGGCCGGTGGATGGCCAACAGCAGCGGGTAGTAACTCAACGACGCCACCATCGTCACACCGATGAGCAGTTGGGCGATGACCATCGCCACCATCGACCAATGCAAGAGCCGGGAGAACAGGGTGAAGCGCGCGGCCGGCGCTAAGGTCTTATTGCTCATTGAGCACCGTCGCGACATCAACTGCGCTGGGCCGCTTGGGTTCTCCGGCCCGGCGGGTGAACGATCGAGCGTAAACCGACGACCGCGCGCTGAGCAGTGGATCGTCTGACGCGGCGATGCCGTCGGGCAGCACGAGTGGGTCGAAGTTGATATCGCGCGCGTTACCGGGGGCCTCGGTCTGCACCGCGTCGATGGTCACCGTCCCGGTGTCGATCGAGCGCCGTGAATCGGGCCAGGGTCTAGTGGCATCGTTGGTCGGGTCGCCGCGCTCGCCGATCGTCAGGAGCAGCCGCCAGGCCAACGGCCCGCGCGCGGCCGTCTCGATCAGCGCGTCGAACAGATAGTCGCGGGTGCCGGGGCGCGCGGGGATCAGGGGAGTAGTGCTCGGCTGCGGGACCAGGGTCCAGCGCACCGGGACGGTGACACCGGCGGCGTTGGTGACCAAAAATGCGTTGAGGCCGTGGAAGGTGCTGTCCGCGAACGCCGCGCTGGGCGGCGATTGTTTGATGATCTTCATCGCGGCCGCGGTCTCGGGGTGCCGGGCGAGAAACGCTGCCATGGCCTCCGGGTTCGGTTGGCCGGTGGCGGGCACTGGCTTGCCGGCGAGCAACCGCTCGTAGAAGCCCTGCGGCGTGTTGTCGGGAAAGACCGGAAGATTGATCGTCGCGGTGCGCCACTGCTGACCGTTGGGCAGCAAGAAGGCCAGCGCCATGCCGCGCACCGTGTCGGGCTTGTCGACCTGGTCGGGCAGGCCACCGGACAGCGAAAACCTGCCGATCACCGGCACGGTCCCTGGTGCGAACACCGCCGCCCTGCAGACTTCGGCCCCGGCCCCGTTGCTAGCGAACGTTCCGGTGGCGCTGAGGCCCTTGGCGTGGTTACGACGAAATCCGTCGTGGCGCCCGGCGACCTGCTCGAACCGGTCGGTGAATCGCGATGGCGTCAGCTTCTCCGGTGTCAGCCAGCCGCCCGCGTACGCGAACACGCCAACGTCCACCGCCGCGACGCCGCCAACCGCTGCCATCCCGATCAGCGCACCCCTGCGGGTCAACGTGGCCCGGTTCAGCCACCGGTCCGGCGCGCCCTGACCAGAGTGCTCGCCCTCGTCAGAGTGCTCGCCCTCGTCAGAGTGCTCGTCATCGTCAGAGTGCCCGTTCGGGCTATCGGAATCCTCGCCAGGCCGCACGGCCATCACCACCTTCTCAGTCTCGTACGACTGCAACGTCAGTCTCGTACGACTGCAACACGGCTCACGGACAAGTGTCGTTCATCCGGGTGCCTCGACGCTAATGCCCCGGCGGCGACGCGTGCACCGTCGGCGACCCAGTGTGCTGGGCGGCCGGCCGCGGTTGGTGTGACAGGAAGCTCCAGCAAACCCCATGCCGGACCGTAGCGTGCATCCGCAGGAACCACACAGCATCCCGCGCACGCCATTCGGGCGACCGCGCTGTTACCCTGCGAAGGCTGCCAGTTGCCGGGTCGCGGGGAGGCGGCCCCCGGGCAGCCGAAGCAGTAGCACGAACGAAACAGCCGACTCTGTACGAAAAGAGCCTTGTGCACAGCGGAGAAATCAAGGCCCTCACGGGACTTCGCATCATTGCCGCCGTATGGGTTGTGCTGTTTCACTTTCGGCCGATGCTGCACGATGCCGCGCCGCGGTTCGGCGATGCGCTCGCACCGGTGCTCAACTGCGGCGCGCAGGGCGTTGACCTGTTCTTCATTCTCAGCGGGTTCGTGCTGACCTGGAACTACCTCGATCGGATGGGGCCGTCATGGTCGGGACGCGCCGCCCTGCGCTTTCTGTGGCTCCGGCTGGCCAGAGTGTGGCCGGTCTACCTGGTCACGCTGCACCTGGCCGCCCTGTGGGTGATCTTCACGCTGCACGTTGGTCACGTGCCGTCGCAGGACGTGAGCCAACTCACCGCGATCAGCTACGTGCGCCAGCTCCTGCTCGTGCAGCTATGGTTCCAGCCGTACTTCGACGGGTCGAGCTGGGACGGGCCGGCCTGGTCGATCAGCGCGGAGTGGTTGGCCTACCTGATGTTCGCACTGCTCGTGGTCGTCATCTTCCGGATCGCCCATGTGACAAGGGCGCGAACCCTGATGGGGCTGGCGCTGATCTGCTCGCTGCCGCCTGTGCTGATGTTGCTGGTGAGTGGGCATTTCTACACGCCGTGGAGCTGGCTGCCGCGGATCGTGATGCAGTTCATCGCCGGGGCGCTGGTCGCTGCCGCGGCCCGTCGGCTGCGGCTGACCGACCGGACTCGCCGGGCCGCCGGGTATCTTTCCGTGCTGCTGATCGTCGCCATCGTCGGCGTTCTCTACCTGTTCGCCGCGCATCCGGTGCCCGGGATGGTAGACAGCGGCGGGCTGGTCGACGTGCTGTTCGTGCCGCTGGTGGCGACATTGGCGGTCGGCGCGGGCACCCTGCCGTGGCTGCTCTCGACCGGGCTGTTGGTGTTCGGCGGGCGCATCTCGTTCTGCCTGTACATGGTCCACGAGTTGGTGCACACGGCCTGGGATTGGGTCGCGGCGCAGTTTGAGCTCACGTTGGCGGGCTACGTAGGACAGTTGGTCGTCATCGGGCTGTTCGCGATCGCGGTCGGCGCGGCTGCGCTGCTGTTCTACCTCGTTGAAGAGCCCGCCCGCCGGTGGATGCGCCGGATGGTTGAGATCGGCGAATCGAAGTCGGACCCGCAGATCGAGCCGGACGCCGAGCCGGATGCCGAGCCGGTGCAGGGCAAGCTTCGATCGATCGACGGTGCCGGGGAAGACCGGCCGAAGCCGGCTGCCGCGCGCGCGGTGTGACTGTTGCCCTCGCTATTCGATTCGCTCTGTTTCACATTATGTTGACGATTCCACATCCGTTGCAGCGCAGGATCATTTGCTATCCGTTACGCGATGACGACGCGGCAGTTTTGTCCACGCTGACGAGCGTGGGCAACGCCTCATCGGTAGAGCAGCGCGTCGACGGGCAGTTTCGTCAGTTTGCTCATACGATGCCGGTTACATCAGTGCGGCACACGACGAATCGTGGGCAGTGGAGGTGGCAGTGAGTCGTCTAACTACGTTCGTCATTTCGCTAGCAGTGGTGTTCGGCGTGTTCAGCGAACACCCGGCACCGCCAAGGCTCTACGACATCCTGAGCCGGGGTTCCGCGTTGAACCACGTCGCGGTGATCGGCGACTCCTATACCACCGGCACCGATGAGGGCGGGCTGGGGCCGAATGCATGGACCGCTCGCGCTTGGCTGACGCTGGACCACCAAGGGATGTACATCGCACCTGATGTGGCATCCGAGGGCAGAGCGGGTTATGGCGTGCGCGGCGACCACGGCAGCGTCTTCGCGAATCTGACGGCTCGGGCGGTCCGCCCCGACGATGCGTTGGTGGTGTTCTTCGGTTCCCGCAATGACCAGGGCGTCGATCCCGCGCTGCTGGCCGAAATGGCCCGCGAGGCCTTTGATCTGGCGCGCCGCACCGCGGCGTCGGCGAGGATTCTGGTGATCGGGCCGCCATGGCCAGCCGGCGATGTCCCTGAGACTGTGCTGCGGGTTCGCGACGTTGTCAGCGCTCAGGCCCGGGCGGCGGGTGCAGCGTTCGTCGACCCGATTGCCGAACGCTGGTTCGTAGGCAGGCCCGACCTGATCGGTGCGGACGGCGTGCACCCCAACGATGCGGGGCATGCCTACATTGCCGACAAGATTGCGCCGCTCATCGGCGCACAGTTAGCTTGGCGGCCCTGACCGGTTTGTCATCAACACACCGGTCGATTCGACTGATGCGCATCATGCCACCAATGCATCCGCCATTCGGGTGTCCGGTTCTGTCGCGTTCTGTCGCGTTCTATCGCGGCTTCGGGAGAGCGTCGGTGTCGGTGTCGGTGTCGGTGTCGGTGTCGGCGTCGTCGGTCGGCGGACGAGTCTGGGGCAGGTCATTGTCGCCGCGGGGGCGGACAACTTGCGGCCACCAGAACCACTTCCCCAGCAGGGTGGCGATCGACGGCATGAGTAGCGTGCGCACGACCAGCGTGTCGAGCAGCAGTCCGATGGCGATGGTGGAACCCAGCTGAGCGATGATGCGGAGTTCGCTACCGAGCATGGAGGCCATGGTGACGGCGAACACCAGGCCGGCAGCCGTCACCACGCCACCCGAGCCGGCCATGGCACGGATATATCCGGTCTTGAGTCCGGCGTGAATCTCCTCCTTGAACCGCGAGACCAGCAGCAGGTTGTAGTCCGATCCGACAGCTATCAGGATGATGACGGCCATCACCATCACCAGCCAGTGGATTTTGATGCCGAACAAATCCTGCCAAATGAGCACCGAGAGCCCGAAGGATGCCGCAATGGAGCTGGCCGCTGTGCCCACGATCACCAGCGAGGCAACCAGAGCTCGGGTGATGAGCAGCATGATCATAAAGATCAGCGTCAGCGACGACACCACCGCGATCATGAGGTCATATTTGGCGCCGTCGGCCATGTCTGCGTAGGTCGCAGCCGTACCGCCGAGATAAATTTTGGCGTCGGACAGCGAGGACATCTTCAGGCCCTCTTGCGCGGCCGTCCTCTCCGCGTTGACACGCGCGATTCCCTCCGGAGTCATCGGGTCGCCCTGATACGTAACAAAAAAGCGAGCCGACTTGCCGTCGGGCGATAAGAACATTTTCAGGCCGCGCTGGAACTCCGGGTTGTCGAAAGCCTCCGGAGGCAGATAGAACAGGTCGTCGTTTTGCGCGGTGTCGAAACTTTGCCCCATGACGATCGCGGTGTCGTTCATGGCGCCCATTTGGTTGAGCATCGCCGAGAAGGTGGCATACAACGTCATCGTAATTCCGCGGGTG
>Ga0209009_1000664_pt1 | contig 11211 bp, 6 predicted proteins | sample BlaSpr_A8_OM3_M2_FD_187979 | JGI IMG/M metagenome (GOLD analysis project Ga0209009, IMG submission 187979) | Forest soil microbial communities from Thunder Bay, Ontario, Canada - Black Spruce, Ontario site 2_A8_OM3_M2 (SPAdes) (version 2) | ecosystem: Environmental > Terrestrial > Soil > Boreal... | reverse complement strand
ACCTGCCGTCAAGCTGGACGTCACCTGGCGGTACTTCTCGCTGGCCCAGGTGAACTCCAAGGATGACGGGTGGACGGCCTGGGAGGCGCCGGAGTCGGAGCACGTGAGTGGCCGGCTGGCGTTCAAGGCCGCTGAGGCCGCCCGCCGCCAGGGTGCCTTCGAGCAGCTGCACACGCCGCTGCTGGAGGCGCGTCATCGCGACCGGCTGGACATCGACGAGATCGAGGTGGTCGAGCGGGTGGCGGTTGACGCCGGATTGGACCTCAAGCGGTTCCGCAAGGACGTGGCCGACCCCAAGATCCTGGAATCGCTGCAGCGTGACCACACGCAGGCGCGAAACGAGCACGGCGTGTTCGGCACGCCGACATTCGTGTTCCCGAACGGCGCCTCGGCTTACGTCCGCCTCGCGGAGGCGCCGGACGCCGCCACTGCGCCAGGCGTTTTCGACCGGCTGATTTCGATCGTCGCCGGCGAGCCCACCATTCTCGAGATCAAGCGACCCCGGCGACCCTCTCCCGAGCGCGCATAGCGGCGATGAGGATGGGACCAGTTGATTGCTGAGGAGGCGTCAAGCCTCGTTCACGGGCTGTTGGGTGCGTAGATCACGACTCCGTCGACCGTGGCGACCGCGTGGTAGCTCGTGGCAACCAGGTTGGCGAGCACCGGATAGTTGCTCATCGGGTACATCGAAAAGTCGCTCCAGCCTGCCGAGGCCGTGTCGACGATGAGCGCAGGCGGATGCGCGGCCAGGTCGCTCTGGAGCTCGGGCCATACCTCTGAGGTCGTGTCCCAGTTGTTCGGTGGTATCCCTGACCCTCGATCGAAGCCTCGAAGAAAGCCCGGAAACCTGCTCGCCATGAGCCGGTCGGACTCGGCGTAGAGAGCCGGCCAGTCGCCCCACACGAAGACGCGCTGATCCGGCGTCGTGTGGTCGTGGATGTAGGCGGCCACCAGCTGGTGCTGTGGAACGGGCGCGGTGAAGTCATAGGTCAGCGGGTCCGCGCCGAAGTCATACACCCACCATCCGAGCGCTGGAACCGCAATCCCCACCGCAGCCGCTGCAGTGATCCATCTCCGCAACGCCGGGCGCGCGCAGGGCGCATTTGGCCAGACGCGACCGAAGAAAAGCGCCGCCGCCAGTGCGAGCGGCCCCATCGCCTGGATGAAGTAGTGCCACGACAGGTGACCTGCCGCCACCGATCCGACCATCGCGACGGCCAGCCAGATGATCACCAGTCTCTCGGGCCGGTCGAGGCGCCGCCAGCGGGATGCCAGCGCGATCGCCGCAATCCAGAGTACGGACATATCCAGGACGAAAGGCACGAGGCTGTCCTGGGCGCGCAGCCAGACGTAGCTCGGAATCCAGTTGGTCGAGGCGTAGCCGTACAGGCTGCCCACCGTCCAGCGCCAGAAACCGGCGAGGGAACCGGTCGCCAGAAGCACGAATGCTCCGACCGCAAGCGCAGCCGCCACGCCCCCTGCGAACCACACCGCGGCACGCCATCGATTCCCCTCTCGTTCGAGCCACAGGATCCCGACGACCGCCAGCAAAACGTTCACCGCGGCCACCTGGCGGAACGCGCCGGCCGCGACCAACAGGAATCCCGACCAGTACCAGCTGCGCCGGAACATCAACAGGACGGACGCGGTGAGCCCGAGCGTCATGAAGATTTCCGTGTTGGTGGCCAGCAGTCGTGGGTTGCCGGCAGCGGTCAGAACGCCGTAGAGGAGGGCCGCCAGCAGACCGGTCCGGAATCCGCCGAGGTGGCGACCGAGCACGAACAGCAGCCAGCAGGTGGCCGCGATCACGATCAACCCGACCGCATGTATCGCCGTCATCTGATAGGTGCCGGCGACCCGGAATGTCGCCGCGTAGACCCAGAAGATCCCAGGTGGCTTGTTGTCCACGCCGCCCGGCCCGTAGAGCTGGCCGCCCGCGTTCAACAGCGCCGCGATCGAGCCGTAGATGGCCTCGTCTCCGTCGAGGAGGCGATGGACGAACGAGGGCACGTGGGCGATGAACACCGTGACGGCGATCAACCCAGCCCCGAGTCCAATCTGCCTGGGGCGGGTCATCGGTTCCTGACTATAAGTTCGCGCTTAAGGCGGGTGCGGTAACGTCAAATATTGATCAACTCCCGCCGAGCATGGTCGTAGAGGCCGCGTGGCGACCCTTTACAGGCACGGCTGACCTGAGGACCCGGGCCCCGGCATAATCAGTTCGCCCGCGCCACTCAAGGGAACCATTTGCCACTCGACATCCACGAAATCGACGGACCACTGCGCGTGCTCGCCGGGCCGGGCACCGGAAAAACCCATGCCCTGGTCGACCTTTACGAACAGGCCGTACGCGAGCGCCTGGCGGGCCGCGAGGAGATCCTCGTCCTCACTTTCTCCACGAGCGCCGCGGACGAGATCGCCGGCCGCATCGACGCGCGCCTGCAGGACGAATACGGCCAAGCGTGGATCTCGACCTTTCACAGTTTTTGTGCGCGCCTGCTGCGGGACCATGCTGCCGACCGCGAGCGGTTGTTGCTCAACGGCTTCCAGGAATGGCTGGTCATGCGACAGGTCCTTTCGGAGGTCGACGCCGAGGTGCTCGGCGCGCTCGAGGGAGTCCGGCGCTCGGATGCGTTCGCGCGCGACGCCCTGACCTTCGTCGCGCTCATGAAGCAGAACCTTGTGCATCCATCCGCGCTCGTGCTCGCGTCTGAAGCGAGCGCAAGCGAGCGGCTGCGCGTGCTGGCCTCGATCTACCAGGCGTACCAGCTGCGGTTGCGAAACGCGCGCATGGTCGACTTTCGCGACCTCATCTCCGGTGCGATCGAGCTGCTGCAATCGAACGCACCGTTGCGTGAGAAGCTGAGAGCCCAGTTCCGCCTCATCCTTGTCGACGAGTTCCAGGACGTCGACCCGGCACAGTTCGAGCTTCTCCAGCTCGTCGCGCCACCCGAGGCGCGTCCCCGCCTGGTCGTGGTCGGCGACCCGGACCAGTCGATCTACGGCTTCCGCGGGACCGTTCCGCGCTTGCTAAGCCGCGACTTCGCGGCCGCGTACGGCAGCGCCACGCGGCACCTGGAGGATTGCCGGCGCTGCTCGCAGGAAGCGCTCGACGGCGCCGAGCGGCTGCTTGTCGCGACCCATCCGGGCCGCGACTCGCGGCGCCTGCGCACGTTAGACCGCGGCTCCACGCCGCCCACCGTGGTCGTCGCTCGCGAGAGCGACCCGGTCGACGAGGCCTTCTTCGTCGCGCGAGAGATCAAGCGGCTCCACGTGGAATCGCCGGCTCTGCGCTACGGCGACTTTGCGATCCTGCTGCGCAGCACCACCGCGCTCGGCGCTCCCTTCGAAGAGGCACTGCGCGCCCTTGCGCTGCCTTATGAGGTGAGAGGATCGGGAGCGACCTCGCGCAACGAGGTCGTGCGCTTCCTGGTCGGCTATCTCGAGTCACTGCGCCGGCCGGACGATCCGGAAGCGTTCGAAGGCGCGCTCGCGTCGAGCCTCGGAGGGGTCGGCGCCGGAACGCTGGGCCGGCTCCGGGCACACGCTCGAGAGAGGGGAAGGCCGCTTCAGCGCGTGGTGAATCGCCTGATGTACGCCTTGTGTGCTCGTGACCCGCAGCGTTTCCCGCTCCCATGGGGTGGCGACGCGCCACAAGAAGAACGCGCCGAGCCGGACTACATGGCATATCTCACGGACGACGAGCTCACGCGCCTGCACGCTGCGATGGTCGCTCGCGAGCGCCTCAAGGGGCGAGCTTCGAAGCTCTCTATGGCCGCGCTTGCGTACTCGGTATTGATCGAGGACGGCGCCATGCGCCGCCTGCTCGACCTCGAGCTGCCGGACGAGCAGCGCGCGGAAGCGATCTCCGACCTGCGCGCGGCGATCGAAGGCCTGGAGGCGATCGAGGCGGTTCACGAGCGGTTGACCGGTGCGCGGCCGATGTTGTCCGACATCTCCGGATCGTTGGAATCGCTGCTCGCGGCGGCGGCCGATGACAGCGCAGCCGCCTCTGGACGCCGCGATGCGGTCCAGGTGATGACGGTGCACCAGGCGAAGGGACTCGAGTTCGAGGTCGTGTTCTGTTCCGGGTTCGCCCACGGTCTGTTCCCGCTGCCGGCGCGGCCGCACCCCCTGCTGGACGAGCAGGACCGCGCATGGCTGGAGGGATTCAAGGTCGGCTTCATGCCATCGTGGCCTTCCGATCCGGACGGCCACCTCGCGGAGGAGGCGCGCCTCGCCTACGTCGCGATGACCCGCGCCAGGCGGCGCCTCTACGTCACGTACGCCGATACCTACCTGCGCCAGGCCGGCCGATCGGTATTCCTGGACATGGCCGCGCCGGAAGCGGAGACCCGCTCGCTCACGCGCGGCTCATCGCGTCTCCAGGCCGGCGACGTGCTGCTCCCGCGCGAGGCTGAGGTCATGCTCGCCGCCCATCGCTCCGCCCTGACGAATGGGGTCCCCGCGCGCGCCGCTGCCTTCGGTCTCGACGTTGCGTTTTTGACCGACCCCGAATCGGGTGAGCCGTTCGAGAGCTTCGGCGGCGACCGCAACCCAACCTCGGTACAGATCGATCACTTCAGCCCAACGACGCTCAACGACTACCTGAAGTGCCCCCGGCTCTACTGGTACAACCATCACCCGGGCCTGGTCGAGGAGCCGCGTTCGGTCGCGATGGAGCGGGGCGGTTTCCTGCACAAGGTGCTCGAGGACTTCCATGCCAAGGAAGGCGAATGGCGTCCGCTCGACTCCGAACATCAGAAGGAATGGCTCGAGGCCGCCCTGCAAGGCCACCTCGAGAGCTACCTCGTTCACATGGAGGGCGTGCTGGACCGCAAACGCGAGGAGCGCCAGGTCCGGTCGCTGCTGACGAACTACATCCGGTTCGTGACCGGCATGCAGCTGATTCGAAGGCTGAGGACCATCGACACCGAGATCCGGTTCAGCCTCCAGCTCGACGGCTCCGAGATCGTGGGCAAGATCGACCGCGTCAACGACGTCGGCGACGGCGAGGTGGAGGTCGTCGACTACAAGACCGGCTCGGGCAAGCCGATGAAGTACGCCTACGAAGCGTATTTCGGCCCAGAGCTGTACGACGTCCAGCTGGCGCTCTACTACCTCGCCTGCAAGGACGGCGTCGACGAGGAAGGCAAGCCGCTTGGCTTCCAGCCTCGCTTCCTGTCCCTCTGGTATCCGAAAGACTGGGTCTGGGGCGGCATGCGGCAAGACATCTTCAGCGTCGGGCGCGCGGCCGGCCTCAAGGAATATCGCGAGCGGCTGCTGACCACGGAAGACCTGGACCGGAGCCGCGCGATCGTCGTCGAGGCGATGGCGCGCATCAAGGCGGGCCATTTCGAGCCTGCGCCGCGGGAGCTCGCGGGGACGTGCGTCACCCGCTTTGGAAGCTGCCCGCACGCTGCTGTTTGTCCGTACGGAGGGGCGCCACCGGAATGAGCACCACGCATTCTTCGAGCTCAATCGCGCTCAGTCCCGAGCAGGCAGCGGCCGCGCACGCGGGGCCGCAGGGCGCGTTTCTGATCTCCGCCGGACCCGGCACCGGCAAGACGTTCACTGCGACCGAGCGCTTCTGCTGGCTCGTCGAGCAAGGCGCCGCTCCCGATCGGATTCTCACCGTGACGTTCAACGACCGGGCTGCGGAAGAGCTCAGGCAGCGGATCGCCAGAGAGCTGGGGGCGCGCCGGCCCGAGCTTGGTGCGGAGGTGCTGGATGGAGCATGGATCGGCACGTTCCACGGCACGTGCGCCAGGCTTCTCGACGAGTTCGCCTACCTGATCGGCGCTCCTCGTGAGCTGCGCGTGCTCGATGAGACCGGCCAGCGCCTGTTCGAGCAGCAGCTCATCGCCGGCCTGCGCAGTGGAGTGGCCGCGCCGTTCGACCCGGACTCGTTTGCTGCGCTCGCGGTAGAAGACCTGGACGACCTTCTTCGGTCGGGGCTTCGCTTCCTGCTCAAGCTCAAGGGCCGAGGCATCACGCCCGACGGCTTTCAGCAGCGAGCCCTGGAGCTGCACTCAAAGCACTGGAGCTCGCGCGCGAACGGTCACGCCGCCAACGGCTCGGGCGGGTCCGACCCGGCCCTCGCGGAGCTCGAGGCGATCGAGGTGTTGTTCGTCATCTACAAGACGTATGAAGGAGCCTTGCGCGCAGCCGGCCTCCGCGACTTCGACGACCTCATCCTCGACGTGATCGGCGCGCTCGAGCGCGTGCCCGAGTTTCGAGCGCGCTGCCGCGAACGGTTCCGCTACCTGCTGGTCGACGAGTTCCAGGACACCAACCGGATCCAGCTCGACCTCATCCGCTTGCTCGCGGCCGACAACTTCGGCAACGTCGCGGTTGTCGGTGATGCGAAGCAGTCGATCTATGGCTGGCGCGACGCAGAGATCGAGAACATACGAAGCCGCTTTCCGGGCCGGCGTTTGCCCCTGACCCACAACCGGCGCTCGTACCAGGGCATCCTCGACTGCGCCACCGATTTCATCCGCCGCGACGCCGATTTCGCCGGTGAACCCGACCTGGTCGCGACGCGCGGCGCGGTGCCTCAACCGGTCACCGTGATCATGGCGCCTGACTCTCGAACCGAAGCGCGGTCGATGGCACAGACGATCCGGCGCCTCCACGTCGCGGGTCGGGCATTCGCCGACATCGCGGTCCTCGCCCACTCGATCCGCATGCTTCCCCGCGAGTTCGAGGATGAGCTCCGGCGACAGGGCATCCCGTACATCACGAGCGGTGGTTCGGGATTCTTCGATCGCCAGGAGATCAAAGACGTGCTGGCGCTCCTCCGCCTGACCGACAACCCGATGGATGACGGCGCGTTCGTGCGCATCATGCAGGGTCCCATCGTCCGGCTACCGGACAGCGGGATGTACAGACTGGCCGCCCGCAGGTCAGGCCGTCCGGGCATGCGCCTCCGGGATTGCCTCGACGAAACGGAGCGAGAGGGATTCCCGGAGATGGAGCCGAAAGTCGCGCGTGAGGCCGCGCGCCTGGTCGAGCTGACCGACCGGCTGGGCCGGCTCCGGGACGCGCTGACAGTGGCCGACATCCTCAACCGCCTGCTCGAGGAGAGCGGGTATTTGCGCTGGGCGGAGCTCCGAGCCCAGCGGGATGGCAGCCCTCGCGCTCTGCTGAACCTGCGCAAGGTCTTCCAGCTGGCAGGCCGTTTCGAGCGCGACCTTTCGCTCGCCGGGATCGGGGATTTCGTGCGGCACCTGGACCAGGTCATCGACGCGGAGCTGCCCGTGGGTGAGGCGGCCGAAGAGTCTGCGCGGGCCGAAGCCGTTTCCCTGCTGACGATTCACTCGGCCAAGGGGCTCGAGTTCCCGGTCGTGTTTCTCGTCAACCTGCGGCCGCCGAGGCCGCGAGACACTGAGCGGCTTTTCTTCGACCCCGACAGCCTTGGTTTCGTGATCAAGAACTGGCGTGGAGAGAAACACCCCCGCTACGTCGAGACATCGCCTGGTGCTCCGGCGGTGGCGCTGGCGATCGGCGAGCGCAGGCGCATCGTGTACGTGGGACTGACCCGCGCCAAGGACTTGCTCTACGTCACCGCCACGCGGGAGGAGCCGACCGCTCGCGACGTCGGCGTAAACGGGTACGAGGATCACGACCACTTTGCCGAGATCCTGAGCTGGGCGCTCGCGAATCCACAATCGGCCTCGGTGGTCGAAGCCGAGCAGCTGGAGCTCCCGGCCATGCGCCCCGTCAACGGTCACGTGGATGGTGGCCCGGCCGTTGTGGCGGCGGTGCTGGACCGGCTGGAGCAGCTTCGCCCGCGCGAATCTGAGGAGCAGGCAAGGCCGGCTGCTGAGGTGGAGCTGAGCTTTTCGCAGCTCCACGACTTCGAGGTGTGCCCGGTGCGCTATCGATTCAGCCAGGTTTGGCGTGTGCCTGCACCGCCGGACGAGCTTCAGCCGCGCTTTGTCCAGGCGATGGGATCCACCGAGTTGGGGTCATCAGTGCACGCGGCGCTCGCCGCGTGGCATTCGGAGGGAGGTGATCTCCTCGGGATCTATTCCGGACGCGAAGCCGGGCGGGAAATGCTCGCGCGCTACCTGACCCATCCACTCGCGGCTGCGAAGACGCTTGCGGTCGAGGTCGGTTTCAACATGAGGATCGGCACCACGCGAGTGCGCGGGCTGGTGGACCGGATTTGCGAGCTCGATGGCCAGACACTTCTCGTCGACTACAAGACCAATGCATCGCTGGACGCCGCGCTCTTCGAGGCCTACTCGGTGCAGCTGCGGCTTTATGGCCTGGCCGCTCGGCGCGGCCTGGTTCCCGGCGGCCCCGACCCGCGGCTGATGCTGTTCGACCTGCGCCGCGGTGAGGTTCGAGACGTCAGTCCGGACGATGCGGGCGTCGAGGCCAGGGTCAGGGCGGCCGCGGCGCGCATCGCGGCCGGGGATTTCAGTCTCAGGCCCGAGCACGCACACCGCCCGTGCACGATCTGCGCGTTCCGGCCGATCTGCCCCGACCGCAGGCAGTAACGGGCGTGGACGACGCTCTCCCGGAACGGTATTTCGAGCGAAGGGAGATCAGGGAGGCGATCGCCTTCGCGGAGGCGGGCGGCATAGCGATCCATCGCAACTTCGATTCCTACCACGGCTCGACGATCCGAGGCATGGTCCGCCAGAAGCCCTTTCTTCACATCATCGGACTGCGCCCGGCGCTCGAGGAATGGGGTAGGAGGCACGGCCTGCGGCCCGAGTGGATCCAGCCCGAGAAGCGCCGCAAGGTTGCGCACTACGACGTGTTCGGCCCCGCTGCCGAGGCGCTGATCGCTCGTTTTGAGGTCGAATAGGCCCGGGACTTGACACAATTGACGCATTGCGTTATGATGCATTGCGTCAAGACCAAAATATAGACAGCACCAGGAGGCTGAGTCATATGAGCACTGAGATCAAATTCACCGACGCCGCAACCACAGTTGAGGAAGTTGCCTTTGGAGCCGCGAAAACCGCGGCAGAGGTCGCTTCGGACCCGATCGGATCGGCCCGCAAGCAGGTCAAGGGATTCGAGAAGAAGGGCGCATCGACCGCTCGCAAGGTCAACCGCCGCTTCAACGCCCGCCTGAACGCAATCCTTCCGGAGAAGGCGACCCTCTGGGGCATCGAGGTCAACGAGAAGCTGCCTGAGAAGGTCGCGATCAAGGGCCTCCACCTGGTCAAGCTCCAGGCGCGCCGCCAGGACATGGTCGGTGACGTCGCCAAGCGGACGCTGCGCATTTTCAACGGCTCGTTCAAGACCATCGCGCGCACCGCGAGCCGCTTTGAGCAGGCCACAGAGCTGACCCCGCAGCGCATGCCTGCGGCCAAGCCGCGCGTAGCGGCCCGAAAGCGCCGGACCGCCCGTCGCCGCGCCGCTTAACTCGACTCGAAACAAAAGGGCGCCCACGCCGGGCGCCCTTTTTTCTTTAGCCTTTGGCTGCGTGTCTAAACGAGTAGGTGGCCGCTGGCGCCAATGACAGTGGTGTGCACGGGCTCAATTGCGTACGACTACATCCTTACCTTCAAGGGGCATTTCAAGGACCACATCCTTCTCGACAAGACCCACATCCTCAACCTGAGCTTCCTCGTCGACGACCTCCAGAAGCGCCGGGGCGGGGTGGCGGGCAACTACGCGCACAACCTCGCGCTGCTCGGGTATCCGTCGGCGGTGCTCGCCACGGCCGGCACCGACGCCACCGAGTATCGCGACTGGCTCGCTACGCGAGGCATTGACTGCCGCGGATTGCGGCTGCTCGATGGCGAGCTGAGCGCGACCGGGTTCACGACCACGGACATGGATGCCAACCAGCTGACCGGCTACTACGGCGGTGCGATGTGGCGGGCCGCGATGCTCGGGCTCGACGATGGGCCTCCGGACGTGGAGGCGGTGATCATCGGGCCTAACGACCCGGGCGCTATGAAACGCCTCGTGCACGAGTGCCGCGAGCGGGGTATCCGCTTCGTCTTCGACCCCGCGCACCAGCTGCCTATGATGTCGGCCGAGGACGTGATGGACAGCACGCGCGGGGCATGGGTCGTCATCGGCAACGACTACGAGCTCGAGCTGATCGAGCAGCGCACGGGCCGAGACGAGGAGGGCCTGCTCGAAATGGCGGAGATCGTTGTCACAACGCTCGGCCGCCAGGGATCGCGCATTGCCACCCGCGGTCAGATGGTCGATATACCGGCCGCTCCGTGTCTTCGCGAGTCAGACCCGACTGGCGCAGGCGATGCATATCGCGCCGGCCTGGTGGCCGGCCTGCTGCGGGGGCTGGACCTGGATGCGGCGGGCCGCGTGGCTTCGCTGGCCGCGTCGTATGCGGTCGAACAGGTGGGCACGATCGAGCACGACTACACCGAGGCCGAATTCTCCCGTCGTTACCAGGAAGCGTTCGGGTCCGAGCTTCCCGAAAACTTCTGGCCGCCCGCTAGCTGAACTTGCGGCTTTCCTCGCGGCGATACGCCCATAGCGCGACCGCGAAAAAGAAGACGCCATACGCGGCCAGGTACAGCCAGTCTGTGGTCACGGTTCCGTCTGTAGGTGCGCCGATTGCGTCCCACCCCAGCTGACCGAAGAAGTGCAGCGGCAGGTACGGCGCGATCGACTGGATGAAGCTTGGCAAGAGCTGCTTGGGAAAGAAAAGGCCCGACGCGAATGCAGTGGGCAGGTAGATCAGGTTGATCACGGCAACTGCCGAATTGGGCCCAGAAAGGTAGCCAATTGCGAAGCCGAGAGCGATGAACGGTATCGAACCGAGCAGCACCCTTGCGCCGAGCGTCACCCAGACTGACGGGTCGAGCCTGACGCCGCCGGCGATATACGCGAACGGAAAGAGCACGACCAGCGTCAGAGCGGCGAAAAAGAGAGCGGTGATGCATTTGGAGAGCAGGTAAACGAGTGGCGGCATCGGCGTTGCTCGCATGAGGAGGTCCATCTTCATTCCTCTTTCCGTCGCCACCGAGATCCCGAAGCTGAAGATCATCACGTTTGCCACCGCATACACAGCCATCGAGGCCAGGAAGTAAGCGCCGAAGGTCACGTTCGGGAAGATCCTCTGGGATGACTGGCCGATGCCGATGAAGGCGTAGAACATCACGGGAAGGACAAGTGAGGTGATGCTGAAGGCCGGTACGCGCCACAGCTTGAGAAACTCCGCCCACGTCTGAAGACGCAACATCGGTCCGAGGGGCGCGCGACGAG
>Ga0209009_1000663_pt1 | contig 11227 bp, 16 predicted proteins | sample BlaSpr_A8_OM3_M2_FD_187979 | JGI IMG/M metagenome (GOLD analysis project Ga0209009, IMG submission 187979) | Forest soil microbial communities from Thunder Bay, Ontario, Canada - Black Spruce, Ontario site 2_A8_OM3_M2 (SPAdes) (version 2) | ecosystem: Environmental > Terrestrial > Soil > Boreal... | reverse complement strand
CTTTCGTTGCCTATCCACACGCTCCGACGACCGGCATCCGGTATGGTGCCCCTAGCGTGGGGTTGAAATTGACTCGCAGGATTCCTGTGGATCTCGGTCGTTGCGCTTCGGCGCTCTGTTCGGGCCAGTTCTAGCACCCGAACGAATCTCCGGCTTTGCGCGACGTGGTGGTTATGCGAAGGCTTCGCGAACCGACATCTCAAAACCCTAATCAATTCCTGGAGGAACGACTGTGAGCACTACTGACTCTTTGCTTCGCAACAACGAGAGCTACGCCCGCTCATTCGACAAGGGCCATCTTCCAATGCCGCCGGCCAAGCATGTTGCCGTACTCGCTTGCATGGACGCCCGCCTGGACGTCCACAAGATCCTCGGCCTCGAGGAGGGCGATGCTCACGTCATCCGCAATGCCGGTGGCGTCGCCACGGACGATGCCATTCGATCACTGGTCATCTCGCAGCGCCTGCTCGGAACGAACGAGATCATCCTTGTCCACCACACGGACTGCGGCATGTTGACGTTCAAGGACGACGACGTCAAAGCGAAGATCGAGTCGGAGGTTGGGATCCGGCCCGCCTTCGCCCTCGAGGCGTTCGCCGACCCTGAGTCAGACATCCGCCAATCCATCGCGCGCATCGAGGCCAGTCCATTCATCCCGAGCAAGACGAACGTGCGCGGATTCATTTACGACGTCAGAACCGGACGCCTCAGCGAGGTTCGCGCAACAGCCGGGGTACGCTGAAACCATGGATCATCGATTGGCGCCAGGCTGCTCTGGCTTGGCGCCAATCCCCGCATGACATCGCGACGAACCGTCGCTAATGAAGCTGCGATAGCGCGATAACTCGCAACGGTCTCGCCAAAGCGTTACTTTCGATAAGGCTCCGATAGCGAGAGCTAGCAAGACAGGGCGTGGAGTCGGGTTGCTGAGACGGATGCCTACGTTGGAGTTCGAACCGGAGCGGGCACCTCTGTCACCACATTGGAGGTTAGGTCGTACATGAAGCCCCGCACCTTGCCGCGAGCTGGGAGATATGGACACGCGCGCAGGCGCTCCAAGTCCTCAGCGATCGCCTGGATCGGGTCCGTGAAGCAGCCTAACTCCTCAGCGAAACCGTGGCCGCTGGCCGCTGTGATTTGCTCATTCAGCTGCGCCTGGCTGAAGCGGCCTAGCGCGCAATCCGTGTGGTGGATCACCATGACCTCGCGCGTGTGCATGACCGCCTGCGATATGGCCAATGCACGCAGAGCGTCGCTCGAGGCGCGGCCTCCCGCGTTGCGGATCACGTGGGCGTCTCCCGGCCGGAGCCCTAGCAGGGCGTTGACGTCAACGCGAGCGTCCATGCATGTAAGGATCGCCAAATGTTGCACGGGTTCGATGATGCGAGCTGCGCTCCCGAGGTAGTGAAGCCGCGTGTTCATGAGGACCCGGTCGATGGCGTCCACCAGCAAGCGAATCTACACCGATTGACAGTAGACCTCCCCTGGCCGCGGCGACCTGTTCGCCCATTGCTACGGATAATGCGGGCTTATCGAGAGCGCGTGAACATTGCCTAGCCTTCGGCTGGTTGCTGTCAGGGGCCTCTCAACGCTAAATTACGTTGTATAATTGAGCCATGATCATCACCCGCAAGGTTCGCAAAGTCGGCAATTCAATGATGATCCCTCTGCCGCCTGAGACGCTCTCTGAGTCAGGCTTCAAGGAGGGGATGGAGGTCGCCATTGGATCTCGGCCTGGTCATGTTGATCTCGACCCGGCCGGCATTCCAGACAACTGGTTGGTGGAGTTCACGGCCCGCTTCACAGAGCGATATCGAGAAGATCTAGCCGAACTTGCCGACCTCTGAGCAGGGGCCGGTAAAGCCTTGGTCAGCCTCGAAGGGCTGGTCTGGCTGCACACGGTCGCCGTCGAGGAGTTTGGCGGCTCGAACGGCATTCGAGACCGCGGCCTGCTTGAATCAGCGCTCGCTCGCCCCTTGGCATCGTTTGGTGGCAAGAACCTATACGACACCCGGTTCAAGCGAGCGGCGGCGTTGGCAGAGAGCCTGGTCCTGAACCATGGGTTCGTCGATGGGAACAAGCGAACCGCGATGTACGCGATGGCGGCCTGGCTTGAGCGAGAGGGTTATGTGATCCAGGCGGAGCGAGGAGCATTGCGGGACCTCGCCCTTGCGATCGCCTCGCATGAGCTCAGCGTGGAGCAGATCGCAGCATGGCTCGAGCAACGCTCCAAGCAGATCTAGTCAGGCAGCCGTTAGGTATCGATAAGAGATGCGTATCGGTAGCTTCGCAATTGTTGCCGCGCTGGTTCGTTCCGTGGACGCCGGGAGTGAAGGAGCCGTTCTCTACGCTCTACTCGCCGTCGCGGAGGGCTGTCATCGCAGGTTGGTGGAAACCGATGTCCTCAGCCTCGTGCCATTGGATGTTGGTGAACCCAGCCTTCGCCGCTGCCAATGTCAGAGCGTGTCGACCAATGGCTCGGTAGCGAGCGCTGTGGTGGCTGACACTCCAACCAGTTGAACCCTCGGTCAGGATCAGAAAATGGACTGTGTACATGGGGCTGTCTGGCGCATCCCAGTCGTGCAGGCGGACCACCACTTTGCGCGGTGGTCCAGGCTTGATTCGGGGCACGGCAGTGACTCGCCTCTCGACCAGCGCCTTGTCATAGTCGCGGACAGTAATGACCGCGAGGCCCTCAGGCCGCAATTTGGAACACATTGCCCGAAAGGCCTGCGCAACATCGTCTTCCGTGAGGAGATGCGGAAGCGCGTTGTCACACGAGATCACGACGTCGTATATGCCCGGGAGGCCCTCCAAATCGCGAATGTCGCACGCCGTGAAAGCAATGTCCAGGCCACGACGCAGGGCTTCCAGGCGAGCGCGGTCCAAAGCTCGTTCACTGACGTCTGTTCCGTGGACCCTATATCCGTGGCCGGCGAGTCCAAGTGCTTGGGTGCCGATCCCACACGAGCAATCAAGAACGGACTGAGCATCCGGCAGCCGGCTTCGTATTAGGCGATCAAGGGCAACACTTTGGTGTTCGACCGCCTTGTTCCAGTCTTCATAAATGAGGTGGTACTCAGGCGCTAGCTCGTCGTAGAAGTCGACTACCGACATGGCCAGACTCTAGTCCTTGGGCTGCCGTGCGCCATACTCGCTCAGCTACGAAGAGCTCTTGATAACTGCCGGTTCTCGTGACCAACCGCCCGCAAGAGGTTTCCCGGCTGTACGGGCTGAGGCGGTGCACTCAGCCCGTATTTGGAGCTGTCGCAATCGGGCTTCGAGGCTGGCGCTTGATCTCCCACCGGAGCTGTTCGCTATTCGAATCAACGTGTTGGAACCCAACCCTACGCAGCACACCCTGGGAGGGCTCGTTGTCCCGATCGGGGAACGCGACGACCAGATTAACGACGGGATCCTTCCAGGCTGCTTCGAGCAGCCCCTTCACAGCCTCGGTTGCGATGCCCTTACCTCGTTCCGATGGCACCAAGCCATAACCGATCTCGACCGAGCCGGTAGCGTCCGGGGGTCCAAGGAATCCGCATCCACCAATTACCTGACCCATTGTGCGAAGGGTGATCTTGTAGTGAGTGTACGCATCAGTTCTTGCTGTTGAATTTTGGGCGATGAGACCGGCGATCACGATGTCGCCTTCGGTCGGGTAGTCAATTGCCCAGTCCGGCCGCCGTACACCGCTGAGAACCGCGTGAGCGTCGGATAGTTCGACGGGCACAAGGTCTAACCTCCCTGTGCGGATGATCACCAGTCAAGCGCAAGGATGTCACCTGAGAGAGAACTAGTGGCAAAGTCTCTTGGTCTGATGGGGGGATGGGGGAGGGCAAGCCGGGGAACGGCCCGCTTCGACTACATGAACGTGGGCCCTCTCATGTAGTAGTTCATGTAGTAATGCGAGGTGGCATCCCAGCTTCCCGTTTGCTGGTGACGAGGCATGATGGTTCTCTCATCAACGTGAGTGCATCCCGACCTGTGAAGCAGGCGCTCGCAGACCTCGAGGCCAGGCTCCGCCAAGCCCAGGCTTCCATACTCGCCGGCCTCAGGCCGGGCCTCAGTCAAGGCGATGCGACGAAGCTCATCGCCGATGCGGGCTTGAAACCAGACCCCGGCCTGATCGCGCTCTACACCTGGCACAACGGCGCGGAGGGCGGCGGGGCGCAAGCGGAGCTGATGGACGCCGCGCGGTTCCTGTCCCTCCAGGAAGCGATAGAGACGCGAACATTCGAGCTCGGTTTGGCGGCGCAAGTCGAGTCTCTTCCGGACATGCCTGCCGCCGAGATCTTCGACCGAGGGTGGTTCCCGATTCTGTCCGACGCCAGCGGCCGCATCTACGTGGTCGAGCAGGTCGGCGCTGGGCGTGTGTTGATCGTCGACCGACAGCAGATAGGCATCCAGGAGGAGTTGAGCCCGACGCTTATCGGCTTCATCGATTCCCTAGCACGAGACGCGCTTGACTTCAAACCATCGCCTATTGGCGCTGACGTAACCCTTTTGGTGCGCAACCTCGAAAGCAAGGATGGCAAGAAACGGGTGAGTGCTATTCAAGAACTCACTCGAAAGCGCCCGGCAGGTGCATTCGAGCCATTGGTGGCGATGCTTGAAAGTGACCAAGCGTCGGCCCGACGCGATGCTGCCCTAATCCTCGGCCTGCTTCACGATCGCCGAGCGATACCGATCCTTATTCGCTGCATCGCGCGATGGAGCGTGAGAGACGCCGAAGGTCTCAATGACGCCACGAGCGCATTTGCCGGACTTCGAGATGTCAACCAGGAAGGCACGCTGGCACATTTGGAGCACGCGCTGGCGGACGGAGATGTCGAGGTGCGCTTGGATGCAATCAAAGCCCTCGTCTTCTCGCGAGACGCGAGGGCCGTGCCTTCACTCCAGACGGTGGCAATGCACGACCCCGACGCGAAAGTCCGCGCAGCGGCCGAACAGGGCCTCCGGACCATCGGCGAACCTCGCTAGCCGATCGAATCTCAACGTCAGAGGCTTGTCGTAGCTACTCGACCAGCGCAGAAGCGCGCGAAGATCGGTCTGGGCTAGCAGACGCCTGGATACCAGCCTGATCACAGGACTCAGCGGATTGCATCAAGCGCGGTCGTGGACGTTGGTGGAGGGCTGAACCGCGGTCTTCAAAACCGTCTGGAGTCTATTCACAGCCGGCCCGACGCGCTCGGAGACGGCAGCGCGACCAGACGTTTCCAGATTCCCTCCCGGCGAGGTCTCGGTCACGGGCGGGCGAGGAAGAGCCGCTTCTCGGGGCCGAGGTGTGCTGCCCACTCGAGACGGCGCGTGCTCGGACTCGAAATCGAGCGCCGACAGCGCGCCCTCCGCGCCCAGCTCCCCGAAGGTGCCGCGCAGCGCAAGCATCTCCGGTAGGGTGGCCATCGCCTGCGCGTCCTCCAATGACTCCCACAAGCTGGTGTTGGTCATCGTGCCCGACTTGCGGTCGACGCCGACGTAGTAACCGCGATTCCCGGCCAGCCTTTCGATTGCAGGTCGGAGGCCATGCTCGGACCGCTCCAGCCGCCGTTCGACTTCGTCTGCCATCTCGGGCTCAAAGGAGCCAAGCGATATCCGAATGACCATTACAAACTACAAGCGACCGACCAAAGCCGCCGCGCGACGCTGGAGGGAGTCACACATCCAGTCGCAGATGCGTGGCAGGTTCTCATCGTTTACCCGGTAATAGACAGTCGAGCCCTCGCGCCGGCGCGCGACCAGCCCTCCCAGCGCCAAGCGGTTGAGATGGGCCGAAGTGTTGAAACGCGAGGCGCCAGCGACCTCAGCGATTGCTCCTACCGAGAGCTCTCCTCGCTCCATAACGGTGTGCAGGATGCGCAGGCGGGTCGGATCCCCGAGCAGCGCGAACCCGTGCGCCGCTTGCTCAATCATGTCCGCGGTCATCTGCACGCCTCAACAGTAGCTCTGTAACTGTTCAATCACACAGGGTCACATGGCCCTGAGTGCTCGGGACTCTCGCCCCTCGCCTCCGTAGGCCTCTGCACGGAAACTCGTAGCAGAGAACTCGTAGCAAATGGAGGAAATCCTGATGGTCGACGAACAAGACAAGCCGCTCTCGCTGGTGATGTTTTCGGGTACGGACGACAAGCTGACCGCGGCCGCAGTGCTGGTGGTCGGAGCGGCAGTGATGGGTCGGCCGGTCAACCTATTTCTGCAGTACTACGCCCTGGATGCTTTTCGAGCCGGCAAGGTCAGCGCGGACCACGCGCTCTCACCCGAGGCGACCGCGTCACAGACCCCGATCATTCGTGGGCACAAGGGTCAGCACTGGATCGACCTGCTGAAGCAGGCCAAAGACGTTGGCGAGGTGAACATCCAGGCCTGCGCCCTCTCCATGGACATGTTCGGCATCGGTCGCGAGGACCTCGATCCGATCGTTGACGGCATCGAGGGAGTCGCAGCTTTCATCGCCTCGGCCTCGGACGGCCAGGTCGTATTCATCTAAAGGAGATTCGAGATGAGCACATTGCAGATTGACAAGACCGTCGACGCCCGCGGGATGGCATGCCCGGGCCCGCTGATGAACCTGATCGGCGCCATCCGCCAGGGTCAGATCGGGCAGGTCTTCGAGGTCCTCTCGAGCGACGAGGGTTCCAAGACGGACATCCCAGCCTGGGTGGCCAAGGCCAAGCACGAGCTGGTCGAGGTCAATCAGGACAACGGTTGCGCGCACTTCATCGTGCGCAAGGCGAGGTGACCGAGATGACAGCTGAAGTCGTGATCCTGGGCGGCGGCGTCGGAGGGACGATCGTCGCCAACCTGGTCGCAAAAAAGAGCTCCGGCAGGGCGCACGTCACGGTGGTGGACACCACCGGGATTCACGTCTATCAGCCCGGATTCCTTTACGTCGCCGTCGGGAAGGAACAGCCGTCAGCGCTGCGGCGCGCGGAAACGAGCTTGCTGCGGGATGACGTGTCACTCGTGGTCGACCGCGCCCTACGAGTGGATACGGTCGCCCGCAGAGTGCAGCTCGAATCCGGCCGGACTCTGCCCTATGACCAGCTCCTGCTGGCCACTGGCAGCCGCACGGTGATGGACGAAGTCCAAGGAGCCAAAGACGCCCACGACTTCTACACCATGGATGGAGCCGTTCGGCTGTTCGAGGCCCTCGAGGGGTTTGAGGGCGGAACCATCGTCATCGGGGTGGCCGGCATTCCTTACAAGTGCCCGCCCGCGCCGGTGGAGTTCGTTTTCCTGCTCGACGACTACCTCCGGGCTCGGGGCATCCGCGAGAAGTCGCAGATCAAGTTGCTATCTCCGCTCAATCGCGCGTTCACGATCGAGGCGACCTCGAAGCTGGTGCAGCCGATCCTCGCCGAGCGCGGCATCGAGTTGACCGGCTTCTTCAACGTCGAGACGGTCGATCCGGTCGCCAAGACCGTCAGCTCGCTCGAGGGCGAGACGATGGACTACGACCTGCTGGTCCTGGTGCCACCGCACCGTGGCCAGAAGGTGATCGAGGATTCGGCGCTCGGAGACGAGCGCGGCTGGGTCCCGGTCGACAAGAACACCTTGAAGCACACGAAGTTCGAGAACATCTGGGCGATCGGGGACACGACCAACATCCCGATCTCCAAGAGCGGCTCGGTTGCCCACTACGAGGCATCGGTGGCCGCGGACGCGATCATGGCTTCGGTCAAGGGAGAGGCGCCTCCCAAGCACGTTTACGACGGCAAGGTGATGTGCTTCCTGGAGACGGGCCAGGGACAGGCCACGACGATCCAATTTGACTATGACCACCCTCCGGTTTCACCCACGCCGGCTCGCCGCTGGCACTGGGCCAAGGCGCTGTTCAACAAGACGTATTGGCACACCGTCCCCCAAGGACGGCTGCCATAGATAAGGAGAGCACCCATGAGCATCACGATCGCAAAGAGCCTGGATCTGAAGGGGCTGTCGTGCCCGCTTCCGATCATCAAGACGGCGAAAGCCATGAAGGAGCTGGCGCCCGGCCAGCTGGTCGAGGTCTTCGCCACCGACCCCGGTTCCGTTTCCGACTTCAAGGCCTGGGCGCAGACCACCCGCAACCCACTTCTTGAGTCAAGCCAGGAGGGCGGAGTCTTTCGCTTCGTCCTACAAAAGAAGGAGATCTGAGATGAGCATCGCCACGATTGAGAAGCCGACGATTGGACAGCCGGTGCAGCAGATGGCCGAGAAGGCGCCGGAGACGGCCGAGAAACTCGTCATCTTCGCCTGGAGTGGAGAGCTGGACAAGATCTGGCCGACCCTGATCCTGGCCACCACCGGCGCGGCGATGGGCAAGGAGACCACCGTCTTCTTCACGTTCTGGGGTCTCTTTCCGCTAGTCAAAAACCAGGTCCGCCTCACTGGCGAGAACTGGATGCAGAAGATGCTTTCGATGATGAACCGCGGCGGGGATATGCACCTGAAGCTCTCGAAGATGAACTTCGCAGGCGCGGGTCCGGCGATGATGAATCACCTGGCCAAGGAGCATCACGTGGCGAGCCCACACGAGCTGATGGAAGTGGCCAAAGAGATGGGCGTGCACCTGATCCCGTGTCAGATGACCATGGACATGATGGGCCTGAAGCGCGAGGACCTGATCGACGGCCTCGAGGAGCCGGCCGGCGCGACCAAGGCACTGGCTGACGCGCAAGGGGCGATCACGCTCTTCATCTGATGGCCACGAACACAGCGACCATCCGCGTTGCGCATCAGGGCGGCGACCGCCTGCTGATGACTGTGCGCGGGCATGAGATCCGTTCAGACCAACCGGTTGCGGATGGGGGCGACGACAGCGCCCCCACCCCGACGGAGATTTTTCTCGCCGGGCTTGCCGGATGCGTCGCGTTTTATGCCGGGAGGTTCCTACGACGGAACCAATTGACAACCGAAGGGTTGGCGGTCGCGTGCCGCTACGCATGGACCGAGAACCCGCATCGAGTCGGCGACATCGAGCTGGACGTTGAAGCTCCAGGCTTGACGGCGGAGAAGCGTGACTCATTCACCCGTGTGATCGAGCACTGCACAATGCACAACACGCTGCGGCACCCACCAGAGGTGCGAATCCGTGTGGCGTTGGCCCAGCCTGCGGCTGCCTAGTCAACACCGATTCCCGGAACCTTTCGACGCGACGCCGGCGACGTGGCATGCATTGTGGGTGGGTGCTCAGCATTGGTGGAGGATTTGGATTCGCGCCGGATCACAGCCGGATCACGCATTCCCGGAATTGGACGGTTACAGCAGGACACCAAAGGACACAAGGGCGGCGTCATTTGAGTTCCGGGGGGCACTCGCGGAGCCGGCGGGACACGCGAGGACACTCCCCCAAGACGGTTCGGGACCGTGAGGCCCCGGGTTCAAATCCCGGGCCCCCGACCAAAATTGAGTTCAAAATCGCCGATTTCGGACGCCGTCGGATGACCGTCGGAAGACGGGAGGTCACAGCCGTGTCACAGATTTTCTTGGAACTCGGCCGACGCGGACCCCGTTCAAGTGGATTGCGGACCGTCGACTGAACTCGCTCACGGCTATCGCACAGCCGATATATCAGCACGCGCACGGCCCCAGGACCGTGAGGCACCCGGGTTCAGAATTCCAAGCCCGTTAGTCTTCAAGAAACCCAGGGCAATTCAACCCGGGTCGCAGCCGGATCACAGATTCGCCAGGAACACCTTCATTAGGACCTCAGGAGCGGTGGCGGTTACAGCCCAATCTCAGTCGCCGTGGATTCCGCCGGGGGCTGTATCTGCCGGCCGAGTTGCGAGTTGCAGCTCCGATGGTTGGTCAGGTTGTCGGATCACCGACCGCCCGAAGCCCATGGCGCGTCTCGATATGCGCGACAAGATAGGCGCGCTCACCGGGCGAAATCTCGTGCGCGATTGCAGCGTCGGCCAGGCCAAGAGAAGTCAATAATTCGTGCAGCGCACTGGGCGCTGGATGGAACAACTCCAGGAGCCTCAATGCACAACCTTGATCCTCGAGTCGTGTAGCTGGGTGCTCCGGGGTCAGCCATTCGACGAGCGTGGGGAAGGCTCCGCCGCCAGGAAGGCTGCCGTCCGGCGGAATGGTGATCAGCCACTGGAGCAACCCTCGACTCATGGTTTCGATCTCTCCGAGCTCAATGGAACAATTCACTGTCGCTGACTGAATGTCTTCGGTGCGCGCGACCCACGTTGCGAGCCTCGGCGTGGCATCAGGCGCCACGCGATCAAGTTCAAACCACCGGGGCCGATCTGGCGTCGGCGCCGTTGGGTTCGGCGCGATGACTTCGAGGTACGTCTGGTCGCCGAGCCTGAGCAGTGCGTTGTGGGTTCCCATTCGCGGATGGTCTCCGCCTGTTTGGGCCATCACTCCGAGAGTCTCTTCGACCCACTTAACGCCGGCCGCCAGGGTCGGCGACGTGACGACCAGGTGGTCCAGCTCACAAGGGTGCATTGACATCAATCAATGTCCAAACTTTGCCACGCTTGGCATCTAACGGTCGGAGCGGTATTGGCCCGGCGACCCTTGCGCAGCCTGCGGCCCTGATGCACAGTAGTTCCGCGTCATGCTGATCGAGCACCCAGATTTCCAGCAACTGGCAGGCGACATCGCTGGTCAGATCATCCTGCCTGAGGACGCTGACTACGAAATGGCACGTCGAGTCTGGAACGGGATGATCGACAAACGGCCCTTGGGGATCGTGCGCTGTGTTAGCGCTGACGACGTGCTCGCAGCGATTGCGTTTGCGTCCGATAACGGAATCGCTGTTGCGGTGAGGGGAGGAGGTCACAACATCGCCGGCAACTCGACCTGCGACAAAGGCCTCGTCATCGATCTGTCGCCGATGAAGAGCATCGAGGTCGACCGGCACAACCGTCGCGGACGCGCCGGCGGCGGCGTTCTGTGGGGCGAATTCGATGCCGAGACGCAGAAGGTGGGGCTCGCCACAAACGGCGGGCTGATGCCAACCACCGGCATCGCCGGCTTCACGCTCGGTGGCGGCCTGGGCCACCTGATGCGCATCTATGGCCTGGCCTGCGACAACCTGTTATCGGCTGCGGTCGTCACAGCCGATGGCCGCGGCGTGAGGGCGAGCGGCGAACAGAATGACGATCTCTACTGGGCAGTCCGCGGCGGGGGCGGAAACTTCGGCATCGTCACATCCTTTGAGTTCCAGCTCTACGATGTCGGTCCGGATCTGCTCGGCGGACGCCTGATCCATCAGCTGGATGACGCTCCG
>Ga0209009_1000662_pt1 | contig 11228 bp, 13 predicted proteins | sample BlaSpr_A8_OM3_M2_FD_187979 | JGI IMG/M metagenome (GOLD analysis project Ga0209009, IMG submission 187979) | Forest soil microbial communities from Thunder Bay, Ontario, Canada - Black Spruce, Ontario site 2_A8_OM3_M2 (SPAdes) (version 2) | ecosystem: Environmental > Terrestrial > Soil > Boreal... | reverse complement strand
AACTGAGCGTGGTCGGCGGATTCGGGCTGGGTCTTACAGATGATGGTGGGTTGCATTGGAGACCCACTAACGTGCCCACAGTCACTTAGCACGGACCGTGTCCAGCCACGTGCGGCATCGAGATTCGTGAAGCTAACTCAAGGACGAGGGACGGCGCCGCCATCGCCACCAGGCAGCCGCAGCCACGAGCAGCGCCACGATCACGATCGCTCCGACGAGAAGCTGCTGTCCGATTGGGGCGGGAGTGGCTAGTTGGTGACCGGGCTGTTGTGAAGGTCGCTGCTGTTGAGGTGGTCCCAATGAATCGACGCTCCAAGTCGCGGCTCCATCCTGATTGTCGGCCACGACGTTGCCGATCGCTAGAACAAGCGGACCATGAGTGCCGGACACGGTGCCGGCAATTCGCCAGCACTGCGCGTGAGTCTCCATGAATACGTAGTACGTACCGAGCGACAGAGTTGGAACTCGAAAGGCGACGCCGCCTCGGTTGCCTCGCCACGCCAAGCGTCCGACCATCTTGGTGCCGGCTCCTCCGCATCCTGCCGTGAACTCTCCTGCTGTCGGGGCCAGGTAAATAGGCTGATTCCCTTCGGTAGAGAGATCGTTATAGATCGCTTTCCCGTTGTTGTCGTCAGTGAGAAGCAGGACCCAATCTCCTGGCCGGGCGTGGTCAGAGGAAGGCATCGCATCCATGGCTGCGTATGCCGTTACGGTGCCCATCAGCACAGCTACCGCAGCTAACGCCAATGCGATGGTTGACCTCCGAAAGGACATCGCTACTGCCATTCCATTGCCGGATTGTTTGCGATCAGCTCCAACCAGTCGGCGCGTGGCCCCAAATCTCGCTCCGTAGCCAGACGAACATAGCGTTGCAGCATGCCGTAGTCGGAGTGACCCATGGCGGCTCGGAGGTGCTCGAAGTTCCACCCCATCTTCGCCGCCACTGTGGCGAACGTATGTCGGAACGCGTGTGCATGCACTCGAAATCCGACCCGGAGAGTGAACCGGTCCATCATCGACTTGATCCCTGGCCCACGGTACGGCCTGCCTGCCTCGTTGATCAGGACCTGAGGAAAGTCGGTCTCAGGCCGATGGCGCGCCTCGTAGCGCTTGACGGCCGCCGCCAGCTTGGGCGTGATCGGCACCCGGCGCGACTTGCGTCCCTTGGCACCGGCGTTCCAGCGGACACGGAGCTCGACACGGCCGGTGCCCAGCGAGTCAGTCATGACGTCCGACAGACCGTCCGGACCCATCACTGCCAGGCCGCAGAGCTCCTCACGGCGGAGACCTGAGCCGACGAGGATCCGCACAACCACGTCCTCGGTCGGGACGGCGGGGTTGCAAGCGGCAAGGATCTTCTTTATCTGGGCGATGTGATAGACCGTCGGCTCCTTGTCCGGCACACGGGGCGCGGTGAGCTCGAGGATTCGTGGATCGACCGCGTAGCCCTCTCGGCGAGCCCAGCGGAGGAAGAAGAGGATGGCTCGGTGATACTCCAGGATTGTCTTCGGCGCCAGCGGCCGGCCGTACTTGCCGACCCTTACCGCGAGGTGTGCTCGAAAGGTGCGCACCCGCCCGACGTCGACCTCGTCGAAGCGTCGCACGCCCTCAGCCTCCAGCCAGCGCAGAAACGGCAGGACCGTCTCGTCGTAGTAGATGAGCGTCTTCGGCGAGAGCAGCTGACCCTGCCGATCCAGCCGGAAGTGTTCGTAGCCGACAACCAGCGGTGGCTGCCGGCGAACCGGAACAGCGAAGCCACTGTCGTTGAAGACCCGAACCGAATGTTTCACGGCGCCCATTTTGGCCTCCCTTGTAACGGGTAGGCCACCGTCAAAGTCTCTTAACTCGGCATGTTCCAGGAGTTTTCCACAGCCGTTCCAACCCCGCGCCTAACGCCTTCCCAAACGGTCGAAATAAGATCGAAATCAACCGTTTTAAACGCTGGGAAACGTGATGGTCGGGCGGGCGAGATTTGAACTCGCGGTCTCCTGGTCCCAAACCAGGCGCTTTACCGAGCTAAGCCACCGCCCGCCTTTGCCTCCCTTCGGCGACGCTCATTTTAGTCAGCGGCGGCTCACCAGCCGTTGCGATGGACCATGTCGTCGAACTTGCGGCGCCGTTCCTTGAACCGAGTCACGTCGACAACTTCGTCTGCCGCGGGATGGCCGAGCCCGATTGCCCCGATGGGTTTGTAGCCGTCGGTCACACCAAGCTCACGGAGGGCCTCTTGCTCGCCGTAGAAGATGCCGAAGTAGACGGCCCCCGCGCCGAGATCTGTCGCAGCCAGGAGGATCAGCATCACCGCCATCGCGGTATCGAGCTGCCAGTAAGGCACCGGCCACAGAGACTCATCCATCAGACCGAATGCTTCCTTGTCAGGCCGTGAGTACCGCTCGAGATAGGCCCCCTTGTTGGCCAGTGGCAGGACGATGACGGGCGGGGCCGTTGGGAGGAAGTCCGGAGGATTTGGAAAGTCGGGGTGATCGGTGGTCTTCCAGAAGCGCGCCACCGTGTCGGGCTGATCGAGGACCACGAAGTCGAACCCCTGGCTGAACCCGGCCGACGGCGCGTGGCGGGCACTCTCCAGGATGCGATCCAACAATTCGCGTTCGAGCGGCCGCTGGTCGAACTGGCGGACCATGCGCCGCCGCCTGAGCACCTCCTGGAACGTGGCCACGATTAGCGAGGATAACCTCAGCCGGCGGACAGGGGCACCGAGCTCACTACTGGTCTAAGGCAACTTGAGGGCCGTGGGAAGCGATTCGGCCGCAGCGTGCGCGCGAAAAAGGTTTCAAGTCCGAGGCAGAAAGCAAACAGCGCCTATACGGCCAGGCGGGCTGGTGGCGAAGGGTGCAGGTGATGCATTTCTGCCTAAGCCGGGGCACCGGCGCCGATTGAACGGTTGGCGCCGGCGCACGCGGGTATTGCGAACGTGGTGAAAGTAAGCGCCACGTGACGGCGCTCGCCCTGGGTAGGAATCACCGCCGCGAGCATGCGTCGCCGCCCAGAACAATCTCAGCAACTGTGAACAGGCCAGGGGCGGGTCAGGCTGGCGCTGACAGGCGCTCCAATGCGCCCGACTCCAGAAGCGCGCTCACCGCCCGAGCCCGATGGCTGTACAGCCGCTTCTCCTCGGGCGGCATCTCGCCGAACGTCTTCCCCGTTCCCGGAACCAGGAATATGGGGTCGTAGCCGAAGCCTGCCTGGCCGCGCCACTCCGGCACGATCTCGCCTTGACACTCACCCTCGAAGAACTGGGTTGGCTGACCCGGAGCCGCCAGCGCCACCACGCACACGAATCGCGCGGTCCACGGCCGGGGCTTGCCTTCGAGTCGTTTCAACAGCTCTGCTGTCCGCTCTACCTGTGTCGGTGCTAGGCGGGCGGAGTGCAACCCCGGAAAGCCTCCGAGCGCGTCGACCTCTACGCCCGAGTCGTCCCCCAGTGCCGGGAGCTCCGCCCGGCTGCTCGCAGTTTCGGCCTTCAGCCGTGCGTTCTCGACGTAGGTCTGCCCTACCTCGTCGACTTCCGAATCGAAAGCAACCAGCTCGAATCCCGTGTCTGCCAGCAGCTCTCGATATTCGCGCAGCTTTCCGGCGTTGCCGGAAGCGATGACCAGCCGCTTAGCCAAGCGCGGCGATGGAACGCTTCTGCCCGACGATCAGCTCCTTGATCCCTTTGCCTGCCAGCGCGAGCATCGATTCGAGCTCGGCGCGAGCGTAGGGCGCGCCTTCGGCCGTGGCCTGGAGCTCGACCAGCCGGCCGTCCTCGGTCATCACGCAGTTGAGATCCGTGGAGGCGTGGAAGTCCTCGGCGTAGTCCAGGTCCAGCATCGGCGTGCCATCGACCACGCCGCAGCTGACGGCCGCCAGATACTGCCGCACCGGGATCTCCGACAACATGCGCGCGTCCTTCATCTTCTTGATCGCCATGTAGAGAGCGCAGAACGCGCCGGTGATCGAAGCCGTGCGCGTGCCGCCGTCCGCCTGCAACACGTCGCAGTCGAGCGTGATCGTCCGCTCCCCGATCTTGCCCATATCCACCGCGGCGCGGAGCGAGCGACCGATCAAGCGCTGAATCTCGTGCGTACGCCCGCCGATGCGTCCCTGGATCGCCTCTCGCGTGCCGCGGTCGTGCGTGGATCGCGGGAGCATCGAATACTCGGCCGTGATCCAGCCCTGCCCCGTACCACGGCGGTGCGGCGGCACGCGGTCCTCCACGCTCGCGGTGATCCACACGCGCGTGCGGCCCATCTCGATCAGGCAGGAGCCCTCGGCGTGCACGTTGACGCCCAGCTCGATCTTCAGCGGGCGGAGCTGGTCAGGCTGGCGCCCACCCGCCCGCGACTTCTCCGTCATCGCTTCAGGATCTTGAGCAGCAAGGCGGTTCCTTCGTAGAAGAGGTACAGCGGCACGAACATGATCAGAGGCGACACCAGGTCAGCGCCCGGTGTCAGGAAGTTGGCGAGCAGACCGAGTCCGAGGAACCAGTACGGCCGGTTCTTATAGAGCCACCGCGAGCTGATGATGCGGAGCATTCCCAACATGAACAGCACCACCGGCAGCTCGAAGACCAGTCCGAACCCGATGACCATCAGCAAAACGAAGCTGATGAACTGACTTACATCGGGCAGATAGGAGGTACCGGGCGGAGCGAACGAGTTGAGGATCCTGATGTAGAGGGGCAGCGCGAAAATCGCAACGCCTACCCCGATCGCAAAGAAGAAAACCGTCGCGACGATCATCGGCAGGATGAACCTGCGCTCGTGCTGGTGAAGGCCGGGGCTGACGAACCACCACACCTGCTGGATCACGATCGGCGCCGCGATCACGATGCCGATGTAGAGCGCAACCTTCACCTCGAGTAGGACGCCACCCGCCACCTGCAGGTAGATCGCGTGTCCGATGCCGGCCCTCGAGACGAGATATCCGATCACCCGGCCCGAAATGAAAAAGGCCGCGAACGTTGCAACGCCCCACGCAACGAGCGAAACGATGAGCATCCGGCGCAGCGCCTCGAGATGCTCGATCACGGACATGCGCGGCTCCTCGACCGGAGCACGCGAGCGCGGGGCGCGCTGCAGAACCCTGCTCAGCAAGGCCACAGGGAAACCAGCCTCAGCTCGGCGGGGGATTAGCCTCGGACGTCGAACCCTTGGCGGTGCTCTCAGAGCTGACTGAAGCGTTAGGAGCCGGGGGCTCAGGCTTGGCCTGGGCTGCTGTGGTGACCTCGTTGGTCAGCTCTGATGTCGCCTTGCGAAACTCTCGCATTGCCTTTCCGACCGCGCCTCCGAGCTCAGGCAGCCGGCCGGGCCCGAAGATGATCAAAACCACGATCAAGAGGATGACGATGTAGACCCAATGGGAACCGAACATCTTGAGGCGATTATAGGCTCCCGGTCGTCAGACCAAGGTCACCCGGATGTCATGAAACTTTGATCGTGATCGAGGTGATCGTGTCTGCAGTTTGGAGCAGCTGGACCTTGTCCATGCCCGAGATCACCGTCCCAAACCGGTTGTAGACCGCCGTGGGCCCAGGGTCGGGCCAATCCCCCTTCTCGATGAAGAACTGGCTGCCGTTGATCGCGCCTCCGGGCACCCTCGCCATCCCCACGGCACCAAGGCCCCACTTGTCGTTGCTGGGCTCGGCGGGAAGCCCATAGCCGGGACCGCCCCGGCCGTTGCGCAGAGGGTCGCCGCTCTGCACGACCCAGTCTTCGACATCCCAGAAGGTCTGGCCGTTGTAGTAGCCGTGAATCGCCAGCACGATGAAGTTGTTGACAGTGGTGGGAGCAATCTCCGGGTGAAGCTGGATGACGACCGCCCCTTGCGTGGTGTTCACGGTCGCCTGGTAGTGGCTGGTCGCGGTGATGCAGATCGGTTGAGGGCCGATGAACTCGTGCGGCGCGATCTGCGTCGAGGTCTGGCAGCCCGCTAGCGCGGCCGGCACCTGAGGCTGGAGCGCCTTCTCCGCGAGAAGGCCCGCACCGAGCACCGCGCCGATCGCGATGGCAACGATGAGGATCGGGGCCCAGGCGCGTCCGCGCCATGCTTCGGGAAGCTCGGACTCGTCTACCTCCGTGGCGACGGGCCTGCGCAGTGTGACCTTGGCTTTGGTCACTTGCGGGCGGCCGATTCGGCGATCGCCTGCACGAGCCCATGTGTGGTGTACTCACGCGCCACGATAGAGACGCTGAGGCCAAGCTTGCGCGCAACGTCCGCTGTGACCGGCCCCATGCAGGCGATCTCCGCGTCGCCGAGCACTGCGGGGAGGCGGTCCTCCGGGAACGCGCGAACGAAGTTGCTCACGGTGGATGAGCTCGTGAACGTGATCACGTCGACGCCTTCGTGGTTGAACAGGCGGAGGAGCGCGTCACCCGCGCCGGACGGGCAGATGGCTCTGTAGACGGGAAGGATCTCGACCTCAGCACCTCGGTTGGCAAGCAGGGATGGTAGAGCGTCGCGCGCAACCTCTGCTCGCGGCACCAGGACGTGCATCCCGTCCATCTCCCAGCCCTCGAGTGCCTTGGCCAGCCCTTCCGCGGTGTACTCGGCGGTGATGAGCTCAGGGCGAAGCCCGTGACCCTCGAGCGACTCCGCGGTCTCCTGGCCGATGGCGCAGAGCTTCGAGCCGTGCAGCGCCCGTGCGTCCTTCCCGGAAGCCAGCAGCATCTGGAAGAAGATGTGGACCGCGTTGGCGGACGCAAAGATGACCAGGGCGGTCACGTCCAGGTGCGAGATCGCCCTGTGCACCCGGTCGTCCACCGGCATCGGCTGGACTTCGATCGTCGGGATCTCGACCACCATTGCGCCGAGGTCGACGAGCTCCCGGCGCAATGGATCGACCTGGTGCCGGGCTCGCGTGATCAGGACTCGCCGGCCGTGCAGCGGCCGCTTGGACATGGTGTCGAGCTGCTCGGCCATGACGACTCCAGGGCCCAGCACCAGGAGCGCGTCGCCGCGCAATCCATACGTGGCCGCCTTGCGGGCCAGCTCGCCAAGCGGAGCGCTCACCCGATGCTGACCCGGCTGACCCGGATTGAGGATCAGGGCCGCAGGCGTCTCAGCGTCGCGTCCGTCGGAGAGCAGTGCAGAGATGCCGGACTCCCACCAGCCGGACGCCAGCCGCAGCACAACCGTTTCCGCGCCCTTGACCAGCCCGAAACCCATCGAGGCCGCACGGCCCTCGATCGTGAGCGGAATGCCGCTCATCACCGGTGCCGCCAGCTCGACGATGAGCCCGGGCACCGCTTCGAAATCCACGCCCGCCCTCTCGAGCTTCTCCGCGACCTCGCTGCCGTTCGAGAACGCGTACGGATTGCCTGGAAAAAGCACGGAGACTCGTTTGCCGGCACGTGCAAAACGCACGATCTCGTCAGTGGATTGAAACGGCGCCACGTCGGCCGTCGCGGCGGCGAGATGCAGAAGACCAACGCCACAGCCATCGCTGTGACGAATGACGTCAGCGTCCTTGATCGCTTCGATCGCCTGGACGGTTGCCAAACCTGGGTGCCCTGGTCCGACACCAACGAGCTTGACCATGCTCATGTCTCCATCCCCACCCGGGACACGCTGACAGGTTAGAGCTTTCGGGAAACCACGTAGCCGGCCAGCGCGGCGAGGGCGTCGCGGACGTCCGCGGCTTCAATCGCATCGAGCCGCCGGCTCGCGGCAGATGCGTACTGCTGGGCGCGCTCCAGCGCTCGCTGCGGTGCTCCGCTTCGACGCACGATCTCCACCACGTCGCGTGCCTCTTCTGCGCTGAGCTCGCGTCCATCCACCAGGACCTTCTCGAGCTGGTTGGCGACCGGGGCGTCCTCCATCGCCATCATGAGAGGCAAGGTGGCGAATCCTTCGATGATGTCCTTACCGATCGGCTTGCCGATCTCGCCTTCGCTGCCCAGGTAGTCGAGCACATCATCTGCGATCTGAAATGCGAGACCCAACATGCGGCCGTACTCGTGCAGCGCAGAACGCTGTCCCGGAGGGACACCAGCCAGCGCCGCACCGATGTCGCAACACGCGGCGAGCAGAGTTGCCGTCTTGGACTCGATGCGCTGCATGTACTCGTCGACCCCGGTGCTGTACCGATACCGGATCGACTGCTGCCGCACCTCGCCGGCACAGATCTCCATGACGGCCTGCGCGAGGATGCCGACCACCTCGGTAGAGTCGGTGCGCGCGGCGTGCTCGTAAGCCTTGGCGAAGTAGAAGTCTCCGATGACGATCGCCGGCTCGTCGCCCAGGGACGCTGCCACCGTCGGGCGCCCTCGGCGCACCGGCGACCGGTCGATGACGTCGTCGTGCACCAGCGTGGCCGCGTGTGTCAGCTCCACCGCCATGGCCGCCGGGGTCAGCTGATCGAGGTCGTAGCTGCCGCACCTGGCGGAAAGCAGAACCAGCGCGGGGCGGACCCGCTTGCCGCCGGCGGCGAAGAGGTCGGCCATCGGCGCGCCGACCTCGTCGGGGTCGTGTCGTATCCCGTTCCGGAGGGCTGCCTCGACCCCGGCCAGGTCGGCGGCCACCGGACCGAAGATCTCTACGTCTTCTGCGGCTCCCAGATCTGCACCTCCTCAGCCTCGATCGCCTCGCCGAACAGGTTGGCCGCAATCTCGTCGAACCTCTGCGGAACATCGGTGACCAGAACTTCGTGACGAGGGTCGGCGTCGGTGGCTCGCAGCCGCGAGTGCTCGAGATGGCGCTCGACCTTGGCGGCAGTGGTCGTGGCTGAATCGACAAGCTCGAACAGTCCCGGATAGACCCTGTTGATCGCCGGCTTCAGCAGCGGATAGTGCGTGCACCCCAATACCAACGTGTCCGCGCCGAGACGGACGATGTCGGAGAGGTTGTCGCGCAATACTCGCTCCGCCCGCGGCGAGTCCGCCTCGCCGGCTTCGACTATCTCGACCAGCTCCGGGCATGCTTTCTGGTAGACGCCAACCATCGGGTCGATCTCCTTGATCGCGTGCAGGTACTCCTGGCTGCGCATCGTCCCTTCGGTGGAGATGACGCCAATGCGGTTGTTCTTCGTGGCGTCGACGGCAGCCTGTGCGCCCGGGCTGATGACTCCGATGATCGGCAGCTCGAAGAGCTCGCGTGCCTGGTTGAGCGCCGCGGCCGTCGCCGTGTTGCACGCGATGACGACGAGCTTCACGTCGCGCGATTCGAGGTAGCGAATTATGTCGAGGGCAAAGCCGCGCACCTCGTCCTGGTAGCGAGGTCCGTAGGGAAAATGCAGCAGATCCGCCAGATAGATCGTCGGCTCGAGCGGAAGCCGCTTACGGATTTCTTTGAGAACCGTGAGCCCGCCCACGCCGGAGTCGAAGATCCCGATCGGGCGCTGGTCGCCCATGCTAGAGGTGCAGCCAGGGATGCCCTGTCGGCACCTCTTGCAGAGAACGCATCCGAAGGGTCAAACGGATTTGACCGACAGACGGTAACCCAGGCCCGGCACCGCCTCAAGGCTCACGCCGGCGTTGGAGCGGTCGGAGAGCTTGCGCCGCAGCCGCTGCACGTGAGGATCCACCGAGTGGTCGTCCAGGTCGTGGGGATACCCCCACACCTTGTCCCGGAGCTGTGCGCGGGTGAGCACCCGTTCCGGGTTTGCGGCCAGCACCGCGAGCAGGTTGAACTCGGTCATCGTGAGCGGGATCTCATCGTCGGCGATCTTCACCCTTCTGGCGGCATTGTCGATCTGGAGCGCCCCGATGCTGAGCACCCCCTCCCGTCCCCCGCCGGATTCGGCCATGGCGGCACGCCTCAGGTGGGCGTTGATCCGCGCGGCGAGGATGCGGGAGTCGAATGGCTTGGTGATGTAGTCGTCGGCGCCGACCTCGAGGCCGACCACCTCGTCCATCTTGGTCGTGCGGCCGGTCAACATCACCATCGGGCTCATCAGGCCCTGCCGGCGAAGCTCGCGGATGACCTCAGTGCCGCTAATGTCAGGCAGGACCCAGTCGACGAGAACGAGATCGGGCAGGCTGCCCGTGGCCACCTCGATCGCCTGCGCACCAGTCGCGGCTTCGAGCACGTCATGGCCCTGGAGCCGGCAGACCTCTGCGACGAGCATGCGGATCGGGGCGTCGTCCTCGACCACCAGGATGCGCCGCTTGCGGCGGGCGGGCGTGGTCGTCAGTTGGTCTTCGGAGGCGCGAACCCAACACGTCGCGACTCACGTGCTGAGCGCTTGGGCCTTCGCATCAGGAGCACGCGCTTCTCCCCCCCGTCGATCACGTCGGTGAGGTCCCAGCCGTCTGCACCGGCTTCCTTCAGGAGCTTCACCAACGTGACGCCGTCGACCAGCTGGGCGACGGTCAGAACCTGTGTCGAGAACTCCCACTCCCGCAGCGGAAGGCCAACCGACGGGACCAACTGCGTGGATATGGCGGCGCCGTCGCCGGGATGGTTGGGCTGACCGGGCTCGTCAGGTTCCTCGTCGGGATCTTCCTCGGATCGGAAGGCCATTTCGTCGATTGTAGGAGGCCAATACCCCCGGCGGGGGTTGAACCCGCACTGGACCGGGTTTAAGCCGGTTGCCTCTGCCAATTGGGCTACGGGGGCGAGACCATTCTCCGCGCAAAGCGGCGCCAAGGATCGGACCTACTGATTGCGCCCTCCGATGTCATTTCGGGTATTCGAAGAAGCCCTTGCCCGATTTGCGGCCGAGATGACCTTCCTCCACCAGCTTGCGAAGCAGCTCCGGCGCGTCATCGCCCTCGCCCTGGCGGTGGCGGTCCTTCATCGCCCCATAGAAGATGTCGAGCCCGCTGAAGTCGAGCAGGTGGAAGGGACCCATGGGCCAGTTGAGACCCTTTTGAACCGCGATGTCGATGTCCTCGGCGCTTGCGTAGCCGCCTTCGAGCAGGCGCATCGCCTCTTCTGAGGCTGCGAACAGGATCCGGTTCACGATGAAACCCCAGATTTCCTTCTGCAGAAGGACGGGCGTGCGATCGATGCTGCGCACGAACTCCATCGCGGTGGCAACCGTCGCGTCTGAAGTCTTGGGGCCGCGGACCACTTCGCAGAGCTGCATCACCGTGACCGGATGGAAGAAGTGCATGTTGCAGCACTGCTCGGGCCGCCCCGTGAAACCGGCCAGCCTGCTGATCGCGATGGTGCTCGAGTTGCTGGCGAGGATCGCGTCCTTCTTTGCGTGTTTGCCGAGTGATTCGAACACGCTCTTCTTCGCATCGAAGTCCTCGATCACGGCCTCGATGACGACATCGGCGGTC
>Ga0209009_1000661_pt1 | contig 11232 bp, 10 predicted proteins | sample BlaSpr_A8_OM3_M2_FD_187979 | JGI IMG/M metagenome (GOLD analysis project Ga0209009, IMG submission 187979) | Forest soil microbial communities from Thunder Bay, Ontario, Canada - Black Spruce, Ontario site 2_A8_OM3_M2 (SPAdes) (version 2) | ecosystem: Environmental > Terrestrial > Soil > Boreal... | reverse complement strand
TAAAACCGACTGGTCGATGATGTGGACGCGACGCTCGTTTGGGTTTGCCCGTCCTGCGTGATCGAGACGGTACCGTCGAACTGGATGACAAACGTAAACGGCTTCGAGTTGGTGCTTCCGCTAGTGTTGAACGTGGCCGGCGGGGGTGTTCCTCCCGGCGCGATCGAGCCACCGCCGCTCCCGCATGCCCCGAGTGCGAGCGCGAGCGCGAATCCGCCGCCAAGGCCCAATCGCAACACCGCTCCCTCTTCCCCGGCGCGCGGCCTGAAACCCGGGGGGCGGATACTCGTTATCGAGCCTCTGCGAAGTTTTCGTTTATTTAGCAAAGCTGGGAGCCCCGCGCTCGCGCAAATCCTGGAAACTAGCCTTTGACGTAGAGCTCCCACCGATAGCCGTCGATGTCGTGGAACCACAATCCCATGCTCGGCGATCCCTCGGCGACGGGGCCGATTTCGTCGCCGGGATCTTCCAGATCGACGCCGCCGTCGCGGAGAACGTCACGCGCCGATTCTAACGACGCCATATCCTGAACCCGGAATGCCAGGTGTCGCAGAACAGTGGCATCGGGACGGCCTTTGAACAGGGAGAAGACGACAGAGTCATTGCCGACGAGGATGCGCACGTCGGAGCGGGCGTACTCCTCGAGGTCGAAGTGCGACGTCCACCAGTTCGCACTCGCGTTCGGATCGAGAACGGCGATACTGAAGTGAGCCACGGTGCCGAGCGCCACAACCTGTTTCACGATGCAGTTTTGCCCCCGTTGACATCGATGATCTGACCGGTAATGAATGACGCTTTCTCGGATGCGAGAAAGAGGATGGCGTCGGCAATCTCTTCGGGTTTCCCCGCGCGCTTGAGCGGGATGCCGGCGACCAGCCCAGCCTTCTTGTCGGCGCTGCCGGTGAAGCGCGTCAACAAATCGGTGTCGATGGGGCCCGGAGCGACCGCATTGACGCGTACCCCGAAAGGCGCCGCTTCGAGTGCGGCCGCCTTGGTCAGGCCTTCAACCGCGTGTTTACTCGCCGTATAGAGCGACGCGCCCGGCGCCCCCCGATGTCCCATGGTCGAGGAAAGGTTGATGACGCTCCCGGAGCCTTGCGGCTGCATCACGCGCAACTCGTGTTTCATGCTCAGCAGCGTACCGAGCACGTTCGTATCGAACGTGGCCGCGTAGGTCTCCGCGGTTTGGTCGGTCACCGGGCCGGCTTGACCTTCGGTGCCGGCATTGTTCACGGCGACGTCGAGACGGCCGAAGCGCGCGACGGCCCGATCGATCAGATCGCGCATCTCGTCGTCGTGGCGAACGTCAACGCGGAAAAACTCCGTCTCCGTACCTAGGGCACGCAGTTCGACAGCGAGGGCTTGACCCGCGTCATCGTGACGACCGGATACGACGACCTTAGCACCTTCTCGAGCGAAGGCTAAGGCGGTTGCGCGGCCGATTCCGGTCAGGGCGCCTGTGATGAGTACAACCGGGGGGTTCATCTACATGGCGGCTGCGTCTTCCCACGCGAAGTGCCCTGCCGAGTACGTAAGCTACCATGATTGCCCTTGACAAATAATACGACTGGTCATAGTATCACTACGGCCGTTTCCGTAGCACCGTTGTGCGGAAGGTGCTCAGCGAGCATCGACGGGCGAGGCTAATCGGACGCGCTCAGAACTGACGGGAATTGGATTAGACTCTGCCATGGCAAAACCGACTGTCCGCGAGAAGATTGTAGCCGCAGCCCAGGAGCGTTTTCACGCGCTTGGTTACAACGCGTGTGGCGTCCAGGAGATCGTCGATGCAGCCGGCGTCCCGAAGGGCTCATTTTACAACTACTTCAAAGCCAAAGAAAAGCTGGCGTGCGAGATTCTGGATAATTATTTCGCCGGCGCGCGGCTGGATATCCTCGCCGATAAGTCGATCGCTCCCCTCGAGCGCCTGCGTCAACACTTCGAGCATATGGCCTCACGATTCAAAAAAGTCGGCTTCGGAAACGGTTGTCTGTTCGTGAAGTTCACCCACGAAGTTTCCGATTCGACACCCCTTTTGCGGACAGATCTCCGGAGACAGGTCGGTAAGTGGACCGCCCTCATTACCGAGACCATTCGCGAAGGCCAAGCCGACGGAAGCATCTCGACAGCGATCGCTGCTGATACAACTGCGCGCTTCCTCGTTCAGGGTTGGTGTGGTGCGACAGGCGCCATGAAGCTCGCCGCGAGCAGTGCACCGATGGATGATTTCCTTTCCGTTACTTTCGGCACGCTGCTGCAGCCGGGAGCGCAAGCGCCGAAGCAGCGCAGAACTAAGGCTTGACATAATACGACCGGTCGTATTATACTCGCCGAATGAACGCTCAAGTTGTCTTGATCACCGGTGGGCTCACCGGCATCGGGCGCGCCGCCGCGGTCGCCTTTGCCAAAAAAGGCGCGAAAGTCGTCGTCGGGGGTCGGCGTGATGAGGCCGGCAAGGCGCTCGTTTCGGAGCTGCGCTCTTTCGGTGCGGAGGCGGAGTTCATCAACGCCGATGTCCGTAAAGACGAAGACGTCCGCGCAATGGTCGATAAGACAGTCGCGCGGTTTGGCCGTCTGGATGTGGCGGTGAACAATGCCGGCACCGAAGGCCAGGTAGGCCCGATCACGGACCAGACTGCAGAAAGCTATGCCGCGACGTTCGAGACAAATGTTCTCGGCGTGCTCCTGAGCATGAAGCACGAAGTGCGCATCATGCAAGAACAGGGCAGCGGTAACATCGTCAACATCTCATCGACCTACGGGCACGAGGGTGCGCCCGGGGCTGCTGTCTATGTCGGCAGCAAGCACGCGGTCGAAGGCATCACCAAGTCGGTGGCGCTCGAGGTCGCCAAATGGGGAATCCGTGTGAACGGCGTGGCGCCTGGCCCGACCGACACCGGCATGTTGACCCGCTTTACCAAAACGCCGGAGAACAAGGCGGGTCTGGTGGCGCAAGTTCCGCTAGCTCGTCTCGGCCTCTCCGAAGAGCTTGCCAGCGCAATCGTCTTTATTGCGTCGGACGATGCGTCATACATCACCGGCCATATCCTCAACGTTGACGGTGGAATGACCGCTAACTGATATGAGTAAAAACGTTGTCCTCGTCGCCGATAGCGGACTGAAACCGCAACGTGATGGTTTCGGAGGAGGATCACGATGAATGAGCTTCTTGAACTTGCCATCGCGGCACATGGTGGAATGGAACGGTGGAATCGTACCAAATCGATCACCGTAGCATTCAATTTCTACGGTGGGCTCTTAGACCTAAAGGGATACCCCGGCCATCGGCTGCTAACGGCGCAACTCGACACGAAAGAGCCGCGCGTTACCTTTCTGAATCTTTTGCCCACGAGCGATCGCTTTTTCTTCACGCGCGACCGTGTCTGGATCGAGCGCCTCGACGGCACGATCACGGAGGATCGAAGCAGCCCGCGAGCGGCGTTCGCGGGCCACAAACGCGAAACGCCCTGGGATCATCTGCATCTGCTCTATTTCATCGGTTACGCGATTTGGAACTACCTAACCGCGCCATTTCTCTTTGCACGCGACGGCTTCACCGTTCGTGAGCTCGACGGCATCACCGAGAATGCTGAAGACTTGCGCGTGCTGGAGGTCCACTTCCCTGCCGATATCCCCGCACATACAGCGGTTCAGAAATGGTATTACGACAAGACCGGCATTCTGAAACGCATCGACTACACCACCGACGTTCTTGGCGGCGTCGCCGCGCATTACACGTTCGACCAAAAGAACGTGGATGGGCTCATGATTCCGCATTTACGTCGCGTCGTCCGGCGCATAGACGAAAGCGCGCACGTCTTCGGACCGACGTCTTTCGTCCTTGACTACACCAGTGTCGAGATTGAAGATCAATAGCGCAGCGTCGGTTCTTTTCGCATCACCGATGAGAACAACTTTCGAAGTGAGGGCTTTACGGTGAGCTCGTTCCATGTACCAAAACACACCCTCGGGTGGCAGGTTTTAGCGCAAAAGCGACCGGGAATGACCCGAGATATGCCGCCCGGTAGGCGGGACCTACGTTGGGTAGCGGATTCATCAACGTTAATCTATGGCGAACACGACGCCATACTTGTCGACACAGCTCTGACCATAAGCCAAACTCAGGTTGTCGTTGATTGGGTCGTTGCAAGCGGAAAGAGGCTGAAGGCGATCTACATCACTCATGGTCATGGCGATCATTTCTTCGGGCTTGCGGCGCTCCAGGAACGCTATCCTCAGGCACGAGCACTTGCGATTCCCGACGTCATTAGTGAAATGAATGGCCAAGTTTCGCCGGACTTACTCAAGAACTTCTGGTATCCACTTTTTCCAAAGCAAATTCCCAAACGTCTCATTGTAGCCGACCCGCTAGACAAGAACGAACTTGAACTCGAGGGGCACAAGCTCGTCGTGGTTGATACGGGTCGAACTGACGCGACGTATTCCACTGCTCTGCACGTCCCGTCGCTCGATCTGGTCGTCGCCGGCGATACGGTATACAATGGGATTCATCCCTCCTTCGATGGGTCCAGCCGGAGCAGCAGACTCCAATGGGTGTCCGCGCTCGACAAACTCGATGCGCTAAAACCGAAGGCCGTTGTCGCCGGACACAAGGTTCCAGATCACGACGACGATCCTCGCAACATTGCAGAGACGCGACAATATATTCTTGATTTCAACCGGATCCAGGCGTCAGCAACCGGTGCGCGCCAAGTCTACGATGCGATGCTTGATTTGTATCCTAATTTCGCCAATCCGGGCTCGCTTTGGGGATCGGCCAATGCCGCCAAAAAGAAGCCCTAAGCTGACCTCCGCGGCGCACAGGGGCTGGTCAACGCCTGGCGCATGGACTGGCGAGGCTTTCTCGGCCAATTAGGTCCGGTTTAGGCGCGCAATGCAGGGGATCGCCGATAACCTGCGCGCATGCGACTGCCTAACCCGTACCCGAAAGATGCGCGAGGCGCTCCTCAGCGACGTCGAGGACGCGCAGCAAGCGCCGCTGTACGACGTTGTCAATTTCGCCTCGCTGGCGCAGCTCGCGAAGCGCCTCACGTTCGGCGGCGAGCACTTCACGCTCGGCGTCGAGCTCGGCGCGTTCGTCGGCAGTGTGCTCCTCACCGAGGCTGCCGTCGGCGTGACTGCGCTTATGCTGATACTGCCGGCGCAGCTCGCGCGCATGATCGGCGCCGATCTTGCTCTTCTTTTCGAGTTCGTCGATCCGTTTCAACGCGGCCTTCGTCATGCCGAGAATCCCGCGCCGCACGTCGTCCTGTTCTTCCTCGCCGGCGCCGCCGACCTTGAGCCATTTGAGGACCAGCGGTAACGTCAACCCGCCCCCCACGAGCGTCACCAAAATCACCGTGAAGGTCAAGAAGATCACGAGTTGCCGATGCGGCAGGGCGAAGCCGCCCGCCATCGTCACCGGAATCGCCAGGGCCGCGGCCAGCGACACCGCGCCGCGCAATCCCGACCACGCTGCGACGAACGCGTGTTTCCAATCCCCCTCGGCATGTTCCGATGCGCCGCCGATCACGGGAAGGTATTCCTGAGCCAGCGTCCAGGCGAAGCGCGTCACGATGACCGTCGCGTTGATCAGAAACGCGTACCACAATAACGTGGTCCATGAATACTCGACGAGTACCAAGCGGGTCAATTCATGCAGTTGCAAGCCGACCAGCAAAAAGAGCAACGCGTTGACGAGGAAAACGACCGTGTCCCAATAGCCCGCCAAACGCAAACGCGCGGCAGGCACCAAGACCTGCGGCGTATTCCAGTTCGCATAGACCCCCGCGAACACCACCGCAAGTACGCCGGATATGTTGAGCCGCAGCGACACCAGATACGCTAAGTACGGCAAATTGAACGAGATCAGGCCTTGCAACTGTGGATCCTTGATGCGCCGCCAGCCCGCGACCGCCAGCCATCCGGCGATTAGGCCGACGGCGATCCCGCCGGCGCCGGAGAGAAAAAACTGCATGACGGCTTGGCCCCAACTGAACGCCCCGCCCACCGCCACCGCCAGCGCGGCGGCATATAAGATGAGCGACGACGCGTCGTTGAGCAAGCTTTCGCCGGAGACGATCGCGCTCAGGTGGCGCGGCACGCGCATCTTTTCGAGTACCGGCAGCGAGGCGAGTTCATCGGTCGGCGCGACGATCGCGCCCAGCACGAAGGCCATCGCCCAGGCCAGATTCGGGATCGCGGCATGTGCGACCAGGGCGACCGTCAGCGTCGTCGCCGTCACCAACCCGATCGCCAGCAGCCAGATCTGTCCGGCATTAGCGCGCATCACGTCGGTCGGCGCGGTGATCGCCTCCCAATACAGCAGCGGCGGCAAAAAGATGACCAGCACGAGGTTCGGATCGAGTTCGATTCGTGGTAGGCCGGGAATGAAACCCAACGCGAGGCCGCCGAGCACGAGCGCGACCGGATACGGAACGTTCGCACGCTTGGCAAGCGCGACGAGCGGAATCGCCGCGCTGAACAGCCCGACGATCAGCCAGAGTTCGTTCTGAGCCATGTTCGAAGAGCGCGTTCTTCCGGCCGGTTACGCCGTCCCGCCCCGAGGGGCGGGGGGATGAAACCGGCGGCTTCATAAGTGGTCTCTATCGACACGTTTCTGACGCGTCTCCGCGACGCTCCACCCCATCTGGTCTACGCGCTTGCGCTGGCGCTGGGCCTCGTTTTGGCCCTCGCCGGCGCCATCTACCTCTCGTATTGGGGCGGCCTGACCACGAAGAACGCGTTCGACTATCAGTCGGCGATCGTCGCGGCGCAACGCGACGCCGAAGTCCTGCAGGTCGAGCAGTTTGATCGCCGAGCGCCGGCGGCTCAGCTTCGTCAATACGAAAAATTCCTCGAAAGCGACTTGGATCGGATCAATCAGGAAGCCCAGAGCCCGGTCGAGCGTGCGCCGGCCTTTCACGTTCCCGCGAAATCGCCGGTCGATTTCCAAGCGCTCAGCGACCAGCTCGGCACGCGCGAAGCTCTCGGGAAGAAGCGCTTCGAAGATTCGGTCAACGCCAACGTCCACAACCGTAACTTTTCGACCGTCCTCTTTGCAGTCGTCGCACTGCTCTTCACCTTCATCTCCGCGCGCCTGCGCCGCCGAGTCGAGGAAAGCCGCTCGCTCGTCGAAAACCTGCAGCGCGCCTTCATCTCGCAGCGCACCGAACTTCCGAACGTCCGCGTCGGAAGCGTCCTGATTTCCGCTACCGAAGGCGAGCGGATCGGCGGCGATCTGTTCGACGTGTACCGCATCGACGGCCGCTACGGTTCGTTCTTGGTCGCCGACGTCAGCGGCAAAGGCGTCGCCGCCGCCGTCGACACCGTTTTCATCAAATACGCGATTCGCACGCTGCTGAGCGAGGTCAAGGATCCTGGCGACGTGCTGACGCGTTTCTCGCTGCTCTACTCGCGCAACGCCGAAAGCGACGACACGTTCGTCATCCTTTTTCTGGGCATCATCGATACCGAAACCGGAGAAGTCCGTTACGCTTCGGCCGGCCACGAACCGGCCTGGCTGCGCTCAGGCAAAACCGTGATCCCGCTGCTCCCGACGGGCCCGCTCGTCGGCGTCCTCAGCGATACCGAATATGGCACCGAGACGATCCGTCTCCGTCCGGGCGACGCGCTCTTCGTGAGCACCGACGGACTCACCGAGTCGCGCGATGGGCGCGGTCGCATGCTCGATGCCGAGGGCGTGCGTCGCTGGCTCGAACAGACGCACGACGGTGCGCAAGGCACCGCGGACACGATCGTCAAGCGGCTGCGCCGCCGCAGCCGGAGCATCGACGACGACCTCGCAATCCTCGTCGTCCGCTACCAGCCGCCGCCGCAGGTGCGCATCGTAATGGCCACACCGGCGCTTTCCGGAGCTGGCGAAACCTGAACCCGCTAGCCGCGCGGCTGCGCACGGCGATGCTCACCGGCCGGCGGCGACCCGGCGTGCGTGGCGCCGGCGCGCCCGTAAAACGCCGCTCCGACGGTTACGAATTCGCCGAATTGCGCCAGTACGTGAGCGGCGACGATCCGCGCCGCATCGACTGGGCGGCGACCGCGCGCGCGGGCGCACTGCAGACCCGCGTCGTCTTCGAAGACCACGCGCTGACGCTCGCAACGGCGCTCGACGCGTCGGCCTCGATGTTCGTCGGGCGGAAGAAGAGCAACTACGATCTCGCTACCGAAGCCGCCGCCTTCTGGTACGGCGCCGCCATCGACGACGATCGTTGCGCGCGCGTCACGCGCGACGGCCTGGTCTTCGCGCGCGACCTACGCGGCCGCGTCGCCGCCCGGCTCTGCTTGGAATACGACGAACGCCCGACCGCATCGTTCGCAAGGACGCTCGAGATCGCGCTCGCCGCATTGCCGCGTGAAGCCCACCTCCTAATCGTCTCCGATTTCTTCGAACTCGACGCCGTTGCGCTCGAGCCGCTCGTACGCGCCTGCGCAGCCCGTTTCGATCTCACCGCGCTGGTCGTCTCGGATCCTTGGCGCAGCGGCCTTCCGCTCGGTGGGTTCGTCCGCTTGCGCGACGCCGAAACCGGCAGACAGGGCCGTTACTTCATCGGACCCCATGAGCGCGCCCGCTACCGTGACGCAGTCTCGCTGCGCGAACGCCTGACGCTCGGCGCGCTCCTGCGCATGGGCATCCGCGCCGCTTTCCTCGATGCCGACCATCGCGTCGAAGACGCCCTGTTCGAAAGCTTCGGAATAGGATAGGCTTCGCGCTCTGGATGCTACTAGATGCGCGCGGCCGGACTGTCGCGGTTGTAGCCGCAGCCCTCACGCTGGCGTCCCTTATTCTGGTGCTGGCTCTGCCTTCGCATGTTCTGCTGGCAGCCGCCAACTCCGACCTGGTCACCGAGTTCGTCTCTTCGCGGGCTTACCTGACCGACAGCTTCCGCCATGGACATCTACCGCTTTGGAATCCCTTCACGTACGGCGGTCAGCCTTTCCTCGGCGATTTCGAATCGGCCGCGCTCTATCCGCCGAATCTCTTGTTTCTCTGCCTGCCTCTGGCGGCGGCACTCAACTTTTCCATGCTCCTTCATCTGATAATTCTCGGATGGGGGATGGAACGATGGGCAGCCGGCCGCGGCCTCAGCCCGTTTTCAGCCGGCCTAATTGGATTGGCGACGCCTCTTTCGGGAGCGGTCTTTCCACATATCTATGCGGGCCATCTCTCGAACTTGTGCACGATGGCTTGGGCGCCTTGGATCTTTTTGGGCCTTGAGGCCTGGATTTGGCGAGACGATCGCCGCGGGCTTTTCCTTGCGAGCGCCGCAATCTGTCTTCAAATTCTCGCCGGCCACATTCAGTATTTCTTTTACACGGCGGTCGCGGTCGGAATCGAGTCGGTCGTTCTTTCGCTAGCAGAACCCGCGGCGCGCCGCCGCGCCATTCCGGCGGCTCTGGGCTGCTATCTTGCGGCGGGCGCGCTAGCTGCGGCTCAGCTTCTGCCCGGACTAGCCGCGACCGGCGAGGGCATCCGGCAGCAAAAGCTCGATCGTGATTTTGCCGCGATGTTCAGTTTTCCGCCGGAAAACTTCCTGACCGCCATCGCGCCGGGATTCTTTGGAAAGCTGGACCCAAGCGCTTATTGGGGACGGTTTTATCTCTGGGAAGCGTCGCTCTTCATTGGAGCCGTCGGACCTTTGCTGATCGCGATCGCTCTCAGCGATGTTGTTCGCAGACGACGAGTGGTACTCGATCTCGTTATCGCCGCTGTGCTTTTGCTGCTGGCGCTCGGCTCCCACACTCCGGTCTTCGATATTCTCTACGGGTTCGCGCCCGGTTTTGGCCAGTTTCGGGGTTGGGCGAAATTCATTTTTCCCGCGACGCTTTTTCTGATGCTTGCCATGGCGACCGGAGTGGATGCCCTGGTGCGAGGAAAAAGAATTCCACGAAGCATTGCCTGGGGGGCGCTGTTCGCAGGCTCGATCGTCGGTGGCGCGAGTCTCGTTCTCCTGTTCGATCCGGCGGGTATCTCCGGATTATTGAACCTCGTATCGATGAGCCGCGAGAGCTATCTGCCTGCAGCACTTTTCGCGAAGTCTGATTTCATCCGCGAAGCGGGGATGCACGCGGGGCTTTCGCTGACGCTCTCCGGGCTGATCTTGCTCGCGGCCGGAGCGAGCCTGCTTTTCCTGATAAAACGGCCGCTGCTTCGCTGGGCCTTGCCGGCGCTGCTGTTGCTACAGATGAGCGGTTTCGCCGCCGGGCAAATAACGGTCTCCAATCTCTCCGATGCCATGCCCGATAGTCTGCGGCAACTCGTTGCGGCTCATCCGGGCGACTATCGGGTCCTCGATCTTCCATATCCGGACAATGGCTTTTTGCTCGGCGCGGGAGACATCGCGGGAAACAATCCCTCGGTCTTGAGGCGCTACGCCGAGTTCATCTACTTCACGCAGGGTTACGATCCCGATCATCCCGCCCAGTATTTTTATATCAAGTTCACACCGCGGCTCTACGCAATGCTACGCTTGCGCTACGTCTTCATTTCGTCCGCAACAGGCATCCGCCTAGGGGAAAGCCGCACTCCCCCCTTGCCGCGACTTTTGTTGATCTCGGCCGGGAAAGTCCTTGCCGGGCGGGATGCCATTTTCTCAGCGATGCGCGACCCCGCTTTTGATCCAAGCAAGACCGTCTTGCTCGAAAACGAACCCGTGCCGGCGCCGGAACCCGGCGCCACGGGGAGGGTGAGGTTGATCTCGGATCTGCCCGACGAGTTGGTCGTCGAAGCCGAGACCGACAGACCAAGCCTGCTTCTCATCACCGACCTTTACGACAGCAACTGGCGTGCCGAAGCATTACCCGACAGCGGCCAGCGGTCGTATCGTGTCGTCCCAGCCGACTACGTTCTTCGCGCGGTCCCGCTGGCGGCCGGGCATCATCATTTGCGAATTGTCTACGCGCCAATCGCGCTTCCCATCGGGATCGGCATCTCTTTGCTGGCGTGGACGCTCTGGCTCGGTTTGCTCGTCTGGTCGATCGCCTCAAACAAGCGCCGAGAGGAAGGCTTGAAGTAGCGACCATGTTTCGCAATGTCACCGTGAGCGAAGGCGCGTAGCGCCGTAGTCGAAGCGCCAACGATGCTTGTCACGCTGAGCGAAGCGCCGAAGGCGCGAAGTCGAAGCGCCGACGGGACATCGAGCTCCGTTGGCACTTTCCATGAGAAGGCCGGTTTTGTCAAGCCCGACGTGGCGGCCTCGTTTATGTTGACTGTCG
>Ga0209009_1000658_pt1 | contig 11241 bp, 9 predicted proteins | sample BlaSpr_A8_OM3_M2_FD_187979 | JGI IMG/M metagenome (GOLD analysis project Ga0209009, IMG submission 187979) | Forest soil microbial communities from Thunder Bay, Ontario, Canada - Black Spruce, Ontario site 2_A8_OM3_M2 (SPAdes) (version 2) | ecosystem: Environmental > Terrestrial > Soil > Boreal... | reverse complement strand
GTCCCTCTTTGCGGCGGTCAAGGTCGCGCCGGAAGGGGGCGGGCCGGAAGTGAGTGTGATCGGCGAATTCCTGGATGTCTCGGCGGGGGACGAGTTCACGATTACGGGAGATTGGGAGACGCATCCGAAGTGGGGGCCGCAGCTGCGGGTCCGCAGCGTGCAGCGCAAGCTGCCGAGACAGCCGGAGGCGGTCGTGGCGTATCTGGGGGGCGGGCTCTTTCCCGGCGTGGGGCCGGGCCTGGCGCGGCGGGTGGTGCGGCACTTCGGCCAGCAGACTCTCGAGCTTATCCTCGCCAGCCCCGAGCGGGTCGGGGAGGTGCCCGGCATCGGCCCGAAGAAGCGGGCGAGGCTGACCGAGGCGCTCGGGCAACACCGCGACATCCAGGAGCTGGCGCTCTTCCTCCAGGGCCACGGCGTAACACTCGGCCTGACGAAGAAGATCCATGAAACGTATGGGCACGAGGCCCTCGAAATCGTCCGGGCCGACCCCTACCGCGTGGCTCGCGAGATCCCGGGCGTCGGGTTCCTGAAGGCGGACGGCATGGCGCGCAAGATCGGGCTGCCGGCGGACTCGCCGACGCGGATCCAGGCTTCGGTCACCTATGTCCTGCGCACGCGATGCGAGGTTCGCGGCCATTCCTTCCTGCCGCGCGGCGACCTCGTTCGGGAGTGCCTGGCCTTTCTCAACCGCGAGCCGGGCGGTCCATCCGTACCACCGGAGAATGTCGCCGGCGCGATCGACGCGCTCGTCTCGGAGGGAAGCCTCGTGGCCGAAGAGGAGGCGGTCTATCTCTCCGACGTTCACGCGGCGGAGGTCGAGGTGGCACGGCGGCTGCGGGGCCTTCTCCGGGCGGGGCTCTCCGTCCCGAAGGACCTCGACCGGATCCTTGCGGAGACCGAGGCGCAGGCGGGCGTGCGTTACTCGGAGCTCCAGCGTAACGCCGTCCGCACGGCCCTCATTTCGCCGCTCGCGATCGTGACGGGAGGGCCGGGGACGGGCAAGAGCACGATCATCCGCGCCGTCGTGGCCGCGCGGCGGCGCCTGCGCCGGGACGCCGTCGTTCATCTGGCCGCGCCGACGGGGCGGGCGGCCAAGCGCATGGCGGAAGTCACGGGGAGCGAGGCGATGACGATCCATCGCCTGCTCGAGTTTTCGCCGAAGGCCGGCGTCTTTCGGCGGGGCCTCGCTTCTCCTCTGGATGGAGACCTGCTCATCGTGGACGAGGCGAGCATGGTGGACTTGAACCTCGCCGCCGCGCTCTTCCGGGCGGTGCCGGCCAGAATGCAGGTCCTCCTCGTGGGCGACGCCGACCAGCTTCCTTCCGTCGGCTTCGGGAACGTCTTCGCGGACCTGATCCAGTCCCGGGCCTTCCCGGTCGTGCGCTTGACCGAGATCTTCCGGCAGGCGCGGCAGAGCCGCATCGTGACCAACGCGCACCGCGTCAACCAGGGGCTCATGCCCGTGTTGGACAGGACATCGGACTGCCAATTCGTCCCGATCAATGACGCCGCGAAGGTGGCGGAATACATCCGCGACGTCGCCGTGGCGTACCGCGCGGGCGGCGCCCCTCTCGAAGAGATCAACGTCTTGACGCCGATGCGCAAGACCGACGCGGGCGTCACGGCCTTAAACTCGCTGCTGCAGGCCTCGCTCAACCCGCCTTCGCCCCACAAGCCGGAAGTCCACTCGGGAGATTCGCTCCTGCGCGTCGGCGACAAAGTGATGCAGACGCGCAACAACTACGACAAGGGGGTCTTCAACGGAGACCTGGGCGTGCTCTCGACGATCGAGCGGGACGGCAGGGAGGCGGAGGAGGAAGACGACGCCGGACGCATAGTGGTTGACTTTCAGGGCACGGCCGTCGAATACCAACGGTGGGAGCTCGATCAGCTCACGCTCGCCTACGCCTGCACCATCCACAAGGCGCAGGGATCCGAGTACAGGGGGATCGTTCTCGTCCCCGTCATCCGGGAGCATTACGTCATGCTCCAGCGGAACCTTCTCTACACCGCCATAACCCGCGCGCGGGAAAAGGTCGTCCTGGTCGGCCAAGAGGCCGCCATCCGCCGGGCCGTCACCAACGTGGGAAGCCGCCTCCGCCACAGCAAGCTCGCCGCGCGCCTGACCGCCGCGCCGGCAAATCGCCCGGGCGCAACCACAGCGCCGTAAGACGGCCTCTGATATATACTGGTATCGATCATGGGCACGGCGAAGCTTTTTCGGAATGGTCGAAGCCAAGCGGTGCGGCTTCCGAAGGAGTTCCGCTTCGACGGGGAGGAGGTCAGTATCCGCCGGGCGGGCAAGAAGGTGATTCTCGAACCGAAAAAGCGGCTGCAGTGGCCTCGGGGCTACTGGAAAAGCTGGGGAAAGGTTCCGGAGGACTTTCGGGCCCCGGATCCTCTGCCGGGAGGCCATCCCCGGGTTGGCCTTGATTGACATACCTCCTCGACACGAACATCTGCATTTACGCCATCAAGCGCGAGGCGGAGGTGCTGCGTCGTCTTCAGGAGCGCGGTCCTGACGACTTCGGCATCAGCGCGATCACGGTCGCGGAGCTTTGGTTCGGTGCCGCAAAGAGCAGTCGGCCGCAGCGAACGCGCGAAAGCGTGGATGCCTTCCTCAGACCGTTCGAGGTTCTGCCATTCGCCGGCGAGGCCGCTCAAGAGTACGCGGAGCTCCGCCTTCAGCTCGAAAAAGCCGGACAGCCCATCGGCGAGCGGGACCTGCTGATCGCCTCGATCGCGAAGTCCCGCCGTCTCACAGTCGTCACCCACAACGTCCGGGAGTTCTCACGTGTCTCCGGCCTCAAAGTCGAAGATTGGCTTTGAGGGCATAGAGACGGCCAGGATCGCCGGGTCCGTTTGTTTTTTCGTACGGGGTAATCCGCGCGTTTCACCGGGTGATTATGCCCGCCCAAATCGGCGCTGGTTTTTTCTGGACATGAAGCGTCCTCACCTTGGGGTCATGTCTACATTATATATTAAGGCGCCTGCTCTCGCGGGACAGGCCTCTCAGGGGGCAAACAGGTCGGCGAGAAGCGCGAGAACGGCTCGCCGGGTCGCTTCGCCGATTCGGCCCAGGCGCCGGACGAGGCGTGAATTGTCCACCGCCCTCATCTGATCGAGGACGATCATCCCCTGTTTGCTCCGGAAGCGGCAGGGAACACGCGTCGGATAGGGCCTGCCCTTCGTCGTCATAGGAGCAACGATTACGGTTCGGAGGTGGCGGTTCATCTCGTCCGGCGAGACGACAACGCAGGGCCGGGTCTTGCGGATCTCGCTTCCAACGATGGGATCGAGCGTGATGAGGAAGATGTCGAAGCGGCGAATCACCACTTCCACTCGCGCTCGTCCCAGGAGGTCAGAGACGGAACATCGCCCCAAACGGGGGCGTCATCTCCTCGCCCGGCCATGGCGCGAAACTGTTCCTCCCACCCTTCCCGCGGGCGCCGAGCGGACCGCACGAGGAGCACACCCTTCCTGATCTCCAGCTCCACGGTCTCCTTCAGGCCGGCCTGTTCGACAACGACCTTTGGAATCCGGATCCCCCGGGAATTTCCGATGCGAACGAGCCTTGCTTTCACGCTGGTCACCGCGGCACACCTCCGGGGTGGGATCTACATTGTAATCACGCTGCCGCTCGGCGTCAATCGATTTCCCGGCCAACCTCGATCACCACTTTGCCGGTGGTGGAGCGGCTGGCGAGGGCGCGGTGGGCGTCGGGGAGGCGGGCGAAGTCGAAGCGGGGGCCGAGGATGGGGTGGATGCGGCCGGCTTTCCAGAGGTCGAAGAGGCCCCTGGCGGCCCGGCGGAGCTCGCCGGTTTTCGACGGGAGGAGAGACAGGTTGAAGCCGATCAGCGTGCGGCAGGTCTCGACGAAGCGGAAGGGGACGAGGAGGCCCATCGCGAGGAGCTCTCGCGCGGCGGCGAGGCGGGCGACTCCGCCGGGGCCGGCCGCGGCGGCGAATCCATAGAGTGCGTAACGGCCGCCGCGATCGAGGCGGCGCCAGAGGGAGCGGAAAAGTTTTCCGCCGATTGCGTCCACGACGACGTCGGTGCGGCCGCCGAAGTGGCGGTCGAGGAGCGTGCCAGCGGAGGAGTAGAGGCCGGCGTCCAGCGCCCCGAGCTCGCGGCAGAGCGCAAACTTCGACTCCGAACCGACGAGCGCGAGCGTCTTCGCGCTTCGCAAAGGCAGAAGCTGGAGGAGGGCCGTGCCGACACCGCCGGCCGCCGCCGTGACGACGACGCGATCGCCTGCCCCCACTTCGGCCCGGGCGAGCGCGTACCACGCGGTCAGAAAGGCGACCGGCATGGCAGCCGCTTCCACGAGGTCCACGCCGTCGGGGAGCGGGAAGACCCACGCGGCCGGCACTGCGACCTTTTCGGCGTGGCCGCCGAAGAGGGGAACCGCGACGACTTGCTGGCCGGTGTCGAGATCCGTGACGCCGTCGCCGACCGCCTCGATCGTGCCCGAGATCTCCATGCCGGGAACGAAGGGCGGCATCGGCGTCCGTGGATACACGCCGGCGCGCACGAAGAGGTCGGCGAAGTTCAGGGCGATCGCGGCCGTTTTGACGAGAACTTCGCCCGGGCCGGGAACCGGGTCGGGGCGCTCGCGCAGAACCAGACGCTCCGGACCGCCGTAGCGGTCCACGAACCAGGCGCGCGAACTGCCGGCCATCGCAGGCGATTATCCGCGATGCGACCGATCCGTCAGCAGTCGTTACGGGACCGGCCCGTGCGGGACCGCGGGGGCCAGGCGAAAGAACGTCGCGAGAAGCGCGGACATCCACTCCGGGTAGAGGCCTGGCTGGCCGATGTGGCCGCCGAAGGGCGTCTCGATGACGCGGGCATAGCCGTTCTGCCGCGTGGCCAGAGTCAGATCCACGCTGCCGGCCATCGAGATGATGGGGTCGTTGCTGGCAGTCAAGATCAGGACCGGCCGGCGGCTTGCCGCCACCATGGGAGCCGGGTCGGCGAGTTTCAGAAACTCTTCAACCGTCACGCCGGAGCCCACGGGATCCTGCCCGGCGAGCCATTGAAGAAAGCTCGCGAAGACGCCTCCCTGCTCCCGCACGGAGAGGGGCTTCAACCTCTGCCGAAGATAGTGCCGGAAAGACCAGCGCAGGACCGGCGTGAATCCCGAGTCGAGAAAGAAGGCCTTCGAATCCAGAGCCGCGGCCGTGCGCGGCAGCGCGGCGGCGGGAGAGACCGCGATCACTCCGGCATCGAAGACGTCGGCCGCCTCCGGCTCTCCGAGCGCGTGGAGGACCGCGAGGCCGCCGAGGCTGAACCCCACGAGTCCGATCGGATGGCCGGGATGCTCCCGGCGGAGCCACACCGCCCAGGCGACGAGGTCGCCCCCCTCCCGGATGCCGAGCGTCGGCAGCCAGGCGCGAGCGAGGAGACAGCCGTGCCATCGCATGTCGGGCGCGAGCACGCCGAACCCCTCGCGCCGGAGCAAATCGGCCGTAATCCAGACGTACCGGGAGAGCTTGCTGTCGAAGAGCCCGTGGACGACGATGACGATGGGTTGCAACTCCGTCGGCGGCGCGAAGAGCGCGTGCAGCGGCGGGTGTTCGCCGCCTACCGAGATGCCGTTGAGAAGCGTGAATCCCGGAGGCGCATCGCCGTCGCAGGCGCTCCCCGCGTCCTGGTCCTTCGACTTGCGGACGATGCTCGCCGCCCGAACGGTGCTCCGAAAGCCGCTCTCCATCCTCGCCGGACGCGGAATGTCGGAGATGCAGTTCCAGAAATGCGCGACATCCAGAGCGGGACAGGCGGCAACGACCGGCTTCGGAAGCGGATGGAGCGTGCAGCCGGTTCCGAGAAGGACGAGGACGAGCAGGCCGCGACGAACTCGCCGCATGGGATTCAGGCGACGGTTCCGCGAAGGAAATGAGCGCGCGACGCGTCCGGCCGGCCGCGGTCCGCGAAGGCTACTTCAGGCCGCTGGTGCATTTCACCGCGTCCCTCGAACTGACTTCTTCGCTCCTGACCTCGGGGTCCATGCGGCCATCCTGGAACTGCGGTGAACACTGGTCGTCAGCGCTGCCGTCGAGCTTGCGAAAGCGGACATGCAGCCGATACTTTCCCTTCGGAACGCCCGACTCCAGGGCCGGCGCGGCCCAGATAGCGGCCCACTTTCGCACCGGCGGATGGTTGCCATCCATCAGCATCGTGAGAAAGTTGAAACCGCTGTCGTCGTCCGTCTCGCCGGCTCCGGTCCCGGCGCCTCTCGGAAGGATCCTCGGTTGCCAGGTCCCGGCGATCTCGTCCAATTGGTCCACCCAGACCTTGCGGCGCGAAACCGCCGGAAAGTCCTCGCAGTCCGGATTCGAGATCTCGCGCAGGATGGTGCGAGTGTGGCAGCCGGCGGCCGTCTCGTACCATTGAAACCAGGGCAGATCCCGGGCGGGCCGCCCATCCTTTCCCAGCAGCACTTTTTCCAGCTCCTCATCGGGCGCCGAACGCGGATTGCCGCAGAAACTGACACCAAACGAGTGGTTCGGCGCCTTGCCCGGGTGAAGATGGCCGGTCGATATGCGAGTGCGGGGGGAAAAGTCTTTCGCCGTGGCCTTCGCGGCCTCGAGGCCGCACCCCAGGGCCAGGCCTTCCTGGGGGCCCCACATCGTTGACGCTCCGACGTAGTCCTGCGCCACGTACTCCTCGGGCGTGGCGACGTACGAGGAGTAGGAATTGGCGAGCCCGACCAGCACGAAACACCCCTTGTCATCCGATCGGGCCGGGTCGCAGGAGCCGTCGAAGTCCAGCTTGTTGCGAATCCTGTATCCCATCGCCGTCGTGAATTCGACGGGGAACGCTCCGATACGCAGGTCCGCGATCTCAGCGTAAGTGACCGGCAGGTTCTGGGGAAAGGAATCCGGCGGCACCAGGATGTCGGTGAGCCTGAGATCGCGGAGAATCCTGGAGCCGAGTCCGGGAAGCTTCGGGCCCTGACCCTGTTCAGGCTGACCACGGACACCTTCTCGCCAGCCGAGGTCGTAGAGAATCGTCCGGTCCCCCTCGCCCCCTCCGAGCCCCGCCACCCCGTACTCCGGCACCGGCGACAGCACGGAGTATTTCCAGGAGGGCTCGCGGCACACCTCCGTCTTGTTAAGCCGCTTCGTGATGTCGTGAGGATCCGGTTTCGCGAAGTCCGTGACTTCTTTTCGACTGACGACCACCTTGAAGTCGGTCCGGCTCAAGACAGGCGTCGATTCGAGGACTTCCCGAATGTTGCCGCCGAAAGCCTCCCCGAACCGGATCACTTCCCTAATGTCGCGCCGCAGCCTTCGTATGTGGATGTCGCCGTCGGCGCCATTGAAGAAGCCCGCGACGAGCTCGTCGTTGTAGCTCCGCTCGAGGGCCCGAACCGCGACACCGCTGAAGTCGGAGCTGTTGATCGGCGAGTCCGGCTGAAGAACCGTGGGGTGGGCCGCGAAGAACACCAGCACCCCGATTGTTTTTCCATCGGCGCCCCGCCGGATCTCCAGAACCGTGAGCCGGGGATCGACGGCGCGAAGCCGCGGGCACTTGGCCGAATCGTGCCATCCGTATTCCGGCTCGCAGTCCTTCTCGCCCGCTCGCGCCGGGACCGGCAACCCGTTTTTGTCGGCGCACTGCCGCGGTTCGCACGTCTGCGACGGGTTGACCGCGCCCGTCACCACGTCTCGATCCGGATTCAAGCCGAACACGAAGGGCATCCGGTTTCTCGTGAGCTGCGTTCGGTGGGCGGGGCTTTCGGCGCTCGCGGCGTGCTGGAAGCTGTCCGCGCGGGAGTGGGTCAGCACGGTGACCGCCTCTCGATCGTGGTCGTAGGCGTCGGAGGCCGCCACCGCGATCACCGCGGCCATGCGTTCGGCGAGAAAATCGAACAGCTTGCCGTCGAACCCGGAGTACGGCGATCCGAATTCGTTATAGACCTTCGAAGTCAGGAAGTTGCCGGGACCCTGGTGCGTGTGCGTCGCTCCGATGATCAGCTGGTCCGGGCTGATCGGTATTGGCTTCTCGCGCGTCGAGAGGTTGTTCTCCCGGCCGATGCGCCTCAGCCGGGGCCAGTCCGTGTTCAGCAACCGGGCGACCTTCGCGTGAAGGCCTTCGGGAAGGGCGAAGAGGTCGCACGACACCATCGCGAGCCGCCGGCCTTCCGAGTCCTGGAAAAAGAACGCTCGGGCATGGAGCCGGGTCCAGTATCCGCGAGCCACGCTTGCCGCCGGGCCGTCGCCGCCGTTGGGATAGCCGGGAGGCGGCGTCGTGTCGATGCGGGCGGCGCCGACCATCGCTCCATGTTTTTCCTGCAGATTTCCGACCTTATAACCGGGGATCTCCAGATCGATCTCGGGTCCGGAGGGAAGCGCCGCTTGCAGCCGCCCGAACAGCTTGATCGCGGTGCACCCGATCGTCCCCGCGCCGAGGATCAAGGCGATGAGCGCGGTGCACCGGAATTCCGGGCCCGGTCGCATGCGCCTGCGCCGTTTACCCGACTCTCTCACGCGCGGATCCGCCGAATACTCCCGAGTGGGTGCGATCGGGGGTCATTGGAAACGAATTGTATTCCAGGAAGACGGATGCCGATCGCAGCGCGCGGCGGCGAGACAGAGGAGGGATGCCGCGATCACGGCGGCTGGAGCAAGAACAGGGCGTGGATGTTTCATCATTTCTCCTTTCCCGTGGGCGGGAGCAGATCCTTCGTCGCTACGCTCCTCAGGATGACAGGGGCTGGCCTGGCTCCTCAGGATGACAGAGGCTGGCCTGGGTCCTCAGGATGACAGGGGGCTGACTTCGACCCTCAGGACGATAGGGGTTTCGCGTCGCTCTCCGGGATGACAGGGGCGGGATTCGGGTCGCTCCTCGGTAAGACCTGGAAGGGGCGCGAATGCATCAGAAAATTGCGGTTCGTTTGATATAGAAGAGAAGCAGCAAGGAGGTCCCTGGTGACGACTCGCGTTGGGCTCGTGGGATTGGGGAGGATCGGGAGGAACATCTTCCGGATCCTCTACAAGAGAGAGGACATCCGGGTCGCCGCCATCAGCGAGATCGCGGACCACAAGGGACTCGAGTACCTGCTGCGGTTCGACACCGTCCTGGGGAGGTTTCCGGACGAGGTCTCGATCAAGGAGGGAAACCTGTACGTCATCGGGCGGCAGGTCCCGATGATCTCGGAGAAGGAACAGCCGCAGGCCTCGTGGGGGGACCTGGGGATTCACACGATCATCGAAGCGACCTCGAAGAGCCGGACGCGGGCGGAGCTGGAGAAGCACCTCGCCGCCGGGGCGAAGCGGGTCATCTCGCTCGCTCCCCCGCAGGACGCCTTCGACATCATGGCCGTGATGGGCGTCAATGACGAGAAGCTCGAGAGCCGGCATCGCATCGTCTCGAACGCGTCCTCGACGGTGCACGCGGTGACGCCGGTGTTGAAGATCCTGCACGAGGCGTTCGGGATCCGGCGAGCCGTCTTCACGACGGTTCACTCGTACACGAGCCAGCACCGGCTGGCGGACGTTCCGACCGAGGATATGCGCCGGGGGCGGGCCGCGGCGGAGAACATCATCCCGCAGGAGTCGCGGTCGCCGAAGATGGTGGCGGAGCTCCTGCCGGAGCTCGCGGGGAAAGTCACCGGCTACGCGATGAACGTCCCCGTGCGGAACGGATCCGTCGTGGACCTCGTGTGCTGGTACGAGAAGACGGTGACCCCAGTCGCGATCAACGAGGTCATCCGGACGGCGGCCGCGACCGACCGTTGGCGGAGCATCGTGAAGTTCGAGACGGAGCCGATCGTTTCGACGGACATCAGCTACAGCACGTATTCGAGCACGTTCGACTCGCTCGCGACGATGGTGCTCGGCAGGAACGCCTCGAAGACTCTGTCCTGGTACGACGCGGGATACGGGTACGCTCACCGCGCGGTGGATCTCATCCAGCGGTTCGCGGAGCTCGACAAGACGCGGGAGGCGGCGTGATCCGGGTCGGCATCAACGGCTTCGGCCGGATCGGACGGACGGTGTTCCGGATCCTTTCGGATCGCGACGACGTCGAGGTCGTGGCGATCAACGATCTCTATGACAACGCGCACCTGGCGTATCTCCTCAAGTACGACACCGTGATGCGCGTCTTTCACAAGGACGTCTCGACGGATCGCGACACGATGACGGTCGGGGGCAAGAAAGTGCTGATGACCGAGGAGAGGAACCCGGCGAAGATCCCGTGGGAGAAGCTCCGCGTGGACGTCGTCGTCGAGGCGACGGGCGCGCTGCTGACGAGGGAGAAGCTCCAGGGGCACCTCGCGGCCGGCGCGAAGAAGGTCATCCTGACGGTCCCCCCCAAGGACGAGATCGACGCCATGATCGTGATGGGCGTCAACGACGAGGCGCTGAAACCGGAGCACCGGATCGTCTCAAACGCTTCGTGCACGACGAATTGCCTCGCGCCGATCGCCTTGATCCTCGACAACGCATTCGGGATCGAGGAAGGCCTGATGACCACCGTGCACGCCTACACGAACGACCAGCGGCTGGCCGATGTGCCGCACAAGGACCTTCGGAGGAGCCGGGCGGCGGCGGAGAACATCATTCCGACCACCACGGGAGCGGCGCGGGCGGTCGGGAAGGTGCTGCCGCAGCTCAAAGGCAAGCTCGACGGCATGGCCATGCGCGTGCCGGTGCCGGACGGGTCGATCGTGAACCTGACGTGCCGGCTGAAGAGGCCGGTGACGGCGGAGGACGTCAACGGCGCCGTGCGCCGGGCCGCGCAGGGGCCGATGGCGCGGATCGTCGAGTACAGCGAGGTGCCGCTCGTGTCGTCGGACATCATCGGAAACCCGCATTCGTCGATTTTCGACGCGCTGTCAACGCGAGCGTCCAACGACGGGTACGTCAATGTCGTCGCCTGGTACGACAACGAGTGGGGGTATTCGAACCGGGTGGTGGATTTGATTTACAGGCTGGCTATTTCTTGAGGAGGTCCTTTATGGCTTTTCGGACCTCTTCCATCTGGACGTCGTGGTCGGGTTGTTTCCAGAGGGCCTTGCCTTCGGCGGAGCGGATGACCAGGCCGTGGCTCTGGAAGCCGAGGTCTTTGACGATCTTCTTGTTTTCAGGAGTGGTCGCGTCGAGGTTCTGGGCCTTTACCTTGCCGGGGAAGTCCTGCTCCAACCCGCTCACGGCGGGCTTGATCCTGGCGCAGATGGGTCACGTGGGGAGGTAGTAGTAAGTCACCTCGAGCTGCGCGGCGGAGGCGGCC
>Ga0209009_1000657_pt1 | contig 11242 bp, 9 predicted proteins | sample BlaSpr_A8_OM3_M2_FD_187979 | JGI IMG/M metagenome (GOLD analysis project Ga0209009, IMG submission 187979) | Forest soil microbial communities from Thunder Bay, Ontario, Canada - Black Spruce, Ontario site 2_A8_OM3_M2 (SPAdes) (version 2) | ecosystem: Environmental > Terrestrial > Soil > Boreal... | reverse complement strand
GAACATGCGGCAGCATGGCCTTCAGCGCTCGAATGTAACTGTCGCCGCCCACTTGCGAGCAAGGAACCACTTTGACGAAGTCGGCGCCGGCTTTCCAGGCAGCGATTACTTCTGTCGGCGTCAAAGCCCCTGGCAAGACCGCGACATTTTCTTTCACTGCCAATTCGACGACTTTTACGTCGAGTCCATCGCTGGTCAGGAAGTTTGCTCCGGCGGCGAGGCAGCGCTGTGCGGTTTCGAAGTCAATCACGGAGCCGGCGCCGACAATCATGTCCTTCGCATGCGCTGCTAACTGAGAAATCACATCAATGGCACCCGGCACGGTCATGCTGATTTCCACGATTGGAATTCCGGCGCGCGAAACGGCTTCGGCGGCGAAGCGCGCGTCCTCGGCCGTGGACACGCGAACGGCAGGGATGATTCCGATTTCCTCGATACGAGCGCGGACTTCTTCTTTCTTCATTGTTCGGCGGCCTCTGTCACTGACTCTGGCAAACTCTCGGCCCGATTTTACACGAAGACGACCATTTGCCGACCCAGTCCACGAAAGAGAGCAGGCTAAACTTCGAAAGATTCTTCCGGCGCAGGCAGCTTGTCTCCGTCCGCCGCGATCCAGACATACAGAGTCGGCAAAAGAAAAATGCTCATCGCCAATGCGCCGATCAGGCCGCCAACTATTACAATCGCAAACGGCCGCTGAGAATCGGAGCCGATCGCGTGAGATGTCGCGGCCGGCAATAATCCGAGCGTGGCAACCAGCATCGTCATCATAATGGGACGAAGCCGCAGGACCGCGCCTTCAATTGCCGAGTCTTCAATGGAATGTCCACGCGCGCGCAACTGATTAATATATTCCAGCATGATCACGCCGGTTTGCACCGAAACTCCAAAGAGCGCCAAAAATCCCACGCCGGAAGAAACGCTGAAATGCGTTCCGGTAATCAGCAGCGCCAGCAATCCACCCAATGGCGCAAGAACCACAACTCCCAGAATCAGCGCAGCCCACTTCCAGGAGCCAAACATTACGTACAGAATAATAAAAATCACCAGGATGGTAATCGGCAGAACGATCAGCAAGCGCTTTTCAGACCGTTTCTGACTTTCGTATTCCCCGGCCCAATCCAGATGATAGCCTCGCGGAAGTTTTACCTGCTGCTGGACTTTCTTCATGGCTTCTTCCACCGTGCTGCCCAGATCGCGGCCGCGCACGCTGTATTTAATTGCAATGTAGCGCGAGTTTCCTTCGCGATAGATTTCAGAGCCGCCGTCCGCCACTTCCACCTTGCAAAGCTGGCCCAGCGAAACGCGTTCGCCCGAGGGCGCCAGCAAACGAATATTTTCGATGGCCTCTTTCGTTTCTCGATAGGGCGCTTGATAACGCACCACCAGGTCGTAACGTTGTTCTCCCTGAAGCACCTGGCTAACGGCATTGCCGCCAACCGCGGTTTGTATTGCATCCTGAACGTCCGATACGTTGATGCCATGTCGCGCGGCGGCGGTACGATCAATGACGAAATTCAGATTAGGCTGGCCGAGAACGCGAAACAGGCCCAGGTCTTGGACGCCTTTAACACCGCTCATCAGATTTACGATTTGATCGCCTTTTTCTTCCAACAGCTTCAGATCGTCGCCATACAACTTCACCGCAAGCTCGCCTTTTACTCCGGAGACGGCTTCTTCCATATTGTCTTCGATTGGTTGAGAGAAATTCCAAATCACGCCGGGAGTCTTTTCGAGCTCACGATTCATGGCGGCGATCAGTTCATCTTTATCCTGGTGAAAGACGGCCCGCCACTGATTCTTCGGTTTCAAGTCCACAAAATATTCCGTATTGAAAAAGCCGGTGGTGTCGGTACCGTCATCCGGTCGGCCCACCTGCGAGACGACCTGGGTCACCTCAGGAAACGCCGCGAATACTACACGCGCTTGGTTTACCACGCGCGTCCCTTCGGTGGGTCCCGTACTGGGCGCGAGAGTTCCCCGCGCCCATATCGCTCCTTCGTCAAGATGCGGGAGAAATTCTGAACCGATCACGCCGCTAAAAGTGATAAATAGCATCAGGCACAACGCTGCCACGCCCGCGCCTACAGTCACAAAACGATGCTCGATAGCCCAGCGCACACCGGCACGATAATGCTTGGTCAAAAACGCCAACACCGGGTTGTGCCACTCGCGAATTCCGTTCCGAAAGAAGACGCTCGCGAGAACAGGCGCAATCAACATGGAAAAAATAAGCGCGCCCAATAGCGCGAACGCGACCGTCCAGGCCATAGGCCTGAACAAGCGTCCTTCCACGCGCTGCAGTGTGAAGATCGGCATGTAGGCGGTAATGATGATCGCAATCGCAAAAAAAACCGGCCGCTGCACTTCATGGGTAGCGTCGCGAACCGATTGCATCATCGTTTTCGAAGTGCTGTCGTGCCCGCTCATGTGCCGCACGATGTTTTCGACCATCACCACAGCCCCATCTACCACCATTCCAAAATCAAGTGCTCCGAGCGACAGCAAGTTTGCCGGGATGTGCCGGAGGTCGAGACAAATGGAGGCAAATAGCAGCGAAAACGGAATGGTCAGCGCCACAATAAACGCTCCACGAACGTTGCCGAGAAAAAGAAACAGAATGATGACGACCAGAATGATGCCTTCCGTGAGGTTATGTAGAACCGTATGCGTGGTGAAATGGACCAAGTCGCTGCGGTCCAGATACGGAACGATTTTTACTCCCGGCGGAAGGACTCCGTTGTTCAACTCGTCCACTTTCTGATGAATGGCCTCCAGCGTGGGCTCGGATTCTGCTCCCTTTCGCAGAAGCACGATGCCTTCCACGACATCGTCGTCATCGATTACTTTTCCGTCTTCACGATGAATCGCTTTTCCAATCTGGCCCAGCCGGATTTTGGGACCCTGCACTACTGTGGCAATGTCTTTCACACGCAATGGCGTGCCGTTCTGCGCTTTCAGTACGGTCTGCTCGATATCTTGGACGCTCGTGTACAGTCCAACCGCACGCACATTAATCTGCTGCTGGCCTTCTTCGATGAAACTTCCGCCTGCATTGAGGTTATTATTCGCGAGTTGTTGTTCCACTTGGCTCAGACTCAACCCATAAGCGATTAATTTTTCGGGGTTCACTAAAACCTGATATTCGCGAGTGATGCCGCCGAAACTGGAGACATCCACCACATCCGGCACGGATTTAAACTGTTTCTCCAGTGTCCAGTCCTCGATCGATTTCAAGTCCATCACATCGTATTGAGGATTCGTACTCTTCAGCGTATAGAAATAAATCTGACCGACTGGGCTATAGTCACTGCCCATCTGCGGCTGCAAATTTGGGGGCAGCGTCACCGACGAAAGCCTTTCGAGCACTTTCTGGCGATTCCAGTCGTCGGAAGACTCGTCATCAAAGATCAGCGTGAGGCTTGATAATCCGAACAGAGATACGGACCTAAGATGTGTCAAATGGGGAATGCCATTCATCTGGATTTCGATCGGAATGGTGACCTGCTGTTCCACTTCTTCCGCGGCTCTGCCAGGCCATTGCGTGATGATCTGAACGTAGTTGTCCGCCACGTCCGGATAAGCTTCTACCGGCAAATTGTGAAATGAAATCGCGCCCCAGAAAAGCAGAACGACCGCAATCGTAAGCACGATAAAGCGGTTGTCGAGCGCGAAGTCTACAAGTCTACGAATCATTTACTGCTCCGCAGTGTTCTGTAATTCCAGCGCGTTCGTCACCACTTGCTGGCCGGCCGTCAATCCAGACAAAATTTCCTGCATTTTATTTGGCAGCATGCCGCCAGCCTTTACTTCCACCCGCCGAAAGGCATCGCGATCGCTGCCGCCCACCGGGACGTACACCCAGTCGCGATCGTGCAGGTGAAGGATCGCCGACGCCGGAACCGCTGCGTGTTTTTCTGTTTTAGAACCGTGAAATGTCGCAGTGACGAACATGCCCGGACGCATCAGCCCGGGGTTCTGCAATTCAATGCGAACTTTCGCTGTCCTGATATTAGGATCGAGAATCGCTCCAATATTGCTGATGCGGCCGCTAAACGTGCGGCCTGGATACGCGCTCACCGTGATATCAGCAGTCTCGGCCAGGCGTACATTGGCAAGATCGTTTTCGTACACGTCGCAAAGGATCCAGATGTTCGATAGATCTGAAATCGTGAACGGATTCGCAGAAGAAAGACTTTGCACGCCAGATGCATTCGTAACTTGCTGGTCGGTAATCACGCCCGAGATCGGCGCCCTCACATCGACGATCGCGCTCGGATGGTCCAGAGGGCTGCCCAGCACTCGAAGATGCTCCGCCGCGGTTTCAACATCGACCTTGCCTTTCTGCGCCGCGTCCTGCGCCACTTGCAAATCGTTCAACGCCACGGCTCCGTGTTGGTACAGCTCTTTCGCGCGCTCGTATTGCGTGTCTGCAAGGGTCGAGTCGGCTTGGGCTTTGCGATAGTCGGAGTAGGCTTGCGCGATGTCTGCGCTTTGCACGCGCATTAAGAGCTGGCCCTTTTGCACCGTGTCTCCCAGGCGCGCGCGAATCTCCACCACGCGGCCGGAGGCCAGCGAAATTGCTGGAACCGTACGCGAAATGTCTGGAACAACGGTGCCTGTAACCACCAGCGACGATGCACCTGCGTGCTCCACCGCCGTAGTTAGCGGAAATTGTTCTGGATGGCCTGCTCGTACAATATTTACATCATGCTCATGCACCACTTGCGTTGATGGCGGAGCTTCGGCGGCGGCATTTTTTTCTGAGTTTCCGCCACAGCCCAACATGAGTAGCGTAAGCGCTAAACTGGCAAGCAACTTTACTGAATCCATAGCGACTCCAAATTACTTTTGACGGAATGCAATGCGTCCAGGAATAGCATCGCAGTTTCCGTTCTAAGGCAGACCTAAGTCAAATCACGTTTTTGGATTGTCTGACGAGGCCCAGCGTTTTCAGGGGTATAAGCCTCGCAAGCTTGTTAGACGAGATCGGTCGGCGGAGCGCGGCCTGGCGCAAAACGGGCCGCAAAGAGTGTGTAAGTAAATCCAGCCGGAGGCGCTGTTGTTCCATGCCGCTGAAGCGTGTCGAAAGATGCGACAGCAGGCAAAACTCCGGCGCCAGAGTGCTGTTTAAAGTGACCATCCTGAGGCGGGTGATGCGGGCAGACCAGCGCAGAAGAGTGACGCCGGCCGGCGCAGCATTCGTCAAAAATAATCAATTCAGAATGTAAATCGTCAGTCAGCGAAACTGCGAAAAACAGCAGGACCAGAGCGCAGGCGAACGCAGTCCATTCACGCAGAGGATGGCGGCGATTTTCGGGCCGCTCGAGCAGCCATCGCGTCCGCCAAAAGCCAAAGACTATGACGGCAATTGCGACCCACAAAAGATTGAGAAATAGTTCCATCACTCCCTTTACTTATACTTAGATGCCGGATTGGCCTCGGCTGTAAGCCGACGGAAAGCGAATCGCTACAGTTCAATTTACTATGCAACGGATTTTCAGTCCAAACAATTGGTCCTCGCGTAGCTTAATATGGCACGCATATCGGCACGCGGCTCGCTGGCTCGTCTAGACTAGCTATCTCAGCTTAGTGTGAAATGGCTTCGCACATATCACGATAGAATAGACGCATGGCAATCCGGCTAATCGCGATGGATATTGACGGCACCCTGCTCGATAGCCACGCGCAAGTTCCGGAGAAAAACGCGCGGGCTGTGGCAGAAGCGGCCGCGCGCGGAGTCGAAGTTGTGCTGGTTACCGGAAGAAGATTCGATTTTGCGCGCCCGATTGCAGACGCATTGCCTTGCGACCTTCACTTAATCGTCAGCAACGGCGCGCTGATTAAAAGCAAGAGCGGAGAAACACATCAGCGGCTTTTGCTTCCGAGCCAGACTGCGCGGCGAGTCATCGAGTCAACCGAGGTATTTCGAGCGAACGCCGCCGTGATTTTCGACCGTCCTATGCAACGCCAAGTAATCTTGGAAAAAGTTGAGTGGGAGGACCCGCTTCGCGGCGGATATTTCCGCAGGAATCGCGCCTACATCGCGGAGGTTTCTCCGCTTGTGGATTGTCTTAATGGCGAAGACCCGATCCAGGTGATGTTCACCGGAGGCTGCCAACCGATCCGGAAGGCTATGCGCGAGCTTGCCGCGCTGCCGATGGCCGCCGACTTCACTCTGGCGCTCACTGAATACGAACAGCGCGATTTCTCAATACTCGACGTTCTACGCCCCGGAGTCACCAAAGGTGTGGCCCTGAAAGAGTGGGCGCGCCGCAGAGGAATTTCTCGCGAAGAAATAATGGCCCTGGGCGACAATTGGAACGATCGCGAAATGCTCGAGTTTGCGGGCTTGCCAGTGGTGATGGGCAATAGCGTGGCTGAACTGAAATCCTTCGGATGGGCCACCACCTCATCGAATGATGAGTGCGGAGTGGCTGAAGCCATTAATAGCTACGTCCTCGAAAAGATATGAGGTCGCACGCGGCAAGCAGTCCGCGGTATAATTGAATAGTGAATCGCAGCGCGAGCTGCGAAGACAAAGCGAAGTGGAGTCACAGCCAGGAATGTCCGGTTCGAAAAAATTCGTTACGATTTTTGCGGCGTTGAGCTTCGTTGCCGCGGCTGCGCCCACCGTCCAAGCCGACTACGCGGTTCTACGCTCCGGTGTGCGCCTGCACATCACCGGATATGAACGGACGGGCGATCACATCCGCTTGTCGATGACCGGTGGCAGCGTGGATGTACAAGCCGACGAGCTGGTTTCCATCGAACCCGAAGATCAATTCATCGCGCAGCCCCCTGCGCCGCCGACAGTCGGTCCTTATGGCAACCTGATTCGTGCAGCAGCCTTGAAACACGGGCTGGACGAAAATTTAATTACCGGCATGATCGCAGTGGAATCGAATTTCAATCCGCGGGCTGTCTCTCGTAAGCAAGCTCAAGGTTTAATGCAACTAATTCCGCAAACCGCCGCGCGTTATTCGGTGGCGAACATATTCGATCCTGCGCAAAATATCGACGCTGGCACGCACTACTTGAAGGACCTGCTGGAAAAATATCGTGGCAATCTGTCGCTGGCGCTGGCCGCTTATAATGCGGGCCCGGAAATGGTGGAGCGATACGGCGGCATCCCCCCCTTCCCCGAAACGCAGAAATACGTCAGGCTAATTACTGCCCGCCTCGCATCGTCTCCCGCTCTTTTGCTGACTAAGTAATCCGCTCTTGTTTCGACTCTTAATTCCCATGCAGACGTAATTTTCTCGCAGCAGCGCTCGTGGCCCCAAACATGGAAATAAACATAAATCGCCGCACAACGAAGCGGCTTGTCGCACACGAGAGAATCGATGGATTTTACTGAGGCTGCGGTTGTTGCGGTTGTTGCGGTGAAGAACCGAACGATCCGGATCCGGTCGTTCCAGAACCGATCGATACACCCGAGGAAGATCCAAAACTATTGGTCAGGCTACTTCCGCCCACTCCGGGTGCTGCCCCCGCTTGGCTCGGCAATAAGCCGCCCTGCTGGCCGCCGCCGGGCTGCTGCGCTGCTGCCAGCGCATCTTCCAGTGGATTCCATATAAATTCCCAATCTTTATACTTTTTCGCGCGACGGTAAACCTTCACGCCTTTGGCGTCCGTAGTACAAGCGACGCCCGTAAAAAACGCTCCAAGCACCGGGCTATCAACCGGCCCCGTGGGCTTCATCGCCAGAAGAGGGCTCAAGCCAAGTGACCCTTGACTCGACGATCCAAAACTCAATGAACTAGGCTGCCCCGCCGTCAACCCGATTCCTGACTGGCTATTTGGGCCGGGGACTAATCCAAAACCTGCTTGTCCGTTTTGTTGCGTCGGATTTTGCGGATTCGGCGAACTACCCCCACCCTGCTGTGAATTCTGCAAATTTTGAATGTACTGAGTTATTTGATCCTGTGTTACTCCTGGAGGAAGCTGTATGCCTTGAACGTACTGGGCTACCTGGTCCGGAGTAATTCCCGCAGGAAGCTGTCCATTCTGCAGAAACTGGTTCACTTGATCTTGCGTCACACCCGGCGGAAGTTGTCCCGCCAAATTACCGGGCAGTTGAGGCGGTGCCCCGGACTGCGATGAGTCGGACGGCGCTGACGGCGGGTTCGACGAAGTGCCTGTTTGAGAATTCCCATACTGCGACGACGAATCGGACAGAGGCGGCAGTTGGGTCCCGTTACTTGCCGGATCTGGAGTCGTGTCCCCCGGGTTTAGAATTCCAGCCAACACAGTCTGAAGCTGTTGCTGTTGTTGCGGGCTTGCACCAGACAGGCCGCCAGCAGCACCGACGCCACCGAAACCCGCGATTCCGCTGGTACTCGCGAGGCTTGCGGCCGAAACTCCCATCCCTTGGCCTGGCATCGTCCCGGCCGTCGCCGCTCCCGGAATTAGGCCGGCATACTGATCGATCAGCACCATTTGCTGCAGATTGTTGTACCGCGTGCTGCCAATGATTTGGCCAGCAGCATTTACGTAAATGAACCGCCAGGTTCCATCCGTTTTATTCATCGGATTTTTGTATTCCTGGCGCAAGAAGTGAAGATTGAGTCCGCCCTTTTTCAGGTCGTCGATTGTTTGCGGGTAGCGGCCCATCTTATGGTAGTAGAGCCGCACCGCGCGCTCATATTGTTCACCGCGCCAAATCGTTTCTTCCTCGCGCGTACGCTTGCCATCGGTAACAAAATTCTCCAGGATGACGAGCGACAGAGCCAGCGCTATAAAAATCATCCCCAGCGCCATCAGGAACGCGAAACCGGATTCTTGGGAATTGCGTCCGCGAGCGGGGCGGCAAAGATTGCGCTGTGTGCGAGCCTGAGCCGCGTCGGAATGGCGTCGAGATCTCATTGGTTTGGCGGGGGCTGATCCCCGCCCGGAGTTGGAGTTCCGGCCGGCGGCGCCACCATCGGCACGCTCGCGTGGCGTCCGCTGGAAACTTCCTCTACGTCGGCTGAATCGTTCCCAATTTTATCCAGCCGGAAACGCCCGAGAAAAACCGATCCTTCCTGCACCACCAATACCTCGTCACCATTCAAGAAAAACGCCAAGCGGTGCGGGCTACTCCGCATCGAAGCGTATCCAAAAAATTGCGCCGGAACCTCCACAGGAGGAGGTGGCGGCGGATGCTGCACAGTCGGGTATTGATGTTCCTGACGTCTTTTCTCTTCTGCCGTAAGTTGCGGCGGCAGAGCCACGTTGGTAAATATGTCGCGATGCGCTCCGGCCGGATAATCGAGCTTCTGAAGCTTGGCAAGCAGGTCAAGCCGTAGTTCAGGCTCTTCAACGCTCAACGGCTGAAACGAACTGTCTGAAGCCATTACACCCTGAAGGCCGGGCATTTGCGGCCGGTTGGAGATATACAACACCACCAGCAGGATCACTAGCCCTATCAGCACCCCGATTTGTGTTCGCCGGGACATTCCTCAGGTCCTAAAATATGTGCGCAATTCCAAACGCAGCCGGATGCCTCCCAGGTTAGACGTATCGAGCTGAAGATTATTCAACAGGTAGAAATATTTCGAACGCTCCAGACCATTGATAAATTTAATGATCGCGGGATAATCGCCGTCCACAGACTCCGAGATAGTGATCAGCGTAACTCCCCGCCCCTTTACTTCTTTCTGGTTCAACGTCAGGCCGCCTACCCGCAAGCCGGATTTCACCGCGATATTTCCCAGGTCCGATTCGATGTCTGAATAACCCGTGCTCGAATCCAGAAAAGCGTCGTGATAAAAAGCATCGCAATCTTTGCCTACTGTCGGCAGCGATGCCCGGATTTTATCGCCGCGAGCGACATCCGCCTTCAAAAGTTTCGCCTGGGTCTGCAGACGCGTCCGTTGCGCGCGCATGCTGTCCACGCCTTCGCGCGAAGCTTGCCAAAGAACGAAGACCAGCGCCAAGTCCGCCAGCAGCAGAAGCCCGAACGCCGAAAGAATTATTTTCTTCCAAGTATCCCAGGGGCGTGTGGTGTTCATGTAGTCTCGTACAATGCTGTAAGTTGCAGCACGATTTTGTCGGAAGCCGAAGCCTGCTCCAAATGCCGCTCTTCCTGCACCTGGACGTTGGAAAACGCCCGCGATTTCTCCAGTGCTTCCAAGAACTTGATTTTGCTTTCATCATTTACGGCGCCCACGGTGATCTGAACGACCGCCCTTCCGTTTTTCAGGGTCGGCGCAATATTGACTACGCGAACGCCGGCTGGCAAAGTATTCTCCAGGTCCATGAAGATTTTGGTCCACGGAAAACTGCGCTCGCTGATCAACGAGTTTAGAAACGCGGCGCGGTCCAGAATCTGCTGGGCTTCCGGTGAGCGGAAATAATTCTGCAAAACTGCTTGTCTCTGTTTATAAACGGCAATCTCATTTTCCCAATGCGCGATATCCACGCGCAAATCGCGGTTCGCGCGCCAAGACTTGTAAGCGCCATGAGATAGCAAAAGCAACAGCAGAATTCCGACCGCGCCTAAGGTTCCTGTCGCGGCAAGGAAGGGCCGTTTATTTTCAAGCGGCTTGGTTGCGAGATTTAGCCGAAGTTTCATGATTTACAAACGCACGCGGCGCTTAAGATCCTCCGTTCATCATCCAGCCCACCAGGCCTTCTTGATTCTGTCGGAGCAAGTCTTTCGCGCCGGAATCCAGACGTGACGCGCCTTCCGATTCAGCGAGCGATCCAACCGAACACTTTAATTCTTCCGAGAGCGCGCGGCGAAATGTTTCTTCGCGCTGGCCAAAACCGGTGAGCCGCACCCAGTCCACCGCGCCGCCCCAGGTATCCTGATAATAAGCGACCGCCGGAAAAATTTCGTCGAGCATGGCTTGCGGATTTAATGTAGCCGCTTCGCTAGGCATGTCCGTGGAACGATACACGCAAAGGCTTCCCTGCCGCACGATCACAGTAGTCATGGTCTTGCCCGACATGCGCACCAGAAGCGTGGCGCCACGCTCTTCCAGCAAAGGCAGCGTTGCCAGCGTCGAGCTAAGAACTACTCCCACCTTGGCATCCAAACTTTCCACGATTTCTTCGTATTCGCGGATGATTTTCTGGCGCGCAACCGCCGTAACGACTTCCAGATTGCCTGTGTTACCGGCTTGCCGCATCCAGGAGACAACCGTTTCGTCCACATCAAACGGCACGCTTTTTTTCAGGCGCCAGCGCAAAAGCGGCATGGCCTCATTGGCGCTTCGCGGCAAGGTATCGAAAGGCAAAATAAAAACGCGGACCA
>Ga0209009_1000656_pt1 | contig 11242 bp, 7 predicted proteins | sample BlaSpr_A8_OM3_M2_FD_187979 | JGI IMG/M metagenome (GOLD analysis project Ga0209009, IMG submission 187979) | Forest soil microbial communities from Thunder Bay, Ontario, Canada - Black Spruce, Ontario site 2_A8_OM3_M2 (SPAdes) (version 2) | ecosystem: Environmental > Terrestrial > Soil > Boreal... | reverse complement strand
CTGCTGTACCGCTCGCCGGATTTGCTGGCCGTGGGCTGGCTGGCGAATTACGTGCGCGAGAAGCGGCACGGCAACGTCACATATTTCAACGTCAACCGACATATTAATCCGACGAATGTTTGCGTGGCGCATTGCAAACTTTGCGCTTTCGGACGCTCGCCCGACGCTACCGGAGCCTACACCTTCGCGCTCGACGAAATATGGCGGCGCGCCACCCAAGGTGTGGCCGAAGGCGCCACGGAATTCCACATCGTCGGCGGCCTGCACCCGGATTTGCCCTTCGAATATTATTTGGAATTAATTCGCGGCTTGAAGCAGCGCTTCCCGCAGGTCCACCTGAAAGCTTTCACCATGGTGGAAGTAGGCTACTACGCCCGCATCTCCAAGAAATCCATTCACGACACTTTGCTGGCCATGAAAGACGCGGGCGTGGATTCGCTTCCCGGTGGGGGCGCTGAGATTTTTCATCCGCGCGTGCGAAAAATTATCTGCGACCACAAAGTCAGCGGACAAATGTGGCTGCAAATCGCGCGCACCGCTCACGAAATCGGCCTGCGCTCGAATGCCACCATGCTGTATGGCCACATTGAAACGAACGAAGAACGCGTGGACCACTTGATCCAGCTTCGCGACACGCAGGACAAGACGCACGGCTTCGTCGCCTTCATCCCGCTCGCGTTTCACCCGGCGAATACCGGCCTATCGCACCTACCGAACCCCACCGGCTTCGACGATCTGAAGGCTATTGCCTGCTCGCGCTTGCTTCTCGATAATTTCGATCACATCAAAGCCTACTGGATTATGCTCACCCCGCGCATCGCGCAAGTCGCGCTACGTTTCGGCGCAAACGACCTCGACGGCACGGTGGTGGAAGAAAAAATCTATCACGATGCCGGCGCAACAACCCCGGAACACATGACGCGCGCAGAACTCGAGCGCCTAATCCGCGCCGCAGGCCGCGTCCCGATCGAACGCGACACACTCTACAATCCAGTCGACCGCACAAAAATGCCCATTCCGCCCGCTCGCCCCTCTTCCAACAGCATAGACGGTTTCATCCCCGAAACTTCTCTAACCCTAAATATTTAGCAGCATAAATCTCGCGAGAAAACCGCCGCACTTTTTTCAGTGAATGTAGCTCGGCTTTAGACGCGTGGAAAAAATACGAGGAGAAATTAAGCGTGTGGATGAGCTTTGTCGTACACCGCCATGAGCTGTTCGATACTCGCCTGCGTGTATCGCTGCGTTGAGGTTAGAGAAGCATGGCCCAGCAGCTCTTGGATGGCGCGCAGGTCCGCTCCGTCGGCAAGCAGATGCGTAGCGAAGGCGTGGCGCAACGAGTGCGGATGCAAATCCCAGTTCACGTTGGCGAGCCGCGCGTAACTCTTCACCAGCTGGCGGATGGACTTGCCGGTCAACCGCCCTCCGCGATGATTCAAGAACACGGCCTCGGGGCAGGGAGCGGTGCGCGGATGCGCGAGGAGCCTGGCGCGCAAAGGCAAATACGCTTCCAGCGCTTGCTGTGCTTTCGCGCCGTAAGGCACCACACGTTCTTTGCGGCCTTTGCCTAGGACGCGAAGCATTTGGCCCGCGCGGTCCACGTTTCCGATAGCAAGACCGACGAGTTCGCTGACGCGAAGGCCCGAGGCATACAGCAATTCCAGAATGGCGCGGTCGCGGCATGGAATGAGAATCGCGTCATCGGCTGTTTGGCTTTTTCGGCGTGCTTGTTTCCGGCCGGCTGACCCGCCCGGCAATCCGTCAAGAAAGCGGTTCAATTCTTCCGCGGTCAGGACGCGCGGCACGCGTTTGGGAATTTTCGGAGTGCTGATCAGGCGCGCAGGATTTTGCCTGGTAATTTTCTCGCGCACGCAAAACTTAAAGAAAGTTCGCAGCGCGGCGAGCTTTCTGGCCACCGAGGCTTTCTGCTGTTTGCGGTCGTAGAGCCAGCTCGCGAATTCGCGGATGATGCGATGGTCCACTTCACCGAGCGGCATGGTCTTTTCGCCCGGCGGAGTCAGAAATTCGTGGAGAAGATTCAGATCGTTGCGATAACTCCGGATTGTCGCGGGCGATGCATTCCGCTCGTACAGCAAGTACTTCATGAAATGTTCGATGTGCTGTTTCATGTGGGCCGTTCGGCCGGCATCATTATAAGCCCGCGGAACTAGCGTAACGGTTTATGTTCACTAAGGTTCTGCACGAATCGGCAAATACCTACCTAAACCGCAAGGCGGGATCGCACGGCAGTCAACGTGCGCTGACAAAGTTGCGCTTATTCACTGGCGAGCGATCAAGCGATGCCGACCAGGCATCTTGTTAATAGGCAATCGCGGCGTGCGCGGACCCTGGAATAGAAGGACGCAGGGTAAGCCAGTCGGTGCGCACACGGTCCCACTCTTGAATCAGAAATCCGTAGGACTCCAGGAAGGTGCGAATTTGAGGACGCTGCCAGCCGGCAATTTTTTCCAGAATCGGCACGAGAACAACAATGGCGTTGTTGCCAAGCACCGTACGCCGAGCGATATGGGCTACATGTTTGGTTTCCGAAACCGCGATGGTGAAGCCGTCCCGTGCATTCACATGCAGCATTACATGGATGTCGGAGTTTCCGTCGCCGGCGTAAATAATATGGTCCGGTCCGATCTTGAAATCCGCCTGGAGCTGATCGAGTATGGCGACCTTTCCGTAACCCGCGCGAGCGCGCAGAATTGAATCGATCTCTCCGGACGCTTTGTACTGAAATTCCGTCCCGTAAATACGATCTGCGGGAATAATTCCTTCCAGCGCGGACGTGATTACTTCCACCGGCGCGGCAGAGACAATCGAGAAATCGAAATGAAAACCATCGATTCCATGATCGAGAATTTGGTCCAGCAGCGCAATATTGTCCTTTAGCCGTATACGCTTCCCCACTTCGTAAAGGTGCTCCTTGCGAACTCGCGACTTGAATTCCGGATCGTGCAGCAACAAGTAAGCGAGTTCCGCACCTTGTTGAACGAGATTCAACTTAGCCATGCCGGCGGCTTTACGCTCGAATTCCTCGGTAGGAATGCCGACGATCTCGCTTAGGACGTAGCCAGAATCGTTGAACGTCAGCGTTTGGTCAAAATCGCTGACAAATAAATAGTGCTTCATGGTTTTCTCGCTCATCGGTAAAAACACTCCTTAAAAGCGGTTAGACTTGCGATACGAGGCCAGGCAATTCTTATACCAATTGGATGCGGCGGCAGAGAAGAACGGTCCAAGCCATTTCTGTAGTGACGTCGGTACCAGCGTCATATGTCAGTTTCACTCTTACTACCAGGTTACGGTTATTTTATTTTTAAATGACTAGCATAAGCACGCGCCAGTGGAGCAGAGCGCTCGGAATTCCCGCCGCAAAATGAAGCTGGAGTTTCGCTAGGATTTGACGGGAGCGAGATTATTTTCTGCGCGGGGCTCTTGCGGATGCACGAAGGGAGCCGCGGGAGTTACTGTGCCGACCGGAGGACCTGACGATTCAGAGGGTGCTTCGATTTCCCAGTCGCATCCTTCCTTCACGCAAGAACGGAAACTGCCGGCCTTAGTGCGCTTCTCGACGATGAATGGAGCGCCGCATTTTGGACACGGCTCGTTGAGGGGCTCGTGCGGCGAAGTGTAATCGCAATCGGGATAGCGGCTGCATCCATAAAATATCCGGCCACGCCCGCGTCCTTTTGCCGTTCCACGGCGAACGAATTCGCCTTCGCCACATTTCGGACACTTAATTCCCAGGGTGATAGGTCGCGTGTACTTGCACTTCGGATAATTTTCGCAGCCGATGAAATCGCCGAAGCGGCCCTGGCGCTGAAGAAGCTGGCCTTCGTCCAGTGGGCATTTTTCGTCGAGACGGACATCCGGCTGACGCGCGGTGCGCGTGCCGCTAACCAGGCGACGAGTCGTCTTGCAATCAGGATAGCCCGTGCAGGCCAGGAACACGCCGAAGCGGCCGCGCTTGATGGCCATTTCCTTACCGCAGTTATCGCAATATTCGATTTTTACTTCGCCATCGTCCGCGGGCAGTTCGGGCGATAGGTCTTTAATAAAATCGCATTCCGGATAACGGTCGCATCCCAGAAAAAAACCGTGGCGGCTGATGCGTTCGAGCAATTCTCCCTGCCCGCATTTTTCGCACTTTTGTCCGGTGGGAATGCCCGCCTTGTACGAAAGCATTTCATCCGAGGCCTTATCCAGATCCAGCAGGAAAGGATCCCAGAATTCCTTTACCGCCTGGCGCCAAGGTAATTTGCCTTCTTCAATTTCGTCGAGCTCTTCTTCAAGGCGGGCAGTGAAGCCAACGTCGAAAATATCCTCGAAACTTTTGACCAGCAGCACGCTGACTCGTTCACCCAACATGGTAGGCGTAAAGCGGCCTTGATCTTTGGTGACGTACTCACGCTCGACGATGGTGGAGATGATCGTGGCGTAAGTGGAAGGCCGGCCAATTCCTTTTTCTTCCAGCTCTTTCACCAGCGTCGCTTCGGTGTAACGCGGCGGCGGCTCGGTGAAATGCTGTTCGGGCCGAATGGTTTCCAGGCGAAGCTGATCGCCTTCGCGAACCGGCGGCAGCCGATTGCCGGCTGCATCGCCCTCGTCATCTTTTTCTTCTTCTTCCTTCACGGCTTGGTAGGCGGCGAGGTAGCCATCGAATTTTTGAACTGAGCCAGTGGCGCGGAAAGTGTAATCGTTCGCGTCCACGTCAATGGTGGTCTGATCGAACACGGCCGGGACCATTTGCGAAGCAACAAAGCGCTGCCAGATCATCTGGTAGAGCTTGAACATGGACTCGTCGAGATATGGCTTCACACTTTCCGGCGTGCGCGAAACATCCGTGGGACGAATCGCTTCATGAGCTTCCTGCGCGTCTTTCTTCGACTTGAAGAAGTTTGGTTTTTCCGGAAGATACTTTTCGCCATAACTCGAGCCGATGTGCTCGCGAACTTGGGTGAGAGCGTCATTCGAAACTTTAACGGAATCTGTACGCATGTAGGTAATGAGCGCAACCGAACCTTCGGAGCCGAGCTCGACGCCTTCATATAATTTTTGCGCCAGCATCATGGTGCGCTTGGCCGTGAAACGCAGCCGGTTGTAGCCGGCTTGCTGCAACTTCGAAGTAGTGAATGGCGGCGGCGCGAACCGGCGCTTTTCCTTTTGCGCAACGCTGGAAACTTGCCATATCGCGTGTTGAACGGCGGCCAGAACACGCTGCGCTTCCGCCTCATCCGGAACCTCGATGTCTTCGCCTTTATATTTAATCAGCTTGGCTTCAAAGGAAGGTGGTTCGTCCGCGCCTAAAAGCGCGTGGATAGTCCAATATTCCTTGGGGACGAATGCGCGAATTTCCTGTTCGCGCTCAACAATTAATCGGAGCGCGACGGTTTGCACGCGGCCGGCGGAAAGACCACGCCGCACTTTGTTCCACAAGAGGGGAGAAACTTTGTAACCCACGATACGATCCAGAACGCGGCGAGCTTGCTGCGCATCCACCAAGTTCGCATTTACCTTCGACGGCGTTTCGAAGGCGGCTTTGATAGCTTTCTGAGTGATTTCGTTGAACATCACGCGGTAGATCGGCGGAACTTCTAATTTTCCTTTGGCAAGCTTCGGTTCTTTCTTGCCGCTTTCTTTTGATTCGTCGCCGTTTTTTGATTCGGCCTCGCCTTCTTCTTTCAGGTTCGAGTACTCGCGAGGATTGCTCAGGATTTCTTCCAAGTGCGCGCAAATTGCTTCGCCTTCGCGATCCGGATCACCCGCCAGGTAGATAGCGTCAGCGCCGCGCGCCGCTTTGCGAAGGTCGTTGATTACTTTGATTTTCCCCGGTATGACTTGATAGGTCGGTTCGAAGATATTGTTAGCGGTGATGGTCACCGGCTTGGGAGCTTTTTTCTCCGGAGCAGCCTCGACGCCTTTGGCCTTCTTGGTCTTACGCTTTCTCTTTTTGCCTTTTCCGTTTTCTTCTCCGGGCAGAAGGATACCGATGGTCTTCCGGGGCAAATCCATCACGTGGCCGTAGGAAGCCTTGACCGTATAATTGCGGCCGAGATACTTATTAATTGTTTTCGCCTTAGCCGGCGATTCAACGATTACGAGCGACCGTGCCATTTTCTATCGTGTTCCTCGTGAAACAGCTTTTGGGCCAGCGCTCGTAGGCGCTGGCGCACTCCCATCCTAGCCTGCTATCCCCTGGAAGGTTACAACAGGACTTTCAAGAATTGCTTACCAGGTAACTGACGTACCACGCCTTTGAGCTCCAGGTCAAATAAGGCGGCCAGCACTTCCGAAGAAGTCAGGCCGGAAAGTTCGACCATATCATCTATATGGCGCGATTCGTCCTCCGTTAAAAGATCGTAGAGCGTGCGCTCTGCCGGGGCCAGACTTTCGTGCACAAGCTTAGCCCGCTCTTCGGAGTTTGCCGCCTCGACAGGCAAAAGTTGCGACCGTACCGGGGTCGGTAGCTCCTCAATCACATCTTCCCACGAGGTGACCAGCTTGGCACCCTGCTTTATAAGCTGATTCAGGCTAAGGCTTGAAGGTTGCGTGACGTTTCCCGGCACGCCGTACACTGCGCGGCCAAATTCCATAGCTGGGCGGTCGGTAATCAGCGAGTGAGAGTACTGTGCGCCCTCCACCACCAGTACACCCAGCGACATACCGGCGATGATCCGGTTCCGAATCGGAAAGTTTTGGGGCGCAGGAAAAGTTCCCATCGGGAATTCCGTGATGATTGCGCCACGCTGGCTGATCTCTTCGAAAATTTTCTTATTCTCCTTAGGATCAACCACAAGGATAGCGCAGCCCAAGACCCCTACAGTCGCTCCGGCGTCAGAGCTCAGCGCGCCTTTGTGCGCGCAGGAATCAATTCCCCGAGCAAGTCCGCTTGCGATTACTAGGCCGCAATTGGCCAAGTCATTTGCCGGCCTATGAGTCATTTGACTCCCGTAAGGGGTTAGACGACGCGAGCCGACCACGGAAATTGTATGACGGCTTAGAAGTTCAACATTTCCGAGGACATAGAGAGCGGTGGAGGGTCGTAAATTTCACGCAGGCGCTGCGGGTAGCGCGGTCCCTCCCAAGTGAAAAGGTGGCAGCCGACGGCTTGGACCTGTGCCAGCTCCTTGGACGCGGCGCTGAGCGACTGGCGAGTGTGGATTGCCTGGGCTACAGCGGCGGGCAAGCGTTTAGCTTCCAGAGCGGTAAGCGAGGCCGTAAAAATTGCTTCTGAGCTGCTGAAGTCTTGCAGCAGCTTTCCGGCCATGCGCGGGCCGAGCCCGGGCGTCAAACCTAAGGTCAACCAGCCCAAGTATTGGTCGGGTTGCATTTTGGGAAAAAGTCGGATTCGGGGCCGAGGTTACGCAGCGGGTTGCTGGATTGTCCAGCCGTTTTAGTACGCAACTGGAAGTAAGGGTGAATACTTAGTTTTTGCGACTTAACCCAGTCTGACGTTCATAAGAATCGCTCTTTCGTGGTTCGATCAATCCTTGGGGTTAGTTTGAAGACGCTGTGTATATTATTTGGCCGTGCCGAATGGTGTAGCGAACTTTGGCGAAGTTGGTTGCATCGTTCGCGGGGTCCGCGCTGAGAACCACAAGATCCGCATCCGTTCCAAAAGCTATTTGGCCGCGCGTTTGCGATTCGTTGAAGCGAGCGGCGGGAGCGGTCGTCAGCGACGCGAGAATTTGCATCGGCGTAAGGCCAGCTTGCGACATCAAGCGATACTCTTCGGTGACATCGTAGTCGGTTACGTATCCAACATCAGTGCCGAAAAGAATTTGGCCACCCGCTCGCTGATATTGGCCGAGTTCTGCCACTCCTTTGGCCGCAAAGCTCTCGGCTTGTTCGGGTGCGGCGTCGTCTTTTCTCGCCTCATACAGCCACAACTTAAGAGTCGGGGTGAGTGACATACGGTGAGCGAGCATTTTAGCGATTAGCGCGTCGTCCCATTTTCCGGATAGGGGCGTGGTGTGCGCGAGCACATCAACGCCGGCGTTGAGCGCAACTTCCAGGCCGGGGATATTTGAAGGATGGGCAAATACCAGATGATTGTGCTGGTGAGAAACGGAAACGGCGGCAGTGGCGACATCCTGCGGCATCAATTTGATTTCTGTGTGGCTGACAAGTGAACCGGTGAAAAGCTTGGTGACGTCTGCTCCACCATCGATTTGCGATTGAACAACCTGAATGGCGGCCTCGGACGTGGCGGGTTGCGGAAGAAACGGCTTGATGGAATCGGGAATGTAAAACGGCGCACCGTTGGGCGGATAAAGGCCGCTACCCGCAGTTAAAATGCGCGGGCCAGCGACTTCGCCGGACTCGACTCGTTTTCGGATGGCAACCGTGTTGGGAAGGTACGAGCCTATGTCGACCACGGTCGTAAAGCCGTAGCGTGTCAGCATATCTTTGAGCTGCTGAGCTAATTTTTCGGCTGGCTGGTCTGCCGCGCCATTCCACTTATCTTCAGTGAAATGAACGTGGCTGTTTTGAAAGCCAGCCACGATTACGCTGCCGGTGCAATCCAGTTTCTTTGCATCTTTGGGGACCGACACCGACGAGGCTGGGCCTACGTTCAAAATTTTCCCATTGCGAATCAAGATCACGCCGTTTGCTAGCGGGGTAGCGGTAGGAGAGGTGTAGATCTCTGCGCCGGTAAGCGCGAGCGACTGGTTATCCGCCAATGTCATTTGGCTCCACAAAATTAGCAGAGAAAGCATCAGCAGAGTTAAAGAGAACGTCACGGCGGAACGGACTGGCGGTTTCATGGATCCTCCCAGCAATTAGCTCTCTTCAAAGCAATACGCACATTTTCAGCGAATGTTTCGAGCGAATCGAAATCTCCTGACTTTTGAATTCTAAACCGGCAAACAGACAGTTCAAATGCGCTTATGTTCAATTCAACGGCTTGGGCTGGACATGCGGCTGGACTGCGGTAAGAATACAAGGCCGCAGGGGGGCGAAGAATGAGAAGGTTGCGTTGTAACGAAAAAGCGAATACACCGGAATTACAAACGAACTTTGCGCGGTCGCGACGAATGGCTCGCGGCGGCCTCCTTTTGCTGGCAGCAGTCGTCATCTTAATTTTTCCAGGTTCGCGCGCGATGGCACAGGAAACGAATGCGGCGGCCAGCCTGGAAGGAACCTGGGAAGGACTTTTGGGCGGCCGTCTCCGCCTCGTAGTCACAATCCATAAGACCAGTAGCGGGGATCTGGCTGGACAGCTTGATAGCGTGGACCAGCATGCGACGCTGCCAATTGAGAAGGCGTCGCTGGACGGCAACCAGGTTAAGTTTGAGGTGAGCCGGATTGGCGGCTTATACAAAGGAGAGGTGAATGATAAAGGCACGGAGATTTCCGGAACCTGGGAGCAAAGTGGTGTTCCGGAGCAGCCGCTTTCGTTCAAGCGCAGCGCGGGATCGAAACCGTCTCAAGAGAATGCGACGAAAAGCACGGAACATACTCCGAAGCCCCTGACCTTTCCGTTGGACATTGTGATTCCAGTTGCGCCAACGGCATTTAAAGCAGATGGGAAATGGCATTTGGTTTACGAGCTGCACGTTTCCAACCTTTGGAAATGGGACTGCGAACTGACGCGTATCGAACTGTTGGATGCAAACGGCGGACAGAAACCGTTGGCGAGTTTTTCGGGTGGCGAGCTTGACGGAATGGTCCTTCATCCCGGGGGAGACGCCGCGCAAAAATCAAGAATAGGCCCTGCGCAATTCGCGGTGGTGTATATTTGGGCGACTTTTGACACTTTAGACGCGGTGCCTGCTTCGATAAGCCACAGAGTGACCGCGAAAATTGGTGATTACCCCGAAGGGTTTTCTGTGGATATCCCCGCGACACCCGTGGATAGAAAGCTGGTGGTGGTGATCAGCGCGCCATTGACTGGCGAGGATTGGGTGGCCGCAAATGGTCCTTCGAATACTTCGGCGCATCGGCGGGCGCTGATTCCAGTCAACGGGCGCGCTTATATCTCCCAACGATTTGCGATTGACTGGGTGGAAAGCTATCCGGACGGAAAGACGTATCAAGGCGATCCAGCGGACAATAGAAATTATCGTGCGTACGGGCACGAAATTCACGCGGTGGCTGACGGAACGGTTACAGAAACGAAAGACGGCATTCCGCAGAACACGCCTGGCGCGAAATCATTGGCTGTACCCATAACCCTCGAAACCATCGGCGGCAATCACGTGATTATGGACATTAGAAATGGTCTTTATGCGTTCTATGCGCACATGCAACCTGGATCGCTGCGAGTAAAAGTAGGCGACAAAGTGAAAGCGGGGCAGGTGCTCGGGTTGCTGGGCAATACGGGGAATTCGTCGGAACCTCACCTGCACTTTGATATTTGTAATGCAAGCTCGATGCTTGCCTGCGAAGGGATGCCCTATGCTTTCGCATCGTTTGAGGTTGAGGGAAAAGGAGAAGGCTGGAAACCCTCCGATGCGCACGAAGCGGCCGTGAAACACGAAATGGAAATTCCGTTGGAGGACGAAGTGATCCGCTTTGCTCCGATCCCCTAACCAACTTCCTTCTCGCGCACACTGCTTGCAAAATGCCCGGGTCTAAATCGATGTGCTACGATGGTTGCGTAGCGTGTGAAATAACTAAATATGGCAAAACTGCGAATTTCGATTGTTGAATTCCTGAATACGGCCCCACTAGTATGGGGTTTTACCGATGGGCCGCTCACTGGCAAGTACGATTTGTCGTTTACGCTGCCCTCCCAATGCGCCGAAGCCCTGCGGCGCGGAGATGCTGACATCGCGATTATTCCCGCTATCGAATACCAGCGCATGGAAAATGCAGTGGTGTTGCCGGGCATGGGCGTGGCGGCAAAAGGCGAGGTCCGCAGCATTTTAGTGGTAGCGAAACGCCCGATCGAAAAGGTGAAGCGCATCGCGTTGGATACCAGTTCGCGAAGTTCGGCTGCCTTGGTGCGTTTGCTCGCCGCGGAACACTGGAAGATTCATCCGGAATTTGTAGACGCTACGCCTGACGCTTCTGAAATGCTGAAGGTTGCCGATGCGGCGCTGGTGATTGGCGACCCCGCGCTGCGCATCGCGCTCAAGATGGAAGCGTTGGCAGGAAAAGCTCCCAGCGGCGAAGAGTGTTGCAAGGGCGACCCCGAATCTATGCCGGTGCCGGGATTTGAAACTTTGTTCGTGTACGACGTAGCTTTCCAGTGGCAGGAACTGACCGGCAAGCCTTGCGTGCTGGC
>Ga0209009_1000655_pt1 | contig 11243 bp, 9 predicted proteins | sample BlaSpr_A8_OM3_M2_FD_187979 | JGI IMG/M metagenome (GOLD analysis project Ga0209009, IMG submission 187979) | Forest soil microbial communities from Thunder Bay, Ontario, Canada - Black Spruce, Ontario site 2_A8_OM3_M2 (SPAdes) (version 2) | ecosystem: Environmental > Terrestrial > Soil > Boreal... | reverse complement strand
TCTCGACGCGCTCGACGAACACGAAGACGTGCAGCGCGTCTTCTCGAACGCGGAGCTCGACCTGGCCCAGTTGGAGGCGCTAGCGTAGATCTGACGTGGCTCAAGGCATCCGATCGCCGCTCCGACGCAGCGCGCGCTGGTTCAATCGCCAGGATTGGCTCTTAGCGTTTGCGCTGGCGTTCTTCGTCGGCGTCGTGGTTTGGTTCGGTCGGGCCATCGTCGATTTCTTCCAGCCATCGGAAAAGCCGCTAACGACCCCGACGCTCGTCGGGCAGACGCTTAACGACGCGCTCCGAACCGCAGATTTCGTCAAGCTGCGCGCCGTAGTCATCGCCCGACAACCCAGCGACCGATACCCGAAGGATCTGGTCATTCGGCAAGATCCGGCCGCAGGCGCGCGAGTCCGGGAGGGCCGGCAAATTTCGCTGGTCGTTTCGAGCGGAGTCCAGATCTTCCCGATGCCGGACTTGCGCTACGAGACGATGCGCGAGGTCAATCTCGATCTGTCGCACTACAACCTCGCCCTCGGCAAAACGCGGCAGGTCGATAGCGACGAAGTGCCGGCCGGCCGCGTCGTCGCGCAAGATCCGCCACCACTTTCGTCGGCGCGCATCGGTACGATCGTCAACGTCTCGCTTTCGAAAGGCGGCTCGTCAAAGATTCACGTCCCGAACTTCGTCGGCTTGACCATCGACGACGCTCGGGAGATCGCGCGCCGGCAGAAAATCCATCTCGGACAAATCGTCTGGACCCCGTTCGGCCAGTGGGGGCCGCCGCGCGGCGCCGTCGTGCGCCAGAATCCATTCGGTGGGGCGACGATCGATGCGAGCGACGCGGTCTCGCTCCAAGTAAGCGCCGGCCCGCGCGAAGCGGGTTACGTGATTCGGCAGGTGCATGCGACCGTGACCGTCCCCGAAGCGCAAAACGCGGCGGGGAAAGCACAGGTGGTTCGCATCGAGATTCGCGATGAAACGGGGACCTGGACGGTCTATAACGCCTTCGCAGAACCGAGGCAGCGGCTCGACTTCAACCTGACCGTGGTCGGGACGGCGGAACTCGACATGTACGTCAATAACGAACTCATCGACTCGATGCGACTCGGGGTAGAACCGCCCGTGCGGGAGAAGCACGCCGCAGGGTCGCCGCCACCGGCCACATCACCGAAACCGTCGTCAACAAGATGAAGATCGCTCCCTCGCTGCTTTCCGCCGATTTCAGCAAGATCGCCGAACACATCGGCGCGGTCGAACGCGCCGGCGCCAACTATCTGCACCTCGACGTAATGGACGGCCGGTTCGTGCCGAACATCACCTGGGGGCCGAAGATCATTGGAGACTTGCGGCACCTAACGCGCCTCCCATTCGATGCGCATCTGATGATTGTCGAGCCGGAACGATATCTCGACCAGTTTCACGAGGCCGGCGCCGACATTATCACCGTCCACCTCGAAGCCTGCATCCATCTGCAGCGAACGGTGACGCACGTCCGTTCGCTCGGGGCGCGGGCCGGGGTCGCGCTCAACCCGTCGACGCCGGTCGCACTCCTCGAAGACGTCATCGGAGACCTCGATCTGGTTTTGATCATGAGCGTCAACCCGGGCTTCGGTGGCCAGTCGTTTTTGCCGATCGCGCTCAAGAAGCTGCGCGAGGCGCGCGAAATGATCGACGAATTCAATCCCGGCTGCGAATTGGAAGTCGATGGCGGCGTCGGGCGCGAGAACGTTCGTGAGGTCGTCGCGGCCGGCGCCGACGTGCTCGTGATGGGCTCGAGCATCTTCGGCGCCTCCGATCCCGGCGCCGAATTGCGCGCGCTTCGAGCGCTCGCGGAGGCGCCGAGGGCGGCGAACGGCCGCTGACCGAAGACGCGCTGATCGCCGCGCTTCGCGCGATCGTCGACGGGCCGCGCGGGCGCGTTCGCATCGGAATCGGCGACGACGCCGCCGCGTGGCAGCCGTCGCGCTCTCACCTGTCGGTCATTACGACCGACGCTTTGGTCGACGGCGTGCATTTCCTAAGCGAGAAGATGGATGCGGCTGCCGTCGGACATCGCGCGATGGCCTCGAATCTCTCCGATATTGCCGCGATGGGCGCCCGGCCTATCCTTGCTACGATCGCGCTCGGCTTGACGGAGGAGATCGGCGAAACGTGGATTGTGGAATGTTATCGCGCGATGAACGATTTGGCCTCGGCACACGGCGTGCAAATCGCCGGCGGCGATATCACGCGCGCTCCGGCGCTCCTGGTCTCGATCACGATCGTCGGCGAAGTCTCGCGGATGCGATTGAAGCGTCGCGACGGCGGCCGTCCGGGCGACATCCTCGCCGTCACCGGTGCGCTGGGCGCGAGCCGCGCGGGTCTCGAGGTGCTGCGCAGCGACGTCGCCGTCGATCCACCGATGCGTCTCGCCGCTTTGCGTGCGTTCGCGACGCCGCAGCCGCGTATCCGCGAGGGCCGCTGGCTCGCGGCGTCGGCACACGTGCACGCGATGATGGATTGCTCCGACGGCCTCGCGCTCGACGTTTCGCGCCTCGCGCGGGCGAGCGGATGCGGCGCGACGCTTGAAGCGATTCCGATCGCGGCAGAAGCCGCCGCCGTCGCCGCCGCAACCGGCGGCGACGCAAGGGCGTACGCCCTCGAAGGCGGCGAAGACTTCGAGTTGATCGCCGCGATCGAGCTGCGCGCCTTCGCGCATCTCGCGCGGCGCTACAACGGACATTTCCGCCGCCCATTGCGCGCCGTGGGCCGGCTCGACGTCGAACCGGGGCTACGCCTGCGGGAGGGATCGGAAGGTGTTCGCGACGTCGTTCCGGCGGGCTGGGATCATCTCGCGTAGCCGACCAACTCGGCATAACCGCGCCCGATCTGCGAGTTGCCCGAGCGTTTGAACGGAGCCGCGACATCGATGGCGCCGGACCAAAATGAGATGCCATGTTCGTGCGGAGCGGCGACGACCTCTTGGTCGAAAACGACCGGTGCCAACGACACAAACAAATGAGCGCCTGGGATCGACGCGACCCAAAGGCTCGGATACTTCGCGTGAGAAGCGGAGCTGCGCCAATAGGATCCGCCTCTCACCGACAGTGAGAAATCCTCAGACGATAGGTAGAACGTCTTGCCGTCGGGATTCACCAGGATACCGCGAGACTCGTTCACTGAAACTCCATCCTTGCGACGCGTGACAAGGAGCATCAGATCGCGGCCGTCGTCGAGCTGGATCGAAAATCTGTCCCAACCCGCCTGGTTGCTTAGCGTGCCTGCGCCGAACTCATGATCCATCCAGGAGAAGCCTTGCACGGAAATAGCTCTGCCGCCGTACGTCAGCGTTCCCTCGGTCATGAGTCGCGTGTACGAGTAACCGTAGCGCCCATCAAGCACGGGCGGTTTTAGCGGGCTTTCGGTGAGCTCGAGCCCAGCGGAGCCATCCTTCGCACGTACGGTCATGCGCTCCACGCGCCGGTCCTGCAACGCCTCGCCCCGGACGGACCAGTCGTCTACGTGAAGAGATAGCGCTCCGGAGATCGCGCCGCCAAGGCCGAGCGCGCCGCGAGCGAATCGAGTGCCTGAGTAAAAACGCTGTTCCCTTTCGTCGGTGATCGCAAGAACGGCCGAGTACAGTTGGCGATCGCTCCATTTCCCTCGTTTCGAAAAGACCGTATCGTGAGGCGCGATTCCTAGCCGAAAGAACGTGAGGGCGTAGTCGAATCGACTCCCGTCGGCGGCTTTTAGATGCCCGCTAAATCGCCAGCGTTCGTCCGGGTAGTTGAGATGGGACCCGTGATCGTTTGGAAACGTGAGCCCGCCGGTGGCGGCCGGCGTCATCCCAAAGCCGATAAATAGGCAGATCGCAAGGGCGACCCAGCGTCGCATCATTGAGCGTCTGCTGCCTCGCTCGCAGCGATGTGGCCGGCGACCCGAGCGGGATAGATGGCAGCCAATAGGGCGGCGATCACTACGGCAACAAAAACTGCGGCAAGCTGATCGTAGGGTACTAGAAAATGGAGTGGCGTACTCCAGGCTTGGCGCTCGATGATGACGGCCGCCGCGAACGTCAGCAGAGCGCCGAGAGCGATGCCGGAACCGCCGGCAAGACCTGCAATGAGTGCCGCTTGATAGAGCACCATGTGCCGCGTAGCGCTCGTCGATAATCCAACGTATCGCATCACGCCAATTTCTTCGCGGCGTTCGAGCACAAGGGCGAACAGCGCGGCGCCTATGCTCAGAATTGAGATCAGCCCCGAAATTTCGCCGAGTGCGTAGATAAGAGTGAAGGTTCTTCCAAAAATCGAAAGCATATGCCGGCGCAATTCTTGCGTAATTGAAACGTCGAGTGCGTAGGGCATCGCGCTGCGGACGATGCGAGAGCGCAGCTCTAGGAGATTTATTCCGGGCCGGGCGTAGACGACGAGCGTACCGGCTCGGTCGCCCTCGTACGCAAGGCGCGCTACGCCTTGCACGAGGCCCATGCGCTTGATGATAGCCGAAGATAAGCGCACCTGACCGAGGCGGCTCGCACCCATTGGTTGGACGGTAAGATCTCCCGGCAAAGCTTGGTCGGTCCAGCCTGTGACGGCGCCCCGAAACGAGCCGACGAGGATCAAGATGCTGACGAGCGTTCCCACCGCGAACGTCAGCGACACGACGGCGAGGCCGGTTCGTCCAATCGAAGTGCCGATGGTAGAAAACGCCAGCTGCGCCGAGGGCGGCATTTCCTTCGCCGCTTGGCGCAGAAGGCGCACTGCGAGCGCGAGCAAGAACGGCATGCACAAGGAAAAGCCCGCGATGATTGCCGCGCCTCCGCCGTAGCCTGCGATGCTTTGGCTTGGCGCAAAATACAGAAGCGCCGGACCGAGCGCAAGAAGCATCGCGCCCACGATCGCGACGCGGCCGGTTGGCCACGTCCCGCTCGCTTCGATGACGTGCCCGTCGAGCGCCACCGCAGGCGGGATTCGTGCAGCATCGATGGCCGGCGCGAGCGTTGAAGTCAGCGTCAACACGGCGCTCACGAACATCGCCATGGCGAGCGTAGCGAAGCCGTTGTATTCCCGAATCGCGGCGCCGCCGTCGACGGACCATTGAGCCAGCAGCACGGAGGCGGGGAACGCGATCAAGGAGGCCAGCAAGCCGAGAGCTGCCGCTTCAAAGAGAAAGATGAGGAGCACCTGGCCACGCGTTGCGCCGAGCGTGCGCAGCACGCCGATCTCTCGCCGCCGGCGCACGACCGAGACCGCGACGATGTTATAGATCAAGAGACCGGCCAGCACAAAGGTCGCGTAAGATAGCGTCTTGAGGCCTCCCTGGAGCCCGAACAGCAGTTGCTGCAATCCTGCGGAGTCGTTCACGCGTTGCACGGCGCGTACGCCGCGAGGAAGAAGGGCGGAGATGCGCCTCGGCACGTCGCCGAGTTGGGCCGGGTCGACCACGCAGTCTATACGGTCGAGCTCGCCAAATTTGTTGAATAATTCTTGCGCGGTGGAGATATCGACGAAGATCACGCTCGAATCGATTCCCACGATCAGCCGCGGTAAGATCCCGGCGACACGCAGCGAAACAGGGCGCGCACCACCGGCCACCTCAAATGATTTCGCTAGCGAGAGATGATAGCGGTCCGCAACCTGCGCCGAAATGATGGCGCCACCGCCCAGCACTAGCAGGTCCGGATACGGCGCACTGCCTCTGAAGGCAAACGCTCCCGGCAGGTGCTCGCGTATTTCAGCGTCGCGCGGCAGCGGTTCCAGCAGGTCGACACCGACCGCACGAAGCGCTACCGTCGAAAGCGGTTTGCCGGCTGGTTTAACGGCGAGCGTGCCTTCGATGACCGGTTGCGCGTCGACGATCCCCGGAAGGCCTCGTACGCGAGCCAGAACCTGCTCGTCGAAGCCGCGTCGGGGACCCACGATCTGCAGGTTGACCCGGTTCAGAGTGGCGCCGGCGTTGGAAGCAAGCGAGGCCAGCACTATCCCGTTCGTCAATCCGATTGCCACGACGACCGTCGCGCCGAGCGCTATGGCGAGGATCGAGATGGCGGAAAGCAAGCCATTCTCGCGCATCCGCTCGAAAACCAGCGCCTCGAACATTACTAGTGGCTTCTGTTACAGGCCACTAGCGCTACGCCACGATCCTGCCATCGCGCATCGAGATGGTTCGATCGCACCAAGCGGCAGTTTCCAATGAGTGCGTCGCAAGCAATATGGCCTGCCCTTCGGCGGCGAGATCTCGCAAAATTCGCAAGACCGCTTCTGCATTGCCGCTATCGAGGTTTCCGGTCGGCTCGTCGGCCAGTACGATGGCCGGCCGGTGAATCACCGCGCGCGCGATTGCGACGCGCTGAGCTTCTCCGCCGGAAAGGTAGGAGGGCATCGCGTAGGTTTTATGGCCCATGGAAACCGACTCCAGCGCCGCGCCGACACGCGCAAAAATCTCGTCTCTCCCTTTTCGCTGCAGCACCAGCGGCAGGCCGACATTTTCCGAAACATTCAATCCGGAAACGAGATTGAAGAACTGGAACACGATACCGACACTCTCTCGGCGCAACCGCGTCAGCTGATCGTCGCTGAGCCGCGAGGTCGTTCGACCGTTGATGAGGACTTGGCCGGTGGTCGGAAAGTCGATGCACCCGAGCAGCTTGAGAAGTGTCGTCTTGCCGCAGCCGCTGGGCCCGATCAGGGCGACGATTTCGCCGGCGCGAATTTCGAGCGACGCGTCGGCCAGGGCTTGAACGGTCTGTCCGCCGCTGCAATAGATTTTTGTCGCGCGGTCGACCCGAACGAGATCGTATTCAGCTGCCGCGCGCGCCATGGCTTGGCGGTTTCTGAGGACCGAGCCCGACATCCGCTCAGCGACTCGCGCATCAAACAATTCCGCGCCGATTGATTCGCGCGACGTCAGGCGCAGGAGGGCTCGGCGAGATGTACGTTCCGCACTTGATAGAGCACGGGTCGCGGATCGGGAAGATGAGCTGTCGCGGTTCCGTCGGAGGAAATGCTAACGCGCGCCCGGGAATGGGGACGAACCACGAAGGTCGCAGCAATTGCGACGTCGCCGCCGGTCCGACGAACGAGTTGCTCGCTGGGAAGCACGACCTGAATGACGGTCGGGCTGACCGGTCGCACGGTGAAGGTTACGCGAACGAGCCGCGGATGCGCCGTCGGATTGAAGACGTCGAAATACGACGAGCGGGTCGCCCAGCGCCACGTCGCTGAGCCGTCGGATTCGTCTTGGTAGAATGCGTCGCTGTACGCGAGGATCGTCGCGGTAGGCAGAGATTTCAAGACGTTGTCGACGGGAAGTGCGCCGCATGACGACGACCATTGCGAAAGCTTGGCGGAGGCTCCCGAGGCACGCACGTACCGCGCCGCCCGATCGACGAGCGCGAGCGGTGTGCCGTCAGGGCCTCGCACGACCTCGGCGATCGGTCCCGCTACGCTGACGCCGCGATCGAAGCCCTGAGTCTTACCGGCTACGACGAAGGCGCCGGAGTACGGACCCACGACGAGGTCGGCTAGCGGTCGTGCCGAGTAGCGCTGGTTCGTGCGCCTGTAGAGAAAGTACTTGGCGTGCCAGGTGTCGCCCGTGAATCGGGTTTGGGCGGGATACGAGGCGTCGAGATAAATCGTCGAGCCTTCCCCCGCGGCGTCGAGCAAGCCGGCCTCGAGAGCGAATGGAATCGTCATGTTCCACCATGGCGCGTAGCGAGCCACCGCGACCGCGTTTGCGTCAAAGGTCGTAACGGTGACGATCGCGACGCAGGCGGCCAATCCCGCGCGTCCAGCCCAAGCCGGCGCTACACTAACGAGCCAAAGGCCGAGGGCACTCAAGATGATCGCAAGTCCGAAAGCGGCCAAGTATCCGGTAACGTAGGCCTGCCCGGGCGTGAGTTCTTTCTGCCACAACGGCGAGAGCGAAGTAATCGTTCCGGAGAACAACCATAGACACACGCCGAAGGCCAGAGCGCGCCACGGCCATCCGACGACTCTTATCGGTCGATAGGCGAGAAACGTCGCCAGAAAAGCCAGCACGAGCACGAGCCATGCCGCGGGGGAAGCGAGGAAGCGAGACCACAAAGCAAGTGGCGGGTCGAAGAAGTGCCACGGGTTGAGGACGTAGTACGAGAGTGGTATGGCGCCGAGGGCGTTGACCGCAAATGTGGTTATGAAAGGCCCGAGCGCTAGGTTGAGATCGTGTTGCGAATGCAGCGGGACCGGGTGTCCCATGTGGATCACGTATGTCGCGCCGCCCAGGACAATCGCAGGAAGCGCGTAGGCGACCGTGACCAGGATGCCGACCCGCTTGGACTTGGACGAACCGGCCCACGCCAGCGCTCCGAACGCCGGGAAAAGCGCGTACATCGGTTCGTACGTCAGGCAGGCGCAAGTATAGGCTGCGAGGCCGAGCGCGAGAGTCGTCACGCGCCCGTTTTGGAGGTAATACAAGAGTGCGATCGCCGCGAGGAGGACGAATTCGAGGGCAAGCTGCATGTCGAGCGAAGCCTGCAAAATCGGATCGTGAAAAAAGCGAAGCTGCCACATCGCCGGCAGCAGCGCGAGCGCGGGCGTTGCCAAGACGGGCGCGGCCAGCCGAAGGAAAACGTAGAGCGTCAGCGCGTTCACCAGGATGCCGGCGATTACCAGAGCCTTCAAGGCGACGACGTTGTGTACGAAGTGGAATTCGCTAAACGTGAGCAGCGACCAGAGGGGATAGAATCTGCCGGCATGAGCGTTGGTCAGGTCGAGGAATTGCGCGAATGCCTGAACGAGCGATAGCCGTTCGTAGCCGATCCAACCGTCGATGTTTGCGTTGAAGACGTCGTCGCCGAGATAAGGAAGACGCAGCGTCGGCTCGAGAAAAGCGATGATGAGCAGCAGGGACGCCGCGGGCGCTGCGATTCGCGTTAACGCGCTAACCCGGAACACGCCCGTTTGACCTTGACGCAGGGGCTGCCGGATTCACGACGATCGTCGCACCGTCGTCAAAGACGGTCGCGCCGCAGTGACGCGCAATTCGAAGGTGAGCCGTGCGTCCCGGCGGCGGACCCGGCGCGTCATTGGCTATCGCCAGCAAGGCGTCGAGCCGGCGCGCTTCGCCGCATGGGTCTTCTCGTATTGCATCGATGGCTCGCGTCGCCGGTGACACCGCGGAAATCGAGCCGACGCGCAGGCCGTAACCGACGATCGCTTGCGGCTGCGCCCGCGCAAGCCAGTGAAAGAAGTTTGAATGCACTGTAGGGCCACCGAGCCAGTCTTCGTAGTAGTCGAGGGGATGCGAGCCGGCGAGCACGACGGCGTACGCGACGAACGCCGCGCTCGCCGATGTCGTCGCCAAACGCAATCGGTCAACGCGCATCGGCAAGATCAGAGCGATGGCCATTACGACGATTACAGCAAACGTGCCGTGTGTCATGGCGTCTTTCCAATAGACGTCCGCGACGCGTCCAACGCCGAAGCCGGCGACGATCAGCGCGAGCGTGCCGATCGCGATCTGCACCAGACCGCCGAGCGCTAAAGCGCCGCGGCTTGCGAGTTCGCTCACAAAGAGCGCGCCGAGCGCGAAAAAGGGAGCCGCGTAACGCAGAGACGTACCGGTTGCGAGCTGCGGGTTGTCGTCGTTGAAGCCGAAAGGGTGGAGGAAGAAGACTATCAGCGCGGCAAACGCGGCGACGCGCAACCGCCGATCGCCCGCAAATGCGATCGAAGCGACGCCGGCGCCGAACAAGAGCGCACTCGCAGCTCCGTTGCCGATTAGTGCGCGGGCGAGCGTGACGATGCCGTCCCCGCCGTGCGCGGCGATCGTCGTTTGGAACGGGTGAGGAAAACTCGAGTTCATCGGGGAGATGATTGCGTCGTGAATGAGGATGGTATCGCGTAACAGCCAGAGGATAAGCGGCAGCAGCGCGAGCCCGACGATTCGAAGCGGGACGCGACCGAGAACGAGAGCGAGCAACGCATACAACCAGCCCGTCGGTTTGAGCAGCGCCGTTACGGCGGCACTCGACGCAATCGCGTATGCGCCGTCGGCGCTTCGACTACGCGCCTTCGGCGCTTCGCTCAGCGTGACGTGGTGGCGCAGCAACCACAGCGCTTCGAGAAAGAACGCCGCGAGCCAGACGTCGTTTTCGAGCGAGCCGGCTTGTTCGGCGAGCCCAAGGGCGGAAAGCGTCATCGCCGCCACCGCGCCCGCAATCCAAGGACGCGTTCCAGTCTCAATCCCCCAAATGACGATGCGCTGGCCGAGTAGTAGCGCCCCGACGAGTCCGCTAAAGCCAACCGCAAGCGGTCCGGCGGCGGCAAGCAGACCGGATGCGAAAAGTTCCGAGCCGCCGGGAAACCACCAGTAGTTGGTCGTCGTCGTCCAGAGCGAATGGTCGTGCACCCAAGCCGCCGCGTTCGGTAGGTGATACCCAAGCGAGTCGCCTTGCAGAATCGGGCGGACGAGCGCGGGCCAGCCTACCGCAACGGCGACCAGCACCGGTAGCGCGGCCGCAACCCGCTCTTCGAATCGAATGTCCGCCCCACTGGGGCCGTATCGTGATTTGTCGCGCTGAGCTTGTCGAAGGGCCAACTTAGCTCCGTCTGTCCTTCGACTCCGCTCGCTGCGCTCGCTACGCTCAGGATGACAAGCTTTGTAGCGATCGCTTCGCTCAGCGTGACAAATATGAAGATAACGAAGGCACAGCAAGACACCGGCAACCGCGAAACATGTCCAGCCGTAGAGAATGTGAAGGAAGCCGAGCGAGTACGGGATGGCGATGCCGAGGATCGCGACGCCGCGAAGGCGGCTCGCCCACGACGAGTCCTTCCCCGTCAGTAGCGGCGCGACAAACCAAAGGGACCCGAGCCACAAGGCGGCCCGGATCCCTTCGAAGATGGTGTCGGCGGCGGGAACGGTCGGCTAGCCCGCGCGTTTCACGCGGCGGGAACGTATGCACTGCGTGCAGACGCGCATCGTGCGGTGGGTCCCGTGCACGTCGACGCGCACCGGCTGCAAGTTCGGCAGCCAGCGGCGTTTCGTTTTGTTCATTGCGTGACTGACGTTGTTGCCCGCCATCGGGCCCTTACCGCAGACGTCGCAGCGTTTGGCCATCCTAGAAAGTACCTTGTCTAATAAAAGGAGTGGGTGCGGGCCTCGAGGGCAGCCCGGCACAGCCCGGGCATCATACTATGCCTACCCGGCCCAGAGCAATGGTTAGTGTCGGGGAGGGTGCGCCCGCGCCTGCTTGGTTGGACCAGGAACACACCTCGGGCCTTTGTA
>Ga0209009_1000654_pt1 | contig 11268 bp, 11 predicted proteins | sample BlaSpr_A8_OM3_M2_FD_187979 | JGI IMG/M metagenome (GOLD analysis project Ga0209009, IMG submission 187979) | Forest soil microbial communities from Thunder Bay, Ontario, Canada - Black Spruce, Ontario site 2_A8_OM3_M2 (SPAdes) (version 2) | ecosystem: Environmental > Terrestrial > Soil > Boreal... | reverse complement strand
CGGGATCGATTCATTTTTGTAAGTGTTCAGGACTTTCGGCGAGAATTAGTTCGCAAGCCGGACGAACATGAGCTTTCAAGAGATGGCCTCCGTGCGCTGTCCCATCGCGGCGTCCTATCGATAAATGAGCATGTACCTGCGGCTCGCCGTCTTCTAGCGCGATATCGCCGACAAGCGAAAGCAGTTCCACCCTGCTCATCAAATTCAGCGGCCCCTTCATATTTTTTTGCTTTCCCAATTGAACAGCCGAGCTTCACGTGCGAAAGGGCGCCGATCGCTTTGAAACTGCTTCCTCCGAGTTTTTGGGTGGAAGCAAATTGTCTCAATACATCGCCGATTTCATCGCCCGGGTCCATGATTAAAGCGAATGTCTTAGGTTCGATATCAATTTGTTTGAAACGCATTTTTATCCCCTCTTTTGAATTGCTTATTCCGACAGCGCGCTTTCAGCCCTCCGACTGCTCTTTTTCCTCTCTGATGGAGAGTGCAGAGAACTGGTCGGTGGCCAAACTGATGAGCAGCAGAGCAACTGCAATGAATAGTGCTCGCATGCCCAGAGAAGAAAACGTCCAAGTTCCAATCGCGGCGCCTCCCACGTAGAAGAGCCAAACGACGGAAAGGAAAAGAGCCTGCTGACGATCACGTCTTTGATCGCGGTGAGCTTCGGCGCTTCGAGCTTTCGAGTGCAGCAAGTCGTAACCGCGAAACATGAGGTGCGAAATAAGTTGGGCAAGCTTGTTGATCATTCCTGTGACGAAGGTGGTGTGAACCGTGAGCGGGCCGATTCGCGTTAAGGTCGCGGTTTGGATACCCATGGCGGCCGCTAGCACAGCTAAGCCCCAGAAAGGGCTGATGGTGAAACCTGGACGAACTTGCGCTAAAGCAGCCAGCATCACCGCTTCCATGGCGAGCGTTACGGACGCAATCCGGCGGATGTGTTTTCGGGAACCCATTTCAATCAGGGTGCGACCCAGAATCGATCCGCACAAAAATGAGGCCACGATAATCGCTGCCGCGTAAACATTCACCCAATTGTGATTCACCAGGCCGTGGCCAAGCTGCACGCTAGTGCCGGTCAGGTGTGCCGTAAAAAAGTGGAAGACACCGAGGTAGCCAACGATGTCGACCAGACCGGCTGAGAAGGTGAGTAAAAGCGCGACAAGGGCCTTAGGAAGATTTTCTTGAAAGAAATTTTCTTCAGACATTTTGGAAGTCCTCAATAGGAGCGAATAATTCAGCGCTTAAGATCGCAGGGCGCTGGCCCGCAACAGAAGACTCCACGAAACACAGTTTGCCAGCACTTTTCGGCGGCTTCTAGATTGTTCCGCACGGTCGGATGAGTCCCGTGTGCCTTTCCGGGCGCTTAGCCCAGAAAATTTGATACAGATATAAATGTCACTCCGGCAATCGGGTTCCATTTTTAGATACACATAGAAATATCCTCCTGCGTATACATGGCATATCCGAAATTACGTAGCTGACTGTTAGTAAACGTCTTATTTTGCGCAAGTCTTGGCGACTAAAGTGCCATATGACTCCGAGGGGAAAGCTAGCTTCTCGGCAAAGGCGCCCCATAAATTGAAGGAAAACTGGAGATGAATATGCGATTGAACAAATACTTTAGGCTGGGCGCGTTGTTCGCGGCCTTGCTGTTCCTGCTGCCGTTGCTGCTTTCGGCGCAGAGCGTGGTTACTGGAGCTCTGAACGGCACAGTAACTGATCCATCTGGCGCGGTAATCGTGGGCGCTACGGTGACGTTGACGAGCACCGATACAGGAGCCTCGCTGACGACTCAAACCAGCTCGAGCGGTGGCTACTCCTTCGGGCTGGTAAAGCCGGGCCGGTATACCCTCGTTGTTTTGCAAACGGGTTTTAAGCAATCTACGCAAGCTGTAGATGTGGCGCTTGGTGAAACCGCCGTAGCCAACGTGAAACTGGAACTCGGCAGCGGTTCGGTGACGGTCGAGGTTACCGGCCAAGGACAGTTGCTTCAAACCGAGAACGCAAACATTTCCACCAGCATCGAGACCGCTGAGATCGAGAACCTTCCCAATCCTGGCGGCGACCTGAGCAATATCGCGCAGACTGCGCCCGGCGTCAGCATGAACACGTCCGGCAGCGGATACGGAAACTTCAGCGCGTTCGGATTGCCGGGAACCGCGAACCTATTCACGATCAACGGCAATGACTACAACGATCCTTTCCTGAACTTGAACAACTCAGGCGCGAGCAACTTGCTGCTCGGCTCAAACGAAATTCAGGAAGTATCGGTGATCAGCAACGCCTACACCGGCCAGTATGGACGCCAAGCAGGCGCGCAGATTGATTACGCAACGAAGTCAGGCGGCAACGCGTATCACGGCGACGCGGTGTATTACTACAACGCGGGCGGCATGAACGGCACCGACTTCTTTGCGGGCTATAGCCCTGAGGTTAACAACCAGTGGGCAGCGGGGTTGGGCGGACCGGTTATCAAGGACAAAGTGTTCTTTTACGTGAACACGGAAGGGCTAAGGTACTCCCTGGGCGCTGGTGGTTTCGTTGAGTATCCCACGACCGCATTTGAGAATTACGTGTTGGGGAACGTGGCGACGCTTCCTACCGCTTCAACGGCGCTGCCTTTCTACCAGAACATTTTTAGTCTATACAACGGTGCGAAGGGTTACGCCGCGGCCAATGCCGCTCCCCAAGCATCAAGCTGCGGGAGTCTGAACGGTAACAGCGGCGGTGCGATCCCGAACGACGCATGCGCCGGAAGGACGTTTGAATCCAGCCCCAATGGAAACCAGGAATGGCTACTTTCTGGTCGCGTGGACTGGGACATCAACGAAAACAATAAGATTTTCGGACGAACAAAGTTCGATCGCGGTACGCAGCCGACTTTTACCGACCCGGTCAGCCCTGCGTTTAACATTCACAGCATTCAGCCGCAGGACGAAGGGCAGTTGAACTACACGCACGTATTCAGTCCCAATGTGGTCAATAACATCGTTGGATCCGTGTTGTGGTATTCGGCCCTTTTCCAAAGTCCCAACACGCCTGCCGCGACTGCGGCCTTTCCTGGGTTGTTCGCATTCAGCGATCTGGGCATAGCGTGCCTGGGGCAGGGCTGCGCAGATACGGCAGCCGGTCTCCCTTCTCCCTTCCCACAGGGCCGCAACGTCACCCAGTGGGGCATCGTCGACGACCTATCGATCACCCGCGGAAATCACAGCTTTAAGATGGGCGTTAACTTCCGTCGCGACGACGTCAGCGACTACAAAGCGAGCGAAGGCGCATTTCCAAACGTAGTCCTAAACGCGTTAGACTTTTCGAACGACGTGATGAATCCCGGGGCCGTGGGTTCGGCGGGCGACTCAGTGTTTCAATCGTTCGCGTTAAACCTACGGCAGCCGCTTGCAATCTACAGCGTCGGGATGTATTTCCAAGATGAGTATCGCATCAATCCCAGACTGAAACTGACACTCGCGCTTCGAGCAGACCGCAACTCGAGCGGCGTTTGCCAATCAGACTGCGGATCGGCTCCGTTTGTTCCGTTCCAACAGATGAGCCATGACGCAGCTTTGCCATTCGATACGATTACGAATCCGGGATCGCACAGCATCCTGCCCGGCATCGAGAGGGTTGTGTTTCAGCCGCGTATCGGAGTTGCCTGGACGCCATGGGGAGACAAAACGGTCATTCGCGCCGGCGTAGGTCAGTTCTCTGATCTGTATCCCGGCACGATCCTTGACAGCTACACGACAAACTTCCCGCAAGTAACGTCGTTCAACTATGCCGCACCCAGCAATTTCGCCTTCACCGATCCAGGCTCAGGTGTGAATGCGGTAGCGGCTTGCAACGCAACCTTTCAGTCGGTGTACCACTCGGGCGGAAACTTGGCGAATTACCTAGCGCCCAATCCGAACTGCGCGGTTCCGAACCTGAACAGCGTGGGGAAATTGCTGAATCCGAAATACACCGAATGGAACGTGGAAATCCAGCGCACCATCGGCACCAGGACCGTGGTATCTGCGAACTACGTTGGCAATCGTGGATATGACGGGCTGCTGTTCAACAACACCGAGAATGCGTTCAATCCGAGCGGCTTCGGCGGTCTTCCAACCACTCCGCTGGATATGCGCGTAGCAAATATCGCCGAATTAACGAACAACAACGCCTCCAATTACAATGGCATCACGCTATCGGTGCAAGAGAACATGTGGCACGGGTTTATGGGGCGATTGAATTACACCTATAGCCATGCGCTTGATGATGTCTCGAATGGTGGCGTATTGCCGTACCAAATCACGGCCTCTCAAACCAGCATCCTCACTCAGATCAACCCCAACTGCCTGAGGTGCCTGAATTATTCAAACTCAGACTACGACCTGCGTCACAATCTGACCGCCAATTACCTGTATCAAATGCCGTTCCACAGTGAAAATCGACTGGTGGACGCGGCGCTTGGCGGCTGGATTATGTCCGGCACGGTATATTTCCATACCGGGTTTCCTTTCAGTCTGGTAGATTCGGGCGATTTCTTTAACCAGCTGGCAACAAATAACGGCTCAGGAGGAGCCTTACTGGCGCAGCCAATCACGGCGGTGTCGAGCTCTTGCACGAGCCCAAATGTGGCATGTTACTCGTTGGCTGAATTCGCCGGCCAGCCGAATCCTGCAATTACAACTGGGACCAATCCGGCTAACGGCTTGCCTTGCGGCGCTAGCAACGTCTGTAACAACCCGGCCCCCACTGGTTTCGGTAATGTCCCCCGGAATAGCTACCGTGGACCGGATTATTTCAACACTGACTTCAGTCTGCGGAAGAACTTCCGCGTAACAGAGCGGATGGCACTGCAACTGGGAGCCAACGCGTACAACGTGCTGAACCATCCCAACTTCCAGAATCCGATCAATTCGACCGCTTTTGGTCCGAGCTTCGGGACGATTCTGCAAACCACCAGCCCACCGACCACGCCGTACGGTGCGTTCGCGGGTTCCTTGGCCAGCGCCCGGATTCTGCAGGTAATGGCTAAGTTCACCTTCTAACCCAGCTGTAGTATTGCGTCAAAAGAAAAAGGCGGCCCCGCCCCAGGGTCGCCTTTTTCTTTCTTCGTTTAGCTTCGATTTTAGCGGATGAAAATCGGGTCGCTTCGAAAGCGAAGAGGACGAAGGAGGTTGAGGTGTTTACACCAAAGACTTTTGAAATTCTTTTTCTGAGCGTTTTCGCATAGAAGTAGTTTGAGAATCTGCTTTGCGCATTGAAGAACGCGGACGCCGGTGGGTTGTGGGCATCTCCCTGGTTGGATTCGTCTCCAGCCAGTTCTGGTAATTTTGTTTCATTTGATCGAGATGATGCGGAATATGGCGTTCTTGAATTTCGATCCATTGGCGCAGGGTTAAAGGACCTTGCGTGGGATGCTCTACGGTACGTTCCCACAGCGGCTCCGGCAGCGTGAGGAGCAATTGATAGGTCATGCGGCGCAGTTGACGGACAAGCTCAAGCGCCTCACGGGTGCTTTGATGAAAATATCCCAGAGTTTCAGCCCAGCGCGCACCATCGAAGTTCAACAAGGGACTGCCCGGCTCCGCGATGAAACGTCTGCAAACCATATAGGCGATAGCCTCGCTGTCGGCGAGATGCAGGATGATTTCGTGGACGCTCCAGCGTTCCGGCGAAGGTTTATATAGCCACATCTGTTTGGGAAGCTCTCGGAGCGCGGATGAAAGAAGCGATGGCGCGTGGCCGAAAGATTCCAGTTTTTGTAACCTCATCCCACTAGCCATACTTAGCACCTTCCATGCTTTGTTAGACGCGGAAAATTGCCGTTCTGCTGCCTGACGTTGCTTAATTTCATTTGAAATTGACAGAAAAGTGGAGTGGGCTTATGGTTTCCGCCAAAGATAGGAGTTCTGTACAGAATGCGCCCATGGAAAACGTTCCTGCTGGTCGCGCTTCTTCTATTGGTCGCTGTGGAGGGGTGTGAAGACCGGCGTATTGCAGACCTCGCCGCTCAACCCACTTCGTAAACTCACCAATCGTCACGGTATGCTCAATCTGCACGCTCTTTGAACTATGATGATCCACTTTCTCGTCAGGAGTTAACACGCGGAAACTTCACAGAAGCGGATTTCTGGCCCGCAATAAATTCCGGTTAGCCCCTTAAGTCGGCGGATTGTTTCGTGTTGCGTCCTTTTCCCAAGCGTGTCGTCTCTACCAATGAAGACCGTTACCCAAGGAGGCGTAAACAATGAGAGTTTCAAAGACTGACAGGGAAAAGCGGGTCGAAATCGAGTTCCAGTATCTTGACCTGGACGTCTGCACCCGCTGTAAGGGGACTGATGCCAATCTTGAAACGGCACTTCGCATCCTGCAAGAAGTTCTCCAGGCCTCTGGAAGGGATGTTTCGACGCGCAAAGTGCTCGTGGATTCGGAAGAAACCGCGAGGAAACTCAAGTTTTTGTCGTCGCCCACTATCAGAATCAATGGGCGTGACATTGCCCTGAAGTTTCGTGAAACTCCGTGCGACTCTTGCGCCGGAGCCTGTGCTTGTGACGGCGGCGTAGACTGTCGGGTATGGGCCTACGAAGGCAAGGAATATACCGAAGCTCCCGTCCCACTCATCGTAAACGCACTTGTATCGGAGATTTACGGCAGTCAGAGTGCTGACCGTCCAGCATCCGTTCGTCCGTTCGAGCTATCGGAGAACTTGAAGCATTTCTTTGAAGCAAAGGCAGCAAAGAAAGCGGCAGAAGCATGTTGCGCCGCTGAGGAAAAAACGAGTTGCTGTGAGCCATCCGAGAAATCAAGCTGCTGTGATTCGGGTGAGCAAGGCACGGCTGCAACTTGTGGATACCAATGAAAACAGCGCAAGAGAACATCGACTCTCAGGGCGTCTGGGAGGATTTTCATGGGCGTCTTCGATCATTCGTCTCACGCCGCGTGAAGCAGCCCGCCGATGCAGAAGATGTGGTGCAGGAAATCTTCCTCCACATTCACAGAAATCTCTCGACTGTGAAAGATGAGGCGCGGCTGCCAGCATGGATTTTCAAAATCGCGCACAATGCGATTGTGGACTATTTTCGTAAGAATGCTAGGCCTGCGGAGGGTCTTGCCGAGGATTTCGATTTGTCTGCTCCAACCGAGCAACCTGAAATCGATTACTCTGCATTGAAAGAGCTCGCTCACTGCCTTGAGCCAATGATTAAAGCTCTTCCAGAGGAATATCGGCACGCGATCCATCTTACCGAGCTAAGAGGTGTGACACAGTCCGAGGCAGCGAAGCAGACCGGCCTTTCGGTCTCAGGAATGAAGACTCGAGTCCAACGTGCACGCCGCAAGTTAAAGACCATGCTGTTGCAGTGCTGTGAAATTGAATTCGACAATCGCCGTGGAGTGGTTGCCTATGAGAGGCGAAGCGGTGGTTGTTGCCCGTGCGTCGCGGACAGTCAAATCGTACCCTGTGCAGGCTCAACTTCAGAATCAGCCCGCACACACAAGGAGAGAGACCGGTAGATCGCAATCCCGGAGACTGCCTTCGTGATTGTCTCCTGCATCCCTTTCTCGATAGCAATGGCCGACTGGGCCGGCTGCTGATTACATTGCTCCTCTGCGCCGAAGGCACTCTGCGTGAGCCGCGTCCCGGCTGGATCGACAGTTCTGGTTTGCCCCGGCATCTATGCCGAGCAGGTCGTCATCTCGAAACCGCTGACCTTAGCGGGCACCTCCAACGGCAGCTCGGCTCAGGCCGTGATCGCCGTGCCCAGCGGAGGTCTATCAGCGACGTCGAGCTTACTTGGCACCCTCTCGCCGCAAGTGTTAGTGGAGGCGACTTCCGGTCCAGTAAACATCACGAATATCACCGTGGACGGGACGGCCTTCGTCGCCAATAGCTGTGCGACGATTCTCGCCGGAGTCTACTATGACCTCAACTCCTCAGGGACTCTGTTCGACCTGATGCTAATGAAAATGCATACGGATTGTAAGAGAGTCTACGAAATAGCAACCGCTGGCTCAACCACGGGCATCCCAGATTTTGCTCTCCCAACCATTCGCTTAACCGCCGAGTTTGCGTGAACGGGAATCAAGCTAATCCCGGGATGTTCATTCGCGAATACCCTGAAAAGTTCATCTGCAAAGGCTTGGCCGATCGTAGGAACATCCGTGAAGTCAAATATGACAACCTTGAACAATTCTACCCTGGCGAGCAATCTTTTCGCTTGTGATCGAGAGACTAGTTTATCGTTACCATATTGTGCTAGTCGCACCGGAACAACTGTTTTGTTGAAACCATAGTCGTCCGAACCTGGCGCGTATTGATCGTATATTTTCGTAAGGGTCCTGTACGTGTGATTGCTAATTTTCAGAAAGACAGTCGTTCCGCTTCCAAACTTCTCTCTTTCCATAATCCAATCTTCATTTTTCCCAAATGTGTGACTCAAAAAGACTCCTCCAGAAAGAATATCGAAAGAATCGGTCATTCTGGATGCGAAGAAGATTCCTTCTCCTGTGTGCTTTGTAGGATCGGTTGTCAGCTTCCCTTTGGATAGCTCAAGGATGGCATGGCGTTCGTCCAGCAGACCGAGGGCTTTTTGAATCTTTACGAAAATTCCAATTCCGTTATCCGAAATCGACATCTCGGTATCTATCGCGGTTCGCAGTATGTGAACGTGAATATGAGTGCCGCCAGAATGATCCATCGCGTTATTGAACATCTCAGTGAAACAAAAACGCCACATGTCCAATACATTCTCAGGTTGTTCCCCAAGTACCGGAAGAATGTCATTGGTCCATACCACATCTTCTGCCAGCCCTGGAACGATTGGATAATCTCCACGCCATTCGATCTTGGATGCCAATCTATAGGTGCGATTTCTCGTCTGCCCAGCTTCGGAAAGCGAGTGTTCAGACATCAGTTTCTGTAGATGCTTGTTCACTGCCTGCCTCGTAATACTGAATTTATCGGCAGTTTTCTTACTGATGTTCGCAGGATGTTTTTCTACATTTTCTAAAATGAATCGCCGAATCTCTTCGCCGCGTGCACGTACTCTCGTCATTTCAGATTCCTCACAGCCTCATCTTTGTCAACCTTACGAGATTTATTGTCAACTTTACTCTTGACAATTGTCAACCATAATAGTTATTATTGTCAACCAGTGAGACGTTTTTTGTCAACCTTTAAGTTAAGGCGGAACTTATGGACCAATTGCCAAAAGAGAAGAAGATCCGAATAATCGCCAGCTTGGTGCGCCCTACTCATTCAACGTAACTTACAGAAAATCTTAGACGCTCAAAAATCTTAAAACGCAGAATTGGGTAAATCTGTGTACATACGGTGTACGCGGACACATCGTTCTTCGCTCCGATACAGCAATGCTTTACAAACGGGAATTAAATATAGTCAGCTCTCGGTGGCTATTAGCTCTATTCTCAAACTAGCGGCCATTTGGCTCTGTTGACATCCTCGAGAAAAGGTAGCGATGCCTCAGACGATATAGATTGAAATTCAAGCCGAGCAGCAGGGCTTGACGCATCTGGGTGCGCAGCGAACACGACCGGGAGCGCGAGCCGAGAGCTTGCGCTTCACCGAACTGAACAGACTCTCGATCAGAGCACGGCGGCGATAAAGGCGTCGCGGGAACGCCCGCCGCATCTGGGCACGCACTCCGTGGATGCGCCAGGTTTTCTTTCCGCGCTTGGCGGGGATTACACTCTGCGCCCCGAGCTCGCGCCGGATGAAGGTGTGATTCCTCTCGCTGTCGAACTCGGCGTCGGCCAGCACCAGGCCAATGGGCGTCTCTCTTCGGTGCCGCCGCCGATCCGCGCGGCCGCGTTTTAATGCCGCCTCTACTTGCCTGTCCCCGTCAGCGAGACGGTCTGTGGGCTGTTGTCGGCACTGTCGTTTACGTTCATCGTGGCGGTGCGCGTGCCGGTGGCTTTGGGCGAGAACTTCACGCTTATGATGCAGTGCGATTTGGCCGGTACGCTGCTGCCGCAGGCGTTGGTCTCGGCAAAGTCGCCCGAATCGGCGCCCGTGAAGGTGATGTTAAAAGTCAGCGCGGTCGAGAGATTGTTGGTGAGCGCTACGGTCTTGGCGGCGCTGGTGGTTCCTACAGTCTCGGCGGCAAAGGTCAACGTGGCGGGGCTCACCGTCGCTTGTGACTGGCCCGAGCCGGACAGCGGCACGGTTTGCGGGCTGCCTTGCGCGTCGTCGGTCAGCTCCAGTTTCGCGCTGCGCGTGCCGGTGGCAGTGGGAGCGAAGGTGATGCTGATGGTGCATGTTTTGCCTGGGGCAATCGAGCCCGTGCAGGTGTTGATGGCTTGCGCGAAGTCACCGGGGTCGGCCCCGGTGATGGTGATGTTGGAGAAGGTGAGCTGGCCCTTTCCGCTATTTTTCACTGTGACCGTCTTCACGGCGCTGGTGGTGGCAACGGCTTGATTGCCGAATGAAAGGCTGGTGGGGGACAGGCTGACGGTGGTGACAGCCGCGCTAGTGCCAGTCAAGCTGACGGTCTGCAATGTTCCATTCACGCCGAGGTTATCGTCGGTTATGGTGAGCGTGCCGTTGTCCGCGCCGAAGACGGTAGGCGTAAAGCTGACCCCGATAGTGCAGCTCTGGCCCGCGTTGAGCGCGTTCGGGCAATTGCTCAAGGCGAGGTAATCGCCGGTGGCTGCGATGCTGGCGATGGTGAGCGGACCGCCGGAGTTGTTGGCGAGCTTCACCGTCGGCTCCGAGCTGGTGGTGTCAACCAACTGATTGCCGAAGTTGAGACTGCTCGGAGAAAGCGAGGCGTTGGGTGGCGACACCAGGAACAGGTAAGCGGCGATGTTGCTGATCAGGACGCTGGTTCCTGCGTTCGATGCGCGCCCATCGTCGAGGTAGCGTCCTGGCCGTCAGTAGAATAGGCGTACAGGATGTGCACACCCGGCTGGAGCGCCGCCGTCTGGCCGCTGAAAGACCCGTTGCCTTGGGCCGTCGCTGCCGTCCACGGCCCCTGCCAAGTGTCCACCTGGAACAAGAGGTTATCCGGGTTGGGCGCGAAAGGCGCAAAGTTGCTCTCAGCCGTGAAGTTGAATGCCGGCGTGAAGCCGCTGGTCACATTGCCCGCAAGCGCCGCGATCTCGGCCAGCAAGGGGATAGGCTGCACTTGCTGTTCGTCGATCACCGTGACGGTGTTGCTGAGGAAGTTAGCCACGTAGATTTGGTTGGTGACGGGGTTAACGGTCGCGGCTGAGGGCTCGCTGCCGGCGCTGACCGTACTGGTCGTGTTGGTCGCGCCGTCAATG
>Ga0209009_1000653_pt1 | contig 11271 bp, 16 predicted proteins | sample BlaSpr_A8_OM3_M2_FD_187979 | JGI IMG/M metagenome (GOLD analysis project Ga0209009, IMG submission 187979) | Forest soil microbial communities from Thunder Bay, Ontario, Canada - Black Spruce, Ontario site 2_A8_OM3_M2 (SPAdes) (version 2) | ecosystem: Environmental > Terrestrial > Soil > Boreal... | reverse complement strand
CCCGCCGCAGCACCGCCCGCACCCGCGCCACGAGCTCCTTGGGGCTGAACGGCTTGGTCAGGTAATCGTCCGCGCCGAGCTCGAGGCCGACCAGCTTGTCCGACTCCTCCGTCCGCGCGGTGAGCATGATGATCGGCACCTGGCCGTCGCGCCTCAGCGCACGGGCGACGTCCAGCCCGTCGAGACCCGGCAGCCCCAGGTCGAGGACGACCAGGTCGGGCCGTCCGGTCCGCGCAGAACGCAGCGCGGCCGCGCCATCCGATGCGACGAGCACGGTGAACCCACCGTGCTCGAGGTAGTCGCGAACGAGCTGCACAATTCGCGGCTCGTCATCAACGACAAGGATGGTTAACCCCACGAACTCAGAGCCAAAGGCGTGAGTTCGTGGGGACCCCCAGGAGAGCCACGGGGACCATCCTAGTTACAGCCAACTCGCCTAGACCGTTCGCTGGTCAGGCGGCGGGGGAGGCGGTGGCGTGCTCGAAGCCGGAGGCTGCTCGCCGTGCGCCCGCTTGTGCCACTCCTGCATACGCTCGTCGATTCCCGTAGGCATCCCGTGGCCCTGGCCGCCCTTATAGCCCCATCCGCCGCCGCCGCGGTACATGCGTCCGAAGAACGCGAACCTCAGCAGCCCGAACAGGATGAACAGCACGAACAGGAACCAGAAGAAGCCGAAGATCCCGAAGCCCCAGTGAGGGCCGTAGCCGTAGAAATAGGCCGGCGCCACCTCCGTGCCCGCCGGCACGTGGGTCGCGACGCCATCCGACCACCCGACGTTGTAGGCGATCACGCCCACGATGGTGAGCAGGATGGCCGTGACCACCAGCCCGATCAAACCGAAACCGCGTCTCATGTGAACCTCTCCTCGTGAATTTGGGATTGACGACTGCGGACTTCATCTTTCCCAACACTTGTGAGCGCGGTGTGAAGGACTCGCGAAGGTCTAAAAGCCTCCGATCTCCATCTCCACGAGCTCTGCAGTGCGGCTCCACAACGTGGCTTGAGCCGCCTCGTCCATAACTGTCTTCGGCGGATCGATCCGGCGGGCGCCCTTGAAGAACCAGCCGGTGGTGCCGGCGTGAGCGGGCGACACGGCGAGCTCGGCCAGGTCCTGCGCCGCGCGCCCGGGCGATCGCGAGACCAGCCGCGCAACCGCGCGGACCGGCCGAGGCGCATCGCGCATGAGCTCCGAGCGGACCAGGCCTGGATGGAACGCGTTGGCCCGCACGTCCCACCGCTTCGCCCGCCGCGCCAGCTCAAACGTGAACATCAGATCCAGGGCCTTGGTCGCGCCAAATGTGTGCATCGCGTCGAAGCGCTCCTTCGAGAAGAGGCGCTGCATGTCGACCCGCGTCGTCGACGGCGCAGCCACGGTGATCACCCGACCACCTCCGATGAGCCGGTCCCGCAGCAGGTTGGTGAGGAGGAACGGCCCGAAATAATTGGTCGCGAGCATGTGCTCGAACCCGTCGGAGGTCTTCTGGTAGCGGTTCACGAACGCCGCGGCGACATTCAGCAGCGCGTCGATGTGGCCTCCCGCCCGGTTGATCTCGCGCGCCGCGGAGCGCACCGAGGACATCGAGGCGAGATCCACGGGGACCTGCGAGACCCGGTTTTCGGCGCCCCCCAGCCTCTCGACCAGAGTATCCAGCCGCTCGGACGGCCGCGCCATCAAGATCAAGCGGGCCTGGCGTCGCACGAGGGTTGCGGCTGTCGCCGCACCCAATGCGCCGGTGGCCCCGCTGATGACGATCGTCGGATGCAGCGCGACCACCGGATAAGTGTCCGTGCAAGATGATGTGCCCTGCAACTAGATGACAGCCCTCGTCCCTCTCATCAGTGCTCATCGCGGAGGGCTGGCCGTCGACGGAGTCTCGGCGGCTGACCGCTACCGGCATGCAATCGAGCTCGGCGTCGACTTCGTCGAGTTTGACGTGCGCCGGACCAGCGACGGCGTGACGGTCATCCACCACGACGACGACACCGTCTCCGGCCGTGCGGTTAGCGAGCTCACGTACCGGGAGCTGGCGGAAGAGCTTGGTCCCGAGTCGCTGACCTTCGACCAGCTGCTCGACGTCGCAGCCGGTCGGGTTGGACTCCATCTCGACCTGAAGGAGGCCGGCTACGAGGCCGAGATCGTGCGGACGGTCCTCGACCGCTCACCGCTGGACAGGCTCGTCATCACGTCGGGCGACGCCGTGATCCGGACGATCAAGGAACAATTCCCGCACGTCCGGGCGGGCCTCTCCATCGGGGAGGACATCAACGAACCCGCACCGTGGCTGAAGCTGCGAATGCGACTGAGCGAGCTATTCCCGGGGGGCCGGCTGGAGCGCTGCCATGCCGACTTCCTCGCCGTCCACCAGCAGCTGGCCGGTCTGACGGTGCTTCGTTATTGCGAGAGCCATGGCGTCCCGGCGTGGGTCTGGACCGTCGACGATGAACCAGGATTAGCTCGTTTCCTCGCCGACCGGAGGGTCACGACCCTGATCACCAACCGCCCGGACATCGCCATGCGACTCAGGTGATGTTGATGTCCTTCTCGCAGCAGAAGAGGCCGAGGTCGGGAGACCAGCGGAGGATAAAGGGACGGTTTGGATTGCTGACACGGAAGCAGACGCTGATCGGCCCGAAGGTTGCGCCGTTGTTGAACTCGTGGCGCGTCCACGTGGCGCAGCCCGGAGCATCGGTGACGATCCCTGACGCGTGCCTGCTGGCATCGATCAGCTGGATATCCTCGGGGGACGCGTGCGTCGACGGGCTCGAGTTCTGGAACTTGACCTGCATGGTGACCAGGTCGCCGTTCACGTTGATGTCCGAGAGCCACAGCGTGTAGCCCTGCACGTCAGTGCATGGGCCCGGTGAGCAGTTCTCTGGGGCGAGGGAGTTGTCACTCGATGCCGGCAAGGGGGCGTGCATCGACTGGTAGGCCGTCATGCCGACGACCCCTGCCACGAGGAGCCCAAGCGCGGCTGCACCAACGGTAACCAGGCGCCGCATCCCGGCAACACGATAGGTGACCGGCGCCCGATCTGGTCCTAAAGCACAGCCTGAGCGAGCCTGTCGGCCTGAGCGATGGCGGGCGCCGTCATGAACAGGAGGAGCTCATCGCAGCCGACCTCCTCGTACGCCTTGACCCGCTCTCTAGCCTCATCCGCGGTCTTTACCGCGCCCTTCCACACGCCGGCGCCCCAGTCCCCGTAGTAGTCCACGACGTTGGATTGAGCCTCTTCGTGCACCTCGTCGCCGATCGCGAAGTAGGCGAGGGCGCGGAACTCGGGCTTTCCCGATCTGCCGGCCGCCTTCCACGCGGCGTTCACGCGATCCATCATCGCCTTGAGACCCTCGGGATTTCCGCCCCCCTGCGTGTAGCCGGCGCCATATTTGACGACCCGCTCGATGGTGTGTTCTACGCGCCCGCCGAACATGATCGGCACCGAATGCCCGTTGACAGGCCGCGGACTGACCGCGTTCTCGGTACCTGGTACCAGCTCGCCGCGCCAGGCCCGGTGCATCAGGTCCAGGGCGGCATCCAGCCTCTTGCCCCGGTCGTGGAAGTTGAACCCCGTGACGGCGAAGTCGTCCTGTCGGGAACCCACGGCGACGCCGAGCACGAAGCGACCGCGCGAGAGCTGGTCGAGGGCGGCGGCCTGCCTTGCGAGCAGGATCGGCTCCCGCACCGGCGCGAGCAGGACATCCGTCATCAAGCCGATGCGCTCGGTCGCGCCCGCCGCGGCACCCAGCGTGACGAGCTCGTCGAAGCTCGGGTACGCGATACGCCCGAGCGTGGCGAGAGACGAAAAGCCGAGCTCTTCGGCGCGCCGCGCGATGTCAACCAGCAGGCGACCGCTTTGCAGGCTCTTGTCTGCGTTGGGAAGGCCGAGTCCGACTTTCAGGCTTTCTAGGCTACTGGAACTACCCCGACGGCACTTTCATCGGTCAGGACCTTGCCGTCCTTGAGGCGGATCTGGCGCGTCGTCTGCTTTGCGATGTCGAGGTCATGCGTGACGATGACGATGGTGACCTGCTCTTCCCGGTTGAGACGCTTGAGCAGGTCGATGAGCTGCTGCGCCGTCTCGGTGTCGACAGCACCGGTCGGTTCGTCGAGCAGGATCAGCGACGGGCTGTTGACCATCGAGCGCGCTATCGCGACGCGCTGGGCCTGGCCTCCGGACAGCTCGGTCGGCCTGTGGTGAACTCGGTCGGTGAGCCCAACCCGGTCGATCAGCTCCAGGGCGCGCGGCCGGCCGCTCTTGCCATCCTTTACGTAGCGCAGCGGCAGCATGACGTTCTCGAGCACGTTGAGCCCGGACAGCAGGTTGTACTCCTGGAATACGAAGCCGACGCGGCGGGCTCTCATCTGTGCCAGCTGCCGGTCTCCGAGCCTGGTCGTGTCCACGTCGTCGATGTAAAGGGTGCCCGACGTCGGACGGAGGAGCAGGCCCATCAGGTCGAGCATCGTGGTCTTGCCGCTGCCCGAGCGTCCGACCACCGCGACGAACTCGCCCTTGTCGATGTCGAGACTCACGCCGTCGAGCGCATGTATGACCTCACCGCCTCTCTTGTAGTGCTTTGTGAGCTCGACGAGCCTCACGTTAGCCATCTATTCGTTCCGGAGGGCGGTGACCGGGTCGAGACGAGCGGCTCGCCACGCCGGCAGCACGCCTGCTACTGCTCCCAACGCTGTCGCGAAGCCGATTGCGAGGATGGTCAGGCTTGGCGTGACGAGGAATAGGGTCGATTGGCCGGGAGGCGTCAGCGCGTTGGCGATGATCGTGATGAGAACGCCGAGGCCGTAGCCGACCACGCCGCCGACCACGCCGATGAATGTGGCCTCGATCAGGAACTCTCGCATGATGTTGAGCGTGGTGGCGCCGACCGCCTTCTTGAGGCCGATCTCGCGGACGCGCTCTGCGACCGCCATGAACATCGTGTTGACGACCGACAGGCCGCCGATGATGAGGGCGAGTAGGGCGGCCGCCGTGGTGATGGCGGTGAAGATCGCGCCGCCGGACTTGAAGCTGTTCACGAGAACGCTCGGCCGGGTCGCCTTCACACCAAGGACCTGCCCGTTGATACGGTCTGCAATCTTGTCGAGATCGCTGATCGACGTACCCGGCTTGCCGTAGACGTCGATCGCTTCTGTGATCTGGCTCACGTCAACGGAAGAGCGGATCGCGACTGGCAGGCTGTCCCTCAGCAGCATTTGCCCGTCAGCGATGTTGATGTACGCGAACGTGTCGGGGGCTGTACGGGTCACGTTCAGGATGCCTACGACAGTGAAGCGGTGGCTGACGAAGTCGGGCTTGGCATCCGAGGGCCGGATCGGAAGGTCGATGGTATCTCCGACCATCTTCTTGAACTCCTTGTCGATCGTGTCCCCGAGAATCACCTCTCCGGCGGTGCCGGTGAGGTAGTGACCCTGCGCCGCTGAGAGCTTGAGCTGACCCCAGCTGTTCTCGGCCGGGTCCCCGGCGATGATTTCGTCAGGTGGCCCAAAGCTGACGGTGACAACATTTCCCGGTTTGGCCAGGAAGCCGTAGCCGGGAAAGGCCGCCGCCACTCCATCAATCTGCTTGATCTCGTCGATCTTCGAGAGCGGAAGCAGGGAGGCGGACTGGCCGTCTGGCGCGCCGACCTGGACGTTCGAGCTGTAGAACTTGACGCCGCCGTCGATCAGGGCGTTGAAGTTCTCCGCCAGCGCTCCCATCGTGGTCAGGGCAAGGACGCCGATGACGATGCCCGAGATGGTCAGGAAGCTGCGTAGCTTGTGGCGCGCGACATTGCGAACGATTTCCACGAGTGCCTGAGAATAACGCGTGCTCCGTTAAACCGGCGTGAAGAGCTCGTGCCGGCTCCTTTCTTTTCCTAGTGCCTACAATTCCGCGGGTGAGAGACTGCGGTGTTCAGCCTGCTGCTCCGAGGCTTCGCGCTCGGGTTCGCGGTGGCCGCATCGCCGGGCCCGATCTCATTTCTCTGCCTTAGGCGCACTCTCTTGCGCGGCCGGCTCTACGGCCTCGTCTCGGGGTTGGGGATCGCGACCGCCGACGGTCTTTACGCCGCCGTGGCGGCTTTCGGTTTCGCCGCTGTGGCCGCGATCGCCGGCGGCCGGCGGCCGCTCGCGCTGATCGGGGGCGTGGTGCTGATCGCGCTTGGGGCGCGAATCCTGCTCGAGCGGCGCAGAGATGTGAGCGAGGCGCCAGCGACGACTCGCGCCGGTCTCGCGTGGGCGTACCTTTCGACCCTTGGGCTGACGATCACCAACCCGGCCACGATCCTCTCCTTCGCCGCGCTCGCCGCAACGCTAGGCCTCAGCCCCGGAGGTGGGCTGGCCAGGCCGGCGGCGCTGGTCGGGGGCGTGCTGTTGGGATCGGCGGCCTGGTGGTGCGTGCTGGCGTTTGGCGCGTCGCTCCTCCGCACCCGCTTGACCCCTGCCGTCATCCGAGGTGTGAGCGTGTTCAGCGGCCTGGCGATCGCCTTGCTTGGAATGCTGGCGGTCTACTCTGCCTTTTCATGAATGTGAGCGAGCGAAAGCGCACCTACAGCTGGGAGGACCCGATGGCCCTGCGTGATGCCGGCGTGGGATTGAGCGGGCTTGACTACCTGAGGGCGGTTTTCGAGCGAAAGCTGCCGCCGCCTCCGATCGCTGCAACTCTCGACTTCACCGGCGCGGAGGTGGAGGAGGGCCGAGCCGTCTTCGTCGGACAGCCGGCTGAGTTCCACTACAACCCGATCGGCGTTGTTCACGGAGGCTACGCGATGACCCTCCTTGATTCGGCAATGGGCTGCGCGGTCCAATCGATGCTCACCGCCGGCGAGGGTTACACCAGCCTTGAAACGAGTGTCAACTTCGTGCGCCCGATTACCCTCGAGACGGGGCGAGTGCGGTGCGAGGCCAGGGTCCTGCACCGTGGCGGAAGGGTCGCCACGGCCGAAGGCAAGCTGGTCGCCGAGAGCAGCGGCAAGCTCCTCGCACACGGCACCACCACATGCCTGGTCATGAAGGCGTGATCAAAGGCCATCGCATCCACACGGTCGACGTCTTCGCCGAGAAGCCCCTGGCCGGCAACCAGCTGGCCGTCGTGCTCGACGCGGCGGACATCCCCAGCGACGCCATGCAGAGGATCGCCAAGGAGATGAACATCGCCGAGACCACATTCGTGCTGCCTCCTCAGGATCCCGGAAGCGCCGCCCGCATCCGTATCTTCACGCCGGCCAGCGAGCTGCCTTTCGCCGGGCATCCGACCGTCGGGACCGCCTGGGTGCTCGCCACCGAGGGCCTGGTCCCTGGGGGCTCGATGGAATTCGTGCTCGAAGAGGGCGTCGGGCCGGTGAAGGTCCGCGGCGTGAAAGGGCCTGGCGGCCTCACCTTCTGGATGAAGCACCCCGAGCTCACGTTTGGTGTGGTGGAGCGCAGGCGCGTGCAAGCCGCCGAGGCGATCGGACTCACCGAGGCCGACCTGCTCGAAGACGTTCCAGTCCAGGTTGTGAGCACTGGAAATCCATTGCTGTTTTTTGCGCTCCGCGATGGCCTCGCGGTGGACGAAGCCGTGGCTGACCTGGACCTTCTCAGAGATGTCTTGAGAGCAACGAATGCATTCGGCGCGTTCATCTTCGCGGTGGTCGGGGCCAATCGCCTCTACAGCCGCATGTTCTCCCTTGACATTCCCGAGGATCCCGCCACCGGTTCCGGCACCGGTCCCCTCGGGGCCTTCGCCGTCATGTACGGCCTGGTGCCCCGCGCCCCGAAAGTCACGCTCGTCAGCGAACAGGGGACCAAGATGGGCCGCCAGAGCTTTCTCCACATCGAGCTGACCTACCGCGGAGAAGAGGAAACTCCGACGCAGATCGAGGTCGGCGGCTCGGTCAGGCCGGTGATCACGGGCACGCTCCTGGACTTCAGCTAGTGGTCGTCGACAGCTTCAAGTTCCTGCCGCGAAGCTTCCGTCCTCTCTACGAGGGGCGTGGTCCGTTTCACGGCGAGGAGGCGCCCGTCTGGGCGCGATTCGAGAAACGTCTGGCCGAATCGCGCATCGCCCTGCTCACGTCCGCGGGCATCTACCTGAAGCGCACGCAGCCATCGTTCGACCTCGAGCGCGAACAGACGCATCCGGATTGGGGCGATCCGACCTGGCGCGCAATCCCGGCTTCCACGCAGGCGCCCGACATCGGTGTCGCACACCTGCATATAAATGACGCGGACCTGCTGGCCGATCCCGAGATCGCGCTGCCGAAGCGCTTGCTGGATCGGCTTGCGAGCGAAGGTGAACGGTTGATCGGTGGCGCGGTCGCCGAGCATGTCTCGGTCATGGGCTACCAGGAACGAACGCTTCGGGACTGGCAGAGCAAGACCGCGCCCGAGGTGGTGGCTCACCTGCGAGGCCAGGGCGCCGATGGTCTCATCCTCGCCCCGGTTTGACCGGACTGCTGTTCGAACGTGCCCGTGCTGGCACGGTGGATCGAGGCGGCGGGAATCCCAACCGTGATCGTGACCATGATGCCGGCGGTGGCTGAGGAGCGCCGCGCACCGCGCATCGTCGGCGTCGAGTTCCCGTTCGGCCACCCCTTTGGCATGCCGCACGATTGGGGCATGCAGCGACGCGCCCTCGAGCTGGCGTTGCGCGTCCTGGCGGGCGCTGTCTCTTTCGGGACTCGGGTCGACCTGGACGTCGAATGGCCGGTCCCGCTGCGAGAGGCTTACCGCTCGTGGCAGCCGAAAGAGCCGAGCCCGATCGTCAGGAAGATGCTGGAGTCACGCCGCCAGTAGGGAAGCCGGCCACGAGGCTGGCCCGCATGTTCACTCCCCAGTCTCGTCCTCGACGGTCGCATCCGTGCGCCGGCGCGGAACGCGGGTTGAATTTTCCGAGGCGGGCTAGGCTTTGGGCTCGAGCTTGATCGACGCCGAGTTGATGCAGTAGCGGAGGCCGGTCGGCGCCGGGCCGTCATCGAAGACGTGGCCGAGGTGGCCGCCGCAGTTCGCGCAGTTGACCTCGGTCCGGACCATGAAAAGGCTCCTGTCGACGTGCTCCTCGATGGGGGCGTCATCGGCCGGCGCGTAAAAGCTCGGCCAGCCGCAGTGGGCGTCGAATTTCGTCTCTGATTCGAAAAGCTTTGCTCCGCAGCCGGCGCACAGATAGGCGCCTGGTGTTTTGGTCTCCCAGTACTCCCCGGTGAAGGGCCGCTCAGTCCCCTTCTCCCTAAGGACATGGAACTGCATCGGGGTCAGGTCGCGCTTCCAATCCGCCTCGGTCTTTTTGGTCACGTCGGTCTTTGCCATCGCCTTTACTTTGCCACGATCTGGAAAGTCGCAAACTAAAGCCGTGCCCAGCAAGCACGCGGCAACGCGTCTCAAACGAGAGCTGATCATCTGGCTTGCGACCATCGGTCGTGACGGGCACCCGCACGTCGTGCCGGTGTGGTTCTGGTGGGACGGCAAGTCATTCTTGATCTACGCGGTCCCCGGCCAGAAGGTGCGTGACATCGAGGCCAACCCGAACGTCGCCCTGCACCTCAACACTGACCCAGTCGGAGGAGACGTGGTGCGGATCGACGGCACGGCGATGGTCGACCCCAGGCAGGCCCCGGCCTACAGGGTCCCGGCTTACGTGCGCAAGTACCGGGAGCAGATCCGGGGCTTCGACTGGACGCCGAAGGTCTTTTCCGACAAGTACCACTTCGCCATCCGCGTCAAGCCCGCCCGCTTTCACGAGGAAATGTAATGACCCATCCCCTCCGTTTCGGGCTCAAGAACTCCGGCCAGGACACGACCATCGCGGACCTGCGCGCGGTGTGGCGAATCGCGGACGAATCAGGCTTCGACCACGTTTGGGACTTCGACCACCTGGCGTCGATCGGCGGCGGCGGGCCCGACCGCCCGATCTACGAGGGGTGGACGCTCCAGGCCGCCATGGCCGAGGCGACCAAACGGGTGCGGATTGGCTGCCTCGTGACAGGAAACACCTATCGCAATCCGGCGTTGCTTGCCAAGGAGGCCGTCACGGTCGATCACCTGTCCGGAGGGCGGCTGGAGTTCGGCATCGGCGCCGCGTGGGCTGAGATCGAGCACGAGATGTATGGGTTTGAGGGCCTCGACCACCGCGTCGGCCGCTTGAGCGAATCGCTTCGCATCATCAAGTCGCTGTTCACGGAGGAGCGCACGACATTCGAGGGCCGCTACTTCCACTTCAAGGATGCGATCGCCAACCCGAAACCCATCCAGAAGCCGCATCCGCCTTTCTGGATCGGGGCGTCAGGCGCGAGCACCCTACGACTGGTCGCTCGCTACGGCGACGTCTGGAACATTGCGGGCGGGGACCCCGACCGCGTCAAAGAGCTCACGGCGATGTTCGAGGATGCATGCGGGAGCGTCGGCCGGGATGTTTCCGAAATCCGACGATCGCTGCAGTTTGGCTGGGACGGCGAGGATCGCAATCAGCTGCTGGAGCTGTCCGCGCGGTACCTCGAGCTGGGCGTGACGGAGCAGGTGATCTACCTGCGGGGCGAACAACCCGTGGCGCTCGCGGAGAAGATCGCGGAGATGCTGCCCGATCTTCGCAAGTTGGATAATCGCCTCCCCGCCCGCGGGGAGGTGGCGCGCAGCGCCGGAGGGGCCGGACCCTCAGGCATTTAGGGAGGTATCAGAGCCATGGCCGACAGCGTCTATCGGGTGACCGAGCTGGTGGGGACCAGCAGCCAGTCCTGGGAGGCGGCCGCGAAGGGCGCCATCGAGACCGCGTCCAAGTCGCTACGCGATCTGCGCGTCGCCGAGGTGGTGAGGCAGGACCTGACCATCGAGGACGGCAAGGTCACGACGTACCGGATCCGGTTGAACGTCTCCTTCAAGTACGACGGCGCAGCGTCCACGAGCCGTAAGACCACTCGAGCGCGCCGCTAGAAACTCGCTTCGTCGCGGGGGCGGCCGGGCTGAGCCCGGCCGCTTTTCGGAGGATGAGCCATGCAATCAGTAAGTCCCATCCTGCTCGCGCTTGGCGCGCTGAACGGACCATCTGGGTCCCTTCTCATACTTACGGCGCGGTGGCTGCCTGGACCTGGCAGCCCGCCGCCTTCATCTCCTCCAGCGCTTGCAGCCCGGTGGCTTCGTTCATGGCCGCGCACAGGTTGACGAGGACGCGGACCTGGAAGGCGTTCTTCCGCGCGTCGAGGGCGGTCAACCGGACGCCGTAATCGGTGGGCAGGCCGCAGACATCGATGTGGTCGATGCGCTCTTCCTTAAGGACGTCGAGCATGCTGTGGCCGCGCGAGTCGAGGGCT
>Ga0209009_1000652_pt1 | contig 11271 bp, 11 predicted proteins | sample BlaSpr_A8_OM3_M2_FD_187979 | JGI IMG/M metagenome (GOLD analysis project Ga0209009, IMG submission 187979) | Forest soil microbial communities from Thunder Bay, Ontario, Canada - Black Spruce, Ontario site 2_A8_OM3_M2 (SPAdes) (version 2) | ecosystem: Environmental > Terrestrial > Soil > Boreal... | reverse complement strand
ATGCGGCAGATAAGCGGCCACGTCGATGTCACGCTGTCGCGCCGATAATGCGTCCATGAACTCTGGGAAGGTCTCCCAGTCCCATGGCAGACCGTCGACCATGACGACGCCCGGGATGTCTTCGACGCCGGCCATCAGGTCGACGAGCACATCGTGATCGGCCGCGCGACACGGCGCGAAGCCGACGCCGCAGTTGCCCATCACGGCGGTGGTCACGCCGTGATGCGACGACGGGGTCATCCGGTCCGACCAGATCGCCTGGCCGTCGTAGTGGGTATGCAGATCGACGAAGCCGGGCGTCACCAGCAGCCCGGTCGCGTCGATTTCGGATGCCGCATCGCCGCGGACCGTCCCGACCGCGACGATCATGCCGTCTGATACCGCAACGTCGCCGACGTACGGTTCGCCGCCGAGACCGTCGACGATCGTTCCGCCCTTGATTAGCAGATCGAAGGTCATTACTGGACTCTACGGCGGTGTCGGCCGCTCGTGCCAGGATGTGGCGGTGATGGTGGTGGGTCAGTTTGAATCTCGGAGTGGGCAGCGTGGGAGGCATGGCTGGTGCTGGCGGGAATGACGTGAGCTCGTCGGAGCGCATACTGGAGTGAGTGCGAAGGAGCACCACCATGCGAATCAATCCGAACTACATCACGCCGCTGTTGGCGGCGGGGGCTGCCGCGGTAGCTGTCGCCGCCGCACCGACGGCCGCCGCAGCGAACGTAAACAATCCCGGCGAGGATCTTCTGCCGTCCTGCGTCTACGTCGGCGGGGGCTTCTACGACAACCAATGCCAGAAACCCGGCAACGCTCAGCTGAACGACAACCTTCCTTATGTTCAACCTCCCTACTACGGTGGGTTCGGAGACGGCGACTTCGGGAGGCACCGGTAACGCTTCGCCGGCATCACCAACCGCGTCTGGACACACCGCGACATCGCCGCACTTCTCGAGTAATCAAACTGACCCACTACCACGGTGACCGATCACTTCGGAATCAACTGCGCAGACCTGGAGACGGCGAAGGCCTTCTACGACCAGGTTCTCGGCGTGCTGGGGTACTCACGGCAGATGGACTTCGGCGTGGCCATCGGGTACGGCAAGGACGGGCATCCCGACTTCTGGATCGCCGACGGCAACGACATGGGTCCCAATCGTGAGATCCACGTGGCGTTCCAGGCGGCCGACAGCGCCGCCATCAGGCTCGGCGCCGAGTCGCTGCACGAGCCGCGGCTGTGGCCCGAGTACCAACCAAGCTATTTCGGCGCGTTCGTCCGGGACCCCGACGGCAACAACGTCGAGGCCGTCTTCCATGGCAGCTTCCATGGCGGCGTGAGCGACAGCTAGACGCCGGTGCCCGCATGGGACATCATCGTCTCCGTGACAGAACCTCAGTTCTCCGGTTCCGAAAATCCACAACAGCGACCGCCGGATCCATACGGCGCACCTGGCGGGCAGTACCCGCCGCCCTACCAGGGCCAACAAGCGCCGTACCCGGGACAGCCCGGTCCATACGCCGGGCAGCCCGCCGGGTACCCGGGCGCGTACCCGGCTGCGTATTACGGCGTGGATGCGTACGGGCGCCCGCTCTCGGACAAGAGCAAGCTCACCGCCGGCCTGCTGCAAATCTTCCTCGGCGGGTTCGGCGTAGGCCGCTTCTACCTGGGATACACCAACATCGGTGTTCTCCAGCTTGTGGTCTCGGTCGTGACGTGCGGGATCGGCTCCATCTGGGGGCTGATCGACGGCATCATGATCCTCATCGGCAACGTGCCCGACCCGCAGGGACGCATGCTGCGCGACTAGCTTTCGGCCACCGATTCACGCAGGTGTGAACTCGACCGGCAGCGCAGCCGGCGAGCGGAACGCCACCCCGTTGATGCTCGGGTCCGGGACGGTCGGATCCAGATGCAAATCGGGCAGCCGGTCGAGTAGCGCATTGATCGCCACCGTTGTCTCCATCCGGGCGAGCGGCATGCCCAGGCACACGTGCGGGCCGGCGCCGAACGTCAGATGCGCGATGTTGGTCCGTGTCGGATCGAAGCGGTCGGGGTCGGGGTAGCGCGCCGGATCACGGTTGGCCGCAGCGACGCTGACGCTGACGTTGGTGCCCGACGGGATCGCGATACCGCCGAGCTCACAGTCGCGCCTGGCCACCCGCACCACCGTGCTGATCGGCGGCTCCCAGCGCAACGCCTCCTCGATGGCACCGCGGAGCATGCCGCGATCGGCCCGCACGGTGTCGAGCAGTGACGGCTCGGTGAGCATTGCGACCAACAGGTTGCCCGACGCGCGGTAGGTCGTCTCCACCCCGGCCGGCAGGATCAGCAGCAGGAACGCGAAGATCTCGTCGTCGGACAGCCGCTCGCCGTCGATCTCGGATTCCGCCAGCGTGCTGATCAGGTCGTCCTGCGGATCCCGCCGCCGGTCGGCGAGAACCTTCCCGAAATAGTCCTTCAGCGTCGCGGACGCGGCGATCCCGATATCCCAGTCGTAGACCACGGACAGCAGCTCGATCGACAGCTGCTGGAAGCGCACGTAGTCCTCGCGGGGCAGCCCCATCAGCCGCGCGATGACCTGCACCGGGAACGCGAAGGTGAACTCCCGGACGAGGTCCGCCCGACCGCGCGGCGCGAACCGGTCGATCAGCTCGTGCACCACGACCTCGACGAGCTCGGTGCGCCACCGCTCGAGCAGCTTCGCCCGGAACGACGGCGACACCAGGGCCCGGCTCGCCCGGTGCTCGGCTCCCTCCTGCTCGAGCAGGGTGCGGCCCATGACCGGGCCCATGATGTGCTCGTAGATCGACGACGAGAACCTGTCCGGGTCGGTGAGCACCGTGTGGCAGTCGTCGTAGCTGAGGACCGTCACACCCGCGACGTCGAGCCTTTGGTTTGAGGTTTCGGTGAACGGGTTGCCCGGCATCACGGGATGCCGCTCGCGTGCCTCGCGCAGTCGCTCGTGCACGTTCTCGACGGTCATCAACAGCCCGTCCTGCAGTTTGGCCGGGTCGAACTCGTCGAGCGGTGCCCGGTGCGTCATCGGGTATCGGCCGACACCGTCTCAGTGTCACGGCCCGACCGCAGCACGGTGCCAGGCATCGCGCCGGTGGCGACGCCGTTGCGGCAGACCTCGACACCGCCCACCCACACCGACGTGATCCCGCACGCGTCGGCGACCAGTCGAGGTGCACCCGCCGGAAGGTCGTACCGGGTGTGTTCGGCGCCGTGGTCGATGGTGGCCGGGTCGAACATCACCAGGTCGGCGTGCCAGCCCGGCGTGATCCGGCCGCGGTCCGACAGCCCGTAGAGGCGCGCCGGCACGTCGGTGATCAGCCGGACCGCCTCCTCGAGCGTCACCACCTGGTGCTCGCGGACGCCGTGCCCGAGAAGCGACGTCGTGTAGATCGCGCCGCACATCATGTCCAGGTGGGCGCCGGCGTCCGAGCCGCCGATCACCGCGTGCGGGTGGCGCCACACCTCGGCGCGCATCCGCCAATCCGCGGCATCGTCACCGAAGGGTCGCGGCGTGAGCCCGGTGCGCAGCTCATCGGCGATCACGATGTCGAGCAGCGTGTCGAACGGCTCGCCACCCCGCGCCGCGGCGACCTCGCCGACGCTGCGACCGGCCGCATCCGCGTTCTGAGGGGCGAACGTCTCCACGATGATCAGCCGCTCCCAGTTCGCGAGGCCGCGCAGTATGCCCGCCGCCTCGGAGTGGGCGCCCTCGTCGAGGCGTCGGCGCACCTGTGGGTCGGCGAGCGCCCGCAGCCGCTCGGCGACCGGCAGGTGCATCGTCTCGCGCCAGCCCGGCAGCCCGTCCAGCACGAAGCCCGACAAAAACGACAACCGGATCTTCGTGGAGTGGGGCAGGGTGAGCGCGACGACGCGCCCGCCCCGCTCGGCGGCGATTTCCGATGCGCGCAGCTGCTTTTCGTGCCCGGCGGGGTTCGCCGCCGACACACCGAGCACGTTCCAGTTGAGCGGCCGGTCCGCGGCCAGCGACATGTCGGTGAGCAGGGCGATGTCGTCGTCGGTGAAGCCCGACAGGCAGCCGGGGATGATCGCCTCCAGAGTGGTGCCCGGATGCTCGCGGACGCCTGCCGCCAGGGCCACCAGCTCCTCGCGCGACGCGCTGCGCGACGGCACCGGCTGCCCCCCGCCGTCGTTGTGGGTGTTCGACTGCGACGTCGACATCCCGAGCGCGCCGGCGGCGAGCGCGTCACCCAGCAGCGCGACCATCTTCTCGATCTGCTCCGCGGTCGCTTCGCCGCCGACCGCATCGTCGCCCATCGCCGCGAGGCGAAGTGCCGAATGTCCAACCAGGAAACCGGCATTGATCGCGATCCGGCCGTCGAGCCGGTCCAGCCAGTCGCCGAAGGACGACCACTGCCAGTCGAGTCCGGCGCGCAGCGCGTCCAGCGGCATGCCCTCGACTCGCGCGAGCATCCGGGTGAGGTAGTCCTGCTGGCCGGAGGCCGCGGGCGCCAGCGTGAACCCGCAGTTGCCGCCGAACACCGTGGTGACACCGTGTTGTATCGACGGACTGGCGGTCGGGTCCCAGAACAGCTGCGCGTCGTAGTGCGTGTGCAGGTCGACGAACCCCGGCGCGAGCGTCTGCCCTTCCGCGTCAACGACTTTCGTGGCCTGTTCATCGACGTCGCCGACGGCGACGATCCGCCCGTCGCGCACGCCGACATCACCGCGGCGGGCAGGACCGCCGGTGCCGTCGACGATCTGGGCGTCGCGGATCAGGAGATTCAACATGGCGGTCTCCTACACGCGGTCTTTCTGGGCCGAGCCAATGGGGGCCAGCCAGCTGCTGTCGGGCAGCGGGTGGCGGAGCAACTCCGCGGCGTTGCGGTGGGTGATGCGGGCCGCGTCCTCAGCCGACAGACTTGCGACGTTGCGCGCCACGACCTTCTGCGTGTCGGGCCACGTCGAGTCGGCGTGCGGGTAGTCGCTCTCGACAAGGATGCGGCCGGTCCCGATCGCGTCGATCGTGCCGAACGCGGTCGGGTCGTCGATAGAGCAGAACCAGAAGTTGCGCCGCAGCACCTCGCTGGGCAGCAGGTCGCTCTTCCAGGCGCCGCCCTCTTGCCCCGAACCTGAGTGGGCGAGCACGAAGTCGGCCCGGTCGGCGAGCATCGCCACCCAGCCGAGCCCGCCCTCGTCGAGCGTGATGTTCAGGCGCGGGAAGCGGACCGGGATGCCCGACCAGAGCCAATCCGCGCATGCGACAAGGGCATTCACCGGAAACAGCGTCGTGATCGTCTCGAATGGGGTGTCGGGCGCCGGGATCGCCGCCCACTGGGCGGAGCCGGTGTGCAGGCAGACGACCGTTTCCGTCTCCTCGCACGCCGCGAGGAACGGATCCCACACCCCGGTGTGCAGGCTCGGTAGCCCGCACTGCGCCGGCAGCTCGGGAAAGCTCACCGCCTTGAAGCCGCGGGCGGCGTTTCGCCGGAGCTCCTCAGCCGCCAGCTGCGGGTCTGCCAGCCAGGGCAGCTGCAGCGGGATGATCCGGTCCGGGTAGGCGCCTGCCCATTCCTCGAGATGCCAATCGTTCCATGCCCGCAACACCGCGAGCCCCAGCTCGGGGTCGTCGCTCTTCCAGAACACCGTTCCGGAGAAACCCGCGATCAGCGACGGGAAGTTCAGCGACGCCCAGATGCCCGCGATGTCCATGTCGGCGATCCGGGCATCGATATCCCAACAGCCGCGGCGCATTTCGTCGAACCGGGCGGGCTCCATGCTCCATTCTTCCCGCGGCCGCCCGATGACCGCGTTGAGCCCGATGTTCGGGTACTCGCGGTCCTCGTACCGCCACACCTGCCGCCCGTCTTCGAACTCGACGACCCGTGGCGCCCGGTCGGCCAGCGCGGAGGGAAGCCTGCCGTCGAACATGTGGGGCGGCTCGATGACGTGGTCGTCCACGGAAATCAGAATGTGCTGGCGGTCTCGGGGGGTGGGGTCCGGCAGCAGCGCCATAGCCGACGGTAACGCCGTTCTCAGGCGCGGGTCAATGGAGCCTTCAGTACTGCGCTACTGGGGCGCGGGCTGGCGGACGAACGCCCGGGGCTGGGTGAACGCGCGGATCCCGTCGGCGCCGAGCTCCCGGCCGATGCCGGACTGGCCGACGCCGCCGAACGGCAGCCGCGGGTCCTGGGCCGCCATGCCGTGGCAGTTGACGCTCACCGTGCCGGCCACCAGCTGCGCCGCGACGCGCCCGCCGAGCGCGTCGTCGCCGGTCCAGATTGACGCGGTGAGGCCGAAGTCGGTGGCGTTCGCGGCGGCGACGGCGTCATCGATCGCGTGATAGCCGAAGATCGGCAGCACCGGCCCGAACTGCTCCTCGGTGGCCAGCGTCGAGTCGGGGGCGAGATCGGTGACAACGGTCGGCAGCACGAAATATCCGCCGGTGTCGGCGTCGGCCTCGCGGATCCGCCCGGCGGTCCTGACCGACGCGCCCTGTGCCGCGGCGTCGGCGACCATCCGCTGCACCCGGTCGCGCCCGGCGGCGGTGTGCAGCGGGCCGAGCGTCACCTCGTCGGAGAGTCCGTCGCCGACGACTTCGGTCTCGCACTGTGCCAGCACTGCCTCGGCCAGCTCGTTGACCCGGTCGGCCGGCGCGTACAACCGCTTGATCGCCATGCACACCTGGCCGCCGGTGGTGTACGTCGCCGTCACCAGCTGCTCGACAAGCTGGTCACCGATCTGCAGATCGGGCGCGATGATCGCGGCGTCATTGCCGCCGAGCTCGAGCAGCACCGGCGTCAACCGCGGCGCTGCCGCCGCCATGACGGCCCGTCCGGTGGCGACGCCGCCGGTCAGCGAGACGACGTCGACGCCCGGGTGAGTGACCAGCGCCTGGCCGAGCTCGATGCCCGGGCCCGCAAGCACGTTGACCACACCCGGCGGCAGGGCCGCGGCGAACGCCGCGCCGAACTCCAGCGCGACGAGCGGACAGGTCGGTGGCACCTTGATCACCGCGGTGTTGCCGGCGGACAGCGCCGACGTCAGCTTCATCATCATCACTGCGAGCGGCCAGTTGAACGGAACGATAAGCGCGGCAACGCCGTACGGCTCCCGATGCAGACGCGGATATGACGACTGCGGGTCGATCTGCTCGGGCGCGAGCGCCGTCTCGGCCATCCCGCCCAGCAGCGACGCGAGAAACGGCCCGGTGTCGATCTCGAAGCTCGCCTCGGCGAGCACCTTGCCGTGCTCGCGGGTGTACAGCCGCCCGCGGTCCCGGCCGGCCAGCTGTTCGGCGGCGGCCGTTGCCGCCGACCCGACGGCGGCAACCCGCTCGGCTACGCCCAGAGCTCGCCACCCGGCGGCCGCCCGGCGGGCCGCCTGCACTGCGGCGTCGAGCTGAGCGAGGTCAGCGGCGGGGGCGTGGTCGACAACCTCGGCCGGCCGCGCCGGGTTGTGCACGGGATAGCTGCCCGCACCGCCCGGCTGCTGCTCGCCACCGATGGTCAGTGTCGGGTGAGTGGTCCCCTGAGTGGTCGACGGTGCGGTGGTCATAACGCGCCTCCCTCTTGACCTGGTGCGGTCGCCTGGTCATCGTAAGTCGCTATGAGGGCGGTCGTGCTGCGCGAGGTCGGGCGACCGACTGAGGTGGAAGACGTAGCGCTGCGGCCGCTGCGCGGCGGCGAGGTCCGCGTGCAGATCGTCGCCAGCGGCGTGTGCCACACCGACCTGTCGGTGCGCGACGGTCTGATGCCCGCGCTGCTGCCGTGCACGCTCGGCCACGAGGGCGCCGGGGTCGTCGCCGAGGTGGGCGACGACGTCACGACCGTCGGTGTAGGCGACCACGTCGTGCTGACGTGGAACGTGCCGTGCCGGTCGTGCCCGCACTGCCTGCGCGGCGACGCACAGCTGTGCCCGCACGGCCTCGATCACGCGTTCGGTGAGCCGTACGCCGAGAGCGCAAGCGGCCCGGTGTGGCCGTCGATGGGCGCCGGGACGCTGGCCGAACAGACGCTGGTACCGGCCGCTGCGGTCGTGCCGGTCGACCCCGCGTTGCGGCTCGAACATGCTGCGCTGCTGGGCTGTGCCGTCACTACCGGGGTCGGCGCCGTGCTGCGCACCGCGGCGGTGCGGCCCGGCGAGAGCGTGCTGGTGCTTGGCTGCGGCGGCGTCGGTCTTGCCGCGATCCAAGGGGCCCGGGTGGCCGGCGCCGGACAGATCATCGCGGCCGACCGGGTGGTCGCGCAGCTTCCGGCCGCGTCGGCCAACGGCGCCACCGACACGGTGGACGCGAGCACCGGTGATCTCCCCGCCGCCATTCGCGACCTCACCGGAGGCGTCGGGGTGGATCACGCCATCGAGGTCGTCGGCAAGCCCGCCACCATCCGCGCCGCCTACGACGCGGCGCGTCGCGGCGGCACGGTCACGGTCGTGGGTGCCGCGGGGATCGAGGAAACGGTGACGTTTCCCGCGCTGTCGCTGATGGCCGATGGCAAGACGATCCGGGGCAGCGTGTACGGCGCGAGCGATCCGGCGCGTGACATCGGAGTGCTCGCGCAGCTCGCCCGCTGCGGCCTGCTTGACCTGGAGGCGCTGGTGACGCGGCGCACCGGCATCGACGATGTCGAAGACGCGTTCGCCGACATGGCCGCGGGCCGGGGTGCGCGCAGCATGGTGTGCTTCGACACGGCGCCGTGAGAATCGCATTCCGCAGGGCATTGATCGACAGCGACGTTGGTGTCACGCTGTCCGCATGACAGAAACCGAGGGCTATGTCGACCAGTCGGTGATGGGGCTCGAGGACCCGCAACCGATGTACAAGATGCTGCGCGAGACGGCCCCGGTGTTCCGGGCGCCGCAGGGACCCGTGGTGCTCAGCCGCCTCGCGGACATCGAGATGGCGCTCAAGCGGACGGACCTGTTCTCGTCGAACATGGACGCCGTCGATCTCGGTAACGTGCGGCCGCTGATCCCACTGCAGGTCGACCCGCCCGAGCATGCCAAGTACCGCCGCATCCTGGACCCGCTTTTCACACCGCGGGAGATGGCCGGGCGAGAACCAGCCGTCACGGCCTTGGTGAACGAGATGATCGACCGCTTCGCCGATCGTGGCGAGTGCGACTTCCACGCCGAGTTCGCGGTCCCGCTGCCGTGCACGGTGTTCCTGCAGCTGCTCGGCCTGCCGCTCGAGGACCTTGACAAGTTCAACGCATGGAAGGACGGCGTGATCCGCCCGGAGGGCGCCGTTGGGGCCGACCAGCACGCGACGCTGGCGGCGCCGGCGGCGCACCAGATCTACGAGTACTTCGAACAAGCCATCGACGACCACATCGCCAACCCACGCGAGGACGTCCTGTCCGCCCTGATCGCGGCCACGGTCGAGGGTGAGCCGCTGTCTCGCGAGGAACTGCTCGACATCTGCTTCCTGTTCCTCATCGCGGGGCTCGACACCGTGACGGATTCCCTGGACTGCTTCTTCGTCTACCTGGCGCGCCACCCGGAGCAACGCCGGATGCTCCTCGAGCGGCCGGACATCCTGCCGAGCGCCATCGAAGAGATGCTGCGGTGGGAGACGCCGGTGCCCGGCGTCGCGCGCGTGGCCATGCAGGACGTCGAGGTGGGCGGATGCCCGATCAGCAAGGGCGAACGCATCAGCCCGTTGCTGGGAGCGGCCAACACCGACCCTGCGGAGTTCGACGATCCGGACGTCGTCGACTTCGCGCGCAACCCCAACCGGCACCGTGCGTTCGGCGGTGGACCGCACCGCTGCCTCGGTTCTCACCTCGCCAGACTGGAACTGCGGGTGGCGTTGCGCGAATTCCACCGGCGGATACCGGATTACGAGATCCAGCCCGGCTTCCAGCTCAAATACACCACCGCCCTGCGCTCAGTGGAGGCGTTGCCGCTGACGTTCGCAGTGGCCACGCCATGAGCCGGGTCCGGGTCGACCCGGACCGCTGCACCGGGCACGGGCGCTGCTACACGTTGGCACCCGACGTCTTCGACGCTGACGAGGTCGGGCACTCGATCGTGCTCGTCCACGAGGTCTCCGGCGAGCTCGAGGAACACGCGGCCATCGGTGAACAGAACTGCCCGGAGAGCGCGATCACGGTATCGAGCTGAGTATGGTCTTCCCATGTCGAATCTCACCGCGGCGCAAGAGCTTTTGCGCGACTCGTTCACCCGGTTGATCGAACACGTCGACGAGCTGACGGATGGCCTCACCGACGAGGTGGCGTCGTATCGGCCAACGCCGCAGGCCAACAGCATCGGGTGGCTGATCTGGCACAGCGCGCGGGTGCAGGACATCCAGGTGTGCGACATCGCCAAGACATTGGCGGATCGTCGCTCGGACAAGCCTCGCTCGGAAGCCGATGGTCGCTCGGACAAGCCTCGCTCGGAAGCCGATGTTTGGACACGCGACGGGTGGGTGGATCGGTTCGGCCTCGACCTTCCCCGCGACGACACGGGCTACGGTCACAGCGCCGACGCCGTCGTGAAGGTGCGGGCGTCGGCGGAGTTGCTCGCCGGCTACTACCACGCGGTGCACGACATGACGCTGGAGTTCGTCGAGACGATGACCGATGCCGACCTGGATCGGATCGTGGACCGACGCTGGGATCCGCCGGTCACCGCCAGCGCCCGGCTGGTCAGCATCGTCGACGACTGCGCACAGCACCTCGGACAGGCCGCCTATCTGCGCGGCATAGCATGACGTGATGACCGCCACATCCGCTGTACAGCGATCGACGACCGGAACGGTCCGCAATCCCGCCACCGGTGATGTCGCCGGCGAGGTGCACTGGACGGATCCCGCCGACGTCCCTCGCATCGCGGAACACCTGGCGCAGGTACAGCACGACTGGGAGGCCCGCGGCGCAAAGGGCCGGGCCAAGGTGTTGTCCCGCTTCGCCGTCTGGCTCGGTGATCACCGCGACGAGATCGAGGACCTGCTGATCAAGGAGACCGGCAAGTCGCGGACCGACGCCATTCAAGAAGTGCCGATGTTGGTCATCATCATTTCGTATCTGGTCAAGATCATGGAGCAGGCGCTCGCCCCGGAGACCCGTCCCGCGCCGATCCCGGCGCTGGCGGTCAAGAAGATCAGCGTGCACTACCGGCCGCGCCCGGTCGTCGGAATCATCGCGCCGTGGAATTTCCCGGTCGCCAACGCGATGATGGATGCGCTCGGCGCGCTGGCCGCCGGCTGCGCGGTGTTGCTGAAACCGTCCGAACGCACCCCGCTGACCGCCGAGGTCCTGGTGCGCGGCTGGCGGGAGTCCGGTGCGCCCGATGTG
>Ga0209009_1000651_pt1 | contig 11325 bp, 6 predicted proteins | sample BlaSpr_A8_OM3_M2_FD_187979 | JGI IMG/M metagenome (GOLD analysis project Ga0209009, IMG submission 187979) | Forest soil microbial communities from Thunder Bay, Ontario, Canada - Black Spruce, Ontario site 2_A8_OM3_M2 (SPAdes) (version 2) | ecosystem: Environmental > Terrestrial > Soil > Boreal... | reverse complement strand
TAGCGGGCGGAGACGCCACTCACGGCACGATCAACTCCACAGGGGTCTACACTGCTCCTGCCGCTTTACCATGCCCCTCAACTATTACAGTCACCGCCGTATCCGCAGCGGACGGGACAAAATCCGCATCGGCAACGGTGACCATTGCTGGTTCTACTTCAGGCGGCACCGCTGCTGTATCTATTAGCCCGCTGCGCGCGGCGCTTACGACTGGGCAGAGCCAAACCTTCACGGCCACGGTTACCGGAAACGCCGTGACTTGTGTGAACTGGGAAGTGGATTCCATACCTGGGGGCAATTCCGCCGTGGGAACTGTCAGCGCAACCGGTGTTTATTCGCCGCCGACCGTTGCTGGGGCGCACACGGTTATCGCCAGAAGCGTGGCGGACACCACTGCTACCGCGTCTGCAAGTGTTTTCATCACTGACCTTGCAGGAGTTTTTACATATCACAACGATTTGTCCCGAGATGGCGTAAATAGTCAGGAATATGCGTTGAATACTTCGACGGTGAAAGCTGCCACTTTCGGCAAGCGTTTTGCCTGCGCGATTGATGCTTCAGCGTATGCTCAACCTCTCTGGGTAGCCAACGTAGCCATCGGCGGGGGAACACACAATGTGTTAGTCGCGGCTACGGTACACGATACTGTCTACGCTTTCGATGCCGACGCTTCTTCGTGCCAAACGTATTGGTCGAAAAGTCTGTTGGCTAGCGGAGAAACTTGGGTTACTAGTACCGACCTTAATTGCTCCGACCTTACTCCTGATATCGGAATCGTAGGTACACCGGTAATCGACCCCAGCACCAACACGATCTACGTAGTTTCCAAGTCCAAGAACGGCGGAACGTTTCACCAGCGGCTGCATGCCTTGAGCTTGATCGACGGATCAGAAAAGTTTAGTGGCCCGCAGGAGATCGCTTTTACCTCGGGCGGAGCTACCTTTGATCCGTTGAAGCAGAATCAGCGATCTGGTCTGGCGCTAGTGAATGGCGTGGTTTACGTCACCTACGCTTCACACTGTGACAGTCCCGTGTACTACGGTTGGATTGTGGGCTATAACGCTTCCAATCTGTCACAAGTTTCTGTCTTCAACGACGATCCCACTTCAGGCTTTGGCGGCATCTGGATGTCCGGCGGAGCGCCCGCGGCTGATTCATCGAACAACCTTTACGTCATCACCGGCAATGGGAATTGGGACGGGGTCTCGGAATTTGGCGACAGCTTTTTAAAGCTCTCCAGCGGTCTTGCGGTGTCCAGTTTTTTCACCCCAACCAATCAGAACGCTTTGAATGGCGGCGATGTTGACCTTGGCTCGGGCGGAGCCGCGATCCTTGTGGATCAACCATCCGCTACGGTTCCGCGCCTGTTGGTTGGTGGCGGCAAAGAAGGAAAGCTATACGTGTTGAATCGGGATAATTTGGGTGGCAGTGGCGACAGCCAAGCTGTGCAAACTTTCTCTATTGGGAATGGCATCTTCTCCACGGCCGCATTTTGGCAGAATACTCTGTACATTGCACCGATGCAGGGCCACCTTCAGGCTTTTAGCTTGAATGCGACGTCTGGAATGTTCAATACGGCTTCCAGTTCCCTATCGTCGCAGGCGTATGGATATCCCGGAGCTACTCCCTCGGTTTCTTCACAGGGCACTTCTAATGGCATCGTTTGGACTTTAGAACGCCCTGATCCTGTTGTGGGCGCGATATTACATGCTTATGACGCAACCAATCTTGCGACCGAGCTGTGGAATAGCACTAATAACGGGGCAGACCAGGCTGGGGTGGACGTGAAATTCACGGTGCCTACCGTCGCGAATGGCAAGGTTTACGTTGGGACTGCTACGGAAATCAGCGTATACGGTTTGTCACCTAATTAACTGTTAACTAAACCCTTTAGTGGCACGGCCGGTTTGTAATTAAAACTGACCGTGAGCTTTACTTTTTTGCTGTTCCGCATTACTCTCTCGCCTCGCTCCGTTCCTGCCCGGTACGGTCCCCCGAGGCAGTCGTTAGTCGCTTGTCCTCGCAAGAGGAACTAACAACCAATTTATTAGACGAGGAATTCATGAAATTGCGTAGTTTTGTCCGAGCGAGGAATTTTGTGTCTGTCGCGGTATTTCTCGGTATGGTTTTCACAGTTTGCGGATGCGGAGGTCTGAGTTCGCCATTGGCGGCCAATCAAACGGCACAAGGGATCGAGATAACGGTGACTCCAGCCAGCACCGCTGTGCCGGTTTCGGGAACGAAGAAATTTAGCGCTTCTGTCGCGAACACCTCCAATCCCGCAGTTATATGGCAAGTCAATGGAACGACCGGAGGGGAGTCCACGCATGGCACGATCGACACCACCGGTCTTTACCGTGCCCCGGCTAGCATTCCATCGCCGGCGACGGTCATCATCGCGGCAATCTCGCAGGCGCAACCGACAAAAATGGCTTTGGCGCAAGCGGTAATCAGCACACCTTCCGCTGCTATTGTCGTCGCCATATCTCCAATAAGCGCTTCAGTTCGGGCCGGACACACGCAGCCGCTCACGGCAACGCTGCAAAATGATGCACAAAATAAAGGTGTAACTTGGACACTATCTGGTGCCGGTTGCAGCTCAACTGCGTGCGGCACGTTGTCCTCGTCGTCCAGCGCCTCGGGCGTCGCAATTACTTATACCGCTCCTGCACAAGCCCCCAATCCGGGCGCCGTAATGATCACCGCGACGTCCGTGGCGGACAGCACCAAAACAGCGACTTCCACAATTACAATCTTGAGCGCTCCAGGCGTACCGAGTCCGCCTGTCAGCGTGACCATAAATCCCGCGGTGGTGTCTGTTCAAACTGGTCAGACCAGCAGCATTATCGCGGCAGTACAAAACGACACTCAGAATAAAGGTGTAACTTGGACAGTCTCTGGTGCCGGTTGCAGCGCGGCTGCGTGCGGTACGTTATCCTCGGCATCAAGCGCATCGGGTGCGGCAATTACTTATAACGCTCCCGCAAAAGCTCCCAATCCAAACGTCGTAACGGTGAGCGCGACCTCGTTGACGGACAGCTCCAAAACAGCGACCACCACAATTACTATCGTGAGCGCGCCAACCACGCCGAGCGCTCCCATTAGCGTGACCGTAAGTCCGGCGGTTCTATCTGTGCAAACTGGCAAGACCAGCGCCATTACCGCGACGGTGCAAAACGACGCACAGAATAAAGGCGTGACCTGGTCATTGAATGGCACCGCCTGCTCAGGCGCTTCTTGTGGCACTTTGTCAGCGGCTTCTAGTCCTTCCGGTGCTGCAATCACGTACACCGCACCGGCCAACGCGCCGGCGCCAGTCACGGTAACCGTCACCGCCACGTCCGTCTCGGATACATCCAAAACCTCTGTGGCAACTATTTCTATAACAGCTGCGCCGCCGCCGGCTGCCATCGTGTTGACTGTGAATCCCGCATCGGTATCGGTTCAAACCGGTAATACGCAGAACATCACCGCTGGCGTTCAAAACGATACGCAAAACAAGGGTGTGAACTGGGCGCTCAGTGGCGCGGGTTGTAGCGGAGCAACATGCGGGACTCTTTCGGCTGCTTCTGGCGCAACCGTTACTTACCAAGCTCCGAATAACATGCCGACCCCAGCCGTCGTTACGGTGACCGCCACATCCGCAGCCGATGCCACAAAAACAGCGTCGGCAACTATAACCATTACCGCTGCAGCAGGCGGTTCAGCCTCGGTTGCCATTAGCCCCGTGCGCGTGGCCCTCACGACTGGTCAGTCCCAGACGTTCAGCGTTACGGTGACTGGCAAGGGCAATACAGCCGTAACGTGGGAAGTCGATGCTATACCCGGCGGAAATTCATTGGTGGGAGCGGTCAGCGCGACCGGAGTTTATTCGCCACCATCCAACGCCGGAACTCATACGGTGACGGCAAGAAGCGTCGCGGACACCACGGTCACCGCATCCGCGAACGTGGCCATTACCGACCTCGCCGGAGTTTTTACCTATCACAACGACTTATCCAGGGATGGTGTCAACAACCGGGAATATGCGTTGAACACTTCCACCGTAAAAGCTGGCACCTTCGGCAAGCGTTTTGCCTGTGCCATCGATGCTTCGGCGTACGCGCAGCCTTTGTGGGTAGCTAACGTGGCCATCGGCGGCGGCACGCACAACGTAATTATTGCTGCCACCCAGCACGACACTGTGTACGCCTTTGATGCCGATGCCTCGCCTTGCCAGACTTATTGGTCGGTGAGCTTACTGGCCAGCGGAGAAACTTGGGTCACCAACGGCGACGTGAATTCCTACGACATTACTCCGGACATTGGCATTGTGGGGACGCCAGTAATCGATCCCAACACAAAAGCCATTTACTTAGTTTCCAAATCCAAGAATGGCTCAAACTTTCATCAGCGCTTGCATGCCCTAAATTTGTCTGACGGGTCGGAAAGATTTAACGGCCCGCAGGAAATTGCCTTTACCTCGAACGGAATTACATTCGATCCTTTGCGGCAGAATCAGCGATCTGGTCTGGCGCTAGTGAACGGAGTGGTGTACATCGCGTATGCTTCGCATGGCGATACGCCTACTTATTATGGGTGGGTGGTGGGCTATAGCGCTTCCTCTCTCGCTCAAGTTTCCGTGTTTAATGACGAAGTGGGCTCGAGCTATGGAGGAATCTGGATGGCCGGCGGGGCTCCCGCGGTGGATTCATCGAACAACCTCTACGTCATCACTGGCAATGGGAATTGGGATGGCCTCTTGGAATTTGGCGATAGCTTTTTGAAGCTGTCCACTGGTAGCAACATGAGTGTTTTAAGTTTCTTTACTCCAAGCAACCAGAATGGTTTGAACAACAGCGATTTGGACCTCGGCTCAGGCGGGGCGGCGATCCTGGTGGACCAACCATCGCCTTCAGTTCCGCGCCTATTGGTCGGCGGCGGCAAAGAAGGAAAGCTGTTCGTGTTGAACCGCGACAATTTGGGCGGCAACTCCGACAGTAACGTTGTGCAATCCTTTTCGATAGGGAACGGCATCTTTGCAACGGCCGCATTTTGGCAGAACACCCTATACATTGCGCCTGTGCAGGGTCACCTCCAAGCGCTCACATTGAATTCAGCCTCTGGAACCTTCACTACCACGCCGAGTTCCCAATCGTCGGGGGCGTACGGATATCCCGGTGCTACACCTTCGATTTCCGCACAGGGATCTTCGAACGGCATCGTCTGGACAATAGAACGAACTGACCCTGTTACCGGCGCGATCTTACATGCCTACGACGCAACCAATCTCGGTTCGGAGTTGTGGAATAGCGGGAACAATGGTGCCGATCAAGCGGGGCAAGAAGTGAAGTTTACCGTTCCTACCGTTGCGAATGGCAAGGTTTACGTCGGGACGGCTACCGAAATCAGCGTTTACGGTTTGTCGCCCAACTAAATCATTTTTACCTTCGGCTCGTCACTGTAAACAAAAAGCGCCGCCGAATCTCTGGCGGCGTTTTCTTCGTTTGCGCGAGAGTAGAATTACATCCCTTCGTAATTTGGTCCGCCGCCGCCCTCGGGCACTACCCAATCGATGATCTGATACGGATCGGCGATATCACACGTCTTGCAGTGCACGCAGTTTGCGGCGTTGATTTTTAACTTTGGTCGGCCGCTGGAGTCCTTGGCCATTTCATAAACCGCGGCAGGACAAAAATATTGGCAGGGATTGCCGTATTCCACGACGCATTTTGTCGCGCAAACATCTAAATCGCGAACGATCAGGTGACAGGGTTGGTCTTCTTCGTGGCGCGTGCCGGAATGATATACGTCCGTCAAACGGTCGAAGGTCAATTTGCCGTCGCCCTTGAAGCGCTCTGGATCGTTCTGAGGAGCGTCCGCCGTCGAGCCGTTGAGTTTTTTGTAGGCTTCGTAGCCGGCATGGTTGCGCATGGGATCGATGAGGCCGCGGCCACCCGAAATGAATTGCAAGCCAGTTTGGAACAACCCAGGGATCAAACCATGCTGGAAGGATTGATGGAAATTGCGGACTTGCCACAGCTCTTTTTTGATGTAGCTTTGCTCGACTTTCTTGGGAAACGCGCTCAACATTTTTGCCGACGTGTCCCCAGCTTTCAACGCGTCAAAAATTGTCTCTGCGGCCAGCATGCCACTTTTCATCGCCAGGTGGATTCCCTTTAATCTTTGCGAATCCAGGAAACTGCCGGAATCTCCAATGATCAGCGCGCCATCCAGATAATTTCGCGGCGTAGCGTACCAGCCGCCGTAGGGCAACGATTTTGCGCCGTAACGCACCAACTTCCCGCCATCGAGGATTTTTTTGAGGAACGGATGAGTTTTCCATTGCTGAAACGCCGCATGCGGATCGAATCGCGGATCCCCGTATTCGAGTGCCACCACCAGTCCGATGGATACGCGATTGTTCGATAGCCCGTAGATCCATCCGCCGCCATACATGTCGGTGGAAATTGGCCAGCCTAGCGTGTGCGCCACGAAACCCGGTTGGATGCGGCCGGGCTGCACGTCCCACAATTCCTTGATGCCCAGGCCGTACGTCTGCGGATTGATGTTGGCAAGATTTTTTTTCTCCACCAAGTCTTTCGTCAGCGATCCGCGCGTCCCTTCGGCCAATACCGTTACTTTGGCGCGCAGTTCGTATCCGGGAGTGAAATTGGCTTTAGGCTTGCCGTTTTTATCCACGCCTTTATCTTCCGTGATTACGCCGGCGACCCCCTCGCCTTCATAAATCAACGAAGCGCCGCCAAATTGCGTAAAAAGGTTTACGCCCGCAGCTTCCACCAGCCCGCCCATCCATTTCGCAATTTTGTTCAGGGAAACAACATAATTGCCCTTGTTTTTAAATGGCGGTGGAGTCAATGGAAAACGAAGGGAAGAATTCTTGGTAAAAAACAATGCTGCGTCATCGGTAACCGGGGTGTCCAGCGGAGCGGAATTTTTGTAATCCGGCACCAGCTCAGCTAGTGCTTTGGGATTCATGATCGCGCCGGAAAGCTGGTGCGCGCCAACTTCGCGCCCTTTTTCCAGTACGTAGATATTTTCCGCCGAGAGCGCACGGCCGCCTGCGGCGCTGCCGGCTTCATTATGCTTTTTGATAAGGTTGGCGAGGTGTAAGGCGCAGGCCAACCCCGCAGGTCCGGCGCCAATTATGAGAACGTCCGCCTCGAGTTGCTCGCGCTGTACGGTCGTCATCCCTTAATTCTAGCAAAATGGGTTACCAGCCTTGTTACGCCGGCATGGGATGGAAGGCGATAATTCTTTGTTCGGTCCTGCTCCCCGTTTGCTCGATAAAATTGCCACAACTCTACACCGCGGTGACGATCTTGCCATCGTCTTGGACATAGCCGTAGGACATGCGCGGAGTGTTGAAAGCCCATCCAGGATTTCCCTCGCGATCGAGAAGGATAAGGCCGCCAGTAGCGCGGGTGCGGCTCGCAAGAATATCAACTGACGCGCGAGCTGCAGCCATTGCAGATTCTGTTTTGAGTTGTGGGTGAGCATCCGAGTGCAAGGGTGCGCTGAGCGGGTTTTTGTTCTCATCGCGCGAGCGCCGAAGAAAATCGGTCACGGTCTTGGCCATCACGATTTTCATGATCGCTTCGCCGTAACCCGTGCAAGAAACGCCGCCGGCTTCCTGATCGGCATAACAACCGCAGCCGATCAGCGGTGAATCGCCGACGCGGCCGGGTAGCTTGCAACACGTTCCACCGGTGGATGTAGCGGCGAACAGCTGGCCGTTCCGATCCAAGGCTACGGCGCCTACAGTGCCTTGTTCATGCCCGCGATGAAATGACGCGGCGTGCTTGTCCATTTTGCATTTCGACCACGCCTCACGTTCGGCATCGGTGACTAATTCTTCAGGGGCGCACAACTTGATTCCCTGCTCGTGAGCGAAGCGTTCGGCTCCTTCGCCAACGAGCATCATGTGCGGACAATGCTCGAGGACTTTACGCGCGAGACGTACTGGATTGCGCACGTGTTGCAGAGTCGCGACTGCCCCGGCGCGAAGTGTCGACCCATCCATTACGATGGCGTCGCATTCCACACGTCCATCGAGATTGAGATGCGAACCGTAGCCTGCGTCGAATACTGGATCATCTTCCAGGATCACGACGACGGCCTCGATGGCATCGAGTGCCGAGCCGCCAGCTTCGAGGATGCGCCAGCCGGCCTTCAATGCGCGTTCGCAACCTGATTTACACGCGGTAACGGCGGCATCAGGAATATCCCACGCGCCTCCATGAACAATGAGTGCTGGTTTCATCTATGAATTCAGGATGGCAAAGCGAGGTGGGTTTTGTCCACGCACCGGTTATCGGCGTGGCGAAATGGACTGGTAACGCGTAGGTACGAGATTTGTGCTTTAGCGTTGCTTCGCGTGCTTTTTCAGAACTGCCGCCATGCGCGTTTGGTAGCCGCGTCCCCCAGCTTTAAAGGCTTCGACCGTACCTGCCTCCACGCGCAGTGAGATCAGCACCTTGCGGGGCTTTTTCTGAGGGCCGCGCTCACCACGTTTGCGCTTGGCGGAAGCTTCGGCGAGTCGAGGAAATGTTTCACGCGCCGGTCTCATCGCTGCCAGAATGTCATCACTCAATGCGGGCGAATCAACAGCGTCTCTATCTCTCGCGCTGACCTGTCGCGGTCTTTTATTTTTTGCCATGGTAGGAGGCGCTCTCTTGCGATTTGGCTTGCGCAAGCTAAACGAATATTGGGGATGTTCTTGGCGTCGAACTCAAACGTCAAGCGAGAAGGCGGAATATTGATGAAAGCCGGCTTTAAACTTCGTCGTGAATGGTGACCAGGCGGACAACCTCGAACTCTTTTTTCCCGGCAGGGGTAGCCACTTCGATTTCATCGCCGACTTTGCGATTGAGAAGAGCTTTGCCAATGGGCGAGGTGGTGGAGATCAAGCCGTGCTCAGCGTCGGCTTCTTCGGTGCTGACCAGTTTGTATTCGATTTTGATGTCGCGCTGCATATCCAGAACAGTCAGGCGCGATCCATAGCCGGCGCGGTCCTTGGGAATATTGGTCAGGTTCAGCATGCCCAGATCGCCCAGGCGTGCTTTCAGTTGACCGATGCGCGCGTTGACAAAGCCCTGACGCTCCTTGGCGTATTTATACTCGGCGTTCTCGGAAAGATCGCCATGGGCGCGCGCTACGGCAATTTCCTTGGGCAAATCCACGTTCAACTCATGGGAGAGTTGGTCGATTTCTTCCAGCAACTTTTGTTTTATCTTAGCCAGCGGGTCTTGCATGTTTTTGTCAGCGACCTATTCCGTACCGCGATTAAAAAAAGATGGCGGAGTCCGGAAGTGCCGAACCCCGCTGCAAATGATTATAGATGTTGTGGAATTGCGGCCACAAGGGGCATCAGGTCGCAAACCACCGGACCGTGCTCGTTGGCGGTACGGGCCACGCTACACTACTTAACCTTGATATCCAGTGTCTGATTCTGCGTGTGACCGGCGGCATCCTCAATGGTCAGGGTATAAGTAGTGTCCTTCTTGGGCGCAACTTCCACGCACCGGTTGTAAGAAGGCCAAACCGGATTGTCTTGCGGCTCAAGTTTCACCACTTTGGCATTGGCCACGCCATAACACAGTTGCAAAGTGTCGCCGCGATGGATTACGCCGGCGCTGGCGTAGAAACTCTGGATGGCCAATTCTTTCCCACCAAGTTGATCGATGGTCTGGCGGTCGGCATCGAGCTGCTTCTGGGATCTTTCTTCGGACGCCTTTCGCTGGATTTGGCGATTTTCCTGCCAGCGGGAGAAGAAAATCCAAAGCACGTATAGCAAGACGGCCAGAAGAGCCAGGGACGAATACAAGATCGGGTTCTTTAAGGGCGACTTCGAACCTTGAGCTGTCTGTTGTCGTGCTGGTTGTGGTTCGGTCAACATGGAGACCTTTTGTCTGGTTTAGTGGCCTTATCCATTCTGGAAAGCGCGACGTATAATAACACCACATCCCAGCGGTGGCGGACGCCTTCTCTTAGAGCGCAGGCCAGCAGCAAAGGGTGCAATCAGTCGGCAACCGGCGGAGCTCGCCTCGGATAACTGGATGAAGCCTAACTTACCTGCTCATAGTTGTTCCACGCGATCTACTGGCCACTCGCTGACTAAATAATTCCTTCGCTGGATTTTGCCTCTTTTCGTGTAGCCTTCCATACCAACTGATGTTAACCCGTACCGATCTCGTGCCACACAGTTTGATGTGATGCAGAAAATTATTTGAGAAGGAGTAGTTACGCAATGGGAATTCGCTTCGGTCTCATGGCTCGGTTGATTGCTTTGTTGTTCTTGGCAGCGGTTACCGTGGGCCAGACGCAACGGAAGCCGGCCGCTGATCTAATCATCACCAGTGCCAGAGTATGGACGGTGGACAAATCTGCTCCTACCGCGGAGGCCGTAGCTATTCTTGGAGACCGAATTGTGGCTGTGGGACGCAACGCGGATGTGGATTTATGGCACGGGCCCCAGACCAAAATAATTGATGCCGCTGGAAAATTGTTGCTGCCAGGTTTTAACGATGCGCATGTGCACTTCGTCAGTGGAGGATCGCAGCTAGACAATGTGCAGTTAAATGATGCGTCCAGCGCGGATGAATTTGCGCGACGCATCGGCGAGAAAGCGCGCTCGATTCCCAAGGGTGAGTGGATACTTGGCGGAGACTGGGATGAAACCAAATGGAACCCCGCAGCATTGCCGACGAACAAAACCATTGATGCTCTCACCCCCGATACGCCCGTATTTGTGAGCCGCTATGATGGCCATATGGCGCTGGCGAATTCTTTGGCAATGAAACTTGCAGGCATCAATAAATCCACCCCAGACCTTGCGGGGGGCACAGTGGTACGGGATGCGCAAGGGAATCCCACCGGTGCTCTGAAAGATGCGGCCCAGAGTTATATGCGCAGGGCTCTCCCGGTGCCGTCGCACGAACAACGAACAAAAGCCGCCAAACGGGCGTTGGCCCATGCCGCGTCAGTGGGGGTCACCAGCGTCCAGGATATGTATACAGATTTCGCGAATATCGCGGTATACGCGGAATTATTGGAGTACGGTCAGTTAACCGCCCGGATTTATGCCGCTCCGTCCATCGCCTTGGTGGAGGACCAGGCAAGGTTGGGGGTGCGTCATGCCTTTGGCGGTCCGTATTTGCGCATCGGAGCGGTGAAGGGATTTGCAGACGGCTCTTTGGGCTCGCGCACGGCATATTTTTTTGAACCGTTCAACGACCAACCCGGGAACCACGGAATCGCCTCCTTCATCGTGATCCCGACGACCGATTGGTTGATCCCGTTGGGCGTCCACAGCCACTTGGGCCC
>Ga0209009_1000650_pt1 | contig 11328 bp, 10 predicted proteins | sample BlaSpr_A8_OM3_M2_FD_187979 | JGI IMG/M metagenome (GOLD analysis project Ga0209009, IMG submission 187979) | Forest soil microbial communities from Thunder Bay, Ontario, Canada - Black Spruce, Ontario site 2_A8_OM3_M2 (SPAdes) (version 2) | ecosystem: Environmental > Terrestrial > Soil > Boreal... | reverse complement strand
AAAGTCGCAACTCTCTTCATCCACTTCGGGGCAAAGTTCTCCGCGGCCGTATATTTTTTTTGGCCCAAATAATCGTAACTAAAATACCGCCAGTTTCACGTGCAGGAATTTCTTTGGGTTTTGCCGAAAATCATTGATCATCAGACGCATGTCGGCGGTCAACGCGGTCATGTTGTCGTAAAGTTTCGGATCGTTAAACAGTTTCCCCGCCGTGCCGTCATTGGCATTCAACTTCGCGGTGGCGTCGCGTACGTTCGCGGAAGCGTCGCGCAAATTGTTATAAAGTGTCTGGTCGTAGAGCGCTTTCCCGATGGTTCCTTTACCAGAGCGCACGTCGTCCAGCACTCCGTTTCCTTTATCCATAAAACTCTTGGCGCTGTCGTACATTGCCGGATCGTAAACCAGCTTGCCAATCGCGCCTCTCTGCTGCTGTACTGCGCTCACCACATCGTCCACTTTGGTGTACAGCTCGTCGGAAGCCGTCAGCTTGCCCAGAGTTCCTTCCCCTTTTTGAATCGAGCCGGCCATCGCATCCAGACGAGCCGCGGTAGAATTCAAATGGTTATAGAAAGCCGGATCGTTCATGAACAATCCGATGGAGCCTTGCCCGTTTTGCACCTTGTCCACGATTCCGCGCAAATCTTGCGAGAGAGATCCCAGGTTTTCCATCAACGCCGAGCCCTTCTCTACCAGCGCCTTCATCTCTAGTTCTGCTTTACCCGGAATGGTCCCGTTATTCGGAATCACAGATCCAGTCAGCCCGCGCGATATCGTCACATAGCGGTTGCCCAATAGTCCTTCGGTGGCCAGGCTTGCATACGAATCGGTACGAATTGAATCCGCAAATTTTTTATCGATGCGCAGCACCAGCTGGATGTTGTGTATCCTGTCCGATGGGTTTGGCGTCAACTGCATGGTCTGCACGTTGCCGACCTCCAAGCCGTCCAGCCGTACGGGCGCACCGGTGGTCAAGCTCTCCACCTCGGGCAGGTAGGTGATGACCCGGTATTTTGGCCCCAGAATTCCGGCGCCGGTAACGTAGAAAATCGCCACCGCCATGATGAACAGGCCGGCCAGGACGAAGAGTCCCACTCGAAGTTCAGCCCACGTCAATTGCTTGCGTTGCGCCATCGCATTACCTCCTCAGAGATCCGCGTAGAAATACTATTTCGCTGAAGCAAGAAATTCGTTCAAGTACTCATCGGACGTATTCAGCAGCGCGTCCGCCGCGCCTTCGAAATAAATCTTCCCGTCGCGCAGCACCAGAACGTTTGTCGTGGAAATCCCACCGTCGTACGCGGGTGATCCCGTCGCACTTTTCGCGTCTTTCGCGCTGCTGAGAGATTCTGAGAGTTGCGATGTTTTTCTCTCAGACTGCGCGCGATTTGCTGGATCCGAAGTCTGAGCTGGGCCACCAGCCTCTGTTTTGTCTCGCAAGATACGTCCCGAGTTTTTATCGAAGTGGAAGTTTGCCAAACCAAACGCGTCCTGAACGCGTTGCGTAGCCAGCAGCGACGTGGCTCCCTGCAAATCGCGTCCTCGAAGAATCAACGACATGATCGTCTGGCAGGTAACCGGATCCAGTCCCGCCGTAGGCGAATCGTAAAAAACAATCGGAGGCCGGTCCACCAAAGCCCGCGCAATGGAAACGCGGCGTCTCATCCCGCCGGAAAGCTCCCCTGGATACCTTTCCAGAGCTGATTCCATTTCGACGAATCGCAAAGCCTGTCGCACGCGTTCATCAGCTTCGGATTCATGCACGCCTTCCTCCTCCAGGCGAAACGCAACATTTTCGGCCACCGTCATCGAATCAAACAACGCGCCTTCTTGAAACACGAAGCCAATGTACCGCCGGAATTGCAGTAATTCCTTCTCTCCCATTTCACCAATGTTGTGACCCATAACCGTCACCGTGCCAGAATCCGGACGCAGAAGTCCCGCCGCCATTTTCATGATCAGAGTTTTTCCGGACCCGCCTTCACCTAGCAGGACTTTTGTCTCTCCGTGAACTGTCTCGAAGGAAATTCCCTGCAGCACTTCGCGGTCTTCAAAACCGATGCGGACGTCTTTGAACCTGATGACCGTCTCGCCCGGGACTGGTGCGCTGAATTGTTCGCGGCCGTTGAAAGGAGTCGCGCGCGTCATCTCGCGATTATAGATGCAAATCGCGGTTTTGCAGCGTTAGCTTCGAAGGGCTTTTCGTAGAAGTGTATTCGCAAACTATTTCGAGAACGCCCACAACAGAAGGCGTGTGATGAACGTGTCTGTCACCAGCAAAATAACCGAGGAAACCACCACCGCGGAGGTCGTTGCCCGTCCTACTCCCTGCGTTCCGCCCTTCACTCGCAGGCCCATGAAGCATGCCACGGTCGAAATAATGAATGCAAAAACGAAAGGCTTCGCGAGACCTTGTACCAGGTCTCCAAAATCCAGCGAATGAATAGCGCGCGTCCAGAATTGCACCGCGCCCAGACGCAACGTGAAATAGGCCACCAGAAATCCCCCGACCAGTCCTACGAAATCGGAAACCACGGTTAGCAGAGGCAACGTCAGAATCATAGCTAGAACGCGAGGCGTCATCAGCTTTCGTACCGGGTCCGTGCCCAACGCGCGCATCGCGTCCACCTGCTCCGTCACCACCATTGACCCGATTTCCGAAGCGATGCCCGAAGCATTGCGCCCCGCCACCAATAGCGCTGTAATTGCCGGTCCCAACTCTCGAACCAGCGCTATCGCTACGGCATCGCCGGTCAGGGCGGCTTCACCAAAGCGCTCAAATTGCGCCGCGGTTTGCAAAACCAGCACGCCGCCAATGAAAAATCCAGTCAGTACGATAATCGGCAGCGAGCCGACGCCAATGATATCCATCTGTTCCAGCGTGTCATTCCAGTAAAAGGGAGGAGTGAAGACGTCCGACAGCGATTCAAACGAAAGTCTGGCGTAATCCTGCACCGCCAAAACCTGCCGTTTTATTCCGTCGGCCAGCAGGGACGGTAGCGGCTCTAATACTTCTTTTTCTTCGGCCATCGGTTGCAAGTTCCGCTCGCCATGCGCTGGAAGTCCTCGGAAGCCTAACGTCCGAGCGTTGCGTCGTCAAGCAAACATCCGAACCTTCTTGTTCGGCCGTCGCCAAAGCAGATGCGCGCTCACGCTCGCTTCGCCACTCTGTTACAATTTTCCGCCGATGTCTCACTACGCCGAAACCACAGTGCGTGTCCGATACGCCGAAACCGACCAAATGGGCGTCGTTTATCATGGAAATTATTTCACCTGGTTTGAAGTCGGCCGCGTGGAACTTTGCCGCCAGCTCGGCTTCGAGTACAAGCGCATGGAGATCGAGGACGATAGCTTCATCGTCGTCGCCGACGCGCATTGCCGCTACAAACGGCCCGCCCGGTTCGACGATTTACTCGTGATCCGAACTAAAGTGGCCCAATCGCAGCGCAGAACTATTCGCTTCGATTATGAAATTCTGAATCAGGCCTCAGGCGAAATGATCGCCACCGGAGACACGCTCCACGTATTTTGTGACCGAGATGGAAAACCCAAGTCGCTGCCCGAAAAATATCGAAAATATTTTGTCGTCATCAAAGACGACGATGCAGGCTAAGAAAAGGCGGCAAAAGTTCCCGGCGGTGAAGTCTGAGTTTTGCCGAACAAATTCTCAAAAGACCACAAACTAGAACATGACCCGAATTCAAATTGACGGCGAGAATCTAACTCTCGATCAGCTTTACAGCATCGCTCTCGGCGGCGCTGAGGTTGAGTTATCACAACCAGCCCGAGAGCGCATGAACGCTTCGCGCGCCGTTGTAGAACGGTTGATCGAATCGAACGCAGCCGTGTACGGAGTCAACACCGGGTTCGGCAAAATGGCTTCGGTGCGAATTTCGCGCGAACAGATTCGCTCGTTGCAAACGAATCTGGTCCGCAGCCACGCTTGTGGAGTCGGCGCGCCGCTCAGCGAGCCCGAAGTCCGCGCAATGCTCGCTCTCCGCGCGAATGCCATCGCCAAAGGTTTTTCCGGCGTGAGACCGGTGGTAGCGGAAACGCTCTGCGCCATGTTGAATAAGCGCGTTCACCCGGTAATTCCCTGCCAAGGTTCAGTGGGCGCATCCGGCGACCTCGCTCCCCTAGCGCATCTCGCGCAAGTTGCGATTGGCGAGGGCCAAGCCATCTTGCAAGGTCGCAAAGTGCCTGGCGCAGAAGCGACGCGCGCCGCCGGAATCACGCCGCTAGTTTTGGAAGCAAAAGAAGGCCTCGCGCTCTTGAATGGAACGCAAGCGATGCTGGCCCTTCTTGCCCTAAGTCTACGCGACGCAGAAATTGCAGCTGACACCGCAGATGTCGCCGCCGCACTGTCTCTTGACGCACTACGCGGCAGCCCAGCGGCGTTTGACGAACGCATCGCGGGCGTTCGCCCCTACGCCGGGCATGCCATTTCCGCAAAGAATCTGCGTCGCCTGAATCAAGGCAGCGCTATTCGCGAATCGCATCGGCCGGTGGAAAAAGACCCGCGCGTTCAGGATCCTTACAGCCTGCGCTGCGCTCCGCAAGTTCACGGCGCCGCCCGCGACGCCCTGGCCCAAGTGCGTGCGACAATCTCCGTTGAATTAAACAGCGCCACAGACAATCCGTTAGTTCTTGCTACAGCAAACGGAAAATCAGGTGAAGGTGAAATTATCAGTGGAGGAAATTTTCACGGACAGCCGCTGGCTATGGCCGCCGATCAACTTGCCGTCGCCCTGGCAACTCTCGCAGGAATTTCCGAGCGCCGCATAGAACAGATGACCAATCCGCAGTCCAGCCAGCTCCCCGCATTCTTGGTCCGCGACGCTGGCCTAAACTCCGGCTTTATGATTTTGCAGGTAGCCGCAGCCGCCCTAGCCAGCGAAATGAAGACGCAATCAACTCCTCATTCCGTGGATTCCATTCCCACGTCTGCAAACCAGGAAGATTACGTTTCGATGGGAATGTCCAGCGCTCGCAGAATTCAACCCATGCTGGCCAATCTGCGAAATATCCTGTCGATCGAATTGCTCAGCGCGTGCCAGGGCCTGGACTTACTGGCCCCGCTCCGCACCGGGCCCGAAGCGCAAAAAGCTTACCATGCCGTCAGATCAACTTCGGCCTTCGTAGAAGCAGATCGCTCCCTCTCCGCCGACATCGAGGCCGTAGCCCGCTTAATCGACGAGGGAAAATTCGCCGCAATCTTGCGCTAACCGAAGGCGTCCTCGCTGCGTTCGAGATTGCCTCATAACCGGCTTGCAACAAGTTTCGTTCTTGTAGGGGCGCGGCATGTTGCGCCCGCTTCCGCGCAGGACAGCATCCAGCCCGCCAGGCGTGGATTCTAGGATAGTTTTAGGATTCTTGGGGGTGGGGTTTCGGGGATTTGCGCGCGCGTCCGTGATCACGACTCGCAACTACGCCAAGGCCTCAAACAAAAAAGTCCCAAATCTATATCCCGCCGCCCAACTAAACGGCGCCACGCCCAAGGAATAATGTCCGCAAGGCAGCGACAGATTTTCCACCTGCAATTTTTCCCGCTTGGCCGCCTGAAAAAACGATTCCGTAAACTCCGGCCAAAAAGTCGGATCGTATCGCCCTGTAATCGCCAGAATCTTCCGTCCCGACCCGCTCAGCCGCGAAATATACGGAAAAGGACTGATCGGCGACCAATATCGCCGAATATCGTCGTGCGAAATTTTCGTGCTAAGCGATTCCCAAACATTCATGGTCGTCAACCCACTGGCCACCACTTCGCCGCAATAGGTCGCCACATGCATAAACGCGCCCGCGCGCAGCAAAGGCTCGTGGCACATCGTCACAAACCCGATCGAAGACCCAATGCTCGTCCCCAACACCCCCAGCCGGTCGTAGCCCTGGCTTTCCAACCACGGCAAAGTGCGGCGAACATCCATCACCGCCTGCCGGTTCGCCTGCAACGTGAGCCCAACATTCGGCCCCACCAAATGGTCTCCGCGAGGATGCCCCGGAACCGCGCGCCGATCGTGATACGGCAAGCTCATCTTCACCGCCGTAATTCCCAGCCGGTTGAGCCACTTGCAAACGTTCTGCTGTTCTTCCCAACGCGCATTCCATTGCGCCAACACAACCACCGCCGGCCCCGTATGCCGCGCGCGAAAAAGCTGCGCATGGACGCGATTATTCCCCGGCCAGGGAGACTCGATAGCACTCGTAAACGTCAGCACATCGCCCGACAGCAAATAGTCATCCGCCGGCGTCACGGCATACCACTCATCGCTATGCGCGAGCGTGTGCTCCACAAATCGGTCGAGAAATCCGCGCGGGTCCGCCTCTTTCGCCTCGCCGCCGATATGCTCCACTCCCCAGGCAAACGGAAGCGTGCGCCGGTTGGGTTCCTGCGCCCAGCGCATATGTTCGTACCGCCGTATTCCCTGCTCGAGTAAATTCATAGGATACAAACCATCGAATATAGCGTAGCTTCCCACCCCAATCAAATCGCTCCACTTGTCCCCAGAAGGCGGGGCTAATCCCCCGGCAGAATGTCACGGACCTCGGGCGCCCTGGAGGGTTGGGGAGCGCAGGACACCACACCGCGGCCGAGACCGCCGTCGCGAGAACTGGCAATCACCAGAACGGCCAGCTCCGAGAGGGATTCCCTCACAAGTTTGCGAAACGAATATCCCGCAGCAGCGAACACGTTTCGGTGGCCTGCCCACACCACATAGCACGTCCCCAACAAGAAAAGCCGATGCGCGACCGAAAGAAGCCGCTGCACCACACGCGCGCGACCCTCTCCGAGTCTAAATAGCATGGAAGCTTGAAATCGGAGATGTGAAGCCTCGTCCCGAAGGATCATTTTGCAGATGGCCTGCAACAGCTTCGAGTTGGTGGCCAAGCCCAACGCGCGATAGTAAGGTGCCGCGATCAGCTCCGCCGTCACTAGGACCCGGAGTGAAAGCTCGAGTCCCGCTAGGCCCCGCAAGAGCCGAAAGGAGTTGTCAACCCAGTGCTTTGTCACAGGCGGGATTCCCTGTATCCGCATGAAACGAAGCAGGCATGCGCTATGCCGCTGCTCTTCCCGAATAAATAATGAAAGCGCCGAAACAAAGTCCGGGTCCATCGCGGCGGCGGAATAGGCTTGTCCGCGTTTCAAAAGGCGGACGCCATTGGATGCTTCGCCCAGCTGAAACTGTTGAATCGAATCTTGAATTCCACTTCGCTCGCGAGGCGAGAGAACATACGGATCACTCCAAGGGAGATCGTCGGCCGCCGTCGAATTCGCAAGGAAGCAGGAACACCATCGTTTGGACTCGCTAGAACTGCCTTCACGGGCGTGCCTCATGTTTCCTCCATAAAGTACTTCGTGTTACAAAGTACTTTATATTGTACCGCTTCTTTCTCTCCGCGACCAGCCCCGACATTCGGCTTTCCGCTTCCCGCAATCCGAAATTGCCCTGTCTTCGTTAGCAGTCAGACACGACTCGCATGGCGCAGCTTGAGAGCCTCGCTCCGATATGGCAGATTCGATGTGTGACTCCGGCAATCCTCATCGGCATTTTTGTTTTTCTCTTCGGACTGATCATTGGCAGCTTCCTGAACGTCTGCATTCTGCGCATACCCGGCGGTAAATCCATCGTGATGCCAGCGTCCGCCTGCCCGAAATGTGGCGCGCCGATTCGCCCTTACGACAACATTCCGGTCCTCAGCTATTTATTCCTGAGCGGAAAATGCCGTTCCTGCAAAACGCCGATTTCGCCGATGTACCCGCTCGTTGAATTAATCACCGGCATACTTTTCTTGGCGTGCTACATCGCCTTTGGATTCAGCGTCGAAACATTGAAATGGGCCGTATTTTCCGCCATCCTGGTTGTCCTGGTTTTCACTGATCTGCGCGAACGCCTTCTGCCTGATGTAGTCAACTACACCGGCTTCGCTCTCGGCCTGGTGCTCAGTTTCTTCACCAAACCAACCGACGGCGCTGCGCTCTGGATCGCCAACCATCTTTTTGACTTCCCGCCTCCCGCTCCCGTGCTCTCTTTTGTTGACGCGATTCTCGGCGCAGCCGTCGGCAGCGGACTTCTCTGGCTCGTCTCCGAAGCCTATTTCCGGCTGCGCGGACGCGAAGGCATGGGCCTCGGCGACGTGAAAATGATGCTGATGGCCGGCGCATTCCTCGGCGCCAAACGCACGCTGCTCACAATCCTCGCGGGCTCGCTGCTTGGAAGCATCCTGGGCGTCGCAGTAATTCTTGCGAAACGGAAGGAATCCGACTACGAGTTGCCTTTTGGAACCTTTTTGGGAATGGCCGCGATCCTGGTGGTCTTCTTTGGCACGCCAGTCGTAAACTGGTACCAATCGTTATTGATGGTGCGATAAGAAATGAACACTTTGCTGATCCTTGCGCTGCTTCCCAAACGCATACCGGCTCCGCCCGCTTTCAATCTTGGCTACGCCATCGGTCTGCTGGCTGTTCTCATGCTCAGCGCGGTGTTGTTCTTCGTCCTGATCCGCAAACTTCTGCGCGAAGGCTCTGGCGCGTCAAAAGGAGATTTTGCCAGCCCCAAGGCCGACACCGAAAATGCCTCCGCGTTCATGGCTGCGTCCATGCAAGGTGTGATCGAAAAGTTGCGAGCGCAGGAAAAAGAACTCGCCCGCCTGAATTTGCTGGCCCAGGAACGCGCCCAGGAATCCGAGCGCCTCACGGAAGAAGTGACTCGCAATATGCCAACAGGTTTGCTTCTCGTGAACGCCACCGGTTCCATCAGTTCCACGAATCCGGCAGCCGAAGAAGCGCTCGGCATTCGAACTTTGCGCTACCGTTCGTACCAGGAAATACTCGGCGCCGATTCTGACTTGACGAGAATGCTCACCGCTTGTTTGCGTGACGCGCAAACCATTCAGCGCGGCGAAGTGGAGCACATGACCGCCAGCGGCGAAGTCCGCCACCTGGGTGTCACCATTTCCCCTATTTATCGCCCGGTGCGAAACCCCGCGCGCGGCAATCCGGCTTTGCACATGAAAGTCAGCGGCGCTCTCTGCCTTATGAGCGATTTGACCGAACTCACCGCGCTGCAAAAGCAGATGCGCTGGAAGGAAAACCTCGCCGCACTCGGCGAAATGTCCGCCGGAATCGCGCACGAGTTTAAAAATTCGCTGGCCACGATTTCCGGCTACGCGCAAATGATTCGCGGTGAGGCTAAACTCGGTGAAATCTCGGACTCGGCGGACCGCATTCTCGATCAAACGCGCGCCTTAACTCATGTAGTCACCGAATTCCTGCGTTTCGCCAAACCACTCGAAATTATTTACGAAACCGTCCCCATGCAAACGCTGGTGGAAAAAGTGGCCGAAGAACTTCACGAAACCATCCCTGAATGTCAGGTGCAATTGGAAGGCGCTTTTCAGGAACTGCCCGGTGACGAAGCCTTGATCCGCCAGGCGCTCCTGAACTTAGTGCGCAATGGAGCGCAAGCCGCAAAAGAATCCTCCCATCCTCCGCAGGTCACAATTTCCGGCACTTTGGAAGACCTCGGCGGACGAAAATGGCAGCGCATCTGCGTCGCCGACAACGGCCCGGGAATCCCTCCCGCAGATTTGCCAAAAATCTTTCTTCCTTTCTACACCACGAAGTCCGAAGGCACCGGTCTGGGCCTCGCGGTGGTCCAGAAAGTAGCCCTGCAGCATGCCGGCAGCATCGAAGCTCGCAACCGCCCGGTCGGCGGAGCCGAGTTTTTGCTATGGTTACCTTTGCGGCAGGAGCCTATACCATCCCCGATTGCCTCCCGCGTCGCCCGCATCTAAACTCGTAACAGGGATACCCAGGCAGAAATGCCTCCCCGGAGGCGAAGGTCATGCCCAAACAAGTTTTCGTTGGATTAGCGGCGGCAGGATTGTTACTCGTTCCTGCCCGTGGATTCGCGCGCCAGCAGGATCAATCGCAAAGCCAGCAGCCGAGTTCTCAACCGAACACGGCGCAAAGTCAGAAGGCTGACGCCCAGACTAAGCCGTCCGCGCAATCGTCTGACTCAGCTCCCGCGAAGCCCGACCCAATCGTGGCCGCCGCACGCCGAGCTCGTGAAGAAAAGAAAGATCAAGCCAAGCCCGCAAAAGTTTTCACCAATGACAATCTGCCGACCACCGGTGGCGTCTCATCGGTAGGCGAAACGTCGCCTACGGCCGGCACCGATAAAGCAAGTGGATCGGAGAGTTCTGCATCGCTCGACACTCAGGAAAAGACCTGGCGCGAAAAATTCGCCACCCTGCGCCATAAGCTCGAACAGGATCAGCAGGAACTCGATGTGATGCAGCGTGAACTCGGCGTCCTCGACGTGCAGTATTACAACAACCCGGTAAAAGCCATGCAGCAGGAATTAACCCGCTCCGACATAAACAAGAAAACCGCGGACATCGACGCCAAGAAAGCGCAAATTGAAGCCGACAAACAAGCCATCTCCGATGCCGAAGACGAATTGCGCAAAGCCGGCGGCGACCCCGGTTGGGCGCGCTAGAAGTTCCCGGCGATGGAGCCCGTACTTCTCGTTGAAGATAAACCCGAGCTCCGCGCCATGCTGCGCAAAGCTCTCGAACGCACCGGCTACACCGTTGAAGAAGCTCCTGACGGAAATACCGCAATCGATAAAATTCGCAGCCGCCGCTATCTTCTAATTCTTTCCGATTTGAAACTTCCCGGAAATTCCGGTTTGGACGTGCTACGCGAATCGCGCCGCGTCGAGCCCACACTCCCCGTAATTTTAATGACCGCCTATGGCTCGGTCGAAGAAGCCGTCACCGCCATGAAAGACGGCGCCTTTGATTTCATCCAGAAGCCGGTGGACCTGGATCATCTGAAGCTCTTGCTCGAACGCGCCGCGCAACAGCAGGAGTTGTTGCGCGAAAATTTGCTTCTCCGCGAAGAATACGCGCTGCACTACGGCTTCCCGCGCATCGTTGGCGAACATCCCTCGATGAAGGACGCCAGCCAAATGACTCAGCGCGTGGCCGCCACCGATTCCACCGTTTTGCTGCTTGGCGAAAGTGGAACAGGCAAAGAACTTTTCGCCCGCGCTATACATCACCTCAGCCCGCGCGCCAATCATCCCTTCGTGGCGTTGAATTGCGCCGCCATTCCCGAAGGCCTGGTTGAAAACGAATTATTTGGACACGAGCGCGGCGCCTACACCGGCGCGGGTGCTCGAAAAATCGGCAAACTGGAACTGGCCCATCGCGGGACGCTTTTCTTGGACGAAATCGGCGAACTTCCCATGGCCATCCAAAGCAAACTTTTGCGCGTGCTGGAAGAAAAACGTTTCGAGCGCGTCGGCGGCACTCAGGAAATTGAAG
>Ga0209009_1000649_pt1 | contig 11376 bp, 10 predicted proteins | sample BlaSpr_A8_OM3_M2_FD_187979 | JGI IMG/M metagenome (GOLD analysis project Ga0209009, IMG submission 187979) | Forest soil microbial communities from Thunder Bay, Ontario, Canada - Black Spruce, Ontario site 2_A8_OM3_M2 (SPAdes) (version 2) | ecosystem: Environmental > Terrestrial > Soil > Boreal... | reverse complement strand
CTATCGACGTCACCGCGCGGACCCAGGCCGTGCTGCTTACCGTGCAGTTCGCCATGTTGGCGCTCGTCAGCGTTGTCGCCCTGGGAAAGGTGTTCAGCCATCGCGCCGGCCCGCAGGCGGTAATGCCCGAGTGGAGTTGGTTGGCGCCGTCCGGGCTGTCCGCGTCGGCAATTGCCCACGGAGCCATCCTGTGTGTCTTCGTCTATTGGGGATGGGACGCGTGCCTGTCGGTATCGGAGGAGACTAAGGATCCGCACCGGAACCCCGGTAGGGCCGCCGTGCTGACTACCGTCGTGGTGCTCGGCACCTATGTACTTGTGAGCGTTGCGATTCAGGCGTTCGCCGGGTTCGGCACGACCGGGATCGGCCTGAAAAATCCGCAGAACGCCAGCGACACGCTCAGCATCCTGGGCGACCCGGTGGTTGGCAGCGCGTTGGCGGTGGTGCTGCTCCTGGCGATCAGCTCGTCGTCGCTGGCGTCGGTGATGACGTGCTTGGCGCCTACCGCGCGGAACATGCTCGCCTTGGCGTTTTATCGGGCCCTGCCGCAACGTCTTGCCCGTGTGCATGAGCGATACCGAACGCCATGGGTGGGCACGTTGGTGATCGGCGTTGGCGGGTTCGGCATCTACCTGGTGATGATGCTGGTCAGCCAGAACTCGCTGGCGGACATGGTGGCCTCGCTCGGTTTGGCGACCGCCTTCTACTACGCGGTCACCGCGTTTGCGTGTGTCTGGACCTATCGGCGCACGCTGTTGGCCTCGGCACGCAACTTCTGGCTTCGTGGGGCGTTTCCCTTCCTGGGCGCGGTCGCGATGACGTGGGCGTTCACCCAGAGCGCCATCGACATGTATGCGCCCGACTATGGCAAGACACACTTCGGCCCGGTCGGCGGTGTGTTCATCCTCGGCGTGGGTCTGCTCGTGCTGGGAATACCGGTCGCGGCAATCGGCGCCGCGACCTTCGGCCGCGAATTCTTCCGCGGCAAGACCCTGAACGCGCGCACCGATGTTCTATGCGAAGCGCCCGGTGACAGAGCTCATCCGAGGATGACGTAGCAGCGCCAGCCGCGCCGTTGGGTCGTCCCGGGCAGCCGCATGGCCGAACGCGCGGGTTGTCCGTCGAGGTGGTTGCGCGGAGTTGTACAGCTGTTTGACTGTTGGTAGCGCCGCGCGTTTAGTTTTGTCGCCGCGGCGGGCGGGGCGGCCGGTCCGGGCGAGGGAGGCGAGGTGAGGGCGTGGCGGTGATCGGCACCTTCTTCCCCAGCCGCGCCGCGTTGGGGGGCCCACGGCGCAGCGTGGTGGCCGATCTGGTGGTGTTCCTGGGCGCGGCGGCGTCGCTGTGGCTCATCGTGCATCTGGCTCGTGGCACGACGGTGCCGTGGACGGTCGAGAACGCCCCGTCGTCGGTGTCCACCGATCCGGCGCTGCTTCCGTATTACGCGGGCCGGTCGCTGCTGCGGATGTTCATCGCGCTGGGCCTGTCACTGCTGTTCACGTTCGTCTACGCGACCGCGGCCGCGCGGCTGCGGCGCGCGGAGAAGGTGCTGATCCCGATCCTGGATGTGCTGCAGTCGGTGCCGATCCTGGGCTTCCTGTCGATCACGATCACCGGGTTCATTGCATTGTTCCCCGGATCGCAGCTGGGTCTGGAGTGCGCGTCGATCTTCGCGATCTTCACCTCGCAGGCATGGAACATGACCTTCGCGTTCTACTACTCGCTGATCAGCCAGCCGCGCGAGCTGGACGAGGCGTCGCGGCTGCTGCGGTTGTCGCGCTGGCAGCGGTTCTGGCGCGTCGACGTGCCCAGCGGGATGATTCCGCTGGTCTGGAACGGCATGATGAGCTTCGGCGGCGGCTGGTTCTTCCTCACCGCGTCCGAGGCGCTTTCGGTCAACAACCACCAGTTCGCGCTGCCGGGCATCGGCGCCTTCGTCGCCGCGGCAAGCGATGCCGGTGACCTCGCGAAGGTGCTGATGGCGATCGCGGTGATGATCGTCTTGGTCGTCGGGGTCAATGTGCTGTTCTGGCGGCCGTTAACGGCGTGGGCCGAGCGGTTCCGGATGGGGGACTCCGCGGCCGCAGAGGTGCCGCGCAGCGTGATGCTCGATGTGTTGCGGCGCTCGCGCATCCCGCATCTGGTCGGTCAACCGCTGGGGCGGCTGGTCTATCCGATGGATCGGGCGATGGCCGTGTTCGGCCTCGCCGAGCATCCGCTGCGCACCCCCGAGACCCGCCGCCGACTGGGGGACTGGGTGTTCGGGGTCGTGGTGATGCTCGTCGTCGGCTACGGCGTGTACCGGGTAGTTGGGTACATCAGCGGCACGGTCGGTTTCGGTGAAGTAGGTCATGCGTTGCTGCTGGGGTTGGTCACCTTCGGCCGGGTGCTGGCCGTGCTGGTTGTGGCGACGCTGGTCTGGGTGCCAGTCGGGGTGTGGATCGGCTTGAGCCCCAAGGTGTCTCGGCTCGCTCAGCCGGTGGTGCAGGTGCTGGCATCGTTCCCGGCGAACTTTTTGTTCCCGTTGTTCACCGCGGTGCTACTGGCCACCGGGATCAGCCTGAACCTGGGCGGCATCGTGCTGATGGCGCTCGGGTCGCAGTGGTACATCCTGTTCAACGTGATCGCCGGGGCCAGCGCCATCCCCAACGATTTGCGCGAGGCCGCCACCAATCTCGGCTTGCGGCGAATCCTGTGGTGGCGCAGACTTGTTCTGCCGGCGATCTTCCCCAGCTATGTGACCGGCGGCATCACCGCGGCAGGCGGGGCGTGGAACGCCTCGATCGTCGCCGAGGTGGTCAGCTACCAGGGCATGACGCTGACTGCGGTGGGGCTGGGCGCCTACATCAAGCACGCGACCGCCGTGGGCGATTCGGCGCGCATCCTGATCGGGGTCATTGTGATGAGTTTCTATGTGGTGGCAACGAACCGGTTACTCTGGCGGCGGCTGTACGCCCTGTCGGAACGACGCTACTCCTTGTCCTGACGTGTGGATGGAGGCTTTTGATGGCGGCGAATGATGAGCTGTTGGTCACGCTCGACCATGTCAGCAAGAGTTTCACCGGCGGCGGTGGCGGCCCTCTGCTGGTCCTGGACGACATCAGCCTGCAGCTGGCCGCGGGGGAAATCGTTGCGCTGCTGGGCCGCTCGGGCTCGGGCAAGTCGACCCTGCTGCGCACGATCGCCGGTCTGATCGCACCCACCAGCGGGTCGGTGTGTTATCGCGGCACCGAACTCAACGGCGCCAATCCGGGTACGGCGATGGTGTTTCAGACCTTCGCTCTCATGCCGTGGATGACCGTGCAGGACAACGTCGAGTTAGGATTGGCGGCGCGCGGGGTTGCTCCGGCCGAGCGGCGCACACAGGCAACGGACGCGATCGACCTGATCGGTTTGGATGGCTTCGAATCCGCTTATCCCAAGGAGCTTTCGGGCGGCATGCGTCAGCGGGTGGGGTTCGCGCGCGCTTTGGTACTGGAGCCCGACTTGCTGCTGATGGACGAGCCGTTCTCGGCGCTGGACGTGCTGACCGCCGAGAACCTGCGCACCGAGCTGATGAGTTTGTGGACCGGTGAGCATTTCCCGACGCGCGCGATTTGTCTTGTCACCCACAACATCGAGGAAGCGGTGCTGCTGGCCGATCGGGTGATTGTGCTGGGCGCCAATCCCGGCCGCATCCGCGCGGAGCTGCCGATCGACCTAGAGCGGCCCCGGGACCGCCGCGCCGCGGGCTTTGAGGCGCTGGTGGACAAGCTCTATGAGCTGCTCACCGGCGGCGAGCCGGGCGTCACGGCGCCCGAGCCGGCGGAGGCCACGCCCACCAATCGGCCGCTGCCGCGCGCGACCGTTGGCGGTCTGGCCGGTCTGGTCGAGATCGTCTACGCCCGGGGCGGACGTGCCGATTTGCGGGACGTCGCGTTCGACCTGAGTTTCGCGATCGATGACCTGCTGCCGCTGGTGGACGCGGCCGAACTGCTCGGGTTCGTCACCGTCTCCGGCGGTAACATCGAATTGACCCCGGTGGGAAGGGAATTCACCACCGCCGACATCCAGGCCAGCAAGCAGATCTTCGCTCGCCAGGCCCGGGAGCGGGCGCCCTTGGTGCGGGCGATCTGCAAGGCGCTGGCAGCCAGCGCCGACGGCGATCTGCGGGCCAGCTTCTTCTTGGACTTGTTGCAGCGCAGCTTCGGGCCCGACCACGCCCAGCAGCAGCTCAATACCGCGATCGGCTGGGGCCGCTACGGCGAACTCTTCCATTACGACGCCGCCACCGATCTCATCACCGCCGATGCTGACGCGGGGGTGTTCGCGGGAGCCCCGTGACTCAGTTGGGCGATCGCGGTCATGACGGCGAGCAGCAGCGCGGCTATCCCGACGAGGTACACCTGGCGGCGGGGCGTTATTCGTGCCGGGAGTGGGCGGTGCCCGAGAGTTCGTTGACGTTGCACCGCAATCAGATAGGTGCACAGCGCCACGGTGGCGGCCAAACCTGCCGGGATCACCCCCACCGGCCCGGTGTAGCTGTGCAGGTCCTTGAGCGTCAGCAGCGCACCGTTCGCCAGAAAGGCGAACGACGTGCGGGTCCAGGCCAGCGTTGTCCGTTCGGCCTGTAGCCCGTTAGCGCGCGGATCGCGAGCGGCCATCGAGTGGGTCAACCGGTCACCGCCTTGCCGATCACCAACCCGATGGCGAGCAGGCCCACCACAGTGAGACCCACCGCGAGGTAGGCCGGGGTGGGGTGACGGGGCAAGGGGCCGCCGCGGCGGATGGCGCGATCCGTCTCCGGGACGAGCTGCACCACGGCGACCGCGGCGGCGAGCAGCCCCAGCGCGGTGCGCTGCCAGGCCAGGAAGGTCCGCTCGTTGGCGAGGGTGAACCGGTAGTCGGGCTCGCCCTCGGCCACGGGACACCAGCCAGGGCGTGTCACCGACGGGCGTTTCGCCGGCCGGACGGGGTTGCCGGTAGCATGGCCTGCCCCCTCGTACCAGCCCCGGTGGCGTAACTTTCTTGTGACGGCTGGCGTAACCCGGGGTAACAGAACCGGCGTAAATCTCTCCCACATCAGATTCCGTCTGTGACGTGGGGAGTAGTCCGTGGACATGGCCCAGCTGTTCGTGCGTTCTCCGGGGAAGGCTGTCTTGGCGGACGTCGGTGCGCCGCCAGCGCCCAAGCCTCCGGTCGTTATTCGCAGCGCGGCCGACGTGAGCGACATCGTCGACGCCGCCATTGAACATTCGGATCCCGTCGCGCGACGCCAGGCACGCCGCAAGACACTGCTGGTGATGACCATCGCCCTGGGCGGTGTCTTCGTGGATGCCTACGACTTCACCAGCCTGGGTATCGGCACGATCCAGCTGCGCCATGAGTTCCACCTGTCGGCCACCGCGGTCGGGCTGCTGTCGGCCAGCATGGCGTTCAGTGCCATGTTCGGTGCGCTGTTCGGCGGATACTTCGTCGACAAAATCGGCCGCAAGGACATGTTCCTGCTGGACCTGTGGTTCTTCGTGATTTCCGCCATCGGCGCGGCGCTGTCGCCCAATCTCGCGATCCTCATCTTTTTCCGGCTGTTGATGGGGCTGGGCGTCGGCCTGGACTTCCCGGTGGCGTTGAGCTTCGTCGTCGAGTTCTGCGACCGGGCCCGTCGCGGCCTGTTCGTGAACAGCAGCTACGTAAACTGGTGTCTGGCAGCACTTGTCGGCTTCGGCGCCAGCTACATCGGCTATGTGCTGGGCGCCGGGGACAATCTGTGGCGGGTGGCCGTCGGGTTCGGCGCGGTGCCGGCGTTGATACTGCTCATTTTGCGCTACCGGTACATGCTCGAAAGCCCGTTGTGGGCGGCGCATCAGGGCGATCTGAAAAGTGCGGCCGCGATCCTGCGCAAGACCCGCAATCTTGATGTCGAAGTGCACCCCGACGCAGCCCCCGAGCCCCCGCACCGACCGAAATCCCTTGTGCACGCCGCCCGCAACATCTTCTCCCCGCATTACCGGCCGCGTGCCATTCTCTCCGCGGTCATCGGTTGTGTGCAAAGCATCGAATATTATGCGGTGATTTTTTACCTGCCGATCATCTCCCAGATGATTTTCGGCCAGAGCCTGCTCAACGCGATACTGGGCGGGGCGCTGTTCAACGCGATAGGTCTGGTCGGGTCCGTGGTGCAGGCCAGGGTCTGCGACCGCACCGGGATACGTCCGCTGGCCCTGGGTGGTTCGGTGGTGACCGCGGTGGCGCTGTTCGGGATCGCGTTCGGCCACGCACTGGGAAGCCTTGTGCTGCAGGGGATTATGCTCGGCGTGTTCATGCTCGGCCACACCACCGGACCCGGCCCGCAGGGCATGGCCTACGCCGCGTTGTCCTTCCCGACGCCGATCAGAGGCTCGGCGGTGGGGTGGACGCAGGGCATGCTGCGGGTCGGCAGCATCATGGGGTTCCTGTTCTTCCCGATGGTGTTGGCCGCGGCCGGCTTCACCACGACCTTCGCGCTGCTGGCCATCGCGCCGGTCATCATCGCAGCGGTGGTTCTCATCATTCGGTGGGAGCCGATCGGTGTCGACATCGAGGCCGAGCGGGTCCCCTTGCACGGCTAGCGAAGGGACCGGCCGCATCGGGCTTGTGCTCTTCGCGCAAGTGCTGATCGGGTGTTAGCTGCCCGGGCCGGACGGTACAACCACATACCGTGCGCCGGGCTGGGCGGGTACGAAGTCGATCGGGGCCCCGCAGGGGATGAGTTGTTCTTCTTCGACGGTGTCTTCGAATTGGCGGATTATCCGCCGCGCGTGCTGCATCACCCACCACCGAACATGTTTCTGGTTGACGGGTTCGCGCTCTTTGGGGTCCTCGAGCAGGTTGATGATGCGGGCGAACCCGAGCGGCATCTCCGGATCGTGGAAGTGCTGCTGGCGTTTGAAGCTCACCTTGAACTGGGACCACTTGACCGCGTGCAGCTCCTCGTTGAGCCAGACCATGCATCCCTCGCGCGGTGAGGTCTCGCCACCGCTGAAGAACTGGTGCTGGTCGATGCCGTCGATGATGCGGTCAGCGGGTGGCTCGCATCCCGCCCATCGCAGCAGCGTCGGGAACATGTCGGTCACGTGCACCATCTCGTTGCTCTCCCGAACGGGCACCTTGCCCGGCCACCGGATCAGGCACGGTGTGCGGATCCCACCCTCGGCGGAGCTGAAATAGGACCCGTCGAAGAAGCCGGCGGTGCCGCGGCCCAGTAAGTGGTCCTCGGGACCGTTGTCGCCGGCGAAGACCACGATGGTGTTGTCGGATACGCCTAGCTCGTCCAGGTAGTCCAGGATGCTGCCGAAATCGTGATCGAGCATCATCAGGCAGTCACCCCACTCGCCATTGGTGCTTTTGCCCACGAACTCCTTGCGGGGAACCATCGGGAAGTGCATCAGCGAGTGGTTGTGGTACAGATAGAACGGTTTGTCGGCCTGCACACTGCGCTTCATGAACGCCTTTGCCCGCCGGTCATACTCGGCGTCCATCTCGCCTTTGAGGGCCTGGGTCAGCTGTTGATCGGTGGCCCGTACTCCGTGCTCCCGGGTGCCTTCGTGCATGTACGAGTAGCCGTCGCGCTCACCGTCGTACCACGGGTCGTCCGGCCACAGGCATTCGTCGTACGTGCGTAACGGGCCGTACCATTCGTCGAAGCCGTGGTCGGTGGGCCAGCGGCCGTCCTCGGCCCCGATGTGCCACTTGCCGAAACACGCTGTGGCGTAACCGGCCTCGGACAAGATGTCGCCCATCGTGCGCTCCCAGGCGACGAGACCGCCGTCATTTCCGCCAAGCGCGATGGTGTGATTGCCGGAGCGGATCGGATAGCGGCCGGTCATGAGCGCCGAACGTGTCGGCGTGCACTGAGGTTCGACGACGAAGTGGGAAAGCCTCAGTCCCTCTTCGGCGAACTGGTCGATGCGCTTGGTGTCGGCGCCGCGCAACATGCCGCCGCCGAAGCATCCAAGCTCGCCAAGGCCGAGGTTATCGACATGAAAGTAAACGATATTCGGTCGGTTAGCCACAATGTTCCTCGCAATCGTTATCGGGTTGTTGGTTTCGGATGGGTGGTTGCATGACTCTCATGGGCTCGAGTCCGGTGGGGGACGCAGAATCGTCGTCGTCAGGGCGCACCGATCACCCCGGTAGCGAACGGCTTCCAAGTCGAATGGGGTCCCATCCTCGAGGAAGGTGAGGCGGTGCATGAGCAGTAGCGGTGCGCCGGGTCGGATCGCCAGCAGCTTCGCGGTTTCCGCGTCGGCGGCGACCGCCTCCGTGGTGACCTCGGCCCACCCGAGCCTCACACCGAGTTCGCGCTCGATCAGGCTGAACAGATCCGCGCTGTGCAGATCGGCGTCCAACAGCACCGGGATCGCCTCGGGGCGAAGGGAGCTGGTGTCCAGCGACAGTGGAAGGCCGCCGACTGAACGCAACCGTTCCACGAACGCGATCGGGCTGCCTTCGGGCACCGCAAGCTTGCCGGCGACGAATGGCGTCGCGACGGACTCGCGAACAGACAGCACACGATTGTCGACCGGCAGGTGATAGCCCGCCATCGACTCGGCGAGTCCCTCCAGCCGGTCGAGGTGCTGGCGCAGCTTTGCCCCGGTGACGAAGGTGCCCGCACCCTGCACGCGGGTGACCAAGCCCTCGGCCCGCAGCAGGTCCAGCGCCTCTCGAATCGCGTTACGGCTGACACCCAGCTCGGCGGCCAGCGTCGATTCCGGGGGCAGCGCCGGGCTGGCCGCTGCCAGGCCACCGAACGCACCTTCCATGATCTGGCTGCGCAACACATCGCGGACCCAGCGTGCGGCGTCGGCGCGGCTGCCCGCGTAGTCGCGGACCGGCGGGCGCGGAAACGCGGGCGGGGGTACCCGGGGCCGGCTGGGCATGTGCCCACCCTGCCAGTTCTGCAGCGTGTGGCGGTAAGCATCAAGTTACGCCATCACGACCGCTGCTGAACCGCAGGCCAGGTCATTTAATCCGGCGTAATTGATGCAGTAACGCCACTCGCAACGGTGGTTTGGCGCAACTAGGCATGCCGGGCGAGAAATTCCACGACCGCCCCGGCGAAGACGTCGTTGCGATCACCGGCGACCATATGTCCCGCGCCGCCGACATCGACGAAGTCAATCTCCGGGAAGCGTGAAAGAAACTCGTCTGCTCGCGCCTTGGTGACGAGATCGCTCATCTGGCCCCGCACAAGAAGCATGGGCACGTCGTTGCGGAGAATCGCCTCAACCGCCGCGTGAAGACGATCGGTGTCGATCACTTCAGTGGGAGGAAGAGCCGAGGTGCCATCGATGAACTTTGGATCCCAATGCCAATACCAGCGACCATCACGGCGGCGCAGATTTACGCGCAGGCCGTCCAGATCGGTCGGTCGGCGCCGATGCGGGTTGTACTCCTGGATCATGTCGGCGACCTCATCGAGTGAGTCAAATCCTGACATCATGCGATCACTCATGAAGCTGTGTATCCGAGTCGCCCCGGATGGGTCCATATTGGGCACGATGTCCACCAGAACGACGGCGCGCACCGCGGCCGGTGAAAGCTCCCCAGCAAGAAGCATGGCCGTGAATCCACCGAGGGAGGCGCCCACCAACACCGGTCGCGGCGGAAGGTGGCGCAACACTTCTTGGATGTCACCGGCGAAGCTGGTGACGCGGTAGTCGCCCTCCTTGGACCAATCCGACTCTCCATGGCCACGCAGGTCGACCGTGATCGCTTGCCACCCGCGTTCGGCCACCGCGGCGGCCGCGCGGCCCCAGGAGCGGCGGGTTTGGCCGCCGCCGTGCAAGAACACCACGGCCGGCGCCTGTGGGTCGCCAAGCCGGTCAGCCACGATGCGCAGGCCGCCCGTGCCGTAGGCGCTGAACGGCTCAGGCGCGGGACGCACCGGGTGGTCCCAGCGCCGTGCCACGGCCTAGCGTTGACGTCACCGTTGACAACCTCGCTCTTTCTCAGATGGGTAGAACGATTATGCAGATGCCTGCTCATCGTCGTGGTCCGCTCGCCAACACTGTGAGTTGTGAAACGATCCTGTCGTCATCAAACAACCTCGATGCGGGGCGCCGTCATGAGTGAGGGCGCCGCGGTGGGCGTGGGCAGCCTTGTCGTGCCGCGACAGCTGCGCGCCGTTTCCGGTGCTGCGGTGCGCATTCCCGACCCCGATCTGTGCGTACACCTTCAGTTTCGGCGGCACGCGGGTTGCCCGATCTGCAATGTGCATCTGCAATCGGTTCTGCGCCGACACGATGAGATTGCCGCGGCCGGGATCAAGGAGGTTGTCGTGTTCCACTCGACCGCTGACGAGCTGCGCCGCCACGTCGACGAGCTGCCGATCGACGTGATCGGCGATCCCGGCAAGGCGCTTTATGCCGAGTTCGGTGTGGGGTGGTCGAGGCGGGCGCTGCTCGACCCTCGCGCGTTGCTGCCGGTGCTGGGTCCCGTCCTTCGCCACCCGCCCGGGATCGGCTCACCGCCGGTGAACCTTCGTCCGACAGGTGGGCGACTGGGGTTGCCCGCTGACTTTCTCATCAACTCCGCTGGTCGGGTCATCGCGTGCAAGCACGGCACCCACGCCAACGACCAGTGGTCCGTCCCCGAGCTGCTGGCCCTGGTCGGGTAGACGGAGTGGCCGCGATGTCGACATGGCTCGGGCTCGCCGTGCTGCCGCACGGCGGCGGTGCGGTTGCCATTGTCGTCGCCAGCATCGTCGTGGCGATCATCGCGGCGACGGTCGCGGTGGAGCGTCGCGCCAACATCGCGGTGTGGATGATCGGTGCGTTTACCGTCACGTTCGTGGCGGCCAGCGTCGTGCTGTATCTGGTGACCGGGTAACGCGAGGGGTCTACTCGTCAGCCTCCCGGCCATAGCCACGGTGGCATCCCGCCCCCGCGGCGACCCGGCGCATAGCCAGGTCCCGATGGCCATCGGGGCTGCTCCCATCGGTCGGGTCCGCGATAGGACGGGGCCGGGCCGATCCCCAAGATTCCAGGGATGATGGGGATCCCCGGTTGCTGGCCATAACCCGGTCCGGGTCCGTAGGCCGGCGCGTACCCGGGCCCGGGGCCGTACGCCGGGCCGTACGCCGGCGGATACCCGGTCTGCGGGTTGTCGGGCACGGCGGCAACAGGCGGGGCGGGCGCCGCGTCGGCGGGCGGGGGTGCTGCTGGAGGAGGCTGGGCTGCTTCTGGCGCGGGGGCCGGCACCACGGCGTGCCTGGGAACCGGCGCCTGGGCCGCCGTGGGCGGGGCCACGTTGGCCTCGAGGGCCGGCGGGGGCGGGGGCACCACCGGCGTTGGCACCGCCGCGGCGGGCGGCGGCGCGGGCGGCTGGGCGGACGGTGGCACCGGCGCCTGCTGCGGCGCG
>Ga0209009_1000648_pt1 | contig 11383 bp, 10 predicted proteins | sample BlaSpr_A8_OM3_M2_FD_187979 | JGI IMG/M metagenome (GOLD analysis project Ga0209009, IMG submission 187979) | Forest soil microbial communities from Thunder Bay, Ontario, Canada - Black Spruce, Ontario site 2_A8_OM3_M2 (SPAdes) (version 2) | ecosystem: Environmental > Terrestrial > Soil > Boreal... | reverse complement strand
CTCTGCCGCTCCTCGACCAGCTTCGCGACCGTTATGCCGAGCGCGTGCACATCCGCTACCTGCAGCGCGAACCGGGCGAGATCGTGATCGATTTCGTCAGGCAGTAATCTTGGCCGCAGCCGGGGATCGGTCCATACGCCTTAACATCCTGTCCGATCTGCACCTGAGCCGGGGCCCGCTCGAGCTTCCGGACAACGACGCGGATGTGGTGATCCTCGCGGGAGACATCGCTCGCCCGCGCGAGGCGGTGGACTGGGCATCACGCCTCGGCAAGACCGTCCTGTACGTTCCCGGCAACCACGAATTTTATGGCGGCACGATCCGCGGTACGCTCGGCGAGCTCGAGCGCCTTTGCGAGGGGACCAGTATCCGCGTGCTCGACGATGACGAAGTCCTCATCAATGGCGTGCGCTTCCTGGGCGCGACGCTATGGACCGATTTCATGCTGTGCGGCGGCGGCGAGCAGCGCGCCGCGGCGATGGCGGAAGCGCGGCGCTACATGCGCGACTTCAGCGTGATTCGCGCGAGCGAAGGGTCGCAGGCGCCGTTCACGCCTGCCGATTCGGCGGCGCTGTTCGAAGCCCATCGCGCATGGCTCGAAGGCAAGTTCGCCGAGCCCTTCTCCGGGCCGACGGTGGTCATCACCCACCATGCCCCTTCGTTGGGAAGCATCCACCCGAGGTTCGAGGGTTCGCTGCTCAACGCGTGCTTCGTCTCCGATGCCGAGCGCCTCGTGGCCGGCAATGTCCGTGCGCGCGTGGAAATAGCCTCGGCCGATGAGTTCGGATTCATCGCGGAGAATTTCAATCGGAGCGCTGCGAAGGTTGCTCATGCTGTGACCAACCAGCAAGCGCAAGATTCACTACAGCGCAGCATCACGGATTTGCTCAACACCATCAGCCAAGTGGCGCGAGGCGACCTCAATATCCGCGGAAAGGTGAGCAACGACGCTCTCGGAAACGTTGTGGACTCCGTGAACTTCATGCTCGACAACTTCACTAAAGTTCTCGAACGCGTGCGAAAGGCTGCTGTCGACGTCAGCACCAGCGCGAATCAGATTCTCGAAGCTGCCGACGACATGACCGCCGGCGCTACGCAACAAGATCAGGAAATCACCAATACTTCATCCGCGGTCGAAGAATTGACGGTTTCTATGAAGCAGGTGTCGAACAACGCGGAAGCGAGCGCGGAAGCGGCACGGCGTGCGCTCGATGCTGCGGAACAAGGAAACCGCGCGGTGCGCGACACGTTGGAAGGGATGCAGCGAATTCGTGCTTCCGTGCAAGCTACCGCAAAGAAGATCAAATCGCTCGGCGATCGTTCACTGGAAATTTCGGAAATCATCAACGTGATTAACGATATCACCGAACAGACCAACTTGCTGGCGCTCAACGCAGCCATCGAAGCAGCTCGCGCCGGAGAAGCTGGACGTGGTTTCGCGGTCGTTGCCGACGAAGTTCGCAAACTGGCCGAACACTCACGTAGCGCTACGAAAGACATCGCGGCACTCATCAAGGCCATCCAGGCGGAGACGAACGAAGCGGTCGTTGTCATGGAAGAAGGAACGCGAGAAGTGGAAGTGGGAGCGGGCCTCGCGGATCAAGCCGGAAAGGCACTCGAAGCGATTTCGAGCGTGGTCCGGCAGTCCGCAGAGTTGGTGCAGGAAATTTCGCTGGCGTCGAAACAGCAAGTGCGAGGCACAGAAGGCGTGGCGAACGCCATGCAGATTATTTCCGGTATCACGCGGCAGACCACGCAGGGAGCGCGTCAGACAGCTTCCACTGTGGGCAACATGGTCAAGCTCTCCGAACAACTCAACGAAGCGCTCGCGCAATTCCGCTCGCAATCGGGGCGGCCTTCGGAAGCGTCTGTAGCCGAAGATTCGCGTCCAACGGCACCGGTGGGAGCACATCGGTAATAGTGATACGGAGGGATGAAAGAACCAGAGCCTAAGAAGCGTGCCGAAATGAGCCAACACGTCACCGCCGCGCAGCTGACCGAGACTGAGCTCGGCGAAATGCGTGCGTTGATCGAGCAGCGCTCCGCGATTTTGCTGGATTCTTCACGCGAGCGTTTTTTCTCCGCGCGCATCCGGGAATATCTCGACGCGAATCACATCGCGAGCGGAACGGAGTTGTTGCGGGCTGTGCGGGCTTCCGGCAGCGAATACGATGCTCTGCTGGAACAGTTGCTTACACAGGAGACTTCTTTCTTCCGCTATCCCGCGGTGTATGAAGCGCTGCAGAAACGGATTCTCCCGGAAGTGCAGGAACGTAAGTTTTGGCAGAATCCCCGGACGCTGCGAATCTGGAGCGCCGGATGCTCAACGGGCGAAGAGCCCTATTCGATCGCGATTGCGCTGTGCGATACGTTGAAGTTTGTGGAAGCCTGGGAGATCGAAATTCTAGCGACCGACATCAGCAGCCGAGCGTTACGTCATGCAGAACGCGGCGTCTACGCCAAGCGCAGCTTGCAGGAAGTCTCGATCGGCCAGGTAGAGGCGCACTTTTCAGAGACGAAGCAGGGATACCAAGTGAAGCCTCGCACGCGAAAAATGATTTCATTCGTGCAAATGAATCTTGCCGAACCGGTGTACTTCGGCAAGTTCGATTGTATTTTCTGCATGAACGTTCTCATGTATTTCTCGGCACAACGCAGGCTGGCGATCCTGCGCCGTTTTTACGATGCACTGGAGCCCGGTGGATATTTTCTCTTGGGGCATTCCGAGACACTTTCGAACGTGGGCATGAAGTTCGAATCCATCGTGGCCGGTGATTGCCTGATTTACCGTAAGCCTATGGCCGTCGAGACCTCGCGAACGCTAGCGGCCGCCGAGGAACGTCCGTGACCTCACCTAACCGAGAATCGGTCGAAATCTTCCTCCAAGAAGCATCCGAGCATCTTCAATACTTGCGTGAATACTCCGGTATGTTGCAGGAACCACATACCAAGCCTGAAGATCTCGAAAAACTTTATATCGCGGCGCACACGCTTGCGGGAACTTCGGCAAGCTACGGATTCCCGCAGTTTTCAGAAGTGGCGGCAAAAATGGCCCACATTTTTCACTACGCCATGAATGCCACGCTAACTGCGGACATGCACGGGCCATTAACTGAATTCATCTCCGACGCGATCTCAGTGCTCGAATTTGACCTGCTACAGATCAGTTCGAGCGGCGTGGAAACGGTGGACGACGTCACCGCATTCAAACAGCGCTATTCGTTCGCGTTTCCCGCTGCGCCTTCTGAGTCGGCATCTGCCTCCGATAACGACTACGGTTCAACCGCGGACGGCTCCATCCCTAGGACGGATCAAGCTGCACAAGAAACTGTCCCGGCAATCTCGTACACCGATAGTTTGCCGAAAGACGGCGAAGTTCCCGACGAGGTCCTAGAGTTTTTCATCCCTGAAGCCGAAGAACACCTCCAGGTGGTGACCGAGTGTCTCCTTATGCTGGAGGCCAATTCGAAGATAGAAGATATTAACCGTCTGTTCCGCGCCATGCACACAGTGAAAGGCTCTGCGGCTCAGGTCGGGCTTCATCGTCTTTCCGCAGTGGCCCATCGTGTGGAGGATCTAATCGGCGAATTGCGCGACGGACATTTGCAACCGAACGCGGACATTATTGATATCTGCCTGCAGTCCGTGGATGTTCTGAAAAAGTTGTTGCACCGGCAATGGGAGAGCGACGCAGAAATGCGTGGCGCTATCGATCCTCTGGTAGAGAGAATTGAGGAGTTGGCACCTGAAGAAGGAGCTCAAGAGCCGGCAGAAGCCAGTCGTTCCGTTGCGATCAGGGAAGAATCGCGAAAAGAGGCTGTCACCGAGCCGGCAGCGGGCACAGCACCTTCTGGTGTACCGCAAATCTTGCCGCAAGCGAAATCGGTGCGCATTTCGCTCGAGCGCCTGGACCGCATGATGAATGCGGTGGGAGAACTCGTCATAAATCGCACGCGCATGCTCGGCCGTTTGTCCGAACTTGGGAAGCTCGTCGAAATATTGAATTTTTCAAAGAGCCGGCTCTCCGGAAAGGTCGGAGACTTTCAGGAAAAACACGAGTTCAATCGTATTCGTACGACGCTGATGCCCGGCAGCCAACCTCCCCAGAAAGATACATTCCGCGGCCATTTTTCAAATATGCCGTCGCCCATCCCCGGGGACTCGCTGGAATTCAGCGACCTCGAAATGGATCGCTACGACGATTTCAATATCTTGTCCCGTTCGTTGACCGAAATATCTGCTGACATCACCGAAGTGTTGACACAACTCGAAGGGTTCATGGGACGCGTGGATTCGGACATCGATGAGTTCACAAAGTTAGCTCACCACCTGCAGGACGAAATCACGGCAGCGCGCATGGTGCCGATCGGCAACTTGTATACCCGGCTTTCGCGGACGGTGAGAGATGCCTCCAAAGCAGCGGGCAAACCAGTGGAGCTTTTGCTGGAAGGCGCCGAGACTGAGCTTGACAACAATATTATTCAGCACATTTCCGATCCGCTGATTCACCTCGTGCGCAACGCAGTCGCGCATGGTCTCGAAAACCCAGTGGAGCGCCACAAAGCCGAAAAGTCAGAAAAGGGACACCTGGAAGTGCGCGCGTACCATCGCGGCAATCACATTTTCATCGAGGTGGAAGACGACGGACGCGGCATCGATTACGAAAATATTCGCCGGCACGTGATGGAATCTGGAACTCTTTCGCCACTTGCCGCGGCGGAACTCAGTGAACGCGAGTTACGCGAATACCTCTTCCGGCCCGGATTTACGACCGCTTCTTCGATGACCGAGCTGGCAGGACGCGGCGTTGGCTTGGATGTCGTGCGCGCGAATGTGCATGCGCTCAACGGGGAAATCGAAGTCCGTTCAGAGCTAGGCCGGGGCGCTTGTTTTACCGTTAAGGTGCCGCTGACATTAATTATTTCGCAGGCGTTGTTTGTGCGTTGCGGAACGGCCGTGTTTGCATTGCCACTCGCCGTCGTGGAAGAGATTCGCCGCTTAAAGCCAGCCGAAATAGAGGACGTAGGTGGAAAACTTCTTACCCGTGTGCGCGATGTTGTTACGGAAGTGGTCCGACTCGATCTGCAGCTAGGGCTCCCGCCACTCGAACCGGTCAACGGCTATTTTCACATGGTCATCGTGAAGGTGGCTGGAAAGCAGGTTGGCGTAGTCGTCGAAGAAGTGCTGGGCAAGGACGAAATCGTTATCAAAAACCTCGGCAATTATTTGCGGCGCGTCAAGCTCTTCCCCGGCACGACGATTGCACCGGATGGAAGCTTGATCTTGCTCATTGACTTGAATCGGCTAGTTTCGAACGATACCGCGGAGCGCAACGCGCTGCCCTCGTCCTCACCCGCTGCGCGAGTATTTGCTCCCGGCGCTGAAGCTGTAGCCGCTGGAAACATTCCCGCGGAGGCAGTCGATCCGGTAGAGACGGACCGCGTTGTGGTAGTCGCGGACGATTCCATCAGCGTCAGAAAATTTGTGGGACGCATGCTTGAAAAAGCGGGCTATCGCGTAAGGCTCGCTTCGGATGGCCTCGAAGCCTCCGAGATTATCGCGGAAGTAGGCTGCCATTTGGTGATCACCGACCTCGAAATGCCGCGGATGAACGGCTACGAATTGCTGGCCCACCTCCGGCAGGATCCCATGACGTCGCGAATCCCGGTTCTTGTAGTTACCTCCCGAGCTGGCGCGAAACATCGGGACCGCGCCATGAAGGAAGGCGCCTCTGGATTCTTAACCAAGCCGGTGCAGGAAGATCAGTTGATTTCAGCCGTCGAGAGCCTGGTGGAACCGGTTACGCTAAAGAGCCGCTTGGGATTACGAGTGCCGGTGCAGCAGGATTGAAATGACCGTGCCCCCTGAAAAGAAAATTCGAGTGCTCGTAGTGGATGATTCCGCATTCATGTGCAAAGTGCTTCAGGAGATCATCAACTCCGACCCTCAACTCGAGGTTGCCGGCCACGCGCGCGACGGTCGCGATGCCGTGGCCCTTGCAGAATCTTTGCGTCCAGATGTAATCACCATGGACATCAACATGCCGCATGTGGATGGCTTGCAAGCCACCGAAATGATCATGTCGCAACATCCCCGGCCTATTGTGATTGTGAGCTCTGAATCCCGCGAAGGTGCCTCTGGCACGTTGCGTGCCCTTGAACTGGGAGCCATTGACTTCGTCCCTAAACCTTCGAGTGGAATTGATTTGGATATGCGCAGCGTTCGTGACGAACTAACTCGCAAACTAAAAATGGCTGCAAAAGTTCGAGTCGTGCGCACCGCAACGCGCGTGAAAGCGGCGGCGGTTTCAGTGCCGGCTCCGGCTAATGGGAAAGCTCGCACTCCCGTGCCTGCTCCACCAAACGGCACAAAGTTCCCGATCGTGGTGATCGCGGCGTCCACCGGAGGTCCAGCGGCAGTGATGAAGGTTGTCGCCGGGTTACCTAGGGATTTTTCAGCGGCAGTTCTTCTCGTACTGCATATGCCCGCTGCTTTCACCAGGCAATTTACGTTGCAGCTGGCTGAAATCTCTAAGCTGCCGGTGAAAGAAGCGGAAGCGAACGAGGTAGTACAGCCCGGAATGATTTATTTGTGCCCAGGATCACATCATTTGCGAGTCTCTGCCACAGGCAAAATCATGCTGGACCCAGGACTCAGGATCGAAGGCTATCTTCCCTGCGCGAACGCCGCGCTTGAGACCGTGGCAGCATATTCGCGGTTGTTAGCCATCGCCGTCGTGCTGACTGGTATGGGCAACGATGCTGCAAAAGGTGTCAGGACTATCAAGGCGTGCGGCGGCTATGTGATCGCCCAGGACGAAGCGTCCTCGGTAATCTTCGGCATGCCTGCAGAGGCTATTAAAACGGGCGCGGTAGACGAAGTCGTGGACCTGAATGAAATGAGCGCGGCCATCGAACGGCGTGTGGTGAAATTCTCCAAGCTCGTGCCGGTAGGAGCGCAATGAAGATCGCCGCCCAAGATGCGGTCAAAGCGCGAAAGGCCCGCCGCCCGGAAGCTGTGATTTTGTTCACAGTGGCGAATCAACTTTTTGCGATTGCCGCCGAAGCTGTGCAGGAAATCCGCAGCACGGACAGCTTAGGCTCCGCTCTTGAGATCGAGCAGCAGGACATTGCGAAAGTTCGACACACCATCGAACGCGGGCACCGTACCTACTATGTGGTCAACGCATGCGCGCATTTCGGCTTACGCGTTGTGCGCCCCACCTTGGTCTTGATGCTGCGGCAAATTCGCGCAGCCGTACTCGTCGACAAGATCGAGCGCATGTCCGAAATTTCCGGACTTCACGCGTTGCCACGCGCTTTCACCGGTGCCGAACGACAATGGTATCGAGGTCTCGCGTATGTGGACGATCAGGTAATTCCCGTTGTTAATCCGCTTGGATTCTTGACAGCGGAAGAATTTGGACGCCTCGACGGCGCCATGGCCGAAGCTTCACGCCGTGATTTGGAACGGGCGGTTCAGATATGAGCGCTGCAAACGCCAAATCGTACGTCCTGCTGCGAATTGGGGATCGCCGCTTTGCTTTGCCATCCGCCGAAGTTTCAGAATTGGCGCCTCCGGTACGGTTGCATCAGTTTCCACATAACTCGCCCTTGGTGTCGGGCATTATCGTAAGACGTGGCCGGCTTGTGCCAGTGTATGACGTCTGTCTCCTGTTGACCGGCAAGAATTCTCCCTCGCACCAATTCTATCTAGTGGCGCGGCGACATTTCGGGTCCGCAAGCGAGCCTGCCGCTGTTCCAGTAAACGGCGATTGCGAGCTCGTTACAGCCGATGCAGTGCAAGTAACCAGCCCAAAATATGTTTCGGGCAGGTTGATGATCGGCGAAGAAAGTATCGAGGTCCTGGACCTGGATTCGCTAGTGGGCCCGGAATCCCATGAAAACGATCGTCTCGATTACGCGAGGCTTAACCAATGAGCGCGCTCGCAAACCTTCCGAGAATCTTGCTGATCGATAGCAATGTATATTTCTCGAAACGTCTGACGGACGCCTTGCAGCAGCAAGGGTTTGAAGTGGTTCTGAGCGCTCAGGCTTCCTATGCGCTGACCATGCTTGAATGGAACGCGCCTGCTGCGATCATGTGCGCCACAAATTTGCGCGAAATGGGCGCGCTTGAGATGGCGCCAATTCTTCGCGCAGACGCTAAGACAGCAACTATCCCGCTAATTGCAATCGGAGGAGGAGGAGATCAAGCGCTGCTCGAAGCTTTTCGCGCAGGTTGCGATGATTTTGTCGATCGCCGCCAGTCACCTTCGGACATCGCAGCACACGTTCGAAGTTTTCTTTTGAGCCGCCAGGAAGGCTTTCAGCCCACTCAAATGCTCGCCACCGCCGACACGGATCTGAGCGGCAGCCTCTCACACCTCGATCTACCGGGAGTTATTCAGATGCTCGGCCAAGCGCGTCAAACTGGCGCGTTGCACATCAATGCCTGCGAAACCGACGGAATCATTTTTTTTGAAGCTGGAGAGATTCACCACGCCGAGTGCGGCGCACTCTTTGGCGACGAAGCTGTTACGGAAATCGTTAAGACTTGCCAGCGTGCTGCGAAAGGCGTCTACAAATTTGTGTACGGAGCGGCGTCCACACAACGAACGGTTCTTCGCTCGGCCACCGATTTGTTACTCGACGCTATGCGGGAATTCGACGAAGCTGAACACAACGAAGTGGAGAACAAACTCCCATGAGCGAAACATACAATCCCACCACTGCGCGAATTCCAACCGTCTACTTCATCGACGACAGCGCGACCATGCGCGAAGTAATCAAGATTGCGTTTCGTAAGGAAAACATTCAGGTCATCACGTGTGCCGACGCCGCCTCAGCGCTTGAGGAGTTCAACAAAGTTCCCCCGGACGCTGTCATTACCGACGTGATCATGCCGGATAAAGATGGCTACGAAGTCTGCAACTACATCAAGCAACACTATCGTTTCGCAAAAACGCCGGTGATATTAATGTCCGGAGTCGTGAACCAGTCTGTCGCTGAACGAGCAACCGCTGTGAAAGCGGACGAACTGATACGTAAACCATTTCAACCGCAGGATTTGATAGCTCGCGTTAAGAGCTTATTGAATCCAGGTGGTTCTGGCGCTTCACGCGGCGCGGGAGCTGATGATGGGGATGCCACTTCAGACCGAATGGCCTCCCATGCGTTGGACGGTCTCTTTAAGCCGGATACTGCTCAAGCTTCCAGTGCAACTCGACCTCAAGCAATCGCGGCGCAGCCACGAGCGACTCAAACTCTGCTAGCTGCTCCAGTCGCTCCGTCGGCGCCTTCTTTCGCTTCCTCAACGAGAACACAGCCAGGCACTGAAACAGCGATCCATCGTCCGCCAGCTCAATCCTCGTGGGAAATACAGAAATTGCGCAACGAGATTCGCCGTCTTGAGCTCTTCGTTAAGAAACTGCAGGCCGAACTCGAAGCTGAGCACCAATATTGCGCTGCGCTGGAAGCGCACTTCAAAACTCTACAAGAATCCGAAGAGTCCCGCTGACCTCGTGATCTAATCGAGCCCTTTGGATTGCAGAAATTCGCGCGCCACTTCCGCGGTATCGCGATGCTCCCCGTCCACTGCGTAGTTCATCCTTCGCATTTCCGTGCCGGAAATTTTCCCGGCCAATTCCCCGATGGCGGTGTCCATGCCGGGAAACCGATTTAGCGCATCTGGTCTGACAACGGGAACAGCTTCGTACGGCGGAAAATAATTTTTGTCATCTTCCAGAATCACTAGATCGCGTGCGGCGATTAATCCGTCCGTTGAATTCCCTGCCACGATGTCCACTTGTTCGCTTAGCAACGCGCGATAAAGCAGTCCCAGATCAAGAATTCGCGGAGGCGTATTGAATTTAAGTCCATATACCTTTGCCAGCCCCGCAAAACCATCCGGGCGTTCCATGAATTCGTATCCAAATCCAGCGCGCCAATGCGGTGTGTAGCGCGCTACGTCATCAATGGTCTTCAGATTTAACCGTCGCGCATCGTCCCCGCGAACCACTATTGCAAATGTGTTGTTGAAACCCAACGAAGGCATTACTACCAACCCGAATCGCTGTTGATATTCGTTTTTCACGCGCGCAAAAACAGCCGAGAGATTGCTTTGAATGGGATCGTGCAGGATCGCGGTTAAGGCCGTTCCCGTGTATTCCACATACGCGTCGAGGCGTCCCGCGAGTAATGCCTGCTGGCAAATGTAGGATCCCGCCAGATAAAAGCGCCTGGTTACCGGCTGATGCAGTTTGTTCTCGAGATGCTGCGCCACAATTTCGGCGAGCAGCGCTTGTTCGGTGAAGTTCTTTGACCCGATAACGAGTTCACGACGCTGAGCACCGCACGACGTCAACAGGACAACCAAACAGAGTACGCGCCAATCGCGCCATGTGGTCATTGTCGCGCAGGCCGCAGACGCCGCTCCAGCAGACCCAATATAAAATCGGCGAGCAGCGCGAGCGCAGCCGCGGGAATCGCGCCTGCCAAAATCAATTGGTTGTTCACCATCGCCAAACCGCGGAAAATGAACTCACCCAAGCCGCCTGCGCCAACAGCAGCTGCAATCGTCGCGATGCCGATGGTCAACACGGTGGCGACGCGCACGCCCGCAAGAATTGTTGGAATTGCGAGGCGCAACTCTACCTGCCATAGGATTTGATTTTGAGTCATTCCCATACCGCGAGCAGCTTGTCGCACTGCCGCATCAATGCCTTCGATGCCGGTAGACGTATTGCGAATGATGGGCAACAATGCATATAACGTCAGCGCTACAATCACCAGCCGGTCCGCTCGCTCTCCCAACCACGGCACGGGCAAGAGAAATCCGAGGAGCGCCAGGCTTGGAATTGTTTCGGCAATGTTGGCGCCACCGAGAATCGGTTTTGAAAGCCAAGGATGGCGCGTAACGGTTATTCCCAGAGGAACGCCGACCGCCACTGCCAGCAACATCGCTATGCCCACCAACCAAATATGTTGAAGCGTAGCCTGGAGAATCTCGTTCTGATGGCGAACAAAGAAATTAACGACGTTCATTCGCCCTCTCAGCCTCTTCATACATCCGAAAATTTGCTACATACGCCGCCGCCATAGGTTCCTTCGCAGCTAGAAATTCTGGAGGTGAATAAATTCCAGTGAGTTTGCCGCCTTCAAGCAGTGCGATGTGCGTAGCCAGCAAAAGAGATTCGCCAACATCGTGAGTTACCATCACGACTGTTTTTCCAAGCTGGCGCTGCAACTCCTGAAACTCCTTTTGCAAATCGCCACGAGTGAGCGGATCGAGCGCACCGAATGGTTCGTCCATCAGTAAAATTGGCGGGTCCGCTGCCAATGCGCGCGCGATGCCAACGCGCTGTCGCTGCCCTCCTGAAAGC
>Ga0209009_1000647_pt1 | contig 11388 bp, 11 predicted proteins | sample BlaSpr_A8_OM3_M2_FD_187979 | JGI IMG/M metagenome (GOLD analysis project Ga0209009, IMG submission 187979) | Forest soil microbial communities from Thunder Bay, Ontario, Canada - Black Spruce, Ontario site 2_A8_OM3_M2 (SPAdes) (version 2) | ecosystem: Environmental > Terrestrial > Soil > Boreal... | reverse complement strand
AAACGCGAGGCACGACGCCGCCTTGCAGGCCCCCGACCTTCCATCAGACGGTACGAATCATGCGCTTTTCAAATTGGAGATTCATAAGAGATGACGCACAGGGACACCAACCCGTGGCCTCAGGCGAACGGACTGAGCAATAGAAAGGGTACGGTTTTCGGCCCTGAGGCTACGTTCTCAGCGGCGGATCAGCACGTGTAGTCGGTGTCGAAGCCTCCGTGGAGGTACTGCACGAACCAGACCGGACGCCCCGAAAAGCCGGTCCCACAGTAGGCGCGGGCCCGTCCGGCAGAGGACGATCCGGTGGCGACCCAGTCGCCTAGAACGCCGGAGACCGGCAAGTTTCCAAGGATAGTGTGCCACTGGTAACTGGTCGAGTAGACGCCGACGGCCGCCGGCGACTGCCTGAGGATTGTGTCGACGATGCCCTGGATTGTGTACTGGTTCAAGCTGAGGTCAGTCGATGACCAGCTATTACTGGTCTCGACGTCGAGCCACCAGCTGCTCGGGCTGATTACGCCCTCGGTGGCCGCATAGGCAATCGACCGCGATGCCTCGCTGCAGCCCACCGCCCAGGCCGCCTGCTGCGGCGATGTGCCCTGGATCGCCGTCGCCTGCGTTACGCACTCCGGCGTTGTGTGCCTACCGTCGACCTGCGTATAGGTCGGGTCGTACCCGGTGTTGATGTAGAGCGCGGCGTTGGGTGTGTGGCTGTATTCGTCAGCCAGGCACGGGTTGTAATAGACGAACGGGTAGCCACCGTTGACGCCGACGATGCCGAAGGCCCCCGTCGGGTAGCGACCCCCGCATTGTGGGTAGCTGATGTCGTAGCCCGTCGATCCCGTCGTGTACGCCATGGCGGTGACTTGATTAGACAGGAGGATCCCGCCGGTGGATAGCAGCGCGGCGATCGGCAGCCGGCGACGAAGCCAGTGGTTCATGGGGCTGCACCATTGTGGCCGCAATTGGCCTTTCAGTCAAACCAATGCCCCTTGACCGGACGTGACAGCTTGACTGTCGGAAAAGGCTGATCCGAGGACTAGGTGGCGGTCACGGTAAGGGTCGCGCGTCCTTCCCCGTTGCCGTATGTGGATCGCATCGCCCAGCGCAGATCGCCAGGACCAGGAGGCGTGCTGGCTGGGATGTCGAGCACCATGGCAAACGTCACGCTCGCATCGGGCGCGAGCCAGCCAAGGCCAGAGCAGTTGAGCTGGTAACTTGCGAGGTTCTTACTGCCCACACGACTTCCATCCTCTGTGTAGCTCGGGCAGTCGTCGAAGCGGAAAGGCGATCCGGACGTATTGGTGAGGACCACCTGGTAATGCAGTGATTGGCCGGCGCGCACGTGATCAGGTAGGTTGACGGCGATCGACAGCGGCGACTTGTCGACCCAAGTTGGCGGCGGCTCGGTCCCGGCGAACGGCGACACCTCGATACGCTGCACGATGTTCCCGCCTTCGCACTCGCCGCCTCCTGAAAGGGCGATGTCGTTTGCCGGCAGGCTGATCATGCCTCGGCCGTTGGGGAGGACGATCGTCAGGACGCTCAGGCTTGGATTTGCCGGGCAATCCCACAGCGAAAACATTAGTGATGCCTGGCCAAAACTGTTGCTCCCACCGGACGCCATCTGCGGGTCGGGTGAATGCGGTGACATCAACGCGGGAAGCAGCGGCGAAGGCAACTCTGGCGTCGGCATCTGCATCTGAGTTAAGGACAGGGTCCGTCCCGAACTCGTCTTGACGAGAAGCTGTGGGGTTCCCTCGAGCGCACAGGACGTGTCGCTGTGATTGCTGAGGTAAATCATGTTGAAAATCAGTCCTCCGGTAGCGGCTCCTCCGCGTCCTACGGCAGCATGCAGATCGGCGCCCGCGCACGGGCGCACCGTTGCTAGGGACGGCATCGGCTGCAGCGAATTCGCCAGCTGCCAGAAGTCGCTCTCGGACAGCCCATCGGCGATCAGTGAGTAGGCGATGTTCTGGCCGCCTCCTTTCTCATTCCAGAACAACCATTGGGAAGCTGTGGGCACGGCCCTGTCGACCTGGTAGGTTGCCGTGACGCCACGGAATTGCTGCTCGCTTCGACGGCCGTCCGAGCCAGGCGCGGGCATCACCGGTTGCGTGCTCGCGAGCTCAACGGTCGCGTGCCGGGTGCCACTCGTGTACACGACAGAAAAGCTCTTCTGGTCCGCCAGGAATTCGGCCTGATAGTCCTCCCCGATCGCCGAAGGCAGCACGACGGGATCGACCGTCGCGACCGTGTGCCCAATCCAGTTCGCTGCTTCAACCGGAGTCCCCAGCTGCGCCGAGGCTGAGGGCAACACCATCGCTGCTGGCGTCCACGGGATCGCGCTGGCGGTTGGGCGAGGGGACGGCTTGACCGGAGCGCGTGTGATGGTGTGAAGCCTCGAGAATCCGAACGCCACCAGGGCCACGAAGACGACCAACGCAGCGGCCACTGAGACCTCACGAACCAGCATCGGTCGCCGGTGCATCGGGCGGGTGGCCGTTCGCGTCATGACACTGAAATGCAGCGTGGCGGGGGGTTGCACGCCTTCTTTAAAGGCTGACGACAGCTCACGGAGGCGTTCTTCTAGCTCGACGTTGAAATCACTCACGCAGGCACCTCGGTAACGGAGCTCGGTCCAAAACGGCCGCGCAATCGATTCACCGCGCGGTGGACGCGCACTCGGGCGGCCGATTCCGTCGTACCGATGACCTGGGCAACGTCGGCGAAGGGCAGGCCGTCGAAATAGCGCAGGTAAATCGCCTGCCGATCCTTAAGCGGCAGGGCCAGGACAGCCCGCAGCAGGTCCCGGTCCTCGGCGCGGTGGACCACCTCGTCTAGCGGGTCGAGCGGCGGCGACGCCCAGAAGCGGAGCCGACTCTCCAGCAGCCGGCGCCGATGGTGGTCGCGGGCAAGATTGGTGATCGCCCGGTAGAGCCACCGGCGAAAGTCCGGCTCGGCGGAAGGGGTCCTCGGCGATGCCCAGACACGAGCAAAAGCCTCCTGTACCAGTTCCTCAGCGATGGCACGGTCCCGGGTGAGCATCACGGCAAAGTGATAGGCCGGCCGCTCAAACGTCCGGGCTAACGGCTCGAACCAACTGCGGTCGGCGGTTTCCAGCTGTGACCCCCCTCTCACGGTTCTCACCCTCACAACGGACGAGCGCTCCCTTCGTTACACTGCGGCCACCCAGTTTGGTTCTCGATGCAACGTCCGGCGAACTAGCGGTGTCTCATAGGGTGTGGCATACGCTTTGAGCCTGCCGAGTGACGAACCGCTTCGCCTGCGGGCGCTTGCCGGCGACGAAGCGGCTTTCGAGTCGCTGATCCGGCCGCTCGTCGAACCAGGCTTACGGCTGGCCCTGTCGATGCTGGGGAATCGGCGCGATGCCGAGGACGCCACCCAGGAGGCGCTGACCCGCGCCTGGCGCAAGCTCCATCAGCTCCGACCAGGGATGCCGGTGCGCCCCTGGTTCTTTGCGATTGTCGCCAACCAGTGTCGCAACATGCGGCGGACGGCCTGGTTCCGGTTGACCTCCGTGGTTGACGCGATTCACCACCAGGCGACGCCGCAGCCGGACGTCGAACGCCTCGACCTCGAGCGCGGGCTGGAACAACTTCCGGCGACAGACCGCGGCGCCCTCTTCATGCACTTCTACCTCGGTCTGTCGATCGAAGAAGTCGCCGCCGCCGTCGGCATCTCGCCGGCTGCCGCGAAGTCGCGAATTTATCGGGCCTGTCGCCGGCTCCGGCCGGCGGTGGCCCTGGAGGAACTGGAATGAACGACCTCCGCAAAGAAATCAACGAGGTCTTTGCCCGGCAGCAAGGGCAGCTCGGTGACGCATCGCAGGCAAGCAACCGTATGTTGCGCGCAGCGACAGGTGGGCGACGGGTAAACCGTCAATTGTGGCCATCGCTCGCGGGCGTTGCCCTGGTGCTGGTCGCTGCAGCCGCCGTCGGGACGTCAGTTGTCTTCCGGGGTTTGCATCCTCGGACCGTAACGCACGGCGGGCCGACACCCATTCCGTCCGCTACTCCTGCGCCAACACCCAGCGCAGCACCGACTGCGCTGGCGCAGCCGCTGAACGTGCCCACCAGCACGGCCGTGATCCTTTACCACGACCCCGTTAACTTCGATCAGATCGACGGCACTACCTGGGATGGTTCCGCCAAAGGCCGGCTTGGAGTAAATCCCGAGGCTGGGAATGGAGTCCTCGCGAATCCCGCCGGGACGCTCTGGGCGACCACCCGGGATATCCGGGATCGAACCGGTCAGGTCGTGACGACGCTTGCCAGCAACACCAAGGGCTTCTCAGGAACGTGGGCGGATGACGGCCAGCATTACTGCAGCATGGTCTCGAAGGATGCGATGGGCCAGGTTGGCGGGGTTCCGGCCACGCTGCAGGTAACCGCGGTCGGCCAGGCGCCCAGGAACGTTGTCCAGATCGGCCGCGTTTACGACCAAACTTCGGCTGGAATTGCAGCCTGTTCGATCGATAAAGACCGCGCCGTGGCCGTGCAGTCCAGCTCCATCGGAACTGCGGTCCAGTTCTGGGTGGTCCAGCTCTCGACCGGACGGGTTTTGTGGACGCGCCCTAGTGGCGACATTCGAGCCTCCCGCGATGGCGAGTACATCGCGGAAATCAGCTACAAGCAGGCGACTGGTAGTTCGTCGACGACGATTTACAGCCCAACCGGAGTGGTTTTAGGGCATGTTGCGGGCCGAGTCGACGCGTTCTCGTGGGATGGTTCGCTGGCGGTGCAGATGGAAAACTACGGCCAACAGGTATCGGTTATCAATTGGCGGACCGGTACCGTGGTCTGGAAGGGCCCGAGCAATGGCGGCTACCTCGAGGCCATGCCAGAACCAGGGGGCCAGCGGATCGCCGTCTCGGTCAGCGATCCGCAACACCCCCAGACGGGCGGCTTCCCGCCACGAAACGTCTATATCGTCGGCCCCGACGGCCAGGCGGTCAAGCTGCTCACCGACGTGATGTAGCCAGCCCAGCCGCGCACAGCCCGCGCGGGCGCGTCACAATGGCCGGGACATGAGCCTGGCGGGGGCTCCGACATCGGCCTCGATTGATCTCGCGGCAGCGGCCAGGCAAGCGCTGCCGCGGCGCCTCGCCGCCCTAGTGGTTGACATTCTGGTCATCTCGCTCCTGGACGCGATCGTCAACGGGACGTTCGGCGTCGAACGGGTTACAAGCGGCATCGCTCCAACGATAGCCAGCGGCGGTTTCACCTCGTTCACGACGCAAACTACCGTTGACTGGATGTGGCTGGCGCTGCTGTGGGTGGCGTACTATGCCGTGCTCGAGGGCCTGTTCGGCGCGACGGTTGGAAAGCGCCTCGCCGGCTTGCGCGTCACCGATCTGAAGGGTCGCCGCATCGGCTGGCAAGCCGCGATTCTCCGCAACGTCGCCCGTCTCCTCGACGTGCTGCCTGTCCTTTATCTGCTCGGTGGCTTCCTGACGATCAGTTCGCGGCAGCACCAACGTCTCGGCGACCGATTCGCTGAGACGCTCGTGGTTCCCGCGGCGGCTATTGTCAGCCCGCCACTACCAGCGGATGTCCGGCGGCGCCGAGCCATCGCGGTAGCCGTTGTGACCGCCTTGCTTCTAGCATCCTGCGCCGTTTTCGCCTACTTCGGCCGTCCGCCGCTCGTCATCGAAGGAGCAAAGAACACCGGAGGGTTGAACTCCTTCGGCCAGCCGGACAGCTACAGTCTCGGCACGCCGCGCTGGGGAATTGGCACGGTCACTTATCCAATCACCTATGACCTGCCGCGGACGGGTCAGCGCTGCCAGGGCCTAATCTCGCTGGGCTGGTACTGGCAGTCCGTGGGCTGGATGCTCGGTAACAGCGAGTATCATTGCTCGCCACCAATCTTCCCGTAGGAACGATGTTGAGCTAGCTCCTCGGTTCCGCCTGAAGCGCCGCGACGAGGCGGTCATTCTCGTCCGGCCGACGGACCGTGACCCGGATGTATTCCGCCAATAGTGAGGTCGCCGGAAAGGTGCGGACGACGAGACCCTTTTTTAGCAGCGCTGGGGCGGCGGAGCGACCCGTCTGTACCAGCAGGAAGTTGGCCGCCGAGTCGCGGACTTCGAGATCGAGCGCTTCCAGCCCACGACGCAGTCGCGCTCGTTCCGCTTTTATCTGCTCCACCCGCTGGCGCATCCCGTCAAGATCGAACAACGCCTGAGCCCCCAAGGCCGCGGACACCACGCTGATGCTGCCGGGCGGCCGGACCCGTCTCAGCGCGTCGCTAATGGCGGATCCGGCCAGGGCATAACCGACCCGCACCCCGGCCAACCCGAACGCCTTGCTCAAGGTGCGAAGAACGACCAGGTTCGGCAGTGCCTCGATCAGGGGCAGCGCGGTGACACCCGAGGTCTCGAAATAGGCTTCGTCGACCACCACCACGCCGTCCGATGCGAGGCTCACCTCTTGCACGAACTCCAGGGGCAGTAATTCCCCAGTCGGGTTATTTGGATTGCAGAGCCAGCTCAGGCGAGCGCCGCGCGCGCGCTCCAGGAAACCCCGGCGGTCGAGATGCAGGTTGATCGCGCGGACCTCGTCGATCGAACCGCCGGCCATCTCGGTGAGGATTCGGAACATCGGATAAGTGGGGTGGGAGAGGACAACCCGGGCCGAGGTGTCGATGTAGGCCTTTGCGATCAGGTCGAGGATCTCATCAGCGCCGGCGCCGACGGTGATGCGATCGGTTGGCACATCGGTGTATTGCGCGATCGCCTCGGTGAGAGCGGCGTAGCTGGTGTCGGGATATTCGTTGAGGGGTTCCGGGGGCATGGCTTCGAGCCGCGCGCCTGGCCAGGGAAAGGTGTTGGTATCGAAGCGGACGACCTGGTCTTCCGGGACGCCCGCCTGGCGGGCGATGCTCGCGCTGGGCGGTTCCCATTCATAAGGATGCATCCGGCGAATCGCCTCGCGCGGTTCTGGCGGCGTCTTCACGGTCGTGGGCATAAGGATAAGGTGAGATCACGATGGAGCAGGCTCAACTAGCGCGAACCGGGCGATCGGACGGCAAGGCTGTGGCGGCGCTTTATTCGGTCGCGGTGAACATCGTGTTGATCGCCGCCAAGCTGGTAGTTGGGCTGCTGACCGGCAGCGTCGCGATCCTGGCCGATGCGGCCCACTCCTTCCTCGATCTTTCCGCCAGCATCTTTGCCTATGCCGGCATCCGAACGGCGGCCAAGCCCGCCGACGAGGACCACGCCTGGGGCCATGCGAAAGCGGAGAACATCTCGAGCCTGGTCCAGATGTTCCTTCTGGGGGCCACCTGCATCGCGATCGTGATCGAGTCAGTGCGGCGCCTGGTTGTCGCCGGCTCGGTGCGGGTCGCCTGGTACTCCTTCGTGGTCGTCCTCGCCGCCATGGTGATCGACATCGTGGTCAGCCGCTACCTGCAGAGCGTCTCGCGGTCGCACGGCGGGAGCGCCGCGCTCGAGTCCGATGCGCTGCATTTCGCCTCCGACCTCTGGGCCTCGCTCGCTGTCTTGATCGGCATCACGCTCGTCGCTGTCTTTGATTTCCGGCTCGCGGATCCGCTGGCCGGGATCGCGGTGGCGATCATCATCGGAACCACCGCGATCGAGCAGGGTCGCCGAACCACCCAGGTGTTGCTCGACGCGATGCCCGATCGGCCAACACTCGACGCCATCGAGCGCATCCTCAAGAGCGATCCGCGATTGCACGGGTACCACGCCCTCCGCGCGCGCCAGGCGGGCAAGCATGTGCTCCTAGATGTGTCGGTGCACGTCGACGGGAACCTTTCGCTGGCCCAGGCGCACGAAGTTGGTCACGCCGTCTCAGAGCGGATCCAGCGCGAGCTGCCGATGGTGACAGACGCGGTGGTCCATGTCGAGCCCGTCGATGACGAGACTCACGGGTAAGGCGCGGCTGGCCTAAACGCCGATCGCGCCGGAGATGTTGCAGAAGACGTTCTGCACCTGGTTGCCCACAACGATCAGGACCGCGATCACGACGACCGCGATCAGAACCAAGATGAGGGCGTATTCGACCATGCCCTGGCCCTCGTCGTGGGCGAGGGCCTCGAGTAGCCGCAGGAGGGGACGTGGCAGTTTCATGGTGACTCTATTGATGAGAACGCTGGCCGCCCCGTTTAGCGTCTGGCCGATCGCCACACGTTGCAGACCTGTTACGAGAGGCACGGCATTATCCTCAACCGATGGCGTGGCTGCATATCACCCGAGCCAGATGCGGATTGCTTGCTACTGCGATTGCGGTAGTTCTGATCGCCTGTAGTGCCCCGCCACCTGCCGTCTCGACCCCAGGAAAACCCGCTCCATCATCCTCACCGACGCCTGCCGTAGCACAACCGACGCTCGACCCGCTCGCAATCGACGCGATGCGGCAGCGCGAGTATCCCGGGAGCGACATGGCGATCGAGCAAACGCTGGCGCCCGGCACGAACTACCGACGCTACATCGCCTCGTATCAGTCGGACGGCCTCAAGATCTTCTCGCTGTTGACCGTCCCCAACGGGCCCAAGCCAGCGACCGGATGGCCAGTGATCATTTTCAACCACGGCTACATCCCTCCGACTATCTATCGCACCACCGAGCGATACGTCGCCTACGTCGATGCCTTTGCGCGCAACGGGTACATCGTGTTCAAGCCCGACTATCGCGGCTTTGGCAGCTCGCAAGGCCAGGCGGTGAGCGCGTACTACGCGCCGGATGATACCGTCGACGTCCTGAACGCGGTCACGACGATGCAGCGATACACCAGTGCCGACCCCAATCGGATCGGCATGTGGGGCCATTCGATGGGCGGCAACATCACGTTGCGGGCGCTTGTGATCGATCCGCGGATCAAGGTAGCCGTCATCTGGGCCGGGGTGAACGCGACCTACAAGGACCTCATGGAAAACTGGCATCCGACGGGCGGCGAGCCCGTATCGCCATCGTTCGGGGGCACCGGCAGAAAGAGTCTCCTAGCAGCGTTCGGCACGCCGGAGCAGAATCCGGGGTTCTGGGACTCGATCTCGCCGATGGCCTACCTCGCCGATATCACCGCGCCGATCCAGCTGCACCAGGGCACCGCCGACACCGAGGTGCCGCTACAGTTTTCGCAAACGCTGGCGAACGATCTTCGGGCCGCCAATAAGCCCGTCGAGCTTTACACCTACGCAGGCGCCGATCACAATATCGCGCAGGGCTTTAGCCTGGCGATGGCGCGGTCCGTCGCTTTCTTCGATCGGCACCTCAAAAGCTAAGCTGATCCGATTATGCGTGCCGCCGTCATCGAGCGCTATGGCGAACCACCCGTGTTGCGCGACGTTCCGGAACCGAAGGGTGATGGCGCGACCCTGGTCGAGGTGGCCGCGGCGCCGCTGAATCCGGCCGATCTGTCGATCGCCAGCGGAAAGTTTTATACGGGACCGCCGCCGCTCCCTTACGTACCCGGCGGCGAAGGTGTCGGACGGCTCCTGCAGAACGGAACGGCGGGTCCACGCATCTACTTCCGGGCGGCGATGCCAAATGGCTCGCTCGCGGAGCGCGCCATGGTCGGCGGAGGCCAGATGGTCACCATTCCTGACAGCGTTCCCGATGGCGTGGCGGCGGCGTTGGGCACGCCGGGCATTGCGGCATATCTTGCCCTGACCCGACGAGCCCAGCTGAAAGCAGGCGAGACCGTCCTCGTCCTGGCGGCCAGCGGCGTCCTTGGCGCGATCGCTGTACAGGTGGCCCGCTTGCTCGGAGCAGGCCGGATCGTCGCCGGGGCACGCGACGAGCACGGGTTGGCTCGGGCGAAGGAACTCGGCGCCCATGCGACCGTCGACCTGAAACAGACCGATGGGTTGACCGAGCGAATCCGCGAAGCGAGTGGCGGTCAGCTCGATGTTGTGATCGATCCCGTCTGGGGCGCGCCGGGCGTCGCGGCGCTGGAAGCGATGAGTCCGTTCGGTCGATTCGTGCAGCTCGGCCAATCGGCCAGCCCGGAAGCGGTCGTCCGGTCCGCCGTCGTGCGCGGCCGTTACCTCTCGATCCTCGGACACAGCAACTTCAGTCTTCCATGGGAGGATCAGGCCGCAGCCTACCGAGCGCTTCTCGACTACGCCGCGGCCGGAAAACTCGAGGTTGACGTGGAAGTCCTCCCGCTCGAAGCCGCCGCTGAGGCCTGGAAGCGGCAGGCTACATCGCCACATCGCAAGCTGGCGCTATCTCCGCAGGCTCGCCGCTAACGGACCGAGACCGGCCAGCCCTTCGAAGGTCGGGCGCGCGTCGCAGCGATAACCTCGCCGACGAGGTAGAGCGAGCCGCAGACCAGGACAAGCCCGCGGGATGATGCGCGCTCGCGAGCGCGGTCGAGGGCCTCGCTGGACGACTGCGCTGTTTCAGCCGGGGCGCCAAATTGTGCCGCCAGGTCCGCGGGTGCAGCTGCTCGATACCAATCGATGGCACTGAAGATGACGGGAGTCTCCATTGCGCGTAGCTGAGCCAGCATGGCCGGCAGGTCTTTGTCCTTCATCGCCCCAAAGACGATGACCAGTGGGCGATCCTTCGCGAGTTTCTTCACCGTCGCCAACGACCGCTGCAGACCTGCGGGGTTATGCGCCCCGTCGACGAGCACGATCGGGTTGCGGTCGATCACCTCGAGACGGCCGGGCCAGCGCGTCCGGGCCAGTCCGTCGCGCAGCGCACCGTCGGAGACCTCCCACCCGCGCGAACGCAGGGCGTCGATCGCCGCGACCGCGAGGGCAGCATTCTCCGCCTGGTGCAGGCCGAGTAACGGAATGCGCAGGTCGCGGTAGCTCCCGGCGGGCGTGGTGACGGTCGCCTGAACACCCGCCCACTCCTTGTCGATGGCGGCGAGCTCGATTTCCTGGCCCAGGCGCAGCAGCGGGATATGTTGTTTTTGGGCCGCGGCTTCGATGACCGCCAGCGCGGGCGGTTGTGCGCCAGTGATCGCGATGCTGTCCGGTTTCAGGATGCCGGCCTTTTCCGCCGCGATCGCCTCGAGGGTCGAGCCGAGATACTGCGTGTGGTCGAGCGCGATGTTGGTAATGACGCTGACCCCGAGGTCGAGCACGTTGGTCGAATCGAGGCGCCCTCCGAGGCCCACCTCGCAAACCAGCAGGTCGATGCCGGCACGTGCGAAGTAATAGAGCGCGGCGCTGGTCAGGATCTCGAACTCGGTCGGCGGGCCCAGGTCCGCCGCAACCTTATTAATGGCGGGTTGCAGCTCGGTGAGGAGCGCGGCAAAATCGGTCTCCGCAATCGGCCGCTGGTCGACCTGGATGCGCTCCGTATAGGAAACGAGGTGAGGCTTTGGCATCAGGCCAACCCGGTAGCCGGATGCCTGCAAGACGCTGGCCACCATGGCACAGACAGAG
>Ga0209009_1000646_pt1 | contig 11398 bp, 10 predicted proteins | sample BlaSpr_A8_OM3_M2_FD_187979 | JGI IMG/M metagenome (GOLD analysis project Ga0209009, IMG submission 187979) | Forest soil microbial communities from Thunder Bay, Ontario, Canada - Black Spruce, Ontario site 2_A8_OM3_M2 (SPAdes) (version 2) | ecosystem: Environmental > Terrestrial > Soil > Boreal... | reverse complement strand
TACGGCGAAGCCGTGGCCGAGCAGCTCGGAGCCGACCTGGCGCGGGCGGGCGTCATCGTCATCAGCGGGCTGGCGCTCGGGATCGACGCTGCCGCGCATCGCGGTGCTCTCATCGGTGGCGGAGTCACTGTCGCCGTGATGGGCACTGGCGTCGACATCGTCTACCCGGCTGCTCACGCCCGGCTGGCCGAAGAGATCCTGGCCGGCGGCGGGGCGCTCGTCAGCCAGTTTCCCGACGGCATGACTCCCCGGCGGCACAACTTTCCGGCGCGCAACTGGACGATGGCTGCCCTGTCAGACGCCGTCATCGTGGTCGAGGCCGCCGAGCGCTCCGGCGCGCTAATCACGGCCGAGGCCGCGCTCGACTTACATAAAGAAGTAATGGCGGTGCCGGGCAGCGTCTTCTCGCCGCTTTCGGTGGGCACCCATGGGCTGATCCGGGACGGGGCCGCCCTGGTCCAGAACGCGCGCGACGTGCTCGCGGCGCTTGGCGCCACTCAGGAGGTCCTCGACGACCCGCTTTCGCCTCCCCGGAGCCTGGGAGTCACCCTCTCGCCGGGGCGCGACGGCATCCTTTCCCACCTCTCCGACGTGCTCGCGCTCAGCGCAGCCGAGGTCGCCCGCAAACTGCAGCTCCCGGTCTCGGAAGTGCTCGGCCGGCTCACGGCGCTCGAGCTGGACGGCGCTGTGCGCCGTCACCACGACGGCTACGTAAGGGCATTGCGCAATGACCGGAAACGGGCGTAGGATTGCCCGCCCAGAACCCGGCCGGCGGATTAAAGCAGGCCGTTTGGGAATAAAGAGGTGCTGTGACAGAAGGCTTGATCATCGTCGAATCGCCCGCCAAGGCGAAGACTTTGAAGCGGTTCCTGGGTGACCGTTTCGACGTTCTCGCCTCGATGGGACACGTCCGCGACCTGCCCGGAAAGGAGCTCGCGGTGGACGTGGACGCCGGCTTCAAGCCGCACTACGAGGTGGTCGAGAGCCGCCGGAAGACAATCAACGAGCTGAGGTCGGCGGTGAAGAAAGACGGGGGTGGCGTCATCCTGGCGTCCGACCCTGACCGCGAAGGCGAGGCCATCGCCTGGCATCTCTCCGAGGTCCTCAACCTGCGCTCGCCCAAGCGCATCGAGTTCCACGAGATCACGGCCGACGCCGTCCGCCGGGCGCTCGAGTCGCCTCGCGAGATCGACATGCGGCTGGTGAATGCGCAGCAGGCGCGGCGCGTCGTGGACCGGCTGGTCGGCTATCGGCTGAGCCCGTTCCTGTGGGCCAAGGTGCAGAAGGGGATCGGTGCCGGGCGCGTCTCCTCAGTGGCCCTGAGGCTTGTGGTCGACCGCGAGGAGGAGATTCGCAAGTTCGTTGCGGTCGAGTCGTGGACCATCGACGCCGAGCTGTCCAAGAAAGCTGGAGACGCGCACTTCCTGGCCCGGCTCAACCGCCAGCGCGGGGAGGCCCCCGGCGAAGCGGACGCGAAGCTCGAGGTCAAGACCGAGGCCGAGGCCCAGGAGATCCTCCGCAAGCTAGAAGGCGCGAGCTATCGCGTCATCGGCGTGGAGAAGAAGCGCCGCACGAAGAGCTCGAACGCGCCCTACATCACCTCGACGTTGCAGCAGGACGCCTCCAGCCGCCTGCGCTTTGCGCCGCGTCGCACGATGCGAATCGCGCAGAATCTGTACGAGGGAATCGAGCTGGGCGATGAGGGATCCACAGGCCTCATCACCTACATGCGAACCGACTCGGCCCGCATCTCGGCCGAGGCGGAAACTCGCGTCAATTCCTGGATCAAGGACAAGCACGGCGACAGGTACACCGGCACGGCCAGGGCGGTGAAGGCGAGCCCCGGTGCGCAGGATGCGCACGAGGCGATCCGGCCGACCGATGTCAACCGCACCCCGGATTCGATCAAGCAATACCTGAGCGCCGATGAGTTCAAGCTCTACGACCTCATCTGGAGGCGCTTCGTCGCCAGCCGCATGGCGCCGGCCGTTTACGACCAGACACAGGTCGAGATCGAGGGTGGCGAGTACGTCTTTCGCGCCAACGGCTCGGTGCTGGCTTTCGATGGGTTCTACAAGATCTGGCCGCGAGAGGAGAACGGCGAGGCCGACCTTCCGGAGCTGGCGGCCAGCGAGGACCTCGACTATCACGGGATCCAGCCCGAGCAGCACTTCAGCCAGCCGCCCCCGCGTTACTCCGAGGCAACGCTCATCCGCGAGCTAGAGCAGCGTGGCATCGGCCGCCCGTCGACCTACGCGCCCATCGTCGAAACGATCAAGGATCACGGATACGTCGAGCTGAAAGAGCGCAGGCTCCACCCGACGCGCATCGGCGAAGCCGTGAACACGATCATGGTCGACCACTTCAAGGTCATCTCGGATGACGACTACACGGCCACGCTCGAGAAGCGGCTCGACGAGGTGGAAAAGGGCAGCGAGGAGTGGGTCCCGGTCGTGAGCGACTTTTACGGTCCATTGCAGCAGATGCTCACCGCCGCCGAGGAGGCGACGCCCGCCGACACAGACGAGGTGTGCCCCCTGTGCCACGAAGGTCACCTCGTGCGCAAGGCCAGCCGGTACGGCCCGTTCATGGGCTGCTCGCGTTACCCCAAGTGCAAGTTCCGCCGCGCGCTGACGCCCGATGGCGAGGCGCCGGAGCCGAAGCTGCTCGAGGAAAAGTGCCCGGACTGCGGCCGCCCACTGCAGCTGCGCACCGGTCGCTATGGCGAGTTCACCGGATGCTCGGGATATCCAGAGTGCAAATACATCAAGCGCGATGCGGCCCAGAGCGAGGTCAAGCTGACAGGTGAGAAGTGCCCGCAGTGTGGGGAGGGGCAGCTCGTGGAGAGGACCGGACGATTCGGTCCTTTCGTCGCCTGCTCGCGCTATCCGGAGTGCAAGTACCGCGCCAACATCGGCAAGGACGGCAAGCCGGGTCAGGGACCGAAGCTCCTGGACGAGCCCTGCCCGATCTGCGGCAAGCCGCTGGTCGAGCGTCGAGGCCGGTACGGGATGTTCAAGTCGTGCTCGGATTACCCGGCGTGTCCGGGACCTAAGGGCGTAAAGAAAGAAGCCTCGTAGCGCCCCGCGGCCTTACAGTTCGGCTTTATGCGCCGCGGCGCAATCCTTCTGTCAACGTCCCTTTTGGTGATCTCCTGCGGGGGAGGGTCGAGCGGGTCTCAATCCCCCAACCCGTTCGCGTCACCCTCAGCCCACGCGACTGCGCGCGTTTCCAGCACGCCCAGCTCCTCACCGAGCGCGGGACCGCTCACCGGCACATACGGGCTGATCATCTCCGCGGGCATGCTCGAGCTCGTCAAGCCGGACGCCACCGTGGCGGCGACGGTCTCGATTGCCCCTTCTTCCGTTCAGTTCTGCTCGGCGTCGCACGACGGCGCGGTCCAGCCACCCGCGGTGTCCGCATCCACCGACGAGGTCTACTTCCGAGACGGTGACAACAAGATCCGCGAGGTCGTGCCACCGGGGAGCGCGGCGGACGTGACCACGGTGCCCGGCGGCCCTACCACCGTGAGCTTCTTCTCGGTCAGCCCCGACGACCTGAGAATCGCAGTCCTGGTCGAGGATCTTTCGGGAGCGACGTCCATCGGCCTCCGCCTGTATGTCGAGGACCTGCGCGGCGGCGGACATCACGCCGACATTTACACTGCCTCGACCCCAAAGAGCAGCGCCGGGTCGACCCTGTGGCCGATGGGATGGCACCAGGGCGCGCTTGTGCTGGCCGTGGCTCCTGCCTGCACGTTCGAGCCGGCAGGGCTGGCCCCGTCCGAGTGGCACGTCGCGAACGCCTCGAACGCGTCGAGGATGGCCACGATTCGCGCGAACAGCTGCACGCTGAGCTACTGGCCGTCCCCGGCCGGAGTCGGATGCACCGACGCCAACGGCGTGTCGACTCTGTTCGACTGGACTGGGAAGATCCTGTCCGTGACCGGGCCGGGTTCCACCGGAAGCGGTTATTCGCAGACCAGCCTCTCGCCGGCGGGCAACAGCATCCTGTTCGCCACCGGGGCGGGCGTCGGGGCGCCACCTCCCGCAACCGGAATCGTCCAACTTGGTCCGGGCCCGTACGCCACCGTCCCCGGCCACGCCGCTTGCACCTGGATCGACGAGGACCACCTGCTCGCGCCGGACGCGGTCATACAGTTCCCGGCGGAGACTCCCGGCAACCTGCAGGTCACGGCGACCGTGGCGCCCCTGGCCGTCACCGCCAGCGGCATTTGCGCGGGCCGCTTCCCGGGCGGGCTCTGATTGCCGGTCGCGGGGTCTGGGTATACTCCCGATGCCAGTCCTAAGGACCCCACGAACTCAGAGGCTGCGCCGTGAGTTCGCGGGGACCCCTAGACCGACTGAGTTAGCACGCCCGGGGCATAGCCCCTGTCCTTCAAACGAAGGTCGGAACCGGGCGGAAGTTCAACAGGGAGGCAATCGAACGTGGCTCAAGTGACCTTGAAGCAGCTGCTGGAAGCAGGCGTCCATTTCGGACACCAGACCAGCCGCTGGAATCCCAAGATGAAGACGTACATCTTTACGGCGCGCAACGGCATTCACATCATCGACCTGCAGAAGACCGTGAGGCTGCTCGACGAAGCGTGGGAATTCACGCGCAGCGTGGCGGCCAGTGGGCGGCCGGTGCTGTTCGTCGGGACGAAGAAGCAGGCGCAGGAAACCATCCAGACGGAAGCCGCGCGCTGCGGCATGTACTTCGTCAACCGGCGCTGGATGGGCGGAATGCTGACCAACTTCAGCACCGTCAAAAAGCGCATCGAGCGACTGCAGGAGCTGCGCAAGATGCAGCAGGAGGGCCAGTTCGAGTCGATGTCCAAGAAGGAGGCGAAGCGCCTCACGGACGAGCTCGACCGGCTGATGTTCCACTTCGACGGCATCGCAGACATGAAGCGGCTGCCAGGCGCCCTGTACGTGGTCGACCCGCGCAAGGAGCACATCGCGGTCACCGAGGCGAACCGGCTCAAGATCCCGGTGGTCGCGATTACGGACTCTAACTGTGACCCGGACCTCATCACCTACGTCATTCCAGGCAACGACGACGCGATCCGCGCCGTCAAACTGCTGACGGGGAAGATCGCCGACGCGTGCCAGGAGGGTCGCCAGGAGGCCCAGGCGCGGGGTGAGATCCTGCCCGAGGTCGAGGAGCGCGAGTTCCTCGAGACGCCTCGCTACGAAGAGATCGAGGAGTACCTCGAGGACGAGGAAGACTACCTGCCGACCGTCTCCGAGGAGGAGTTCGTCGGCCGGACCGCGGACGAAGGGGAGGCCCGTTAGTGGCTGACATTCCGATGGAGCTGATCAAGCAGCTCAGGGAGATGTCGGGCGCCGGCATGATGGACTGCAAGAACGCGCTTGTGGAGGCCGAAGGGGACCTCCAGAAGGCCTATACCATCCTGCGCGAGAAGGGCATCGCCAAAGCGGGCAAGCGAGCCGGCCGCGCGACCGGTCAGGGTGTAGTCGAGGCGTACCTGCACAACACGGGCGACGGCTACCCGCCCCAGGTCGGCGTGCTTGTCGAGGTCGACTGCGAAACGGATTTCGTCGCCAAGGGCGCCGAATTTCGCAAGCTGGCCAAGGAAATCGCGCTGCAGATCGCCGGCTACGAGCCGCGCTGGGTCTCGCGCGAGGACGTGCCTGACGATGTGCTCGTGTCCGAGAAGAACGTGTTCGAGGCCAAAGCTCTCCAGGACGGCAAGCCGGAGCAGATCATCCCGAAGATCGTCGAGAGCCAGGTCGAGAGTTTCCTGAAGCAGAGCTGCCTCCTGGAGCAGCCGTACTTCCGTGAGCCAAGCCTCACGGTGCTGCAGTACATCGCCGAACACATCTCGAAGCTCCAGGAGAACATCACGGTCAGGCGCTTCGCGCGCTTTAACATCAGGGAGTCCTGAGTCAAACTGTTCGGACACGCCCGGGGGCTGTAGCACGCATATGATCGAAGAGGTGGGTGACCGCTCGCCCAGGTACAACCGGATCCTGCTCAAGCTGAGCGGTGAGGCCCTCGGTGGGGCCCGTGACTACGGTATCGACCTTCAGGTAGTGCAGACCATCGCGAACCAGGTCAAGCGAGTCCACGAGATGGGAGTGCAGATCGCGCTCGTGGTCGGGGGCGGCAACATCTTTCGAGGGCTGGCCGCGAGCGAGCTCGGCTTCGATCGTGCGACCGGCGACTACATGGGCATGCTGGCGACGGTGATCAACGCGCTGGCGCTCCAGGACGCGCTCGAGCGGATCGGCATCCCGGCCCGCACGATGACCGCGATTCAGATGCCGCAGGTGGCCGAGCCATATATCCGGCGCCGCGCGGTGCGCCACCTCGAGAAGGGTCGGGTCGTGATCCTCGCCGCCGGCACTGGCAATCCCTACTTCACGACCGACACTACAGCCGCGCTGCGCGCCGTGGAGATCGAAGCCGACGTGATCCTCAAGGCGACCAAGGTTGACGGCGTCTACACCGCGGACCCGAAACTCGATCCGGCGGCTGTCAAGTTCGAGCAGCTGGGCTACCTGGAGGTGCTCAACCGTGGAATCGAGGTCATGGACAACACCGCCCTCACCCTATGCATGGACAACAACGTGCCGATCGTGGTGTTCAATCTGCTGGTGCCGGGAAACATCGAGCGGGTCGTGATGGGCGAGAAGATCGGCACGCTGGTCTCAGCCGGAGCAGGGACGTGATCGATCCCGTGCTCCGCGACGCCGAGACAAAGATGGCCAAGTCGGTCGAGCATTTCAACACCGAGCTCACCACGATTCGCACCGGTCGCGCCAATCCGGCCCTCATCGACAGGGTGATGGTTCCGTACTACGGGACGCCGACGCCCCTGAACCAGCTCGCGCAGATCAGCGCGCCCGAAGCCCGGTTGCTGGTCGTGCAGGTCTACGACAAGAGCCAGATCGGAGCCATCGAGAAGGCTTTGCGTTCGGGCGACCAGGGTTTGAACCCGGCGAGCGACGGACAGGTCATCCGGGTGCCGATCCCGCCGCTCACCGAGGAACGCCGGCGCGAATACGTGAAGCTGGTCCGCGCGAAGGCAGAGGATGCGCGCGTTGCGATCCGCAACGTGCGGCGCGACGAGGTGCACCGTATCGACCAGATGCAGAAGCAGGGCGAGGTCGCCGAGGACGACGCCAAGCGCGGGACGGCCCGACTGCAGAAGATCACCGAATCCCAGATTGAACGAGTGGATGCCTTAGCAGCGCGCAAGGAGTCCGAGGTAATGGAGGTCTAAAGATATGAGGGAAAACCCGGATGGTTTTCCCTCATCGCGCGTGCGGCTTCACCGCAGGCGCTGCGCCCATTCCGGTATATGGATGGGATTTTTCTAGAGTTACTCCCGGCTGGGTTTGGGTGGCAAGTTGTACAAAGCCGAGGCCGGGTTGAACCCGGCCTCCCCTGCCACGCTGGGAAGTCGGTTTTTGGCGCTCCCGGTACGCTGTGCGCACCTTGGACTCCCAGGTCCCCCGCCACATCGGGATCATCATGGACGGCAACGGCCGCTGGGCCCGCCGGCGCGGCCACCCCGCCAGCTTTGGTCACAGAGCAGGGGTACGCGCCATCAAGCGAGTGCTGGACGCGTGCGAGAGGCTAGGTGTCAACGTGCTCTCGATCTATGCGTTCTCGACGGAGAACTGGTCGAGGCCGCGGGCCGAGGTGAGGGCGCTGATGCGCCTCTTCCACGAGACCATGCAACGGGAGATCGACGAGATGCACAGGCGCGGCGTCCGCATCGTCGTGAGCGGGCGCCGGGAGGATCTCTCGGCCCGCATGCGCGAACGCCTGGAGGAGGCTGTCACGCGCACCGCCGGCAACACCAACGGCGTGCTCAACGTGTGTCTCAACTACGGCGGGCGCGCGGAGGTCGTCGATGCGGTGAAGAAGCTCGTCGCCGATGGGCTCGACCCAGACCAGGTGGACGAGGCGGCGATCGCGTCGCGCCTCTACGTCCCCGACCTGCCCGAACCCGACCTCATCATCCGCACCGCCGGCGAAAGGCGCATGAGCAACTTCCTGCTCTGGCAATCGGCGTACTCGGAGATGCTCGTGACCGAGACGCTTTGGCCGGATTTCGACGTCGAGGATCTCAAGGCCGCGCTGGCCGACTATGCGACGCGCGTGCGGCGGTTCGGCGGCCGGCCCGAGGACGAGCTGACGGCCCAGGCCAACTGAGGTGACAACAGCCGGGCGCGCGCCATCAGACGTCCCCGCGAACTCACGGCGTAGCCTCGGAGTTCGTGGGGTAAAGCGCGCCCTGTGACGACTCAGAACAGGTTTCTCGCCGGCGGCTGGAAGCCCACCACGCTGATGGTCAGGATCCTCAGCGCATTCGTCATCCTGGCGCTCGTCATCGGCCTCGCATTGGCGCAACCCTGGGGCGCCTACGTCCTCGTCTTCATCCTGGCCGGGCTCGCGCTCTGGGAGTTCATCGGCCTGTCGGAGGGCATGGGCTCGCGAGCCCCGGCGTGGCTGCTGTTTCCGCTGGGCGGTTTCTTCGCGTACAGCGGCACGCTGCTCAAGAACATCGACGTCAACGCCGTCCTCTCGATCGCGCTGGTCGGCGGCCTCGCGGCGTTCCTGTTCGTTCCCGGCCGCCGCCAGGGCCTCGGCCGCTGGGCGATGGGCATGGCCGGCGCGCTGTACATCGGCATGCCCTTCAACTACTACCTGCTCCTCTACAGCTCGAAGCCGAACGGCCTGGAGTGGGCCCTGTTCACCATCTTCGCCGTGGTCGCGTGCGACACGGCGGCGCTTCTGGTGGGCAGCCGTATCGGCCGACATCCTTTTTTCCGGACGATCAGCCCGCGCAAGACCGTCGAAGGCGCCATCGCGGGCGTTCTCGGAGCGGTCGTCGTGATGCTCATCGGTGTCTCTGGCGTCATGGGGATCTCACCGCTCCATGCCGTCGCGCTCGGCCTTCTCGTCGGCGTCAGCGCCCAGCTTGGTGACCTGGTGGAGTCGCAGATGAAGCGGATCGCGGAGGTGAAGGATTCGTCTCACCTGATCCCCGGACACGGTGGCGTGCTGGACCGCCTCGACTCGATCCTGTTCCCACCGATCCTCGTTTTCTTTTATGTGACGTTGTTCCACCTCCTGTGACCAGGATCCCCATCAACGTCGCCGTGCTCGGCGCGACCGGTTCGATCGGTCAGCAGACGCTCGACGTCATCGATCGCAACCCCTCGCGGCTGCGCTTGTTCGGCCTGACCGAAGGTCGCCGGTCGACGCGGCGAACCGCGGAGCACATCGTGCAGGGCCAGGCGGGCGACGCGGAATTCGATGCGCGGGTCGAGGCGATGGTCACCGACTCGCGCTGTGACCTGGTGGTGGTCGCCATCCCTGGCGCCCGCGCGCTGGCGCCCACCATGGCGGCGCTGAAAGCCGGCAAGCAGGTCGCGCTCGCGACCAAAGAGGTGCTGGTCATGGCGGGGGAGCTGGTGATGAAGGCGGCGGGCGCAGACGGCATACGCCCGGTCGACTCAGAGCACAGCGCGATCTGGCAGTGCCTCTGGGGCGAGAGTCGCGAGTCGGTCCGACGCCTGATCCTCACCGCCAGCGGCGGCCCGTTCTGGGCGCATCCCGAGCTGGACCTTGACCAGGTCACGGTCGAGCAGGCGCTCAACCACCCGCGGTGGTCGATGGGCCCCAAGATCACGGTCGACTCCGCCACCTTGATGAACAAGGGGCTCGAGGTCATCGAGGCGCACCACCTGTTCCGCGTCCCGCTCGACCAGGTCACGGTCTGCGTGCACCCGCAGAGCGTGGTCCATTCCCTGGTCGAGTTCGTGGACGGCTCATTGAAGGCGCAGCTGGGCCGGCCCGACATGCGCCTGCCGATCTCCGTCGCCCTGTGCTACCCGGAGCGCCTGCCAGACGCCGTGCTGCCCACCCCGCTCGAGGAGCTGAGCGGGCTCGAGTTCCATGCGCTGGACGAGGAGCGGTTTCCGAGTGTCCGCCTGGCCCGTGAAGCCGCCAAAGCAGGCCACGGGCGCCCGGCCGTTCTGAACGCGGCCAACGAGGAGGCGGTCAGCGCCTTCCTGGCCGGCGAGATGCCCTTCAGCGGCATCGTGCGAGCCGTGGAGCGGGCACTGGCCGCCTTCCCGGGTGCCGGTGACAACCTGCAAGACATCCTCGAGGCAGACCGTTGGGCAAGGGAGTACGTCAAAGAGAAGTCCGGTAAATTGAGGGCGAAATGAGCCAGCTGTGGACCGCCCTCCTGTACGTGGTCGGAGTCGGCGGCATGTTCCTGCTGCTGATCGCTCCCCACGAGGGAGGGCACTTCCTGTTTGCCAAGCTCTTCAAGGTGCGGGTGATCGAGTTCTCGGTCGGCGCAGGCACCAAGCTGTGGTCCTTCACCAGGGGCGGCACGCTGTACGCCTTGAGAGCGTTCCCGATCCTCGGCTATGTGCGCATGGGAGGCATGGAGGCGGGCGATTTCGAGGCCCCCAACGGCTTCCACTCCAAGCCCGCGTGGCAGCGGATCGTGATCCTGGCCGGCGGCCCCGCGGCGAACTTCCTCGTGGCGATGCTCCTGATCACCGGGTTTGGGCTCACCCAGCTCAACACCGACCCGGGCAAGGTTTTCAGCGTCGCCCCTAACTCGCCCGCCGCCGCGGTCGGAATCCAGGCGGGCGACAGCATTCGTGCGGTCGACGGCCAACCGTTCAACGCTCCCGGCCTGGTCGGTCAGCTCGAGCAGAACGCGCCCGGCGCGCCACTGACCCTCTCGGGGATCCATGCCAACGGCCGGCCGTTCACGTACTCGGTCACGCCGAAATGCGACGCGCAGGGGAAGAACTGCCTCATCGGCATCGGGATACCGAGGGAGCTGGCGACGGTTCAGTCCGCGGTCGTCAACGGCGTCGAATTTCCGTTTCTCGCGGTTGGTGGAATCGGCAAGAGCCTCTGGTCGCTGATCAGCGGCCAGGTGCCGGGCGGCCTGCTGGGGAGCAATGGCCTGACCGGGCCGATCGGAATCGCCGACACGGCGGCGCAGGCGGTTACGCAGGGCCCGCCCACGTACATTCTCCTGGTCGCCCTGCTGTCAGTGGCGCTCGGCTTCACCAACCTCCTGCCGCTTCTGGCCCTGGACGGCGGGCGCATCGTCGTGGTCCTGATCGAGGTGGTGCGGAGGAGGCCGTTCGACAGGACGGCCGAGCTCAACCTCCAGCGCATCGGTCTCGTCGCGTTGCTGGGGATCGCGGCGGTGATCACGTTCCTTGACATCCAACGGATCGCGACGGGGCAGTTCCCCGGCCTTCGCTAAGGTGACCCACACCGGAAGTTCCTTGCATCTTCGACGGCCTAGGCGGCCGGGCGCCGTCTCACCCCACGGAATCTGGCGATTCCGCGGGGACCCCGAGAAGGGCGCTGAAGCCGG
>Ga0209009_1000644_pt1 | contig 11445 bp, 9 predicted proteins | sample BlaSpr_A8_OM3_M2_FD_187979 | JGI IMG/M metagenome (GOLD analysis project Ga0209009, IMG submission 187979) | Forest soil microbial communities from Thunder Bay, Ontario, Canada - Black Spruce, Ontario site 2_A8_OM3_M2 (SPAdes) (version 2) | ecosystem: Environmental > Terrestrial > Soil > Boreal... | reverse complement strand
CGCTTCTCGCTGAAATGGCTCTGCCATTCGGCGCTCGTCGCTTCGCGCCGGCGCGCTCCGGCGCAGGCGACGCCACCTCTGGTCCCTCTGTTACAGGCCACTAAGCATGAGCAGCGCCCGGCGGGAGCCAAAGGGCGAGTTCCCAGAATTCCAGAAAACTAGGAGCCCTTGAACAGTACGTTCCGCGTTCTCGCCGCAGCCTTTCTGATCGCCGTCGCATCGCTCGCCGGCGCTCTTTATCTCGGGCAGAAGCGCGCCGTTGCCGATCAATCGCTCTTCGGTGAAGCCGGGGTCGCGTCGCTCGACCTTCACCTTCTGCTGGAGAATCCTCGCAACGCCGATCAGCGCATGCTGGACAACGCCTTCCGCCAAGTCGAGAAAGCGTACTACCGGCCGGTCAACGCTCAGCTCTTGCTCAACGGCGAACAACACGAGCTGATCACGTACTTGCGCAAGCACAGCGTGCGCGATCCCGCCATTCCTGCCGCGCACGCCAACGGCGACGAGACCCATGACATCGGGTTACTGAATCACAATCTGCAGCTGGCCCAAACGCAGTACGGGAAACAGACCTCGAACATCGAGCTGACGCAAACGGCGATCCGCGGGATGCTCAACGCTCTCGGCGATCCCTATACGACCTATCTCTCAGCCAGCGAGATCAACAGCCTCGAAGAGTCGCTGCGCGGAGGCGACTTCGGCGGCATCGGCGTGTACATCGTCCAAGATCCGCAGACCAAACGTATCGTGGTCGAACCGATCGAGGGGACGCCGGCCTTCAAGTCGGGCATCAAGACGGGCGATCAGATTGTCGCCGTCGACGGACACGACGTCTCGGGTCTCAAGCTCGACGAAGTCGAGCGCTTGATTCGCGGCCGCGTCGGTACGGTCGTCCAGCTCGTGGTACACTCGCGCAACGCGCCCGCCGCCCGTACGATCGCCGTAACCCGTCAGCAGATCTACGTCCCCTCCGTCCATGCGAAGTTCGAGGACGGATTCGAATACGTCCGGCTCGCGGACTTCGGGCAGACGTCGTACGAAGAAGTCCGGCGGGCAATGCTGCAAGGCAAGGCGCGAGGCGCCCGCGGCTACATCCTCGATCTGCGCAACAACGGCGGCGGGCTCCTCGAAGCTGCGGTACAGATCTCCAGCCTGTTCATCCCCCAGGGAACGATCGTCTCGACGATCGACCGGGCCGGAGACCGTGAAACCAAGGGAGCGACGCACGAATCGATCGGCGCCGCACCTCTCGCCGTGCTCATCAACAAGTACACCGCGAGCGCTTCGGAGATCACGGCCGGTGCGATTCAGGACTATCACGTCGGCGTATTGATCGGGACCAAAAGCTTTGGTAAGGGCGTCGTACAGAGCATCTACAACTTGAGCGACGGCGGCGCGCTCAAGATCACGACGGCCCGTTACGTCACGCCCCTCGGCCGCGACATCCAGCACCGTGGCATCGATCCCGACGTCGCCGTCAGTCAGGCCGTGGAAGCTCCGATCATCGATACGCCCAAAGACAAACAACTCGCGGCCGCCAAGGCGTACTTGCGCCGCACTTCACCTTAGGTAGTGACCTCTTGAGAAAACGCATCCTCACCATTTTGGCCGTCAGCTTGTTCCTGTCGACGGCAACCAACTTTCCGACCAGCGCCGCCCCCGGGCTATCAAGCATCGAACGCGACGAGCTGCAGTTGAGCTACGCGCTCGTGACGGCCGAGTTCTATAAGAAGGTCGACGCGCAGACGCTACTCGACGGCGCTCACGACGAGCTCGTCCTGTTCTTGAAGAAAAACGGCGTGACCAAACCCAACGTTCCGCCGCTCAAAGCAGTCGACGACTCGACGCTCAACGTCCGCGCGCTGCAACGCGAGGTTTCGAACGTCGTTACGCTGTACGGGACGAAGCTCGGGGCGCGCGAGCTCACCTATCAGGCGATCGCGGGAATGTTGCTTTCGGTCAAGGATAAGTACACCACGTTCCTCACGCCCAAAGAGTTCGCCCAACTCAACGAGGGTCTCGACGGCGGGAATTTCAGCGGCGTCGGCATCTCGATTGCGATCGACGATGCGACGAAAATGCTGCGCGTCAACGAAGTCATCCCCGGAGGCCCGGCGGAGAAAGCCGGCGTTCAGGGCGGCGATCTGATCATCGCCATCGACGGCAAATCGACCAAAGGTCTGGGGACCGACGACGATGCCAAGCTCCTTCGCGGAAAAGAAGGGACGGTCGTTCGCATCACCGTGCAACGCGGGACCGCGCCGCTGCCCGCTCCGATCGAGATCACGCGCGCGGTTATCCATCAGCCGAGCGTCTACTCGAGGATGCTCGACGGTAATATCGGTTACGCTCGCCTGACGGTCTTCGGCTCGACGACGGCGGCGGAGCTCACGCAAGCGCTCGACCGCTTGGAAGCGCAGCACGCGCAGGCCTACGTTTTGGACCTGCGCGACAACGGTGGCGGCTATCTGAACGCAGCCATCGAGGTCAGCTCGAAGTTCATCCCCTCCGGGCCGATCGTCTCCGTCGAATCGCGCGGCGGCAGCAACACACAGTACGATGCCGAGGACACGGCGATCCCGCCCCATCCGCTGGCGGTGCTCGTCAACGGCTTCACGGCCTCGGCATCTGAGATCACCTCCGGAGCGATTCAGGACAACGGCGTCGGCGAACTGGTCGGCGAGAAAACCTACGGGAAGGGCGTCGTCCAATCGATCCATCCGCTGCCGGACGGTTCGGCGGTGAAGATCACGAGCGCGCGCTATTTGACGCCGCGCGGACGCGACATCAATCAGGTTGGGATCATCCCCGACATCATCACGCCCGAGCCGAAGAACTCGCGCCTCGGCGATCCCGCCAACGACCCGCAGTTGCAGTCGGCGATGACCTACCTGCGCGGCCGCATCGCGAAGCTCGGAACCTAACCGGCTTCCCCTTCGAGTCGAATGCGAAGGCTCGCCGAACATCGGCGAGCCTTCGTGTTTGTGAGCGACGCCGTACGCGCCGCTTCTACGTCGCCGCCGTTTTGCGCGGGCGCCCGCGCCGTTTTGGCGCTTCGGCCCCGCCGGCCGGCACCGTTTCCGCCTTCTTACGGACGGCGGTCCGTTTCGGTTTTTCGCCGGTCGCATTCCGCTCGGCCGGCGCCGCCGCGACGGCCGCGTCATTATCTGCCTTGCGCGGACGGCCGCGCCGCTTCGTGGTCGCGGTCGCCTCGAGCTGCGGCAGCGGCAACGCGGGTTGTGCCGCGCCTTCGAGAGAAGCGGGGCGAGCCGCCGACGGACGGCGACCTCGCGCCGGTTTCGCGAACTTCTTCGGCTCATCGGGGAGTGAAAGGCTCGGCGGCGGAGGCGCTACCGCGACCGATGCCGGCCGGTGATCGACGTGTGCGATCGCGCGAGACGGTTCCGGCGGCGCGGTCCGTCCCGTGGTCTCGGTCTTGCCGTCGGGCCCGACGCGGAAGATCGCCCGCTCGGGAACGGCTTCGCCTCCCAGGCCTCCCCGTCCACGGCGGCGGCGGCGACGGCGACGGCGACGAACGCCGTCGGGCGAATGCGGGCCGGGCTGTTGCTCCTGCTCGGTGTGGCCCCGTTCGAGCCCAGGCGGCATCGGGACGCCGGCGGCGGCGGCAATAGCGGCCATCGTCGCGACGTCGTTTCCACCGGCTGCGCCCCCGCGGCGGCGGCGGCGGCGACGGCGGCGGCGAGCGGTCCCGTTGCCTCCGTAGGATGCGTAGGCCCGATGCTCGCCGTCCGGTTCGACCGCAGCGTAGTCCGGGACGCCAATCGGCGTAACGGTCGCGATCGGCGGAGCGAGCGGCGTGTGCGCGCGCACCTCGGCGTCTTCGGCTTCCGCTTCGGCCGACGTAGAGATTCCGATCGCGGTGCGCTCGCCGATGCCCTTCGCGGCTTCCTCGGCGAGTTCGCGCAACTGCTCTTCCTGCTCGGCGGCAGTGAGTTCTTTCTTGCGTCCGCGACCGCCGCGCCGCCGGCGCTTCTTCCCTTCGGCCGGCGCCTCGACGGGCGTGCGCGGTTCGGCGAGGACGTTGCCGTCTTCGTCGACGTCGATGACCTTGATGCGGATGGATTGACCGATCGCGTTCGCAGCGTTCTCGACTTCGATCAGTCGATCGCCGACGATCGCAAGCGCAGAGGTCGGATTCGGCAGGCGCGCGTGCAACAACTCGACTTCGATCTCGTCGCCGACCCGCGCCTCGGGTGGCGCGTTAAGCTTCTTCGCATCGTCGACCAGCGCGATCTTGGTTTTTTCCGGCGGCAGCGTCGAATCGACGCGCACCGTCACTTTGGTACCGAGCTCTTTTTCGAGCGCCACGCGCTCGTTTTCGTACCAGTATTCGATCTGGGCGCCGACGGTCGGCGCCGAAATCACTTCGATCGGTCTATTCTTCGCCTTCCCGTTGCCGTGTTCGTGGCCCAGGCGGCGCACCGTGCGGAACGCATCGATCGCGACGGTTTCCGGCGACATCACCGAGCCGAGCCCGCTGCACGTCGGGCAAGCCCCTCGCAGTTGCCCCGAGAGATCTTTGCCGACGCGCTTGCGCGTGAACTCGAGCAAACCGAGCGCGGAGAACGACTGAATCGTCGTGCGCGTGCGGTCTTTGCGCAGACCGGCTTCGAGCGTGGCCAGTACCCTGTTGCGCGACGCCTCGCTCGACATGTCGATGAAGTCGCAGACGATGATCCCGCCGATGTCGCGCAGACGCACTTGACGCGCGATCTCGCCGGCGGCCTCGACGTTCGTCTTGACGATCGTGTCCTCGAGATTCTTTCCGCCCGTGAACTTGCCGCTGTTCACGTCGATGACCGTCAGCGCTTCGGTCGATTCGATGACGATCGAACCGCCCGACGGCAAGTTGATCTTCGGCCGCAAGAGCTTTTGAACTTCCTCGTCGACCTTGAAGTCTTTGAAGAGCGAGCGGCCGTGGTTGTAGTGTTTAATGCGCTCGACGTATTGCGGACCGAGCAGACGCATGAAGTCGCGAACCTTCTCGTACTCTTCGTCGTCGTCGATCAGAACGCGCTCGACTTCCGGCGTGATGAAATCGCGCGCGGCCTTGTAGACGAGGTTCATGTCCTTGTGGATGAACGAGGGCGCGGGCGCGCGCTTGTAGCTCTCGAGGATCCCGTGCCACATGCGGATCAGCACGCCGAGATCGGCGAGCAACTCCGCTTGGCTCACGCCGGCGGCGGCGGTGCGGACGACGGTCGCCATCCCTTCGGGACGGATCAACTTCATGATCCCCTTGAGACGGTTGCGTTCCTCGGCGCTCTCGATCTTGCGCGAGACGCCGGAGTACTTACCGGTCGGCATCAGGATCAAGTAACGGCCGGGCAGCGAGATATTGGTGGAGATGCGCGCGCCTTTGAGCCCGCGCGGTTCTTTGACGATTTGGACGAGGACGTCGTCGCCCTTGGAGATCTTTTCGGAGATCGTCCAGCCGGAACGGCCTTGAGTGATTTCGACATCGCCGATGTTGAGCGGCGTTTTGTTGATGTCGTCGACGTACAAGAAGGCGTTGCGGCCGAGGCCGATGTCGACGAAGCTGGCTCCCATTCCGGGGAGCACGTTCATCACTTTGCCTTTGTAGATCGAGCCGATGACCTTCTCTTCGCGTTCGAAGTAGATTTCGGCGAGTTGGCCGTCCTCAAGGATTGCAACCCGGTTTTCCCACGGGTCGCTGGATATGAGGATTTCTGTTGGCATGGAGCCTTTCGGTTTTGGCGGCGCTCAGGCGCCGCATGAATTCAGTTTTGCCTGCTCCTCTGTGGAGCGGCGTTGCGGCCGCCCCGTTCGTCCTGAGTCCTGGCGCCGTCATTTGCGGCACGGTCCCGAACGAACGGTGAGACCAAATTTGTCATTCCGATTGACGGAAGTGCGTCCACGGAAGCGCCGAGCGCTGCGACGCGGTACGCTAAAACTAGAAATCGGATGTTCTCTAGGGTTCCTGAAGCTCGGCAGGAGGTCCTTTAGTCCGTGGAGAGCCTGTCAGGCCCCGGTTGAGAGCCAGAAGCGGCGGTGAACCGGACCGGAGCCTTCCGGAACCTCGTCGTGAGGGACGCCGCCGCATTTCGCGACTACGCGGAGCGAGGGGGCGTTCTCGACGTCGACCGTTAAGAGCGCGCGCTCGACCCCGATCGCGCGGAGACGCGCGAGACCCTCGCGTAACATCACGGTCGCGTATCCGCGATTGCGCTCGCTCGGGCGCACTCTGTAGCCTATGTGCCCACCGTCGATTTCGAGATCCGGCGTCAGTTTGTGGCGAATGCGAATTTCACCGAGAACCCGATCGTCACGCAGCAGCGCCAGCGCGTCGGTCCTGACGAGCCCGGCGACGGGCGGCGTCTCGCCCGCGGTCAAATTGCAGAACTCGATGTAGCCGGCCACGCCAGTGAAGCCGTTCTCCTCGGCAAGGTCGAAAGGGCCGTGCGCGTGGAGGGCTCGATACTCGACGAGATACTCCGCGAGAGCATCCCGGATTTCGGTCCCGATCGGCTCGAAACGTAAGCCGCTCCTTGCGGACAACTAAAAAACCAGGCGCTCGCGTTGCATATGAATGTTGAGCAGGATGCCGACCGCCGCGAAATCGGTGATGATCGCACTGCCGCCGTAGGACATGAAGGGCAGCGGGATGCCGGTGATCGGCATGATTCCAACCGTCATCCCGATGTTCACTACGATGTGGAAGGCGAACATCGCGACGATTCCCGCCGAAAGCAGGAGAGCGAAGCGATCGCGCGCGGCGAAGACCGCGCCGATTGCACCCCACAAGATGACCGCGTAGGCGCAGAGAAGCCCGATCGCGCCGACGTAGCCGAGCTCTTCACCGACCACGGTGAAGATAAAATCGCGCGAATGTTCGGGGACGAAGTCGAGTTGCGTTTGAGTTCCGTGCGTCAGTCCTTTTCCGAAGAGCTCGCCGCTGCCGACGGCGATCTTCGATTGGTTGAGATTCCAGCCGGCACCCTGCGGATCGGCGTCCGGGTGCAAGAAGATCAGCAGCCGGCTTCGCTGGAACGGCTTGAGGACGGCATTCGTGCCGACGACGAATACCGCGGCCGCGGCGGCCAGCGCGGCATACGCCGCGAAATAGATCGTGCGCGAAACCCCCAAGAACAATTGCGCCGTCAATATCGCGACGATGACCAGCGTCGTGCCGAGATCCGGCTGCTTGAGGATCAGGAATGCCGGCAACGCGACCGCGCCGAGCGTGACGAGCATCGGTTTCAGTCCGGCGCCGGCCGTCCGCGCCAACAGCGAAGCGATGACGATCGCGAGGATGAGTTTAGCGGGTTCGGAGGGTTGAAACGTCCCCAACGGTCCGAGCGAAATCCAGCGTTGTGCGCCCATCGCACTGTGCCCGCTCTTCCATACGAGGTAGAGCAAGCCGAGATTGAGCAAGTAGAGATAAGCGGCCCAGCGCTGCCAGCGGCGGTAATCAAGCCACGCGCAACACACCATCAGCACGACGCCGATCGCGATGTAGACGAGTTGCTTGTGCCATTCGCTCCCGGCGTCGTTACCGTGCAACGTCGCCGAATGGATCACCAAGTCGCCGAAGAGCGCCAAAGCGACCGTCGTTACCGCCAGCAGCCAATTGAAGCGGTTATACCAAGGGCGTTCCACGCCCGAAGGTTATGTCAGCGCGCCCTCTACGCCTGGGCCGAATTTCCGAAGCTGCTCGGCGGCGCGAGCGAAGTGCCGTCCGGCGAACCTTTGGGTGGTGCGACCGGCGCGCGGCGGCGGCGTTTGCGGCGCGGCGGCTGATTGAGCGGAGCATAGGACCGCGCGGTCGCGGAACGACGGGCCGGCGCCGAAGGCCGGTCTTTCCGCACCGCTTTGATGGGTACGCTCGCCATCATGGCGAGTTCGCGCTCGCGCTGCTCGAACGAAACCTCGGCCTGGGCCGGGTCGATCTCGACGTAGCGAGCGATCACGGTGAGCAACTCGGCCTTGAGCGCGGCGACGACGTCGGGCGCGAGCGCGAGATGATCCGAAAGCAAGACGAGACGCAAGCGCTCGCGCGCCGTCGCGCCGGAACCTTCTCGACCGAAAAGCGCTTTGAAGAACTCGTTCTTCTTGAGAAAATCAAACATTAGTGTGTTAGCGCCCTCCAAACAGCGCGCCGAGCTTGGTGAGGAAGCCGCTCTTCGGCTCGACCGGTATCTCCGCCGGCGCCGTCTCTTCCCCGGTCAGCCGCGCCGCGATCGCACGAAAGGCCGCTCCGAGCGGCGAACCAGGATCGAGTGCGGGCGGCTCACCCTTATTGGTAGCGATGATGACGCTCGGCTCGTCGGGGATCACGCCGAGCAAAGGCAGGCGTAGAATCGCGTTCACGTCGTCGACGGAGAGCATCTTGCCCTTGCGCACGAGCGCCGGCCGCAAGCGATTGACGATGAGCTCGGGCATCCAATCGTTGGGCAGCAGGCCGACGACGCGATCCGCATCGCGGACCGCCGAAACTTCCGGCGTGCAGACGATGATGGCGTGCTGCGCGCCCACGACCGCATTGCGAAAACCGAGTTCGATGCCGGCCGGACAATCGATCAGGACGAATTCGAAGCGTTCGCGTAACTTTTCGATCAAGCGCTGCATGTCGCCGCCGTCGACGTCTTCCTTCTCGCGGGCCTGCGCCGCCGCCAAGAGGTACAGATTCGCATTGCGCTTGTCGCGGATGAGCGCTTCGTCGAGCTCGACGTTCCCCTCGATGACGTCGAGCAAATGGTAGCGCACGCGATTCTCGAGACCGAGCACGATGTCGAGATTGCGCAAGCCGACGTCGGCATCCACCAAGACGACCTTCTTCCCCATCGCAGCCAGCGCAGCGCCGACGTTTGCGGTCGTCGTCGTCTTGCCGACCCCGCCCTTCCCCGAGGTGATCACGATGGCGCGCCCGAGCGCAACCGGAACCGGAGTTTCGGCCGCAGGCGCTTCAATCGGCGGCTCTTCGAACGCGTGCATCAACTCCGTTCCCTCGGTCGCCATCAGCCGGCCTTCCACATTGCGAACACCTTCGAGAAGAATCCGGCCGGTTCGAGATCGGTCAGCGGGACGGCTTCGCCTTCGAGCCGGCGCGCGATCTTGCCGTAGATCGCGGCCAGCCGCTGCGTTTCGTCGAGCACCAGCGGCTCGCCGCGATTGGTCGTATCGATGACCTCCTCGTCGTCTGGGATCGCTCCGAGGATGTTGGCGCCGAGAATCTCGCCGACGTCATCGACGGACATCATCTCGCCCGTCTTGACCATCTCGGGACGGATGCGGTTGACGATCAACTGAAAGGGGACCTCGCGCTCGCGAAGTTTGCCGACGACTCGGTCGGCGTCGCGAATCGCGCTCACCTCGGGTGTCGTGACGACGATCGCTTCGCGCGCGCCGGCGACGGCGTTGCGGAATCCGTGCTCGATGCCAGCCGGGCAATCGATGATGACGTAGTCGCTCGTTTTCGCCACTTCGCCCATCAACTTGTCCATCTGCTCTTCGGAGACGGCAGTCTTGTCGCGCGTTTGGGCGGCCGCCAGGATCTTGAGCGACTCGAAGCGCTTGTCGCGAATGAGCGCCTGGCGCAACTGGCAGCGGCCTTCCACGACTTCGACCAAATCGAAGACGATGCGCTTCTCGACGCCCATAACCAAGTCGAGGTTGCGCAAGCCGATATCCGTGTCGACCAGCACCACGCGACGACCCATCTTGGCAAGCGCCGCGCCGAGATTGGCCGTCGTCGTCGTTTTCCCGACGCCACCCTTTCCCGAAGTCACGACGATCCGGCGCGCGCTCATTTGTGCGCTCGCTGTTTTGCGTATGGAGCGATCGCAATCCCCTCGCCTTTGACGAAGGCGACCTCCGGTTCGCGCGGCGTGCGCTTGCCGTCGTCGGCGGCGATGAAGGTCGCGATGCGCAACTGCGTCGCAGCCAATTCGAGCGCGAAGACGCGCGCCGCCGAGTCGCCCTGCGCGCCGGCATGTGCGGTCCCGCGCAACGCCCCAAAAACGAGGATGTCGCCGCTTGCGACCAGTTCCGCGCCCGGGTTGACGTCGCCGATCACCACGATATTGCCGAGCTGCTGGAGCGACTGCCCGCCGCGCACGGTTCCGCGATGGTAGAGCGTCGAGGGTTCGGCGGGGGCGAGCGGCGCGACCGCGCGCTGCACCGCCGGCATTCCGTTGGGAGGGGGAGGCGGCTGTGCAAAATCGGGGCGCCGCACCGACGGCTCGCCGCGCGAGCGGCGCCGGGCAATCTCGGCTCGCGCGCCGGCGAAGTCCGGGTCGAGCGAGAGCGCTTTCTCGGTGAGCCGGACTTCTCGCTCGGCCTTCGCGGCGCGCTTCCGCTCGAAGCTGGCGACCGCGGGGGCTCGCGGGGGCCCGAGGTATTCGAGGCCATGCTGCCGGGCCAGCTCCGCGAGCGGTTCCTCACCGAAGACGCCATAGACTTCGATCCCGTGGCCTCGTACCGCCTCGAGGAAGACGGAGACCGCATCGGCGCCCGGGACGAGGTCGGCAAAGATGGCCGTGGCGCGGCTCCCTCGGTAGAACTCGGGCCGTTCGGCTAAGCGTGCGGCGATCTCGTCCCAAGCTTCCTCGAAGCTTTTTCCGGTAAAAACGAACTCGAGGCCCGTCTTAGTACCGCGCAACATCCTGGCCCCAATGCAACGAGCCCGGCGTGCCGACCTTCGTTCTCCACACGCGATTCACAAGTATCTCAATTTACTCACACGATTATCCCCATGCACTCCCCCGCACGACCCCCCGACTTCGCCGCATGGGGACCCCCCAGGCTTGCTCGCCTTGTGGCCGGCTTCTCGTGACATCCGCCACACGATTCTCGACGTAATATTAGAGCCCTGAGGCGCTCTGAAACTTGGGGCGGAGCAGAGTTTCCCCGTCGCCGCCCGTCGAAGACAAGCCGACTGACCCGAGGTATTTCCGATGATCGTCCGCCGCCTTACCCCTGCCGTCCTCATCTGTGCGATGCTCTGCGCCGTCATCCCGTCGCCGGCCCGAGCCGTCAGCACGCAGAGCGAGATTCTGCAAGCAAAGGGGACCGACAAGCAGGTCCTCGAGCAATATAACATCGTCTCCGATCCGCTGCTCAACCAGTGGATCAATGACGTCGGCAACAAACTGTGGGCTCAAACCGCCCGCCACGACGTGCCGTACAACATCAAGATTATCGATTCGCAGGACATCAACTCGTTCACGATCGGCGGCGGCTACATCTACATCAACGAGGGCGCCCTCGATTTCGTGCAGTCCGACGACGAATTGTCGGGCATCATCGGCCACGAGACGGGGCATAACGAGCGTCGCCATACCGTCACGCTACCCGCCAAGGCCAGTGCGCTCGATCTGCTGTTCGGGATCGCTTCGATCTTCTCGCCGTTCATTTACCGGTTCGGGCAAATCGCCGAAGCCGGCATCATAGCGAAGCAATCGC
>Ga0209009_1000643_pt1 | contig 11455 bp, 5 predicted proteins | sample BlaSpr_A8_OM3_M2_FD_187979 | JGI IMG/M metagenome (GOLD analysis project Ga0209009, IMG submission 187979) | Forest soil microbial communities from Thunder Bay, Ontario, Canada - Black Spruce, Ontario site 2_A8_OM3_M2 (SPAdes) (version 2) | ecosystem: Environmental > Terrestrial > Soil > Boreal... | reverse complement strand
AGGGCACGTCGAACGTCGACGCCGTCTCGGAGGACTTGCCGGTGCCGGGATCGAGGAGCTTCATGACGAGGGCGTAGCGGCCGGGATCCAGGCCCGTGGAATGAAATTCGAACAGGAGCTTGCGCGCTCCCTGGCGCTCCCGATCCGACGCCTTGACGAGCTTCAGGTCTACTTTCCCGTGCTGGCGGCCGTCAACGCCGAGGATCCTCCCGGCGTACTGGATGCCGTTTGACTCGCCCGGGAAGTTATAGGCAATGATGCACACCTGCGACGTCCCGCCGTTCTTGATGCCGGCCAGCGCCGTCGGAACGAACGACTCGCCGGCGATCGCGAACGGATACTCGGCGGCCGCCTCCGCGTCCGAACGGGACTTCCCCTTGATCATGATCCACTGGCGCCCTTCCTCGAGGAAAAGGGGCGGCAGCGTCACCGGCTCGGCGCCGGCGGAGACTTTGACCGGCGTGATCGTCACGCCGAAACGCCCGGTCTCGTTGTCGCGCACGAGCGTCCTCAACGTGTAGTCGCCGGGCGCGAGATGGAGCAGTCCGTAGTACTTGATGCCGCCCTTCGCGAGCGTCGTTTCCGCCTTCGAGAGATCGATGCCGATCGGCTGCACCAAATAGTCGCGAGTCCGGCCCTGTTTATCGATCGCGTACACGAAGATGTCTACGTTCATCTTCGAGCCGTCGTGGTTCTTGAGAAGCCGGTCCCCCGGGACCTCGACGATGACCGGAACCCGGGCGATCCCCTCGCTCGGCGGGAGCGGCGCGGCGAGCACCCAGGCGGGAATCTCGGTCTTCGGGAGCGCGGCCGTGACCGCGGCCGACTGCGCGAGCGTCCTCTCGATCGGCGTCAGCGTCTTCTGCGACTTCGGCTCGTAGTAACCGCTGCGAGCCGAGACGTGGTAGTTCTTCCCCTTCACCTTGACCTTCAACGCATGGAACTTCCCGTTTTCGGGGACCCGGACCGGCTGAAATGCGAGTAGATAGATCAGCCCCGTTCGGTCGAGCAGCCTGTCGAAGGAGTCTCCCATCTCGTTTGCGTTCTTCAGGAACTGCCCGCCCGTCTCCTCCGACATGTAATAGAGCGAGTCCTGCCCGTCGACCCGCCCTTCCCCGACGGTCATGTTGACGTTGGCTCGGAGTCCTCCGATGTCTACCGAGTGAATGATGCAGTCGGAGCGGTTGAAGAGCGCGAGCGCACGCGTCATCTGGCTCTTCAAGTCGGTATTGCCGAAACGGCTGTCGTTATCGATCTTCCAGGTCTGTCCGCGAATGGCCCACTCCGCTTCCTTCGAGCCGGCATTGGAGCCCGTCGCGCCGGAGATCTCGCGGCTGTCGAAACCCTCGGAAAGATAAAGGATGTGCTTCCGGCCCGGCACGCTGTCCAGGGCCACGGCGAGCTTGGCGAAGGAATCGAGCATGCGGGAGACGCGGTCCCGATACATGGAGCGGTAACTCTTCTGGAACATCGTCTGAAGGTTCTCGAGCGCTTCCCCCATCGCGATATCGAGCGCGTCTCCGGAGGTGCCGGTGGTCGCGAAGGGCGCATCGCTCGTCTGGTTGGGCTCGGTCACGAGAAGCGCCAGGGGGTCGGCGGAGCGCTGGATGAGGGTCGGCAGGCCGAGTGTGTCGACGGCGGAGGCGAGCTGTGTGCGGTCGCCGGAGAAACCGACGACCAGCCGGAAACCCGTCTCGACCGAATAGGTCGCCACGGCGGCCGTGTCGAGGTCCTTCATCCGCGTGACGACGAAGTCTCGCGCGGACTTGCGCGCCCGCACGATCCCCTGCGGAGAAGCGAAAGACAAATCGAAGAGGATCAGGAAATGGCGGCTCGCGGCCGGATTGATCGGCGGTTCCCCCGGCTCCGCCGGCGGCAAGGGCTTGCGCTGGTCGAGGACCTCGAACCCGGTTACCTGCTGGAGCTTGCCGTCGTCGTAGACCTCGAAATCTTCCGCCTTGAGGCCTTCGACGGAATGCCCGTCTTTGTCCAGGACGTTGACCGGAACCTCGACGACGACGACGCGCGCTTCCTCGCGCACCGTCTGCGGTTCGGTCTTCTGCGCCTTCTCGGCCTGCATCGAGGCCGCGGCGGAGAAAAAGATCAGGAGAGTCGCAGCGACACCGACCCGGAACGTGAAGGCCATAACCACCCCCAGGGGATTGGTGATTGATAATTGGTGATTTGTGATTTTCGATCCGGGGCCGATCGCCTCTTCCGCCACCAACCGACAGCCGCCAATCTCCGCTTATCTTCCTCCCAATACAGAGCAGCGCGCAACAGCCGATTGAGCCGGAGACTCTGTCTCAATCGCCGGGAGGGCTCGGGGACCGACCCTCAGGGCTTCTTTGAGGCGCGCGAGCTCGTCGAAGGCGAAGCCTCGCGTGCGCCGGGAAAGAGCTCCCGGGCCTTGCTTCGGAGCCGGGCTGCGGACTGGCGGTCTCCGAACACCTCGTAGGTCCTCGCGGCAGCGAAGTAGGAGCCCGGTTGCGGCGACTTCGAGATCATGTCGCCGAGGATGCGGTCGGCCTCCTGCGGTCGGCCCTCGCTGGCAGAGAGGAGGGCCAGGCCCGTCCAGCCTGCGGAGTTGTCGGAAAACGCCCGCGTCTCTTCGCGGAACGCCGCCTCCGCCTCGGTGTTTCGGCCCATTCGGGCGAGCACATCGCCTTTGAGGAACCAGTAGTTCTTCGGCGGCGCCTGGCCGCCGTCTTCGCCGAGCCGCCTCACGTGTTCCAGAGCTTCAGCAGCCGCGGGCAGATTGCCGGCTTCCTTCTCGACGTTCGCCAGCAGGAGCCATCCCGTGCGCGACCGTTCGTCCCGCGCCAGTAACGCCCGGACCTCGCGTCGCGCTCCCTCGAAGTCTTGGCCCGCGATCAGGACCTGCGCCAGGACCTCGGACGCTCCGGCCGCCTCGACGGCCGCCGCAGCCTGAGCATAGGATCTGGCGCTCGCGACGTCGCCTTTCTCGAGCGCAAGGTCGGCGAGGCCGAGCAGGATCTGCGGCGTTCCCGGCATCAGCCTGTCCGCCTCGCGGAGGGCATCGAAAGCGTCCGCCGGCCTGCCCGCGGTCCGGAGGACTCGGGCGAGCGCCTCCCTCGCGTCCAGCATCCGCGGCGTCTCCCGGATGAGCGCGACCAGGATTTTCACCGCCTGTTCGTGTTTACCCGCCGACGAGAGTCGAGAGGCCTCTTTCAGGCGCGCGAGAGCGCCGATCCTGTCCTTCGGATCCGGGAGGTCGCGCCCCCCGGCTGCCGCCGACGTCACGGAGATGTATCCGAGAGACGCGAGTTTCTTCACGATCTCCGGATCCGAGACACCGGGTTCGGTGAGGGGCCGGTTCATCCCGGTGAGCGCGACGCGCATGGCGCGAAACGGGGCGGAAAGGTCCTGCGACAGGTCTCTCTTTTCCCCCGGGTCCGCCGCCCAGTCGTAGAACTCGGGACGGGGCGCGTGGATGTAGTGAAAGCGCCCGTCGGCGAGCGAGGCAAGGTCGCTCCAGCCGAGGTGGAACCTCGGGTAGAGCGTTTCGCTGTAGATCGAGCCGGCGGCTTTGCCGCCGGCTAGTAAGGAAGAACCAGGAAGGCCCCTGGGGACCTCTCCGCCGATGACTTTCACGACGGTGGGAAAGACATCTATGAGCGCCGCCGCGCGACGCTCATGGCGGGCAGTGTGGGAACCTGGCAGCTTGACGAAGAGAGGAACGCGGATCGCTTCGCGATAGAGGAAGATCCCGTGCTCGTCCTCGCCGTGCTCTCCGAGACCTTCGCCGTGGTCCGACAGGAAAATCAAGAGCGAGCGGTCGTAGAGACCCTTCGCCCTCAGGAACCGGATGAAGGTTCCGACGACCGCGTCGGCCGCCGCGATCTCGCCGTCGTACGGACGTCCGGCGTAGCGCGACGCGAAGGGCTCGGAAGGCGCATAGGGCGCGTGCGGCTCGTAGAGATGGAGGACGGCGAAGACGGGTTTGCCGGGCGGAAGTCCCGCGATCCACCGTTCCAGCAATGCCTCGGTCTCAATACCGGAACGCTGGACCTCCCCGATCGCCTGCCCGCTTCGCCCGGCTTCGACCCGATCCTCGTAGAAGTCAAACCCCGAGGCGATTCCGGTCGAATGATCGAGCACGAACGCGGACACGGCCGCTCCGGTCGCGTACCCGCGAGCCGACAGATAGGACGCGAGCGTGGCATGTTCTTTTGACAGCCGGTAACCCACGTTGTCCCGAACGCCGTTCTGAAACGGGAGAAGGCCGGTAAGAAGAGACGCATGCGAGGGGAGCGTCAACGGGACCTGGCAGATCGCGTCATCGAAGACGATCGCGTCGCGCGCCAGCGCGTCGATGGCCGGCGTCTCGACTCCTCTGTAGCCGTAGACCGGCAGATGGTCGGCCCGCAGTGTGTCTACGGAAATCAGAATGACGGGAGCGTTGGAGAAGACTTCCTCTTGTTTCCGACAAGCGCACAGATCTCCGAGCAGAGACAACGCCAGGAACAGGCGGAATCTGTTCCTTGGTTCTGTCATTCGGAGGCCCGGAAGGGTTCTTGACATTCTGAGGCCCGAAAGGCCCGACGAATCTACCGGCCGTGCGTGCGGCCGGTCATTTGATCGATTTGAGGAGGTCTCGGGCGTCGCCGACCTGAGACCCTTTCGGGGCCAGCTCGAGGTATTTCTCCAGGTCGGATTTCGCCTCCGCCTTCTTCTTCATCTGCAGCGCGGCAAGTCCCCGGTAGAAATAGCCGTCCGGCTCCTCCGGCTTAACCTTGACGGCCTTGTCGAACTGTTCCCAGGCGCCGGCCGGGTTCTTCTTGTTCAACAGGACTATGCCGGCGTTCAAATAGACGCCGGGGTCCTTGATGCTCTCGGGCGGGATCTTGTCGAGCAGGGCCTTTCCCTCGGTAATGTCCCCCTTCTCGAGCTGCAGATTGGCGAGCAGCAGCAGCGTCTCTGTGTCCTGCGGGTCCTTTTCGACGGCCTTCTTCAAAGTCGCGATCGCCTGGTCGTAGTTCTTCTCGCTGTAGTAGGTCCGCGCGATAGCCCGCAGGATGATCGGGTTGTCCGGGATCAGGACAAGACCCTTTTCGTATTCGGCGCGGGCGCCGGCATAGTCCTTCTGCTCCAGGAGCGCGTTGCCGTGCTCCAGAAGCGGAATGAGCTCCGCCTTGACGTCCTTGGGCGCCGCCGGCGCCTCGGGCGCCGGAGGCGGGGGCGGCGGGGTCCCGTCGAGCTTGATCTCCATGGACGGGATGCGGGTCAGCTCCGAGAGGTGAACGGAGGTCTTGCGTGTCAAGTACCCCGGCGCCGAGATGTCGATGTCCCACGCGCCGGAAGCAAAGCCGAAATAGGCGAAACGGCCCTTGGCATCCGTCTGGAATTTCGGCCCCTCTTTCCCCTTGTAGCGAAAAACGAGCTCGGCCTTCGGGATCGGCTCCCCCTTGTCGTTGACGACCTTCCCGTCCAAGCGCGCTCCACCCTTCCAGTCCTGCGCCGCCGCGGGAGTCCCGAGGCTCCAGGCGAGCGTTCCGAAGAGCGCGGCGACACAAAGTCTCGAAAGCCACCGACTTCCGGACATTCCCTTTCCTCCGCCCGACAAAACAAAAGGCCCGGCGGGCCTCATGCCCGCCGGGCCGAGATTCTAACCCGCGAAAGAGACTAGAAGGAGATGCGTCCCGAGAAGCGGACGATCCGGGGCGCCTGTGTTTCCTGCACTGTCTGACTTCCGGTGGACTTGGAGGCGGTGCCGGCGGCGCTCGTCCCGGTGAGGACGTACGGAGCGCTATTCAGCCGATTGTTTCTCTGCGTAACCGTGTTCAGGTTGAGCACGTTGAACATATCCACCGCCAGCGTCGCGGAGATGGTGGAGGTGATCGGGATGTTCTTGTCCAGCCTCAGGTCGAATTGAGAGACCCAGCCATAACGCCTGGTGTCAATCGCTGTGACATACGCCGTACGATTCAGGCCGTCTCCCGTGCTTCCATCGGCGTTCTTGAACGAGGAACCCTCGACCACCAAGTATGCGATCGGGTAACCCTGACGGCCGAAGTAGTTTCCGGCGACTGTGAAGCCCAGCGGGAGCTGGTAGGCGCCGGAGAGGTTGAACTGCCACTTGGAGTTCAGATAGACGCTGCCGAAGGAGCCGCTGCCGCCGCCCGCGTTGGGGGCGACGATGCCATTGTCCTCGCACATGCCGGGGTCACTATCCTCACCCTCGGTGTACGTCTTGTTGGTCGGATCCACGCAGGCCCCCGGCCCCACGTGCTGTTTGGTGTTGTTGTAGGCGATGTTACCCCGCATCATCCAGCCCCCCGAGAGACGCTTGTTCAGCGTGAGCTCGACGCCGTTGAAGTCCTGCGTGTAGTTCGGCCGGTTGGTGAAGTAGGACCCCGGATTCGCGGCCAGCACGGTCTTGCCGCCCACGACCGAGTAGATCGGCGCGGACCACGGCGTCCCGTCGGGCAGGATCCCGGTGGCGGTGTGGTCGAGCTGATACTGCAAGGGCGTTCCGGTGGCGCTGCGATAGGAGAAATAGAAATCCTTGTAGTGGCGGTAGGTATAGGCCACGTCCACCGCAAAATTCGGGAAGATCTCGTGCCCGATGCCGGCCACGATCTCGTCGGTCTTTTCCGACTTCATGTTCGGGTCGAGGGTGTTGACCGACACGGGCGAGGTGGGATTGGCCGGATTGAAGTTCACCGTCCGTTGCGCGGGCCCGGAGGTATTCAGCTCTCCCGGATCGACGACGTTGTTCTTGTTGGTGTCGTTCCACGGGTAATACGCGTAGGCAAGACCCGGGATCGCCGAGAGCGTGCTGTTCGGATAACCGCCGAGCTGATTCGCGTACCGCGCGTAAGAGGCGCGGGCCAGCGTGCGCCGCTGCGGGCCGAGCGCGTAGGTCAGGCCCAAGCGCGGCGATACGTCCTTCCAGTGCACGCCCTCTTTCGCCGGAGCACTCGCGCCGGGCAGGATGGTGGGAAAGAGCGCGTTGCCGTCCACCGAGGCTACCTGCGTCTGCCCCTTCTGATTGTCATAGCGCAAACCGGCGGAAATCGTCAGGCGGTCCGCCGTGATCGTGTCGCTCAAGTAGCCGCTGTAGTAGGTCACTTCGTAGCGGTTGTTGGAGGGACGGGTGATCGCTCCGCAATCCGAGGAAACGCTATTGATCGTGCAGGCGCCCGAGCTTCCGGCTTTGAAGCCGATGAGCCCGCCCCCCGGCCAGAACCCGATGCTCCCGATCGGCGTGTCGCGGTAAGAGCCTCCGGCCTTGATCTCGTGGCCGAGCGAGCCTGTGTTGAAGAAGTAGTTCACACTGCCCAGGAGCTGATGCTGCGGGCGCTTGAAGTACTGCGCCTCGAAGCTGCCATGCCAGACATTGCTCGCATCGCGATAGGCCTGGGCGTTCAGTCCGCCCTCCGGCACGAGCTGGAAGCCTTCGTCCATGTACGAGTAGAAGGCGTCCACGACGAAGTTGGGTGAGAAGACATGGTTGTCTTCGATCTTGTAGAGGGCGACCGGACCGATCTGGTCAACCGTGGTTTCCGGCGGCCGCTGAACCGAGGCGTTGCGCCCCTGCTTGCGCTTGTCGCCGCGGTTATAATAGCCAGTCAGGGCGTTGGACGAGAGGACCTGGAAGTTCAACTTCCCATTGATATCTTCGAGTGTCGTCTTGTCGGGGAATCCGACCACGTTGACCAAATCGATCTGCTGCCGGCCATAGGAACCCCACAGCCAGAGCCTGTCTTTCAAGACCGGACCTCCGAACTCCAGGCCGTAGTCCTGGACTCCGGTGATCTGGTTCCCGGCGAATGCGCCGCCGCCGCTTCCCGCCGCCTTCTGGGCCTGTTCCTCCTGTGTCAGTGTCGGGTGAGCCTGCCACTTCGGATCGGTGATGAAGGCGCGCGCGGAACCATGGACGTCGTTGGTGCCGCGCTTGGTGACCATGTTCAGCGTCACTCCCGCGGTCGCGATCGACGGGTCGCTGCCGCCGGTGACGGCCTGCAGTTCCTGGAAGGAGTCGAAGTCCCAGTACAAGGGCGAGGAGGCCCCCGACGCCATGTCGGAAACCGTCACGCCGTCCAGGTTCCAGGAGCCCTGAGTCGTCTGAGCCCCCTTAGCCATGAAGATGGACTGCTGGCCGCTCTGGTTGCCGCCGACATTGATGCGGTCGACCTGAATGCCCGGCACCGTCTGCAGCACGACCCAGGGGTCACGCGCCGTCGGGATCATGTCCATCTCGGTGCGGGTGACCACGGCGCCGGTGCCGACCTTGCGCGTATCGAGCAGCGGCGCCTCGCCGGTGACGGTGACTGCCGCTTCCACTTTCGAGAGTTTCATCGCCACCCGGACATCGGTATTGATGCCGAGGTTGACGGCGACGCTCGTCCGCTCCACGGTCGCGAAGCTCGGCATCTCGAACTTCAGCGAGTAGGAGTTGCCGGGAGCCAGTGTCAGGAAGTGGAAGTCGCCGCGACTGTCCGCCGCGGATACCAGGGTCGGACCGCCGCCCGAGAGCGTGACCGTCACGCCGGGCAGGGCGCTGCCGTCCTCGGCTACCACCTTCCCGTAGATGTTTCCGCTCTGAGCCTGCCCGAGGGCGAGGCCCGCCATTACCAGCACGGCGACGGCTACCAGAGCAGTCCTGAGAAACCTCTTGCCTCTCATTACCCCTCCTTCTTTCCGCCCGCAATCGGGCGGTTTTTGAAACACACCTTCCCTTAACGGAAACCTTTTTCCCCTTTGAAACGACATCCTGGACATCTTGAGAATAGTGATTTCAGTGGAATGGTAGCAAAATAAGGGCCACCCCTCCCCCGAGCGCAAAGCACTGAAAAAGCGACTCTTCTTGCGACATAACCTACCCCATCGCGAGAGACTTAAATCAAATTATTGAATAATGATCCAAATTACCCATTACAACGCTCCAGAATTGTGCTGGGCCCAAGAGGTAGTGAGCCGCGGCTCTCCTGCTAGGATCGTCGAATGAGCTTCGATCGAAAAGTCTATGAGAAGCGTCTGGAGGCTGTCCGCGCGCGGCTCGCCGGTCTCGGAGCGGACGGCCTCGTCGCGACGCCGTCGTCGAACCTCTTCTACCTGGCCGGCATCACCTTCGACCGCAGCGAGCGGCTCACCGCCCTCTTCCTCTTCAAGGATCGCGATCCCTTCGTGGTCTGCCCGGCCTTCGAGGGGGACCGCCTGCGCGGGATGTCCGCCGTCGCGGAGGTCCACACCTGGGAAGAGACAGAAGACCCGTTCCGGCTCTCCGCCTCGTTCTTTCCCGCCGCTCGCGGCGTGCTGGCCGTCGAGCCTTCCACGGCCTACGACGACGTCGAGCGGCTGATCGGAGCTCGCGCGGGATGGACGCCCGTTTCCGCGGCGCCGCTCTTCACGACGCTGCGGATGATCAAGACCGGCGAGGAGATCGCGGCGATTCGCCGCGCGATCGCCGTGGCGGTGCCGCGCTTCCGGAAGGCCTTCGCGGCTCTCTCGCCCGGAGCGGTCGAGGCGGACATCTCGCATCTCTTCGGCGGTGAGAATGTCGTTCAGTTCGGCCCGTCCTCGGCGCTGCCGCACGGAGCGTCGGGCCCCCGACGGTTGTCGCGAGGCGAGGCCGTCCTGATCGACGCGTGGGACAAGCCGGAGGGCTACTACTACGACATCACGCGCTCGACTTTCTTCGGAGAGCCCACGGCCGAATACCGGAAAATCTGGCAGATCGTCCTCGACGCCCAGACCGCCGGGATCGAGAAGGCCGCGCCGGGCGTCCCCTGCTTCGAAGTGGACGCGGCCGCGCGGCGCGTCATCGAGAAGGCGGGCTACGCCGAATACTTCAGGCACCGTCTCGGGCACGGTCTCGGCATCGACGTGCACGAGCCGCCCTACATGGTCGGCCACGACAAGACGGTCCTCGAGCCGGGAATGACCTTCACCTCCGAGCCCGGCATTTACCTGCCCGGCCGTTTCGGCGTCCGCATCGAGGACGACATCCTGGTCACCGATCGAGCAGCCGAGTCGCTCTCTCCTAGAGTCGATCGGTTAGAACCCATCGCGGCCTGACGGCCCGACGGGGGGACGGGGAGACAGGGGGACGGGGTGAAAGGCTGATGAACCGCTCTCCCCGTCACCCCGTCACTCCGTCACCCCGTCTTTCCCTCACCGCCCTGCTCGTCCTGACCGCCACAATTTCCCTCCAAGCGCAGAGTGGGCCGATGGAAGCAGCTCGGCGCGCCGCGTCGGCGGCCGTGCGCGGACCCAGGAGCGTGTTCCTGGACGCTCTCGACGTGGACGCGCCGCTGGAGGCACGTCTGGGAACGACAGTCTGGCGCGATCTGACCGAGAGCCAGCGGGAGCTTCTACGGTCGGCCGTGCGGGAAGGGTGCCTCGCAATGCTCGCGCCCGGGAACCCCGCGACGAGCGAGGTCGCCTGGTCAGCGGCCCTCCCCCCCTCCTCCGACGGCGAGGTGGACGTGCTGATCGGACTGCGTCTCGCGGAGAAGACTCTGAAGACGCGCTGGCGCATGCGGCCGTCGGCATCCGGCTGGCGCGTCCGCGACGTCGTCCTCTCCGATTCGGGAATCGCGCTCGCAGAGGCGGCGCTCGAGACCCTGGGACAGCGGCCTCTTGCGGTCCGGCGGAGCCCGAGCCAGACCCGCGCGGCGATCCTCGCGCCACTCTCCGTGTCGTTCGTCATCGTGCTCCTTGTCGTGCTCGCGGCGCCGCGGGTTCCCGCGCTTCGCCGCAAGTTTCTGTATTTCGCGGCGTCGGTTCCCGGTCTCGTCTTCCTGATCGCCGGTCTCCTCGCGGCTGCCCGCGTGATCCGCCAGCCGTACTTGCTCGTCGCGCCCGCCGCGGGAGAGCCGTGGCGCCGATCCGAAGAGCTCGCGCTCGGGGCGGAGCGTGAAGGCCGGTTCGATGAGGCGCGTTCTCTCCGGGAACGAGCCCTGGCCGCCGGCGCGCCGGCCGGTCCGGTCGCCTATGAGAGCGGCCGAGCGGCCGGGCAGAGGGGTGACGCCGACGGCGCCCGGGCACATTTTGAAGGAGGACTCGCGGCGACTCCGCCCGCGCCCGGCGCCGCGAGAGAGCTTGCCGCGCTCTCCTCCCGGCAGGGGCGGCTGCCCGAAGCCGAGCGGCAGATCCTCCGCTACCTCGCGGACGCCGGCCCGGATCCCGAGGCCCTGTCCCTTCTCGCCGTCATCGAGGCGGACCTCGGCAAGTCAGCCGAGGCCGTCGCAGCCATCGCCGAAGCCCGGCGGCTCGCCGGACCCGGCTCGCGGGGAGCGGAGCTCGAGGCGCAGGTCCGCGCGAGAGCCGGCGACGCCGGCGGCGCGGTAGCGGCTCTGCGCCCTCTTGCGCAGGAAGGCCGCCTCGACCGATCTGTCCTGCGTGCGGATCCCGCCTACCTGCCTATCGCGACGGATCCTGCCTGGGTGAGCTTCTTGAATGAAAGATTGAGGGATTGAAGGATTGA
>Ga0209009_1000642_pt1 | contig 11465 bp, 10 predicted proteins | sample BlaSpr_A8_OM3_M2_FD_187979 | JGI IMG/M metagenome (GOLD analysis project Ga0209009, IMG submission 187979) | Forest soil microbial communities from Thunder Bay, Ontario, Canada - Black Spruce, Ontario site 2_A8_OM3_M2 (SPAdes) (version 2) | ecosystem: Environmental > Terrestrial > Soil > Boreal... | reverse complement strand
CCTGACACCTGACACCTGAAACCTCTCGTCTTATTGTCCCGCCAGGTTCTTGCGCAGGTTGTTGATCTGCTTGACCTCGACCGAGTAAGAGAGCTGCCCTGACACGGAGAGCTCACTCCACGAATCCACCGGCTGGCTCTTTACCCGCGCCGGCCGCATCTGCCAGATCGTGGCGACCCGCCGCAGGTAGGGGATCAGAACGGGGTCGCTGACCTGGATGGGGATCAACTTGTCGATCTTGCCGGCGGCGTTGATCCTGACCCAGAACCGGCAGGAGAACGGCCCCTTGTAGGAGTCGGCCCCCCATTTCGTCTTCTTCGGGTTCGGCGTGGTGTCCACCTGCTCGAGTGGCACGGTGCCGTCGGCGGGAGACGCCGCCTTGAAGCTGTCGTACCACTTCGTGTCGTCGCCCCATTCGAACGGGACCGGCAGCGGCGTCGCCGGAGTGATCGGCGTCAGCGTCGTCTGCTCCTCCCTTGGCCGCACGGCCACAAGCAGGTCCAGCCGAATGCTCCCCCACGTCTCGACGGGTTGGCCGCCTCGGACCGCGGGATCGAAGGCCCAGCGCTGTTCGAAGGACCGGCGCGACTCCGCGGCCAGTGACGGAAGGGGATCGCGCACGAGCCTGGACACAACGACCTTTCCGGCGGGATCCACCCGGATCGTCGCGAAGAGAGATGCCGGAACGACGATTTCCGGGAAGGCGGGCTTGGGCGCAAGTGCCGGCGGCTCCTCGGTAGCGACGCCGAACGGGTTGTCCGCCAGGAGGCGCGAGACGGAGATGACGGGGGCGTCGACCAGGCGGCGCGGAGGGACGCCCATCGGGACCGGCGTCGGCGACGGGAGTGGCGTCGGCGGGACCGTTGGCGCGGGAGCCGGCGCGGCGGCCGGCGTGACGATCGACTCAGGAGCGGGAGTCGGAGTCTCCGTGGGAGGAGGCGCCGTCGCAGCCTCCGCCGGGGCAGGGGCCGGAGTCTCCGTTGCCGGAGGCGTCTGGGCGGCCAGCGTCGCTCCGCAGGCCGCGATCAAAGCGAACAACAGAAAGAGACCCGGGCGCTGTCTCATGGTTTCCGGCGAAGTATAGCGAACTGACATCACTTGGCGGACAGCCAGTCTCCGGCGGACCCGACGTGGACGGCGAGGCGCACGCGCAGCTGCGCTGCCCCCTCCATAACGTCTGCGACGAGCTTTCGGATGGCCGGGACCTCTTCGTCCGGCGCCTCCAGGACGAGCTCGTCGTGGACCTGCAGGAGGAGCTTCGTTCCCGAGCCCCGCCGCGACAATTCCCTGTCCAGGCGGATCATCGCGATCTTGATGATGTCCGCGGCGGAGCCCTGGAACGGGGCGTTCAAGGCCATCCTCTCCGCGTTGCCCCGGACGTTGGGATTGGACGCGGCGATCTCCGGGATCGGGCGCACGCGGCCAAAGAGCGTCGTCACTTCGCGCGTCCGGCGAGCCTCCTCGACGATCGCGTCGAGGCACCCGCGGACCTTCGGGAACTGGGCGAAGTAGGAGTCGATATAACTCCTGGCCTCGGAGGTCGAGACACCGAGGTCCTTGCCGAGCGTGAACGCGGCCATGCCGTAGAGGAGGGCGAAATTGATTCGCTTGGCGGCGTTGCGCATCTCGTGGGAGACGAGGTCGGGAGACACGCCGAAGAGACGCGCTGCCGTCGAGCGGTGGATGTCCTCGTCCTGTTCGAATGTGGCGATGAGCGCCTCGTCGCCGGAGAGATGCGCGAGGATGCGCAGCTCGATCTGGGAGTAGTCGGCGACGACGAGCTGCCGGCCCGGCGGGGCGATGAAGGCGCGACGGATCTCCCGGCCGGCGGCGGTGCGTATCGGGATGTTCTGCAGGTTCGGATCGGACGACGAGAGGCGGCCCGTCGCGGCGACCGTCTGACGGAACGACGTGTGGACCCGCCCCTCTCCGTCCGCCAGGGCCGGCAGCGCGTCCACGTAGGTCCCCTTCAGCTTGGCGATCTCGCGGTACTCGAGCGTCAGGCGCGGGACCGGATAGCCCTTCTCGGCAAGCTCGGTCAGGACCTCGACGCCGGTCGAAGAGGACTTCGTCTTGGCCGTTTTTTTCGACGAGGGATATCCAAGCTTCTCGAAGAGGATCTGGCCGAGCTTGACCGGCGAATTGATGTTGAATTCCTCGCCGGCTTCGGCCCAGATCTTCTGCTCGAGCGCGCGGAGGTCCTTTTCCATTCGCGCGGACATCTCCGTCAGGAGAGCGACGTCGATCGCGACCCCGTGGATCTCCATGCGGGCGAGGACCGGAGTCAACGGCCGCTCGATCTCCCTGTAGATCTTCTCGAGAGCCGGCCTCGCCGAGAGCTCCGGCTCGAGGATCGCGGCCATCCCCCGGGTGGCGGCTGCGCGCTCGGCGAGCCAGCGGTCGGCGGTCTCGATGGCGTACCCCTCCGGGAGAGCGCACGAAACGACCCCCGCCTCCTTGTCCGACGTGACCTTCTGGCCGAGGCGCTGGAAGGCCATGATCTCGAACTCCGAGCCGCCCACGCCCGGCGACAGGACGTACTGGGCGAGACAGACGTCGAAGACGTCGCCCGCGACCTCGAGGCCGGCCCGGGCCAGGAGCGTGTCCACGGGCTTGGCATCGGCGAGCCGGATCCGGCGGCCGGGACGGTCGAGGCCCTTCCACCGCTCGAGGATCCCCTGGGGCGAGTCCTCAGCGATTTCGACGCGGTCGCCCCTGGCCACCGCCAGCAGGACCCGGTCCCGCGCGTTCAACAGCGCGGCGCCGAAGGGCTCGCCCGGCGGGACGGAAAAGGGAACGCCCGCTTCGACGCGCGCGAAGGCGATCTCGGGCGCGGTCGCGGCCTCGACACCGATCTCCGCCGCGAGCGAATGGAATTCGAGCTCGACAAAGAGGTCCTTCAGTTTCTTCGCGTCGGGATCCGAGCGCTGGAGAGCCGCGGGCTCGAAAGGGATCGGCAAGTCCGTGGGGATTTCGACCAGAGTGCGCGAGAGGATCGCGGCCTCCCGGTGCTGCCGCAAGCTCTCGCCGACCTTTCCCGGGACTTCGTCGGCCTTCGCGAGCAGCGCGTCGAGGCTGCCGTAGCTCGTGATCCACTTCTTCGCCGTCACCTGGCCCACGCCCGGCACGCCCGGGACGTTGTCCACGCTGTCGCCCATGAGCGCCAGCACGTCCGCCACCTGGCGCGGGGGGACGCCGAAAAACTCCTGGACGCCCGCCTCGTCCAGGAACTTCTCCCGCCCGGTGTGGAACACCCGGATGCCGGGCTTCACGAGCTGCAACATGTCCTTGTCGGCGGTGACGATAACGACGTCGAAGCCCTGCGCCGCGGCCTTCGCGGAGAGAGTCCCGAGGACGTCGTCGGCTTCGTAGCCGGTCAGCTCCAGGATCGGGATCCGGTACGCGTCAAGCGCGCGGCGGATGTCCCCGATCTGCGACGCGAGGTCCGGCGCCATCGGGACGCGGTTGGCCTTGTACAGGCTGTAGGTGTCGTGGCGCACCGTGCGCTCCGGGCCGTCCCAGGCCACCGCGAGGTATTCGGGAGCGTGCTCCCGGAGCATCTTGCGGAGCATCGTGATGAAGCCGTAGATGGCGTTTGTCGGCTTCCCCGACGAAGTCGAAAGCCGCTGGATCGCGTGGTAGGCGCGGTGGATGTTGGACATCGCGTCCACCAGGTAGAGCTTCGGCGCTTCGGCCATGAACGGGCGATTCTATGATTCATGGAGCCGGGAGGCGGGCGAATGCGGGTTTCAAGGTTCAGGTTTCAGAAGCCCTATCCACTAACCTGAAACCTGAAACCTGGAACCTGGAACCTGGAACCTGAAACCACGCAGAGAACGGGCCTTCAGCGCGGTGATTCCGCGCGTTGCAGGACGAGGGAGCGAGCGGGGAAGTGTGCGGCCCCACGGTGAAGTTCCAGCGGCTCAGAGGATTAGCAGGGCCGGCACGCCGAAAAACAGAATCGCGCGACCCCGTTCCCGGAATCGCGCGACGATTAAAATACTATGACAGATGTGCGCGGGGATGTCAAGAGAATTTCTGAGAAGGAGTTTCCGAACGCCCGGGAGCCACCAAGTCCTTCTCCCCGCGACTCTTAGCGGACCCGATTCTCAGGACCCGGAGCCCGCCAGATCGCGCAAGTAGTCCCTGGCTTCGTTCTCCTTGCCGCGAGCACGGGCGTTCTGGAGCAACAGGGCAGCGGCCGGCTTGTAGTCGCGGTCGAGGGCAAGCACCTGCCGGAGAGCCTCGTCGGCCTTGTCGAACTGGCCGCGGGAGCGGCAGAGAAGCGCTCTGGCCATTCCGAGCGGACGAGAATCTGCCCCGAGCGTCGCGGCCTGTCGGAGAGCCTCCTCGGCCCCATCCAGATCGCCGGCCTCGATCGAGAGCATGGCGAGCGTGAATTGCGTCTCGTTATTGCGGGGGGCGAGCCGCGCCGCCTCGGCGGCCTCCAGCGCGGCGGGCCGCGGCCGGTGCCGCGCCCCGAGGATCCGGGCGAGTAACAGGTGGGCAGCGGCGTCCCTCGAATCGCGCGCGACGAGCGAACGCGCGCGGGTCAGGGCTTCGGGCAGGCGGCCCTGCGCCAGGAGCGCCCGGGCGAGCGCCTGCCCGAATGCGGGATCGTCCGGAGCGGCTTCGAGAGCGCGGCGATAGACCGCCTCCGCGTCTGCGAACCGGCGCTGGCGCTCGAGGACGGTGCCCCACTCCTGTTGCGCGGCGAAATTGTCCGGCTCGAGAAGGAGCGACTTCTTCAACAAACTCTCGGCTCCGGCAAGATCTCCGCGGTTGCCCGCGACGACGCCCAATCCGGCCCAGGCCGGGCTCCAACGCGCATCCTCCGCAATCGATTTCCGGAAGGCCTTGTCGGCTTCGTCGAGGTTCCGAACGTGGATGAGCGAATAACCGGTCGCGCTCCACTCTTCCGCATGGACGTGGCTTGGAGCGTGGAGGGTCAGCCGGCAGAGAACGACTCCCGCCACGAAAACGCCGGCTAGCCCGGATAATTCACGGACACCGACGGCCGCACGGGTCGCTGACTCCCGAAGTATCTGTATGCAGGATACGAGTCCAGCGGCGGCGAAGGGGACGAGAGCGACCACGAAGGGGAGGCGATAGCGGGAGCTCGTCACGAGCAGAACACAGGTGCTTGCGGTCGCGACGACGTGAGCGAAAAGGAGAGCGGGGCGCGGCCGCGTGCGTACGGAGACGAGGATGCCCGCGAGGGCGAGGGGAAAGAGCAGACCGAACCCGGGCAGTGTGGCGAGGAGCGGAGCGGCCTTCGCAAAAAAGGAAAAACTGAAGGGGTCGCGGATTTCGTCCGCTTGGATCGTCCAGAGAAGTTTTCTCCCGAGGAGCTTCAGATATGCGAGAGGTGAGGCCGTGATTTCCACGAGCGTCTTTCGAAGAAAGTAGCGATCCTGCTCGGCCGGAAGCCGAAAGCCGTTGCGAGCTGCATCCGCCTCGAGACGGTCCCAGCCGGCGCCGGGACGGGCCGTGGGGAGCCCGGTGCCGGACGGCGAGTTGCCGATGTAGAAATTGAAGCCGCCGTGCCCCTGGACGAGCAGCGGTGCCCCGCTCGCTCGCCAGTTGGCGACGGTGACCGGCAGGAGAACGAGACCGGCGGCCCCCGCCGCCAGCCCGGCCATGAGAAAGCCGCGCCTTTTCCAGCCTTCGCGGCGCGCGAGAGTTACCAGGACGAGCGGCAGCAGGACGAGAGCGGTCGGCCGCACGAGCGCTGAAAGACCCGTCGAGAAACCAGCGAGGGCGGCCCGGACGAACGTTGCCGGGCCGTTGCCGAGGCACAGGAGAACCCCCGTCATCAGAAGGAGAAGGAGACCCTCGGCAAGGAGCGAGACGTCCGTCCAGGCGACGACACCGTGGACGGCGAGGAGAAGGCCGCCCGCCCAGGCTGCGAGCGGTCCGAACCAGATTCCGGTGAGCGTGGCGGTCGCGACGCAGCTGACGGCTCCGAGCAACGCCTGCGCGACGGAAGCCGCGGGGAGCGAGCCTGAGAAGAGCCGGAAGACGCCGGCCAGAAAGAACGGGTAACCCGGCCCGTGAGACGGGGGCGCCGGCCACCGGAGGTCTCCGGCGGCGATCCCGGAGGCCCAGGCGACGTATTCCAGAGAGTCGAGCTGCGGAGCGCGAAGGAGAGGATGATGCGCAAGCTCCGACCAGACGGCGAGCCGCACGGCCAGTGCGATCGAGAAGATAACGACGGATCGCAGGAGCGCCGATCGCCGGGTCGCCACGCCTCGAGACTAGCAGCGGGCCACTCTGACAGGCGGGCTGACGGGATCAATCGCTGATCGAGAGGGACGAACCAACTCTTTGTCGAGGACGAGCGGACGGCCGCGGAGGTCCCCGGGGATCTCTTACTAGAATCGCTTTGTAACCTCGGCGAGGATGTTGGAGCGCAGTCTCTGCGTCTCGGCCTGGATCGAGATGGCCTCCCGCCGCATGTCCTCGACGAAGGCGGCGTCGGAAATGCCGGGCAGGTTGATCCCGACGTTCAAGAGCGCTCCCTCCGCTGCCGCCGAGAGCATCAGGGCCGCGGCTCCGGCGTCGGAGAATGCGTTGGGATTGCCCTTCTCGACCAACTCCGGCAGCGCGGCAAGGAGCCGCACCGCTGCGCGCGCCGTCCTCATAGGGACTTCCGTCGCCAGCCGATTGGCGCTCTCGATCTTCCCGGCGCGGACCTGCCTCTCCTCTTCGGTCTCTCTGGCGAGCCGCCGCGCGGCGACGACCGCGTCGTAGGCCTCCGAATCTTCGCGGGCGAGGTCGAGAAATTCTTCTCTCTCGCGTCGCGCCGCTTCGGCGATGGAGCGCATGGCGTCATGGACCGGCGCGAACTTCTCTCTGGAGAGCGTCAGCGCGGCGACCATCTCGGTCAGACCCGCGCCCATCGCCCCGGCGATGGCTGCGGCTGTGCCGCCACCCGGAGTGGGCGCCGAAGAGGCGAGTGTCGAGAGAAACTGCCGGACCGAAAGCTCGGAGAAGTCGTTCATGGGAAAGATTGTCGGACGATCGAGCCGCCGCGGATGACCGAGGACACGAGGTTCACGCCCCAATGATAGAAGAGATGCCGGTCGTCGGGCGCATCGAGGAGGATCACGTCCGCGGACTTCCCGGCCTCGAGCGTACCGATCTCCGAGGCGAGACGGAGCGAGGCCGCGGCGTTCAGGGTCATGGCGGTCAACGTCTCCTCGACCGTCAGCCCCGAGTCCAGACACGCGTGAGCCGCCGCGGCGGGGAGCGACTCGGTGTTGCAGGTGCCGGGATTGGCGTCCGTCGCGACGGCGACCGGAACACCCGCTTCGATGAGTGCGCGGGCGGGCGCCGGGCCCGACCGCATCCACCAGGCGGTCCCGGGCAGGACGACCGCGACCGTTCCCGCGCGGGCAAGGGCCTCGATCTCCTCCTCGCCGATACGGAGCAGATGGTCCGCCGAGTCGGCGCGGAGCTCCGCGGCGAGCATGGCGCCCCCGGAGCGGGAGAGCTCGTCCGCGTGAATGCGAAGGCCGAGCCCCGCGGTCTTCGCCGCCTCGAGGATCCGGCGTGATTCTTCGACCGTGAAAACGCCTTCCTCGCAGAAGACGTCGCAGAATCTCGCCAGGCGGTCCGCCGCGCAGCGCGGGACGAGCTCCTCGGCGACGATCCGGACCCATTCGCTGCGCCGTTGCCTGTACTCGGCCGGCACTTCGTGCGCTGCGAGGAGTGTAGGGACGAGGCGCGGGAGGCCGGGGCTCCCGAGCGAGGCCAGGAGGGAGAGCGACCGGATCTCCTCTTCCGCTGTCAGGCCGTAGCCGGACTTCGCCTCGACGGTCGTCGTCCCGCAGGAAAGCATCCGCGAGAGACGCCCGGCAACGAGAAGGCGCAGCTCACTGTCCGTCGCGGCCCGCGTCGCCGCGACGGTCGCGGCAATGCCGCCTCCGCGCGCCGCGATCGAGGTGTAACTCTCTCCCGCGAGCCGCCGGGCGATCTCCTCGCCCCGGTCTCCCGCCCAGACAGGGTGGGTGTGGCAGTCCACGAAACCGGGGAGGAGAGTCTTTCCCGTCGCGTCGATCGACACCGCCACCGGCCGCCCCCCGTACTCGCGCCGGTAGTCGCTCTCGCTCCCGGCGAAGACGAGGACGCCGTCTTCGGCCCGGACCGCGGCGTCGCGGATGCGGAGGATCTCCCCCTGGGCGCGGCCTCTCTTCGCCGAGGTCCCCAGGGGCGTCGCGAGGCAAGCCGCGTTGCGGATCTCGAGAGAAGGAGGAAAAGCCGGGTCGGCCATAGGAGCGCCCTCACCCCTCCCTCTCCCGGAGGAAGAGGGGGAGGAGCCTGGTCCTAACTCTTGACTCTCGGCTCTCGACTCTCGACTTCTCTCATCCGCTGGTCTCGCTCTTTTCGCCCTTGCGCGTCATGTAGGAGAGCGGTCGGTCTTTCGCATCCTCGGCGCGGTCCATTTCCACGACGTGCTGGACGAGCTCGACGAGCTTCTCCACCTGGAGGCGGAAGTGGGTCCGCTGGATTTTCAGGTCTTCGATGGCCTTCTCGATCTCGGCGGACCGCTGGAGGGCGTGGTGCGTCAGTCGCTCGCTCGAGTCCTCCGCCTGCTGGACAATGAGCTCGGCTTCCTTGCGCGCCGCCCCGCGGATGTCGTCGGAAGCGCGCTGCGCGGACAGGAGCGTGTCTCGCAGCGTCCGCTCTCGCTCGCGGTGCTCGGAGGTCTCGGCCTCGAGCGCCCGGACGCGGCTCTCGAGCTCGGCCCGCCCGCGGGTCAGGTCCTCGATCTCTTCGCTGGCGAGCGCGAGGAACGCCTCGACCTCGACGGGATCGATCCCTCGCCACTTCTTCGAGAATTGCCTGTTGTGGATCTCGAGCGGGGTGACCTTGGCCATGAAGACCTCCTTAGAGGAAACCTCCGGGTCGGAGGAAGAGACGGGACAGAAATGTCCGGATGAAAAGGATGACGAGGATGACGAGGAGCGGGGAGAAGTCGATGCCTCCGGTGCGGCCCGGAGGAAGAAGCTTGCGGAATGGACGAAGCAGAGGCTCGGTCGAGCGGTAGAGGAACTGGACGATCGGGTTGCGCGGGTCCGGGTTTACCCAGGAGATTACGGCCGCGATGATGACGAGCCACTGGATGACCGACAGGATCGCGAAAATCACGTCGAGCACGGCCGCCGTGAAGGCGGAGCCGACGTTCACGCCGCGGGCCTCGCGCCGAAGAGGGCCGTGCCGACGCGGACCTCGGTCGAGCCTTCCTCGACCGCGACTTCGAAATCGTGGCTCATTCCCATGGAGAGCTCTGGGAAGGGCCTCCCGAAGCGGTCGGCGAGGCGATCGCGGATCTCCTTCAACCGTTTGAAGTGGGAGCGCGCTTCGCCGGGGTCCGCTGTGTACGGCGGCACGGCCATCAGGCCGCGGACTTCGAGGTGAGGAAGGGCGAGCGCGACGGAGGCGAGTGACTCGGCCTCCTCCGGCCGCGTGCCGGACTTGGTCTCTTCCGCGCCCAGATTGATTTCGAGAAAGACGGGAAAACGGCGGTCCTCCGCGGCGAGCAATCCTTCCAGGCGCGTTGCGAGCCTTTCCCGGTCCAGGCTTTCGATCATTGAAAAGTATTGTAGCGCGGGCTTCGCCTTGTTGGTCTGCAGCGGGCCGATCAGGCGCCATTCGAGGCTCGGGAACTCTCCGGAAAGCGCCTGGATCTTTCCGACTCCCTCGGCGACGCGGTTCTCACCGAAGAGGGTGATCCCGGCCAGCGCCGCGCTGCGGACGACCTCCACCGGATGGGTCTTCGTCACGGCCAGAAGGGCGACCTGCGCCGGGTCCCGTCCGGCTCGCTCGGCCGCCCGAGCAATGCGTTCGAGCACGCGGTCGCGGCGGGCCCCGATTTCGGCGGTCGAGACCTCGGTCATGAGAGCCGGGTGACGCGCTCGCTCTCGTCCGCGCCGAGGTTTGCTAGCCGGTCGGCGAGGCGATTCTTCTCCCGCGGGACGTGCCGGATCGAAAAGCGGCGGAATCCCTTGGCCCGGCGCACCGCGTCGGAGACGAGAGGAACCAGGTGGGCCGCCTTGACCTTGAAGATGCCGTTGATCTGCTGGACGAGAAGGAGGCTGTCCGACAGGATCTCGACGGTGTCCGCCCGCATCTCGCCGGCGCGCGCCAGGGCGAGCAGCAGAGCCCGATATTCGGCGACGTTATTGGTGGCCCTGCCGAGCGCCTCGAACAACTCCTCGACCGGCCGCCCGTCCACCGCTTCGATGTAGACGCCCGCGCCCGCCGGTCCCGGGTTCCCGCGCGCCGCGCCGTCGATGTAGGCGCGGAATCTCATGCCGTCGTCAAGCGTAAAACGTAAAACGCAAAACGTGGAACGGTCGAGTGCCCGTCGTGCTCCGTTTTCATGAGGTCGTTAAACGTAAAACGTAAAACGTGAAACGTGGAACGGTGGAGCTCCCGTCGTGCTCCGTTTTACGTTTTACGTTTGACGTTTTACGTTTCACGGATTCTGGCTGTCGTAGTAGAGGATCCGGCGGCAACTGTCGCAGTAGATGATCTCGCTGCCGGCCTTCAAGACCTGCATGGCGGCGGGCCGGATCTTGACATGGCACGCGGAGCAGGAATTGCTGACGACGCGCACGACCGCGAGGCCTCCCTTTTTCTCGATCAGACGGCGAAACTCGGCGAGCTCGCGGGGCCGCATCCGGGCCTCGATCTCGCGGATCTCTCCCTCCGCCTTCCGGAGCTCTTCGTTGATCACGCGCTGCGCGGCGCGCCAGTCTTTCATCTTCTCTTCGTGTTCCTGGGTTTCCCGGGGGAGATTCTTTTCCCGCTTCTGCAGGTCCTCGCGCGAGGTCTCGAGCTCCTCTTCGAGCCCGAGCACCTTGTCCTCGCTCGCGCGGATCTGCTTCTCGACACCGTCCATCTCGTTCAGGACGGCGCTGTACTCGCGGCTGGACTGCACGTTGCGGAGTTGCGCCTGGTATTTCTTCTGTTTTTCCTGCTGGTCGGTGAGCTCCGCGGAGGCGCGCCGGTGCTCCACCTCGGCTTCCAGCAGGCGCTGCTTCAGCCGCTGGACCGCCTCGAGCTTCTCCCGGAAGGCGCGGTCCACCTCGGTCAGCTCCGCCGGGACGGTGTCGCGCTCCCGCTCGCGGCTCTGGACGAACCGGATTCGCTCCTGGAGGCGGTACAGCTCGTCCAGGAGGCCGCTCACTCAGCAGCCCCAGCGTACGAAAAAGGGTGTCCCGGCCATGGGACACCCTCGAAGGTTCTTGTTCGCGTCTTCTCGTCGGTTTCTAATCTGGCCCCTCAAGCTCCTGGCACCCCTGACTCTCAAAGCTTACCGCCCGTCCCGCGCCGGGCCTGCGCCCCACCTCTGGTGGGTCCACTCGGATTCGAACCGAGGTCTGACCGGTTATGAGCCGGTGGCTCTGGACCGCTGAGCTATGGACCCCGGTGGCCGCTTCCGCCCGCCAATATAT
>Ga0209009_1000641_pt1 | contig 11518 bp, 10 predicted proteins | sample BlaSpr_A8_OM3_M2_FD_187979 | JGI IMG/M metagenome (GOLD analysis project Ga0209009, IMG submission 187979) | Forest soil microbial communities from Thunder Bay, Ontario, Canada - Black Spruce, Ontario site 2_A8_OM3_M2 (SPAdes) (version 2) | ecosystem: Environmental > Terrestrial > Soil > Boreal... | reverse complement strand
TCAGGAACTTGTTCGAGTGCCAGCTCGCGGCCAGGGGCCCGGTCTCTGCCTCACCGTCGCCGACGATGCAGAAGACCGTGAGGTTCGGGTTGTCGAATGCCGCACCGTATGCATGCACGAGCGCATAGCCGAGCTCGCCGCCTTCGTGTATCGAGCCCGGCGTCTCGGGTGCGACATGGCTCGGTACGCCGCCCGGAAACGAGAACTGCCGGAACAGCTTCTGCATACCGGCGGCGTCCATCGTGATGTCGGGGTAGACCTCGGTGTAGGTTCCCTCGAGGTACGCGTTCGCGACCGCCGCCGGGCCGCCGTGGCCCGGCCCCATGATGTAGATCGCGTCGAGATCGCGACTCTTGATCACACGGTTGGCGTGCGCGTAGATGAGGTTCAGGCCGGGCGTCGTGCCCCAGTGCCCGAGCAGCCTTGGCTTGATGTCGTCCAGGGTCAGCGGCTCGGCCAGCATAGGGTTGTTGAGCAGATAGATCTGACCGACCGAGATGTAGTTGGCCGCTCGCCAGTACGCATGGATCAGGCGCAGCTCTTCGGCGCTGAGCGGACGTTTGCGCGCGATGTCAGGTATGCGGGCCTCCCTCATCCCGTCCCATCATGCCAGTTGCCGGCCGGGGCCTATTGGCCCCGCGATGCATCTTCCTCGCCGGCGCCTTTCGCTTTGCCGCGGCTTTGGGCATTGACATGTCTTCGCGAAGGGCGGCCATGCGCGCCTTGGCGAGATTGCTCTTCATCACCCAGCCCACGTCCGGGTCGCTCGACTGCATCCATTTCTCGAAATACGGGCGCGCGTTTTCCGGCGCCGCCGCAGCCGCGACGCTCCAGCAGTAGCCGAGCGCCTGACGCAGCACGCGAAACCCATCCTCCTTCCGATCCCGGCTTGCGGCCAGCGAGGTCGTGATCTGGTCGAGGATGACCAGCGTCTGCACAGCGTGCCCGCGTTCCTTGAGCAGGGCCGGCTCGCAAAGGCCCGCCGCAGCCGCGCGCTGGACGTAGTGTCCTTCGCCCGACCATGCCTTCATCTCCCCCAGGAGGTGAGGCATGTCCTCACGGCCGATGCGCTGCAGGGCGATTGCGACGCCCTCGCGCACTCTCCAGCGAGGGTCGGAAGCAAGCTCCTGGAGCCACGTCATCACCGTCGACGGCTCCATCAGCGCGACCTTGCCGAGCCCGGCCGTACCGCAGAGGGCGAGGAACTCGTCGCTGGATGCGGACAGGCGCCACAGGCGGTCGGCGTCAGCCTCGTCGCCCACGGCCTCGACGAGCTCGAGATTGGCTCGGGCGCCAGGCAGGCCGGAGTGCTTCTTCAAGTACGTCTCCCAGTCCTGGAGCAACCTCAGCTCCGCGCGATAGCCCTCGACGCGTGCTGCCATGTATCGTCCCGATCCTAGTCGACCTCGACATGGCGGGATAATGGGCGAGCGCCGGCCAATCACATGGTCGTGGGGTAGGGACTCAAATGACTGACCAGGACAGGAACGGACACGAGGACCACGCGGGCAAGACCCGAGAGAAACGCAGGCTGATGTTGACGCAGCTCCTCCGCAGCTCGGTGCTGAATCCGGCCGGCGCGGAAGTCGGCCGCGTCGAGGACTTCATCGTCAAGCTGGCAGAAGGCGGCGGGTATCCCCCGATCACGGGGCTGAAGGTGCGTGTCGGCACGCAGGGCGTATTCGTGGGCATCGACCTGGTCGACAAGCTCGAGCCGGGTGCGGTGCGCCTCAACACGCACACGCTCCAGACGCAGCCGTTCCAGCGGAGACCCGGCGAGGTGCTGCTTGCGGCCGACGTGCTCGGCCGCCACCTGGTCGACGTCGCGCGCGGCCGCATCGTCCAGGCGCACGATCTCGTGCTCGCGCATGGGGAAGAGGGCTGGCGCCTGCAGGGAATCGACCGCAGTCCCCAGGCCATGCTGCGCCGCCTGGTCCCCAGGCGCGGTCGACCCGACCTCCGCCGTCACGCGATCCTCGACTGGAGAGACGTGCAGCCGTTCGTCGGACACGTCCCGACAGCCAAGCTACTCATGCCGCTGCAGCGGCTGCGACGGCTCCATCCCGCGCAGATCGCGGACATCGTCGAAGGCGCATCGCATGCCGAGGGCGAAGAGATCATCAAGGCGGTCGAAGGCGACGTGGAGCTCACGGCCGACGTGTTCGAAGAGCTCGACCCAGAGCACCAGGAGGAATTCATCAAGAGCCGATCGAATGAGGAGGCGGCACGGGTGCTCGACCGGATGGCACCTGACGACGCGGCGGACCTCATCGGTCACCTCGACCAGGAGCGCCGGCTGCCCGTGTTGAATCTCATGTCGGCAAGCCAACAGCACAAGCTGCGCAAGCTCCTCCAGTACCACCCCACCACCGCCGGCGGAATCATGAGCCCGGACTATGTCTGGGTCGATCGGGGCTCGACCGTCGAGATGGCGATCGAAGCTGTGCGGGTCGATGACAAGTCTCCGCATCAGCTGCTCAACACCGTGTTCGTCACCGAACCGGGCGGGAAATTTCTTGGGAGCGTCTCTGTCGCCGATCTTGTTCGCGCCGATGGGTCGGGGAACGTCGAAGAGCTGAGGCTGGTCGACTGTTCCATCGGCTCCGGAGCCGACTTTGTAGACGTGGTGCTGATGATGGCCGACTACAACCTCATCGCCCTGGGAGTGGTCGACTCTGCCGGAAACTTGATCGGCGCGATTTCCGTAGACGACCTGATGGAGGCGCTCGTCCCTGAGGACTGGCGCGCCCGGGTCGAAGCCAGCAGCGGCGTATAGAAAGCAGTGTCCGAGCGCGAGCCGCTTGAGAAGGACTCGCGCTTGACCCCAAAGTCAGTCGTTCTGCGTGACGCGCACGCCGGGGATATCCACGGTGCCTTCGGGACCATCCGGCTGAGCGACGTCGCCCCACGCCGAACATGGAGGCGCCGGCTGCTCACGCTGGCGGCGATCGTCGGCCCGGGGCTCATCGTCATGGTCGGGGATAACGACGCCGGCGGCGTCTCCACGTACGCGCAGGCGGGGCAGGACTTTGGCTACTCGCTGCTGTGGACGTTGGTCCTGTTGATTCCGGTCCTGATCGTCAACCAGGAGATGGTGGTGCGACTCGGGGCCGTGACAGGCGTCGGTTACGCGAAGCTGATCACCGAACGGTTCGGTCGATTCTGGGGCTGGTTCTCGGTCGCCGGGATATTCCTGTTGAACTTCCTGACCATCAGCACCGAGTTCATCGGCATCAAATTCGCTGGGGAATATTTCGGCCTGAGCCCCTATGTCGTCGTACCGGCGGCCGCCCTGGTGCTTGTCGGGATCACGATCAGCGGAAATTTCAGACGTTGGGAGCGCGCGATGTTCGTCTTTCTCTTCGCGAGCCTGCTAGTGCTTCCACTCGCCCTCTTGAGCCATCCGGACCCGACGGCGGTGCTGAGGGGCTTCGTCCAGCCTGGCATACAGGGCGGCCTGACTTCCAACTCGGCGCTCCTGATCATCGCCGTGGTCGGCACCACCGTTGCCCCGTGGCAGCTCTTTTTTCAGCAGTCGAACGTTATCGACAAGCGCATCACCCCGCGGTGGCTCGAGTATGAGAAGGCCGACACCGTCCTCGGGGCGTTCGTGGTCGTAGTCGGCGCGGCCTGCATCATGATGGCGACCGCTTCAGCCTTTACGGGGACCGCCGACTTCGGCCACTTTGACAATGCGCTGTCGGTCGCGCAGGGACTGGCCGGCCACATCTCGCCGCTGGTCGGCTCCATCTTTGCCCTGCTGCTGTTCGACGCATCGATCGTCGGCGCTTCGGCGGTCACGCTAGCCACGTCGTACGCCTTTGGCGACATGTTCGGGCTGAGTCATTCACTGCACCGTGGCCTTGGCGAAGCGAAGCTCTTCTACAGCTCATACAGCGCGATGGTGGCCGTCGCGGCCGTGATCGTGCTCATCCCACATGCGCCACTCGGTGTCATCACAACAGCGGTGCAAGCGCTGGCGGGCATCATGCTGCCGAGCGCAACCGTCTTCGCGATCCTGCTGTGTAACGACCGCGCGGTCCTGGGGCCATGGGTCAACAAGCCCTGGCTGAATGCGGTCGCCGGCCTCATCGTGGGCGCGCTGCTGGTGCTGTCGCTGATCCTCGTCATTTCCACCGTGATCCCGTCAATCGATGTCACCCGGCTGCTGGTGGTGCTGGGTTCGCTGATGGCCGGGGTGCTGGTCGCCGGAGCGATCTGGCTCTCGCTCAGCCAGAGAGGCGCGGCTCCGATGCCCGAGATGTCTCGAGCCGAACGAGAGAACTGGCGCATGCCGGCTCTCGCACTCCTCGAGCGGCCTGTGTGGTCCCCAGCCCGCAAGATCGCGATGTTGACCCTGAGCGGCTACCTGGTGGTGGCGATCCTATTGCTCGCGGTCAAGGCGGTCCAGCTCGCGCTTGCGCGACCCTGAGCCACAAACGTTAACAACCCGCTTACAAAGCTAAACCGTACCCCGGGTTACAATTCTCGCCTGTGCCACTCGGTATGAAACCGGGGCACCGCGCCCGTGCATCACGCGGGCGCCTGAGCCCTTTAACCACCATCACTCTCGTTGCGCTTGCTGTCGCCCTCTCGGCGGTGGCGGGTGGGTTCGCGTACTTTCTGCCGGCCGCGGCCACTGCGCTCCAGGAGACAGGCCAGGCGGTCAACGTGCCTTCACCTTCGCCCATCAGCGTCCTGTTCTCGCCATCGCCATCGCTGAGCCCTGTCTCGCAAGGCGCGTTTACGGTCCTGCTTCTTGGTTCTGACGACGACTCGAAGTTCAGCGGGGATCACGTGCTGACCCAGTCGATGATCCTCGTCCGTGTGACTCCAGCGACCAAAGAGGTCACCATGCTGTCGATTCCTCGCGACCTTTACGTGCCCCTTTCCACGGGCGGTTCCGGAAAAATCGACGGCGCCTATTCGTACGGAGCAGCCGGCGCCGCGATCGCCACCGTCCAGCAGGACTTCGGCGTCCACATCGATGATTACATCTGGGTCGGGTTGCTGGGGCTTATCAAAGTCATCGACGCGATCGGTGGCATCGACATCGTCACGAGCAACCCGGTCATGGACGACTATTACCCGGCCGACGTCTACGGCGGCGATCCCTACGGATACCAGCGTGTCGCGGTGCTTGCCGGTCCGCAGCACCTTGACGGAATTCATGCGATGCAGTACGTCCGCTCCCGGCACAGCGACCTGCAAAGCGATTACGGCCGGTCGAAGCGACAGCAGCAGGTGCTCCAGGCGATACGTCTGAAAGCCAAGCAGGTGGGCCCCTCTGACATCCCTGCCCTCGCCGCAGCGATCGGAGGCGAGCTCAAGACGAGCATCGGGCTGGACAAGGTGGCCCGACTCGTGCCTCTTGCTGCGAGCTTCGACAACCCGGACGCCATCCATCAGGTCCTGCTGTTGCCGCCCTACGCCCGTTCAGGTGCCCCTGGTGGCAGTCTCACTCCGAACTGGGGCCTCATCCTGCCCCTGGTCCACCAGTACTTCCCATGATCTCCAAATTCCTGCTCGCGCTCGGCCTTGCGATCCTGATGGTGGTTACCGGCGTCTCTTCGTATGTCTACCTGGGGTCGCGCCAGTCCAAGGTGGTGGCGCCGCCCCAGAGACCGACCGCGGCGACACCGCGGGCTCAAGCCTACGTGCTGCCCGGGACCATCTATCTCGCCCAGGCCGGTGCCCTGTACAGCTTCAGCGCCGGTCGCTTCCACCAGCTCACCGGAGAGGCAGGCTGGACGCAGCCCGCCCTATATCCCGACAACAGCCACCTGCTCGCTGTCAAGCGCTCTGGGTTTTTCTCAGACGTATACGAGCTGACGCCCTACGGCGGCGTGGTCAGTCAGCTCACGAACAATGCGGCGTCGCCACGAAACTCGTGGGACACTGGCGCAAACGCCTGGTCGTTCTACCCGCGCCTCAGCGGTGATGCGCAGACGTTATGGATGAGCTACGACGGTCCCAAGACCGTTGGCGCGAACTATTTCGACGTCGACCTGGCGGTGTGGGCGGTGCCCGTCGGCGGTTCGATCCGGCAGGGAAGAGCCTGGACCACCGCCAACAACTACACCGGCGGGGATGTCCAGCCCATTGTGGTCCCGGGAGGGATCATCTACACGAAGTACAGCTATGACGAGAATGGCAACCGGACGGGGCAATTGTGGTTCACCAACCGGGCCGGGTCGTTCGGTAAGGCGCTGACACCGACAGCCGCCGGGTGCCTCCAACCTACGCTGGGTCCGGACGGCCGCAGCATCGCAATGATCTGCACCTACCAGAAGCAGGTCTCCGATCTCACGATCGCGACGTGGAACGGCTCGAGCCTCACCGCATTCCAGACTCTGATCTCGGACCAGCTCGTCGCTCAGCCGGTCTGGGCTCCCGACGGGAGCGGGATCGCTTACCTCGCTCCGGGCGGTGCGGCCGCTCCGTTCCAGCTGTGGTTTCTACCGAAGAACGCTTACGCACCGCCTCCCCCAAGCCCGATTCCGACCCCCAGCCCGACACCCGGCGGCCCGCACAACGGACCACTTCCCAGTCCGACACCATCGCCTGCGCCCGTCGCGCCCGTCGTCAAGCCGATCCAGGTCACCACGAATCTCGGCTTCGACGCCACGTCCCCGCTCGCCTGGTTGGGGTGAAAGCGCCCTAGCAGCCCGGTCCCTGCGTTGCGAGAGCGGGTTCGGCGTTCGCGGCGGCCGCCTCGGCCTTCGAGATCACCTTGTCAGAGAGCATCGCGGACAGGACGTAGCTTCGCCGTACGAGTGCTGCTTCGGAGTCGGCCGTCGGATCGTAGAGGGACGGCGCCTGTGTGACGCCCGCCAGCAGCGCGTACTGGCCAAGCGTCAGGCTGCCCAGCGGCGCCTGGAAGTAGGCGCACGCCGCGGCGGTCACGCCGTACCGGTTCAGGCCCGTCGGGATCACGCTGAGGTAGTCCGCCATGATCTGGCGCTTGCCGATCACCTGCTCGATCTTCAGCGCCAGCACGAGGTCTACCAGCTTGTTGTAGCCACGGTCGGAGCCGCCGAGGTAGACGTCCTTGGCGAGCTGCTCCGTGATGGTCGAGCCCCCCTGGCACAGGCACAGGTTGGCAACGTCGTAGAGGGCCGCGCGGCCCAGGCCGATGGAATCAATGCCGTGATGGGAGTAGAACCGCTCGTCTTCGGTGGCAACGACGGCCTGAGCGAGCAGAGCTGGAACCTCATCCTCCCCGAGCAGGACCACGCCCAGCGTCGTTGTGCGCTCGCGAACGCGCTGCTGAACGTCGGCCGCGGACGGCGCCAGGACCCATGAGGTGATCAGGCTCGGAAGCACGACGGCGACCAGCGCGACCAGCGTCAGCGCCAGCCGCCGCAGCGGCGGCGGCGCCCATGAGGTCATACGGGCGCGCCCACGCCGACTTGCAACGGGCGAACTGAACTCAACGTTACGAGCGCCGGCCTGGCTGTGACTTAAATCCCACGCCCGAGCTTCGGTAACAGCGCTGAGTTCCGCAGGATCCATGGGAGAATTCCGTCGCACCCAGGATGACGATTCGCTGGAAGGTGGCGTTGGTCGAGGACGATCGCCGGCTCGCCCGGGCGGTGTCGGCCGGGTTGGGCGAGGAGGGCTACACCGTCCGCGCCGTCGACACGGCAGGCCGCGGCCTCGAGCTCGTCCGCCAGTGGAATCCTGATGTCGTCCTTCTCGACCTCATGCTTCCGGACAACGACGGACCCGAGGTTTTCGAGGCATTCCGCGCGGAGACCGACGCCGCGCTGGTCGGCATCAGCGCGCGGTCTTCGGTGAGCGACCGGATCGCGGGCTTGAAGCTCGGGGCAGACGATTACATCGCCAAGCCCTTCGCCCTCGAGGAGCTGATGGCCCGCGTTGAGGCGGTCATCCGGCGGCATCGAGGCAAGGGCGGGTCGCGCCTCGTCGTTGGCGACGTCATCCTGGACCTCAGCGAGGGTCTCGCGTCGCGAGGCGGCCGGCAGCTGGGCCTGACCGGAATCGAATTCCGGATTCTGGCCGCCTTGATGCGCAGCCGCGGCCAGCTCGTCACGTACGAGCAGCTGGCGGAGGCGGTCTGGGCGGTGACGACGGGCCCGGAATCGAACTCGCTCGAGGTGCACGTATCGCGGATCCGGCAGAAGCTCGAGGGCGGTGGCGAGTCTCGCCTGATCCAGACTGTTCGTGGCATCGGTTACCGGTTCATCGCGGAATAGCCGGGCGCGCGCAGGGCGCACCCAAAAGGAAGAGATCTCGAAATGAGTAGAAGGGTGGTCGTGGTGGGTGCTCTGGCGGCGGGGTTGCTGGTCGCGGGTGGTCAGGGAGCCGCCTCGGCCAACGTGATGTGGTGCCTCTCAGATCCGCCGATCCAGGTCGTTACGCCGGGTGGGCACAACCTGTCCGTCAACAACATGATCTACATGTCGCCGATCGACCGGCATATCGCCCGGCAGATCACAGACGACGCAAGCGCCGCTCCGGACGGAAGGGGTGGAACGTTGATCACCGTTCACATCCACATCCCGGCAGGCGCCCACGGGGCCGGCGTGGTGTCGGCCAACTATCGATACCGAGTGACCACGACGGACCACACTCCAAACGGAGGAACCGTGCTGACCCTCAATCTCGACGTGCCGACCAGCTGAACGAATCCTTGGCCCAGGCCTTCGCCAGCTTCCCGACGCGCCTGAAGGCGGTCGTCGTCGGTGTGCCGATCGTCGGCGTCGTTCTCGCCGCCACTGCCGCGGCGGAAGGCGGCTTCACGGCCGCCCAGCCATGGCGCTGGTTGTTGGTCCCCGTATGTCTCGCCGGCGGTGTGCTGGCCGAGAGATACCCGGTCAAGATAGGCACGGAGCAGAAGGTCAACCTCGGTGCCCTGCCGTCGCTGCTCGCCGTGCTCCTGCTTCCGCCTGGAGTGGGACCTGCCATCGCGGCGGTCAGCGTGCTAGCCGGCAACCGGTTGGTGCGGCGAACGTGGTGGGAAAGCGCATTCAACGCCGGCAACGTGCTCGCGGCTGCGTCGCTCGCCGCCATGGCCGGGGCAATCGGTACTGACACGGGCGCCGCCCAGGAAGCGCGGGCCGCCGCCGCGGCTTTCGTCTACGTCGCCGTGAACCTGCTCGTGGCGGTCTTGGCTGCCGCGCTGCACAGCGGGCGGCCCTATCTCGAGCTCGCCCGGCGCGCCGCCGCGGCATCCTGGCCTGCCTCGCTCACGCTCGCGGCCTGCGCGGTCAGCATCGCCGTGCTCTCGATCGAGGCCCCGGTCGTCGCGCTCCTTCCGCTGATCGTGCTTCCGCTGATCTACCGCATGAACCTGGCGATCGTTGCCCAGGCGAACGCGAATGAGCAGCTGGCCGGCGTTCTGATGGCGCAGCGGCGCTTCCTCACCGACGTCTCCCACCAGGTGGCGACGCCGCTGGCGACGATCATGACCAACCTGTCGATCCTGCGGCGCGCCGCACGGAGCGGCAAGTCCGGTCATGCGATCGAAGACAGCGTCGCCGAAGCGGAGCGCATGAAGAGGATGCTCGGACGCTTGCGTTCTCTCGCGCATGCGGACGAGGACGTCCCGCTCCGCCGCGAGCTGGTCGACCTGGCCGAGCTCACGGCTGATGTAGTGCGCGCATTCGCCGCGCAGGCCGGCACGTCAGGTGTCGGGCTCGTGACCGAGGTCATGGCACCTGCTCGGATCAACGCCGACAAAGACCTGCTGCGCGAAGCGGTTGCCAACCTTGTCGACAATGCGGTGCGAGTCAGCCCTCGAGGCGCGGACGTCAGGCTGCGAGTGGCGCGCGGAGCAGTCGGGCCGTCGATCGATGTGACCGACAGCGGGCCGGGGATCGAAGAAGACCGCCTTCCGCGCTTGTTCGAGCGGTTTCAGCGCAGCGACTCAGGCAGCGGCCTTGGACTTGCCATCGCCCGCCGCGTGGTCGAGCGCCACGGCGGCACCATTCACGTGCAGACGGTTCGCGGAGAGGGCAGCACGTTCACGATCGAGCTCCCCGGAGGCTAGCTAGCGAACCAGTCCTCCCTGGAAGGGCTGCCCGGCGATCGCGTTCAACCCGCACACCCAGTGGAAGACCTGCGCCCCGTTGCCGCCACCCCGGACGGTCATGCTCGAGACCACCAGCGAGCCGGCAAACTGGGGGCTCGAGTTTCCGTCGCTGACATACGCGCTGTCGGGCGTGTAGATGATCCCGCTCATGTCAGTGCCGGCGCCCGGCCCGATCGTGATGCCGCCTGTGTACGACCCAACTCCGTGCCCGCCGTAGATGACGAAGTTGTGCGTCCCCGCAGGATCGCGCAAACCGATGTAACCCGGAGGATTGAGGTCGTCGAGGCCGTTGAGCACGGCCTGGCTGATGTCGAGGCTCCCGGTGTCGGAGGAGTCGATCACGATCGCGACGCCGTTAAACCCGTTGGAAGTCCCCGAGGTGGCGTGCACCGTGTTGGTGATCGATCCGAGGGCCAGGTTCGCCGAGTTGATGATCTTGTAGACGCCTCCGTTCATCGTGCCGCCACTGGGAGCGAATCCGTTGTAGATCCCGGGCTTCCAGTTGCCGGAGGCGTCCTTGGCCGCGCCGGTCGAGAAGTACATAGGCGCCGGCTGCGCGGGCAGCGGAGAGGCGGTGTCGTACCTGAAGTCCGGCGCGACGCCCGTGTCGTTGACGATGGTGCCACCGTCTGTCGTGAAGTAGTTCAATCCGTTGGCCCCGCCACCGTTGTCGAGCAGGTTGCTTGGGCTACCCGGACATGTGGTGCCGTCGTAGTTGGTCTGCACGGAGGGCACTCCGGTGGAGTGAGGTCCGTTGTTTGCGCCAAACGATCCGTACGCGTACACAGGCCCTCCGACCGTCTGGAAGGCCGCGCCTCCTCCGTTGATCATCGCGTCGCCGCTCACGGCCGCCACCGCGTATGCGGCGCCGGCGATCTGCGGTCCGGGAGGCGTGGCGCGAGCCGAGGCGGCAGTCTTGACGGTCGAGTATCCGACCATCCTCGCGAAGATGCTCGGCTGTTGATGCGAGATGACGACGTCCAGCACGGTGGGGTAGTTGAGGATCCCGCCCACCCGGAAGGAGTCCGTCATGGTGATCTGGTACGAGACGACCGAGTACGTGCCGGCCGGGCAGCTCGCAGGGCTCGCGCAGGAACCGGTGGGGAGAGTGAAGCTCAGCGATGCGCCGAGGTACTGCATCGCCACCCAGTGGGCGCGGTTGACTCCCTGGGCGTAGGACCGAGCGCCGGCGAGCGCCGCGGAGTCCGCGTAAGCCTGCAGGTTGCGGCGGTCCGACACCGCGAGCCCCACGTCGAACACCATCGTGCCGAGGATCGTCAGGGCTACGATCATCGCTCCGACGATCACGACCGCCTGACCTTTCTGGCGGTGGTGGCGCATCAGTACTCCGCCAGCATCTGGGTGGATGAGCTGATGCGCAGGAAGCTCGGCGCTGCGCCGCCCAGGAACGGGACCAGGGTGTCGTACCGGTAGATGACCGTCACTACGACCTCGAAGCAG